>ERZ773276.20-NODE-20-length-195103-cov-12.622929_pt1 | contig 195103 bp, 156 predicted proteins | sample MGYA00511386_ERZ773276 | MGnify/ENA primary metagenome ERZ773276 (study PRJEB29015, sample SAMEA2737778) | human gut metagenome | biome: human gut; feature: human-associated habitat; material: faeces | place: China | collected 2012 ...
AAAACACGACAAAACTACTATGCAATCTTACCTGTCTATGCCGGGGAGGCATACGGTGCGACTATTATGGATATTCCCATAGGCATAAAGCGCTTCAGGCCGATTTGCATAATTATAAACGCAGAAGAAATCATTTTGTTCAGGAGTGAGCAAAAAAAAATGTATTTTTTTCGAGTTATATGTATTTTCCCAAGTCTATGGCCGGCTCTTAATAGGCTATAACCGTATCGGGCACATTCAATAGAATCGCGTAGTTTGTTCGGTTCACATGGATATCTTTTAATAAAGTGATGGAATATGTTTCAACCGTATTTCCCTGTGTTTCCTCTTTTTGCCTGATGACAAAAGATGCATCCTTAGTTTTACTGACCAGTACTAACAAATATCGGTAATAGAATATTCTGAGTTAAGAATCAATCGATTGGATGATTTTCTTCTCAGAGTATCTATCAATATTGTCTACGAACAAGAAGATTCTCAAGTCCTTCGTGCACTTGTCCCGTGTTTTAATCAGAGTTTTAAGTTCCTTTTTAAATTTTGTAGTTTTATCATGGAAACTGACTCCCTTGTTCAATTGTGGACAATCATTAAGCTCTGTCTCTATTATGTTCAATCAAAGGTAGTGAGAAATATTATTGGTCAATGAACGGACAAAAACAGGAAACTATTGATAATTTTCCTATTTTATTCTCTTATAATCGGGAAAAAGAATACTTTTGTTATTGTAAAATAAGCATAATCTATGAAAGCATCTTCCAATAATCTTTTAAGTATTATAAAGGGACCACGACAGTTTGTGATTCCCATTTATCAGCGTACATACAGTTGGCAACTGGTTCAATGCAATCAATTGTTGAATGATATTTTGCGTATTAGCAACGATTCTGCTGTCCAAGGGCACTTTATCGGTTCTATCGTTTATTTTCAGGAGAGTATACATACAGTGTCCGATGTGCCTAAACTTCTGGTTATTGATGGACAGCAGCGCTTGACCACCGTCTCTTTGCTGATAGCGGCTATTGCCGATTTTATAAAAGAGAATGCAGTAGAGATAGATACCAGCTTCACTAAACTTCAGAACTATTATCTGATTAACCCGGAAGAAGATAATGAATTGCGGTATAAACTTCTGCTGACCCGCAGAGATAAAGATACCTATATAAATTTATTGAAGGGGATTCCTCAGTCCGAGGGGATGTCACAACGCATCATTGAAAACTATGACTTCTTTAAAAGTAAGATAAACAAGGAGAATGTGGTAGCTATTTATAGCGGGGTACAGCGACTGTTTGTTGTGGATGTGGCTCTTGAAAAGGAGAAGGACAACCCACAATTGATATTTGAAAGTATGAACAGTACGGGACTTGATTTATCACAAGCCGACTTGATTCGCAATTACGTGCTGATGGGACAAGAAGTTCACTTGCAGACCTCACTTTATGAATCTTATTGGTATCCTATGGAACAAGGATATGGTAGTGAATATGCGGCGCTGTTTAATAGCTTCATGCGCGATTACTTATCAGTGAAGACAGGCACCATTCCTCGTATCGATATGGTGTACGATGCTTTCAAGGCCTATGTGATAGGGGGTAAAGCTCCCGATACGATCAGCGAAGTAGTCAAAGACATTTATACTTATTCCGGATATTACGTCAACATGGTGCTTCACAAAGAGCCGGATAAGCAGCTTTGCGGGGCTTTCAAACGCATCAGCCAGTTGAGGGTTGACGTTAGTTACCCGTTTTTATTACCGTTGTACAACGATTATGTCAACGAAGTTATCAGTAGGGACGAGTTCTACGAAGCTCTTTGTCTGGTTGAGAATTATGTGTTCAGACGCGCCATTTGCGGCATACCGACAAATAGCCTGAATAAGACGTTCGCTACTCTCTATAAGTCATTCGATAAAGCGAATTATATGGATGGCCTGAAAGCTGCATTCCTATTGCTGGATAGTTATAAGCGCTTTCCGAACGATACGGAGTTCACTACTTTCCTACAAACCAAAGATGTTTATAATTTCCGTAACAGGAACTACCTTTTAAATCGGTTGGAAAATTTTCAGCGTAAGGAGATGGTGAATATTTCTGATTATACCATCGAGCATGTCATGCCCCAAAATCCTAATCTATCACACGAGTGGCAAGAAATGTTAGGGGAAGGTTGGGTAGAAGTCCAGGGTAAATATTTACACACACTTGGTAATCTGACTCTGACTGGTTATAATTCGGAATTGAGTGATCGTCCGTTCCAAGAAAAGAAGAGTATGGAGGGAGGTTTCGACGATTCTCCTATTCGCCTCAATTCATATCTGAGGAAAATCAGTTCGTGGAACGAAGAGCAGATACTTGTGCGTGCAGGGCAATTGGCTGAGAAAGCTAAAGAAATATGGAGATTTCCGTTATTATCGCCGGAGACACTCGAAGTTTATAGATCTGCGGAGAGAGATTCTGCAGAGTATACGTTGGAGCACTATGAATATCTGAAGGGGGACATACTTGCTCTGTTTCAGGCTTTGCGCAGAAGGATCATGAATATAGATCCTTCCGTAAAGGAGGAACTCAAGAAGTTGTATATTGCCTTTAAGGCTTATACTAATTTTGTGGATGTCGTGCCTCAGAAATCCCGGTTGCGCCTTTCTCTAAATGTAGCATTTGCAGATATACTTGATCCAAAAGGTTTGTGCAAAGATGTATCCAACTTGGGACGATGGGGCAATGGCGATGTAGAAGTTGGTATTTCGAATATGAATGAATTGGATGATATCATGGAGTTGATTCAACAAGCGTTTGATAAGCAAATGGAAGCGAACTGATTGTTTTTGTGCGTGATGTAGTCTGCTATGAATAACTTTTGTTCGGCATGTATTTAAATATGTTGGGCAAAAGTTATTTTTTAATTTCCGGATAGGTGGTTTGCTTTTGTATTAGTCGTGTCGGTTTTTGAATGCAATAAGGAAGGCTTTGTTGCTTTTAATTCTGTATTTTGATAGATATACTAAAAATCCTCTGTTTTCTTTGATAAAACAGAGGATCATATAAAATTATTATTAATATCTGCGGTGCGTACGGGACTCGAACCCGTTAAATTATAACGCTATAAATTAGACACTTAACTATTAACTAATAGTAAGGTACTAAAATATGGTCGCATATTTCGCACACAATATTTAGCCTTAAAAAATGAACTCAAAGAACTACTTTTTTCAACACCACAAATGTACGAAATTTCCCGATAACTACATAATTCTGAAGGCTTTATTTGCTATTTCTTTCAACAAATTCTGTTGTTATATCCACCCTGTTCAACCAACCTTTAAGAAACTTTTGATTAGTCGGTTTTCTCTTTACCAAATCCTGATAATATAGCCTTCGTTGGTTAATGAATTCATTAATCAACTCATTCAACTTGGCTTTATTATTGGTATAAGTAAGGGTAATGTTTCCAATTACACCATCTGTTGCAATTGTCACACCATACACCATATTAATTGCTTTCTGTAATACCTTCACTGCTGTACCTGTCCCTGCATTAACACCCATATCATATAGGTGCGTTCTTATCATATCTGAATCTATCCTATCTGCTTTGATTGGTTGGTAATACTTGGTATCATATATTTCAATTAGTAACTGCTCTAATTCTGAATCCTGAATCTTTTGATTCCATTTCAAAGGCTTGTGTGCATCTACTATTTTCCAACCTTTCCAATTAGGGTTTGAATTTCGGGCAATACCACAATACGTTTCGCCACCGCTATCTTTAGGGTCGTTCACATAATAACCTTCCGTTGCTTATAATAGCTTCTTTTGTTATCATATTCTTTTTCAGAATAGATAAGATTATGTAACTTTGGCAATTAATAATTAAATCAATACATCATGGGAAAAATAAATATTGATAACTTTATTACCTTGTTGGAAGAACTGATTATTGGCGGTGTTTCTGAAATTATAAAAAATGGTTCTACCAACTATACTTTTTTAAAAGATGGTATTTGGTATAATATAAAATATGAATTTGATTTTGGATATTATATTGTTCTTCGTAAAGGTGATAATATTAGTGGTATTTTAGAAATTGTATATATAACAGAAAAATTATTAGGCACACATTCACCTAAACGCAATAAAGGAAATAAGTTATTTAGGGATATAGAAACTTTATACATGAAACATAAAATCTTTAATTGTGATAAAGTTGTATCTTCATTCAAGAATTACTCTACGTTAATTGAATCGTGTTCTGCAATATACAAAGCCACAAATAATATTTTCATTTTATATATCGGAGAAACAAAATACAGTTTTGAACGCAACGAAAAATATGTGCATACAGATAATTCTATAAAAACCAATCTTGTAGTGACTAAATTTACAAATGAAGATTCTGAAGTAATTTACAATAAATCAGATTACAATAAAGCTGAAAATATATTTGCTGTATTAAATACCATATATTATTTAAATGAAACTTCCAAAGAATTAGATGTTAGAAAAGATTTCTGTAAAATTTTAAATTTGGAATAGTAACTAATAGTCTTGGTTAACAGGTAGGTAAAGAAGCCGTTTACAAAGGAAGAATTCACTTCAGACAAAAATATATCTTCACGTCCGTTATATTTCAGTTTGATGTAATCCTGTAAATGGTTGTAGGCTGTCAGGTGCTTAATGTAACTTGGCATCCGTACCGTTTTACCTGTTTGTTCCAAGAATTCTTTGTTGTGCTCCCTGTACAGTTCCAAAAGCATATATTGCTTTTTAACAATCTTACCGTTCATCATATCCTTCATATTGGTACAGGTAACGGGAATATCCATTTCAATAAGTTTGGTTTGGGCTTCATATACCTTTGACTTCATCAGGCTTAAAAACTCATTCAATTCCTTTGCTTCCGCACTTCTTCCTTTAATAACCTGCTTCTTACAATCGAACAAGGAAGGTTTAACCTTTCTTGGAAGATTGATATAAGTTCTTTCCGAATTGATACACAAACTTAATTCAATAGGGGATTCACCTGCTTTGTTAACCTTTGAAGGTCTGACTAAAAAAGAAACTGCAAACGTATTCATAACATTTAATTTAATTGTTAGTAAATCAAACGTTCTTATGAATTCAAATTTGAAGCTGAATATTATGTGTCGGAGACACAAAAAGTAAAGGTGCAAAATTTAAAAAGTAACCAATATATAACATTTATTAGTTCAGGTGGTTAGAATACATGAATGTTACGCATGGATTGGTCGCACGGGTTACTAATAATTGGTCGCATATTATGCACACCATTTTTAAAAGTGTAGCAAAGGTAAGAACATAAAAAAAGCACTAATATATTGAATATCAGTGCTAAATATTTATTCTCAATTCTCCTTTGCGGTGCGTACGGTATTCGAACCATCCACCTAAGTATCTGATTTTCAATACATTAAAATCAACATCCGAAAAAGACATTGAATTAACAACTGTTCAATATCATCGCTTTGCTTAAATGATTTTTATTCTGACAGCACAAAATTAATCATTTTTCCTCAACCTGCAAACTTATAAGATCCTTTTTGTTTTTTTATATATTGAGACAGAAAAACACTGCATATCAACCCTTAAGACTATTCCCCACAAAATATACCATAAAAATTAGCATACATATTAATAAGATTCAAGCAAATCCATAGTACGACAAAAAACCTCACACAGCTATATAGCATAATTAACAAATTAGCTCATTATTATAATCTCGTCATCAATAAACCACTCATTTGCAAGTACTGTCTCTTTAGCTGTTTCAGGGGCATTTGTATACATAACTATAGCTAAGGAATTACGAGCCCTAGTACATGTCACATAAAAGAGTCTAGTAGTTCGCTCAATACTTGTTTCCTTACCTATTTCCTTATTATTAATATCACCATCTGACAATGGTTTTACTCCCAACAATTTATCATAACTAAAAAGAAATCCTCTTGATTCACTATCATCAATAACAACAAGTACACGATCGAATTCTAGTCCTTTCACACCTTGATGTGTATCAAACATTGTACGACGATTTACATAATCATCAAAGCGTTTTATTTGGTAAACAGGTAAATCCATCACTTTGATCCAAGAACAAACTATATCATCTTCATCATCTTCTGTAAGATCATTCAACACCATTTTTGAAGCTCTTTCTAATATTTCTGGAACTACAAAAATATGTGTTGTACAGACATATGTGATAAGCTCCCTGATTGTAATCACATTAAAATCCATATTTGCAAGGACATCTATTACTTCTTTGCACTTATCTAATATTTGAAATGCTTTATTTTGGGGTAATTCTCTCAGCAAAGGAGAATATAATTTCAGTAAGTTTAGAGCAGACGAATTATCATTCTTTAACACATTCTCAACGAGCGGAAATACAAGCCTCGTGAATATGTCCATATCACTAACCAATCCTTGCAATAGGGTCTGCTTATATTTATCTACTTCATGCATCGCATCAAAAAACTCAGCGAAACCCAATCTTCGTGCGGCCATCATATGTTCTAAGATCAATATCTTTACATTTGTTGCATCTCTATTCCACATCTGATCTCCAGTAATATCGGCCATCATTTGAATCACTTTTGATTCTAACTCAATTTTGTTCAAATCATCTTTATTCTTGATTAAAAATAACCGAACAGTACCTTCCGGTGCATTATCACGAGGGATTTGTTTTGCATGCACATCTATTTGGCAACCTATCTTATTGGATAATTCAACAATGCGTTTCGCACATCTATAGTTCATCTCTTTAATAGGTTTTTCCCATTCTTGGGGAATAATTTCTACAATTCGCTCCTCGCCATCTGTATAAATCCGTTGTTTTTGATCCCCAAATAGTCCAAGCGTGAAATTATCATCAATATTTCTTTCAATCTCAAAAAAGGCAGCTATCAACTCTTTTTTTGTATCTTGGCTCTCATCAATCATAAAAAAAGGATATTGTTGCGCTATAATTTTTTGGAGAAGTTCGTTGTCTACTATCATTTTAGCACCTATTTTTATAACATCCGCATGACTTAAAGCATTGTATTCATAATTATTACCATTTGGATTATATATAAATCTATTAATATCAGATGCTTTTATTATCTTTTCATTTATGGCAGCCAATTTTTCCAAATTATTATTGTAATTTTTTCCAGATTTACTCTTGGATTTCTCCAATTTTAATTCTATTTCAGCTTTCTCGTCTTCTTTAAATGCAATATAACACTTCTTTATATCAGTCTGATAATGCTTTATAACTTCCCATACAAAACTATGAATAGTCGAAACATGAAACAGTGGACTATAATCAAGACGATTGAGAATTTCATCAGTAGCAGCATTTGTATAGGTTATTACTGCTATATGACGTCCTTCAAGGTTTAGTTGCTTCTCCCATTTGTCCTTAATTTTATTCAACAAACCAACCAGTGAATGAGTTTTACCTGACCCCGCACCAGCAAAAAGAAAAAAACTCTTACGTGAATTTGGAGAAATACAAGCTTCAAGAGTCAAATCTACCTTTTCATCTATATTATGTCCCATATTATTTATGATTAAATTCAAAATATGATTTTAGCCATTCCAAGCCCTCTCTAATATAGACAGGAGTCTGTAATGCCTCAAATTGTTCCGCATACAACAATGTGTTTGCAAATTCGGCTTTTACATTGGAGGAAGATTCTAACTTATCAAAGATCTTCATATGGAATGTTTTCAAGTCCTCTACACTATGCAAATAATTATAAAAAGTAGTAACCGCACCAAGTTTTTTCAACTTCTCATCTCCACGGAACAAATCAAGATTAGTGAAAATTAACGAGTCTTCAAAAGTATATGGATATATTGTTTCTTTATCTTTAATCCACACAACATCAACTCCAGTCTGATAGACCACATGTACATTATCCTTTATTTTATCTGTCACTGGTAATTCTAACAAATCATCTATTTCATCCTTTCCAATCCAATGTTTTATAGTATCGTTATTGGTCGTTTGACTTTGCCCTCTTTGGGGAAGGGCAGATTTTTTTTTCTTCTTACCATCTTCTTCCACTTCTTGCTGAGCATCAATATCAGTTACTATTACTGTCAAGATATTGAGTTTTTTTAAAAGGCTACTAAATCTATGTGCATGGCTCCCATTTATTTCTATAACAGAGATATAATAGTTATCCATACCTTCCCTCTTAATAAAATGAGGCATAAGAATTCTTTCTGCTGCCCCCTCAACGAGTATTGCTGCATCAGCAAAGAAAATATCACAATGCGTAAGTTTGATATATCTAGTTACAAATTTTTTTGTATCCTTTTCATTTTCTCCAAATGTTCGGGACATATTAACGACTTTAGAAACCGGTATACCAATGATTTCATCTAAAACACGTCTGAAATAACGCAAACAGTTCATGTCTACTTCGTTTACTATATGATTAGAATGCGTACTCACAATTAATTGAGTAGCAAGATTGGGATTTTCTTTCAATGCATTATTTTCAGTAGCATTAGTCAGTGCCTCTAATGCCTTTCGTATAAAAACTTGTTGTGCTTGGGCATGAAGATGTGCCTCCGGTTCTTCGATAAAAACAAGATGTATAGGTTCTATTGATTTTTTCACATCTTCTTCATTTTTGTTATTTCGTGTCCATTGTTCCCGAAATTGGATAAGTTTTAGATATATTGAAATGAGATTTCTCAACCCCAATCCATTATACTTCTCAGGAAGTGATAACTCCGGTTTGCCTTGTATAGAGAATTGTACTGACGAATCATGAGAAATAGAATCAACAATATTAACATTACTCCTAATACAAATAGAAGGATTTTGGAATCCAGGATAATTTATATTGGATAGTTCACCTATTGGCATAGAAAAACTTTTCTGTAACTTCAAATCATAAGAGGTATTGGCCCTAGATAATTCTTCCATTAATTTCAAATCTCCCGTCTCTATAATAGTCTCATCAGTATAGTTTTGACGGTAGTATGCCTGTAATTGTTTTGAAAGAGTATCTATATCACTTTCATTTTTCCCCATAGGATCGGAGAATTCACGAAATGCCTCTATACTATCAATACGAATTAAGTCCGTTAACGGATTTTCTTCAAGAGAATCATCAGGGGTAACTTGTACTGCAGACTCCAATTCATGATTTATTTTTTCTGAATCAAGCACATAATATTTGATATCAAAATAAGCCAATAAATTATGCTTTTGATTTAAAAAATCCCACATATTTTGAGGGTGGAGTTTCAAATCTTTTGTCTCCTTATATTCAGGAGAAGCCTGTAAATTACGCACTTTCATAACCTCTTTTTTATAATCCGCATAAAGAGACTTAATATCTTTTGGTTCAAAGCGCAAACGTACTCCTACTGAATCTTTCTTCCATGTAAGTGAAGGTATTATTTTATATACTTGGTAAGCTTCAGATTCGATTACATCTATCCAAATATCAAGTGACGGAACAATATCATCCCATTGATTGGGTGTCAGTAACATAGGATCTACTTCATCAGATACAAGCCATTTATCTGCAAGTTCGTTTATCTTTATCCAATTAGTTAAAGTAAACTCTCTAGTTGTAAATCTGTCTTTTCCTTTTAAAAACCATATAATAGCACTCATAGCAGATGTTTTCCCACTATTATTAGCTCCTACAAAGATTGTTTGATTCTCATCGAAATCAATACGACAATTTTTCAATTTTCTGAAATTTCGTATATGTACATGATTGATACGCATTTTATTATGTATATTGTTAATATTAAGTACAATATTACAAATAATATTTGAAAAATTCGACTTTCAATTTTAAAAGTTCAAATTTCTTATAATATCAATTAGAAAAATAATGCATGAATTTATAAAACAGGGCTTATGAGTACTTTTCACTAATTCCACATTTACCACAACACTATAAATATTCTACTTAAAGTTTATAAAGCCGGTGATATTTTAATATTCACAGTTCATATCTATTCATTACAAAAAAACCGAACATTCTACTTTTTCACAACAAAATATAACAGTCTCATTATTTTCCACTATTCCATAAATACATAATTAGAAATTAATCTAATAAAGTACATCAACACAATTATTACACACAAAAAACAAGAATCCCCAACTCATCCTTAATCAAATCTAACGGAATAGTAGAAACGCGGGATTTTTAATCAAATAATTTAACAATTACGGTTTTAAGCACAATCCTAAAGCTAATGAAAATATACTATTTATATCAGTATCATATCCTCTGAAAAGAATAAAATAGAAGATATAGTTGTTTTTAATTGCACATATTTTATTGTAATTATTATTATTCCTTTCTCTATTTTACTTTTTATCTATGTTCTTTCAATTCATACTCAATAAAATAGCTCGGACGATTCCGAGCTATTACTATTTACTAGTTGAAGTCAGTTAATATATAAAATATCAAAACTGTAATCACCCTGACAACAATATATGTAATTACCTATTGCAAAATAGAATTTAACTTATTTACGTCTTCTTCTATTTTACGATTAGATACCTTAGCATACGCCTGAGTTATTTTAATATCAGAATGTCCAAGCATTTTCGACAAGGTCTCAATAGGCAATCCATTATCCAAACAAATAGTAGTTGAAAAAGTATGGCGGGCAACATGAAAGGTAAGCACCTTTTTTATTTTGCAGATATCGGCCAACTCCTTAAGATAACTATTCAATTTTTGATTACTCATTACAGCAAAAATAAGTTCACAATCCGTTTTTCTATAGCGATTTAGTATTTCAATAGCAGAAGGCAGTAACGGTATTCTTGCTAAATGTCCAGTTTTTGTTCTATTTTGCATAATCCACAAAGACCCATTTTTGAAACTAGATATATGACATTCAGATAATTTACGTATATCGGCATAAGACAAACCGGTATAAGAACTAAAAACAAATAAATCACGTACAAATGCTAATCTAGGGATTGTTATCTCTTTTTGCTTAATTCTCTCTAATTCAGACCACGTTAAATAACGAATACCGATCTCTTCTCGTTTCGTATGATGATTTAAAAAGGGATTAAAATTAATTATCCCTAGATTTCGTGCTAACAATACTACCTTTTTTAAAATTTGCAGCATCTTTGCAGCCATGTTTATCCCTAAATTACAATTTGTCCTTAAAAAAAGTTCATAGTCATTTATAAAGCACATATCTAAATGGCACAATTGTATATCAGTTTTACCTTGTTTTACAATAAATTGTTCAATACGTCTGAACGCCAAATCATATTTTTTATATGTTGACATACTTATACCTTCTGATTTCGCCATTAAATAGGCATCATCATTATGCTTTCTAAAAATTGAAAGCAAAGTTTGAGGTTGCACTCCTAATCGCACAAAGCGCTGCTTCAACCCTTTTGCTGTTACAATTATACCTTCCACTAGTGACTGACGATAATATGTAAATAGAGTAGCATGTACTTGTTCTAAAAAAGCATTAACTTGACGCGCTTCATCCGTCTTACCTGAAGCACGTCCAAATTCAACACTCCACATCGAAGAGCATACATCTATAGGTAGATGTACATCTGTTCGCTCTCCATTAATAATAATTCGCATAACAACTGGCATTTTGCCATTTTTTCTAATAACACTACGTTTCAGATAAAAATTAATTTTAAATGTATGTTTCATAAAAGTTTGTTTTTTACAGATGCAAACATACATACTTTACTTGTGTCCGAAAAACGACAAATCATGATTTTAAGAGACGGTTTAACCACAAAAATACAGTTAAAATACTATAAAAAGAAAAGAGTAAAAATATAATCAACTGATTATCAACTATTTAATCGGAAAACCAATAAAAAAACAACTCCCCGTAAATGCTTGATTTACAGGGAGTTACAGGGTTCGCGGTGCGTACGGGACTCGAACCCGTGACCCCATGCGTGACAGGCATGTATTCTAACCAACTGAACTAACGCACCAGAATTTCATTTCTTAATCGCTATCTCTCTCGATTGCGGTTGCAAAGGTAGATATTTATTTTATATCTGCAATAGCTAAGAAAGATTTTTTTTCATCTTTCTTATTCATTTGTTGATTATAAGTAGATTATACCTATCTTTGTGACACAAATTATAAAGCAATAAAAAGAAACATGAAAGATACACCTATCAAACGGCATCTTATTGATGAAACTATCGAAGAATTTCAAATAGCCGACTTCTCAAAAGCAACCATCCGTGAAGTAAAAGCCATAGCAGCGAAAGCAGAAGCAACATCCGGAGTTGAATTTATAAAAATGGAAATGGGAGTACCAGGTCTTCCCCCCTCTTCTGTAGGAGTGAAGGCCGAAATAGAAGCACTGCAAAACGGAATAGCAAGTTTATATCCTGATATTAATGGATTGCCGGAACTAAAACAGGAAGCATCAAAATTCATAAAAGCATTTATCAATATAGATCTCAAACCGGAAGGTTGTGTACCTGTCACAGGATCTATGCAGGGTACTTTCGCATCTTTCCTGACTTGCAGTCAATGCGACGAAAAGAAAGATACAATTTTATTCATAGATCCCGGTTTTCCGGTACAAAAACAACAATTAGTTGTTATGGGGCAGAAATACGAAACATTTGATGTTTACGACTACCGAGGAGACAAATTAAAAGAGAAACTTGAAAGCTATCTGAAAAAAGGAAATATTTCAGCTATCATATATTCGAATCCCAATAATCCAAGCTGGATTTGTTTGAAAGATGAAGAGCTGAAGATTATCGGTGAATTAGCGACCCAATACGATGTGATTATCCTTGAAGACCTGGCATATTTTGCTATGGACTTCCGTCAAGATCTAAGCAATCCATATCACGCACCTTACCAACCTTCGGTAGCACACTACACAGACAACTATATTCTACTTATATCCGGTTCTAAAGCATTCAGTTATGCAGGACAACGTATCGGTGTCAGCTGTATCTCTGATAAATTATATCATCGCCATTATCCCGGATTCGACAAACGCTACGGAGGCGGCACTTTTGGTACTGTATTTATCCATCGTGTACTGTATGCTCTCTCGTCAGGAACCAGTCATTCGGCACAATTCGCTATGGCAGCTATGCTGAAAGCAGCCAATGAAGGTAAATACAATTTCCTAAATGAAGTGAAGATATATGGTGAACGTGCCCGTAAGTTAAAAGAGATATTCTTACGCTACGGCTTCCATTTGGTATACGATAAAGATCTTGAAGATCCTGTTGCCGACGGTTTTTATTTCACCATTGGCTATCCGGGAATGACCGGTGGAGAGTTAGCTAAAGAATTGATGTACTATGGAGTGAGTGCAATTTCTTTAGTTACCACAGGAAGCCATCAACAGGGATTGCGTGCATGCACTTCTTTCATTAAAGAGAACCAATATACTCAGTTGGATGAAAGAATGAAATTATTTGCCGAGAACCATCCTATATCTTAAAAAGAGCACACTAAATCGAAAAAAAGAGGAATATTGTTTGTTCGTGTAAAATAAATCTTTAAATTAGGGGCATGAACATCAATTCCGACATATTTAAGATCCAATCGAATAACGTAATGCCATCGAGAGGAAAGATTCTGATATCAGAACCTTTCCTCCACGACGTAACCTTCGGAAGGTCAGTAGTATTACTTGTCGATCATACTGAGGAAGGAAGCATGGGATTGATTATAAATAAACAACTCCCATTGATGCTCAATGATATTATTAAAGAATTTAAATATATAGAAGATATTCCGCTACACAAAGGTGGTCCTATCGGAACCGATACCCTATTCTATTTACATACTCTACGCGAAATTCCCGGAACCCTTCCGATCAATAATGGATTATACCTCAATGGAGATTTCGATGCTATCAAAAGATACATTTTACAAGGAAATCCTGTAAAAGGAAAGATACGCTTTTTTCTCGGATATTCCGGTTGGGAGTGCGAACAGCTAATTCAGGAAATAAAAGAGAATACCTGGATTATTTCAAAAGAAGAAAACACCTATTTAATGAATGAAGATATAAAAGGCATGTGGAAAGAAGCTTTAGGGAAATTGGGTAGCAAGTATGAAACCTGGTCCCGCTTCCCACAAGTTCCTTCTCTAAACTAAAATTACCGCTTAGGATTCATACATTGCACAAGTACTGCATCTTTATAACCTTCGTGTGTCAACAGCCAATCTTTCAATACCCCACATTGGGTAAATCCACAAGAAGTAAACAATCGTAAACTGGCCTCATTATCTATAGCTATATGGGCATACAATTGTTTCACAAATAAAAAATTAAAAGCATATTCACAAAGCAGCTTCAATGCATCGGCAGCATACCCCTCCTGTCTATAATTCCTATGAACGGCAATTCCGACTGCTCCCCTTGAATGCAAGGGCACAAAATCAGTTATATCAACTGTTCCCAAAGCACGATTGTCATTCCGGCGCATAATCATCAACCTCAGCTGTTTATCAGCAAACATGTCGCTCTGCGAACCTTCAATGTATTGTTTCAGCACAAAACGAGAATACGGAACTGTAAAACTACTGATATCCCACATGGAAGGATCATTTTCCATTTCGTACATGATATCCAAATCCTCCGGTTCCACTGCACGGAGGTATATTCGCTCATTGGTTAAGAAAGATTGTTTCATCATTTATTCTTTGTTGATATGTAGCTCGGCACGTAATCTTTTCTCTCCCGGAAGACAGAAAAAGGAAGCCGTCAGACCTATAAGTGCACATAGCGCACCTGTACTGCTAAGTGTAAAGTAGTAACCTGCCAGATTAAACACCACTACAAATTCCAGTAAAGCCAGCCGAACAGCACTCCAAAGCATATAGCGGCTCAATGCCACCGGAAACGTCAGTTGATCTATTTTCTTTGTCAAAACAAAACTGAATAATTTAAGAGAAAGTGGTATACAGACAGCCGTTATCAAAATACCGATTGTTTCAAAAACATAAACGGCCCTTACATTGTCTGCTTTTATTCCAACAGGCAACACACCAGCTTCTCCAAGCAGTACCAACAGTAACGGAATGATCCAAAAAGAAATATACTGTATCTTCTGGCTTTTCACAACGCGTTTTATTTGTTCTTCCATTTATTATATATAATGATTATCAATTACAGTAATTCCATTTTAAACGGTTCCGGTAAACGTTGTGCGGTTCACGATACTTCTACCTAATGTTATCTCATCAGTGTATTCCAACTCGTCACCAATAGATACCCCGCGGGCAAGCACACTCAGTTTGACACCCATTTTCTCAAGTTTACGGTAAATATAAAAATTTGTAGTATCCCCTTCCATGGTTGTGCTGAGAGCAAGAATGACTTCATTTATTCCGCCTTCGGCTACCCGACGCACCAGGCTTTCTATCTGCAAATCGCCCGGCCCCACCCCATCCATAGGTGAAATTACACCACCCAAAACATGGTATAGCCCACGATATTGCTGAGTAGCCTCTACAGCCATCACATCCCGTATATTCTCTACGACACAAACCATAGACGCATCTCGCTGCGGATTTGCGCAGATCTGACAAGTCTCTGTATCAGATATATTATGACACACCTTGCAATATTTCACCTCATGCTTTAAAGTTATAATAGAGCTTCCGAAAGCTTCTACCACAGATGTATCCTGACGCAATAAATGAAGCACCAGTCTCATAGCTGTTTTCCGTCCGATACCCGGCAATTTAGAAAATTCTCCGACGGCTTTTTCAAGCAACGTCGATGGATATTGTTGATTCATATACAAACAAGTATATCTATTTAATTTTCAATAAAGTATATATCAATACGCATAGAAGCGACAGATTTAATATAAAAGCACTTCAACTCTCCCATAAAGATATTGTATACTTAATGAAGCACAAAGATACGCATATTTTATAAATGGCAAATCTGCCACTGATAAAATAGGAGACTTATTCAATCGGCATGTTCATTTCTTCTATTACAATTTCCGAGACAACCTATCATTACGGAACTATAAAAACAGCTCAGAATAACGCTCACAGACACATACCGCAATCAGGTTCGACACCGCCGAACTATCATTTTCAAGTATCAGATGATGAAAATTAATCTCAAATATTCCTAAATGTTCAGATCATATTTCTTACGACATGAACAAGTGCAGTTCCCGATGGCTACCCCTTATACGTTGAACAACCAACGGCACATTTTTGTTATTATAGCTAAATAACTAAAATTATGAACTTACAAAAGACTACTTTCTATCTATTCACCCTCATTAGTTTAGTGCTTACATCCTGTAGCAGCGATGATGAAAACAAAAATGATACGCAGGTATTAGTCACTGTGATCAGTGCTGATGACAAACCCCTGTCTAACGAAATCGTCCAAATGTTCGATGAAAAAACTTATGAAGAGTTCAAAAAGGATAATCGAACGACTCCTACAGCATATGCATTAACCAACTCTAAAGGAGTGGCCACTTTCATTTTTACTTATGATGAGTGGTTCGAGTCAAGTAAAGACAGATTCTTTACTTTCGCCGTTCAATATGGCAGTGGTACGGAGAACTATGAAATATGGTCTTCGGGACGTACCATACGTTCGGGCTCAGTTACACAAATAGAGTTGAAGTTAAAACCTTTGTAAACGGAAAGCGGTTTTATAAGCGGTTCCAGGTTATAATCTCACGGAATTACTTTTAAAACCGCTTTTTAGATTTTATCTTCAGCAAATTCCTTTTTTCACAAATATCAAACAGATCAGAATGAAAGCCGCATATTTTTAACCAGTATTTAAAAACTCCTATGCCCATCCGCCAATTCATAGCTATTCTGAAATGAACTGAGTTTTGGCTCGTTTGTGCCGGGCATTCCTTCGTCATTTTGAGAACGAAAATAAAAAATTATCTTTGCTCCCTAAAATACAAAAACAATGCAGAATATCATTATTACATTTATCGTCTTTTTTACACTCAGATTGTTGTCCTTGGCCTATTCCATTCGTAACGAAAAACGTCTCCTGAAAAACGGAGCTGTACAATATGGTAAAGTTAATTCGTTATTACTGACATTAGCGCATGTCGCTTACTATTTATCCGCCCTTTATGAAGCGTATATTTCGGGAACTACCTTCAACTGTTTCTCCGTGTGTGGTGTTCTTGTAATGGGCTTTGCCTATGCTATGTTATTCTATGTCATCTATAAACTACACGATGTATGGACAGTGAAACTTTATATTGTTCCCGGTCAACGCATTGAAAAGAGCTTCCTTTTCAGGACGGTGCGACATCCCAATTACTATCTGAATATCATACCTGAGCTAATTGGAGTTGGTTTACTCTGTAATGCCTGGTACACGCTATTTATCGGGCTACCGATTTATGTATGCTTGCTGGCTGTACGTATCCGACAAGAAGAGAAGGTGATGAAAAAACTACTGGAAAACTAAATCCATTTCACCACAGACTACACGGATGAGCACAGATTCTTTAATCTTATTCTCAACGAAATTAATTATCAATCCGTGTAATCTGTGGTGAAATCAGAACCATTACAAATCTGAACTGAATCAGCTCCCACTTCTCACCGCTCCCAAACTGCCTCAAACAGAAACTTTTTATCCGTAACCAGTATTTGAATCGTTCTTTATCCATTATTATTTCTAAATTTGCCGGACTTATTTATAAAGCACCCCAGTCATAATGAAAACTATATCAAGAATCGCTACCGTTCTCGCGCTATTGGCCAGCATTATTCCTGTCTATGCCGTCATGGGCATCGTATTAGATCCCAATGGCGATGGAAATCTGTTAATAACACTCGGCACCCTGACACCTATATTGGGTGGCCTTTTGATGGGTATCGTGAAACTCGTGAAGAAATCACCAAAGTCTGCCACTATTTATTCTATAATAAGCCTCTCAATTTCGGCAGTTGTTTATGCCGTCATATTGACATAAATATGGTTATTCATCATTTGCTTATCAATCGTTAATATCTAAATAAACGCAGCATAGGCGGGTGTTTCAACTATTACAAGAGGGTGTGTTTACCTGCAACAGAGCGGTGCGGGTGATTACCAAACTTTTATTATTTATTCGTCTATAAATATTGCTGATCCATATATAAAATTCCATTATAGCCCCGTAGAGATAAATATCAAATTTTAATTAGCAATCATCGTTTGCAAAATAAGTGTTACCTTTGTACCCGTTATGATGATACTTGTCACTATTGTATGTTACTTTGCCATTCTCTTGCTGATAGCCCGTATCACCGGACGGAAAGGAGGTTCGAATGCAGCGTTTTTCAAAGGAGAAAACCAGTCTCCGTGGTACATCGTTGCTTTCGGAATGATTGGCGCATCCATTTCGGGAGTGACTTTCGTATCTGTACCCGGCATGGTAAAGGCGATGGATATGACGTATATGCAAACTGTATTCGGATTCTTTTTCGGTTACCTGGCAGTTGCCCATATACTCCTCCCACTCTATTATAAACTCAACCTGACCAGCATATACACTTATCTGGATACCCGTATCGGAAAGCGCGCCTACCGTACAGGAGCTTCTTTTTTCCTTCTTTCGCGTATGCTGGGCACAGCTGCAAAACTATACCTCGTCTGTCTGATTCTATATACCTATGTGTTTCGCGACATGGGCATACCATTCTGGAGTATTGCTGCCGGATCGGTAGCCTTAGTCTGGATATACACTCACAAGAGCGGTATTAAAACTATCGTCTGGACAGACACCTTACAGACCTTCTGTCTGATTGCCGCACTGATCTGTATCCTTGTTTTTGTCACAGCAAAACTAAATCTTGACTTCAGCGGAGTCATACAGACAATCAGTAACAATGAACACAGCCGCATTTTTGTATTTGACGACTGGATGTCACGCCAGAATTTCTTTAAGCAGTTTCTGAGCGGGATTTTCATTGTTATCGTTATGACCGGACTCGATCAAGACATGATGCAAAAAAACCTTTCTTGCCGTAGCCTGCGTGACGCACAGAAAAATATGTATTGTTATGGCTTCGCATTCGCCCCGCTCAACCTGCTGTTCCTCGGCCTTGGCATTTTATTACTGGTCCTTGCTCAGGAGATGCAGCTGGAACTTCCGGCAACCGGTGACGATATCCTGCCTATGTTTGCTACTCAAGGGTATCTGGGAGAAGGAGTGCTGATTCTATTCACAATCGGTATCATTGCCGCCGCCTTTAGTAATTCGGATTCGGCTTTGACCGCCATGACAACGAGCTTTTGCATCGATCTGCTCGACACAGGGAAAGACACAGAAGGAATAGCCCGTAAAAAACGAAACCGGGTACACATCGGGCTCTCTATTCTGCTCGTTTTCTTTATCTGTCTTGTCGATGCATTGAACAATCAAAGTGTTATTGATGCCATTTACATCATAGCTTCCTATACGTATGGCCCTCTTTTGGGAATGTTTGCTTTCGGTTTGTTTACCCGACGGCAAACAAACGATCGGTACATACCGTTTATTGCGATAGTTTCACCACTGATATGTTACGCAGCCGATAGGCTTGCCCGTCAGGAAACCGGCTATCAGTTTGGTTATGAATTACTGATGCTGAACGGTATGCTTACTTTTGCAGGGATGTGGATCGCATCAAGAAAAGCAACTAAAAAATGAATTTAAAAACTAACAAGAAATATGGAAATAACCAATGCTGAGTTTGTAATTAGTAACACGGACGTGAAAAAATGTCCTGCAGGCACCTTTCCCGAATACGCCTTTATCGGCCGATCCAATGTGGGCAAATCCAGCCTCATCAATATGCTGACCGCCCGAAAGGGACTGGCCATGACTTCCGCCACTCCCGGTAAGACAATGCTTATCAACCATTTTCTGATCAATAACAGTTGGTATCTGGTTGACCTCCCCGGATACGGATATGCCAGACGAGGCCAGAAAGGACAGGAGCAAATACGCACTATCATCGAAGACTATATCCTCGAGCGGGAACAGATGACCAATCTTTTCGTATTGATAGACAGTCGGTTGGAGCCCCAGAAAATAGATATAGAGTTCATGGAATGGTTGGGTGAGAACGGAATCCCCTTTTCCATTATCTTCACCAAAGCAGACAAGCTAAAAGGAGGACGACTCAAAATGAATATCAACGCATATCTGAAGGAGTTACGGAAACAGTGGGAAGAACTCCCCCCCTACTTCATCACTTCATCGGAAGAATGCCTTGGTAGAACAGAAGTATTAAATTACATCGAATCAATTAACAAAGAACTTTATTCAAAGTAAAAACAGAGATATCAAAATGAAAAGAGAACTATTATCATTGGCAGTTCTTGCCACACTGCTGCTTGTACCGGCCACAGGTCGTGCACAATCCATTAAAGATCTATTCAACAAAGACAATATTTCCAAAGTGGTCAATGCGGTCACCGGGCATACCGAAACAGTGGATATGACCGGAACCTGGCGTTATACCGGCTCCGCCATTGAATTCGAATCGGAAAATCTGCTGAAAAAAGCCGGAGGAACGGTTGCTGCTTCCGCTGCCGAACAAAAACTGGATGAACAATTAGCCAAACTCGGCATAAAAGAAGGGCAACTGAGCTTTACGTTCAACACAGACAGTACTTTTGTCAGCACTTTAGGCAAACGCAAGCTGAACGGTACCTACTCTTATAACCCCACAACCGGTATGCTCCAGTTGAAGTACATGAAATTGATCCCCATGAACGCAAAGGTCAACTATACGACCCAGCAAATGGATCTTCTGTTTGAAGCAGATAAGTTACTGAAATTAATCACTTTCTTATCCAGTAAAAGCAGCAGTGCCACTCTCAAGGCCATCAGTTCATTGGCAGACAGCTATGACGGCATGATGCTTGGATATGAACTGAAACGATGAGAGCTCTTGAATGATGAACGGTAAACAACGATCAACGATGAATAAAGTAATTAGCGAGTAAAATAGGTTATCATAATTCTCTCTGTTAATCACATTATTCATCGTTGATCGCTTATTGCTTATCATTCAAAAGCCTTCATCGTTTGCTTTCCGTCAAAATACACCCATCCATCATCCTCACAATACGGTTGGCCTCCCGCGCATTCTCTTCCGAGTGGGTCACCATTACAATAGTTGCCCCATCCTTATTCAACTCTTTCAACAAGACCATCACCTCATTACCATTGGTAGAATCAAGATTACCTGTCGGCTCGTCCGCTAATATAATCCGCGGATTCGTCACAATGGCCCGGGCTATAGCTACACGCTGCTGCTGACCTCCGGATAGTTGTTGAGGATAATGTTCCGCACGATGGGCAATCTGCATTCTTTCCAACGCCTTGTTCACACGTTCCACACGTTCACGAACCGGTACTCCGGCATACAGCAATGGCAATTCCACATTTTCAAACACAGTCAGCTCGTCTATCAGATTAAAACTCTGGAAGACAAAACCAATATTCCCGTTCCGCATATCCGTCCGATCGTTTTCCGAGTAGCGGGAAACCTCTTTGTCAATGAACCACAGCTGCCCCGAAGTAGGATTGTCCAGCAAGCCCAACATATTCAGCAAAGTTGATTTTCCACATCCCGAAGGCCCCATGATTGCTACAAATTCTCCTTCTGATATTTCGATGCTAATTTCGTTCAATGCAGTAGTCTGCACACTTTCTGTACGGAATATCTTTGTCAATCCAATTGCTTTTATCATAATCTTTCAGTTTTTTTATTATTCATATCTCAATGACTTTACCGGATTTTGTGAAGCCGTCCGCCAAGTCTGGCCAATCACCGTAAGCAAGGTGATACCGGCTATAATCAGTCCCACCAACGGAAACAGCCACCAGCTGATCGCTGTTTGATAGGCAAAATCGCTCAACCAATAGTACATCAGGAGATAGCCCGACGGACAAGCAATCACAAAGGCAATGCCCACCCATTTCAGATATTCCAGACAGAACATCTTTACAATCCGATCCGAATGGGCACCATTCACTTTACGGATACCGATCTCTTTAGTACGCTGCCGGGTAGAGAGTGAAACCAGCCCGAACACTCCCATCATGGCTATAACAATAGCAAGTACGGTAAACGAAAACAGCATCCGGCCTTGTTGTCGCTCTTTCTCGTAATTCCGATTCAAAGCATCTGAAAAAAACTGATACTTAAACTCCTTGACAAACAGGGGAGCCATCTCCTCAAACTTCTTTTGAATAAACGCCAAAGTTTCCTGCTTATGCTCCGGAGAGATCTTAATGTGTATATTCACCAGACATTCCGGACTGTACATCAGGTATGCCGGTTTAATTTTTTCACGCAACGATTGAAAATTAAAATCCTGCACAACGCCCACAATACGTTTCTTAAAACTCCCCACACCAAAACCTCCGCTAATCTCCATACCCACGGGATCAGACACATTCATTGCCTTCCAGGCTGTTTCATTAATAATTATCGGAAAATCATACGCTCCACTAAAATAAGCTCCGGCATCTGCCTTTAAAATCTCTCCTCTCAGAAGTTTCAGTCCGAAGGTATTCACAAAATTGCCATCAGCCCAGATACACATCATCCGCAGTGAATCGACCTTTCCTTCCGAATCCGTCCACTGCAATACATCACCCTGCCCCTTGCTATCTTCCATATAATCGGCAATTTCAGCCCCCATCGAAACACTGAGGATATTCGGATTCTTTAGAATTTCTTGTCGGAATCCATCAACGTTATACCATAAACTCGTATAGACAGAAACTATATTCTCTCTATTCAGACCTAAATCTTTATTCTGTAAATAATTCAATTGTTTGAATACAATGCCGGTATACAACAGCAGCGTGATGGCAATAACAAACTGTACGCAAAGCAGACCGCGTATCAGGCCTCCCTTTTTTCCTGACTTTTGTCCTCCTTTGAAAGCCATCAGCGGATTTATGGCCGAGAGATAAAATGCCGGATAACTGCCGGAAAGACATCCCACACCGACAATTCCCACAACAATATAGGCCAATACACTCCAGCTGAATTGCAGGGTAATATCTTTACCCATCATCTGATTGAAGAGTGGTAAAAGCAGTTCTGTCAGGGCTAATGCCAACACCAGTGAAATGAACGCCTGCACCAGACTTTCGGAAAGAAACTGCACAATCAGTGTTTTACGCTTGGCACCGGTCACTTTCCTCACTCCTATCTCTTTATAACGTAACGCTGCCCGGGCTGTAGAAAGGGTAGTGAAATTAAATGCCCCCATAAAAACAATCAATACGGCCAAAGCTATAAACAGGAAAATGGAAGTCATATTGCCGTGATTCCGGACAGATACATCTACAAAGTCGGTCTTTAAATGTATATCATTCAAGGGCTGAAACCGTAGTAAACGTTCTGCATGGACACGGTTACTCAACAAACGACTCATTTGGTTCCTGTCTGCATCGGACATCGACGAACCGGAACGCATTTTCACGTAGACATTCGCTTCTCTGCGATCCCAGTCTGTGCCGCTCCGGTAGATGCATACATTCTCGTTCATCTTATCAAATAATGCCTGTCCGACGACAGCATCAAATTGCAGATGACTCTTACGGGGCACTTTTACCACCCCGACTACCGTAAGGCTGTACTCAGTATCCATACCTCCGGTATATATCAGCTGTTGTCCGATTGCCGAAGCTGTACCAAAGAACTTTCGGGCCATTTTCTCGGAAAGTACTATATGGTTGAAGCCCGATTTGAGTTTGGAAGGATCACCTTCTGCCACTTTGAAGGGAAACATATCAAAAAATGTCGTATCGACACATATCATATCGGCAGAAAGATTCCGGTCCTTCAAGCACAAAGACCTTAACTCCCTGGCTTTAACGTATGTAGCCTGTTCCACCTGAGGGAACTCTTTACGAAAAGCTTCGGCCAAGGGTATGGCTGTAAAAGGGCTTTCCACTATTTCCCCACTCTCAGTACAATTGGCTTCAATCACCCGGAATATCCTCCCTGCATCCGGATTATAATCTTCAAATGTCAATTCATCCACTACCCACAAATAAATCAGGAATGCAGCTGCCATGCCCAATACAAATCCCAACATATTAATGGTAGAAAACAGGAAGCTCCGTTTTATCAACCGAAGAGCTACTTTTAAATAATGGCTTATCATATTTACCTATTTAATAATTAACCAGATATTATCAGTCTTACTCAACTTCTCCACTTGCCCATTTTCCCGCATCTGGGCCGGATACAACTCTAACAAAGAACTTTTAGAGAAAAACTGGGCCGGATTGCCTTCTATACTCCGGTTGGGCCAAAAAGGTAAACTTTCCGGCAAATCGGCAATGATAAGCGGCTGCTCCGGATTCACTTTATCAGACACCACAGGCAAGGAGAAAAACTCTCCGCTCCGCTTGTCATACACCAGAGAATAAAGTTTCACACTCCTGTTTTTACGGGCATTTATGCTATCATATCCTTTATCGATGCTTAAGAAAAGGAAGCGATCCGTATCAACGCACGAAGTGAGGAAATAAGAGTTACCCACATCAGCCCCACCGGCCACCCGGGCCCCTGTCAGGTGGGGCAATGAACCGAAATCGAGTTTATAGGCAACTTCCAGAGTCGAAGCATTTTTTATTCTGTATATCTTACCGCCATACGCATGGTAGAACATGGTGTTGCCTTGATAATAGTAAACGATATCCCCTTCAGCCTCAAAAAGCCGGGCCTTGTACCGCTCGTTATCCCCCAATACGAAATGGCAAAGCGTATCACCTTTCAATCCCATCGTATAAAGTTCATCCGAACAACTGACACGCATTCCATAACCGTCGGGCATGGAAAAAAGATAATTTCTGTCTATCGGGAGCTTACTGCGGATAGACTTTAACTCTACCGGCTGAGGAGATGCCAGCAACTCTGCCCAGGAAGTAACCACTAAATGCGCTTTGCCCGTCTTCATATTCCGGCATGTAAATCGCAATTGCCCCTTGGCAGGATCATAATAAAAATCTCTCAGGAAATATCCTCCTTCAACTTTCACTGAACCATCTCCGCTGTGAATAACCTTTAAATCCGAACGAACCAGCATTTTCTTTTTCTCAAAATCCCGGTCCAGCAACCAAAGTCCGTCTTCGGCAAACACCAGAAAGTCATCATCAATCCTAATCAGTGAGCTCCCATCACATTGGGGTTCCATCTTTTTATAATTCACCTCCTTCCCCAAATCACTGAGCCGGAAAGGACGGACATTCTTCAATGCCGATTCAACATTCAGCACAATCGCACCTTCAGTCATGATCCGGGGCTGATATTTGATACCCGGAGGAGCCTGATAATCTTCCGCAAACTCCGATGGTGCGCTTTCTTCAACCGGAGAATCCTTTTGAGTTCTGTCTTTGACAAATTCTTTTTTCAGTTCTTCCTTACTGACTCCCGGATTCTTACTGCCACAAGCTGACAAGCAGATAATCCCTGCCAGAAACAAACTTTCAATGTAACAACATCTTCTCTTCATACCGTTCTTCTTATTTCCTGTTCATACTCCGATGTCCTAATGCCATGCGTTATTTTAATAAGATAATGACAAGAAGCATACCAAATAAGCACTCCCTTATTTATCAGCCGATTGACGCAAACAGCAAACCGGTATTTTGCACGATACCGTGCACTTTTTGTACGATATCGTACACCGCTTATTCAAACATATTCCCTATCTTTGTCGCTATACAAGACATCCGACTATGACACTAAAGCGAGGAAGAATACTGATTGCGGACGACAATGAAGACATCCTCTTCACGTTGAAGATGTTGTTGCGTCCCATTGCGGAAACAATAACCGTCACCACCGACCCGCGGGAATTGTTGCCGATTCTCTCACGTACCCATCACGACGTAATACTGCTGGATATGAACTTCCGCAGCGATGCCGTAAGCGGACGTGAAGGTTTCCGATGGCTGGAAGAGATTCTGAAACTCGATCCCAAGGCCGTAGTAATATTTATCACCGCATACGCCGATACGGAAAAAGCCGTACAGGCCATCAAGCAGGGAGCCACCGATTTTATAGCCAAGCCCTGGCAGAATGACAAGATGATAGCTACGGTATCTGCCGCACTGCAACTCAGTTTCAGCCGCACGGAGGTGGAATCTCTCAAAGAACAGAAAGAGGCTTTGGCAGCGCCCTCGCCCGAACCCACCCGCATTATCGGTGAATCGGCCGCCATGCAAGCCATCTTCCAGACCATCCGCAAATTGGCCGATACGGATGCCAACCTTTTATTGTTGGGCGAGAACGGTACTGGGAAGGATCTGATAGCCCGATATGTATACGAACAGTCGCCCCGCAAAAACGGGATATACGTACCGATCGATTTGGGTAGTATCCCCGAAACACTGTTCGAGAGCGAACTTTTCGGATATGAAAAAGGAGCATTCACGGATGCACGGAAAAACAAACCCGGCAGGCTGGAAGTGGCTTCGGGAGGTACGTTGTTCCTCAACGAAATCGGCAATCTCAGCCTTCCGCTACAAGCCAAACTGCTTTCGGTCATCGAGCAACGGAAGAGTTCCCGACTGGGAGCCACTGCCTCTTACCCGGTAGACGTGCGGCTGATATGTGCCACCAACACCGACCTCTATACGGCTATCGACAACGGACAGTTCCGGCAAGACCTCCTCTACCGCATCAATACCATCGAAATACGTATCCCTCCATTGCGTGAACGGGGAAACGACCTGTTCCTACTGGCCGACCATTTCTTGCAACATTACCGGAAGAAGTATAAAAAGGAAGTCCGTACCATCTCGAAAGAAGCCCGCAAGCGCATGCAGCTCTATCACTGGCCGGGCAATGTACGCGAACTGGAACACACCATCGAGCGGGCCGTCATTCTCTCAGGAAGTTCTACCTTGACACCCGACGATTTTATGCTCCGTCCCGCCCTGCAGGAACAGCCCTCCGAAAAAGAGAGATACAACCTTGAACGGCAGGAACGGGAAACTATCGACGAAGTACTCCGCCTTTGTGCCGGCAACATCACAGTGGCTGCGGAAATGCTGGGTATCACCCGTACATCGCTGTACAGGCGCATTGAAAAGTACGGATTGTAAGAGCACCAAACAGAAACAACATGAAACAAAAATGGGTGAAACATCCCCTCTTATTAACGGCAGCGTTGCTGCTCTGCTGTTTTATCACCATCTGGCTCGGCATGCACGGGTTTTATATCAGTCTGCTTGTTGCGGGCTGTGTCACCCTTTTAGTGGCTTACACCATTTACCGGTATATCCTCCGTTCCGCACGTGCCATGGCACAACTCATCTGGGCCATTCGTTATTCCGATTTCCTCTCCTTGCCCGCACAGCGAGAAGAGCACCTCCATTCGCTCCCTGCAGAACTTTGGGATGAACTGAACGAAGCCTTGGACTTCTATAAACAGAATCTTCAGAAAAAAGAGAGCCAACTCCAGTATTTTCAGGCTCTGGCCAATCATATCGACCTGTCGGTCCTTGTCTACACCCCTTCCGGAAAGATAGAATGGCTGAACGAAGCTGCCAAAAGATTATTGGGAAAATCCACACTGAAAAGTGTCGAAGATCTGGCCGACTTCCAACCCGAACTTCCTTCGCGGCTCTATTCGCTCAAAGCCGGAGACCTGTCTGTATTGCAGGTGCAAAAGGAAGAAGAAAGAATACAACTCGCACTCTCAGGCATGGAGTTCGTCATACAGGGACGTCCCCTGATCGTAGCAAGCATGAAGAACATACACTCTGTATTGGACAATCAGGAGACGGAAGCCTGGCAAAAGCTGATCCGGGTACTGACGCACGAAATTATGAATTCCATCACTCCGGTCACTTCTTTATCGGAATTGCTGGAACAGCAGATAGGCAACTTCGACGGTGATGCCGAAGAACGGAAAGAAATACTCCAGATGTTGCAGACCATCCGCCGGCGGGGCGACGGACTGATCCGGTTCGTGAACAGCTACAGGGAAGTATCCCATCTCCCACAACCGCTCCTGAAAATATATACAGACCGGGAATTACTGGCAGGGATAGCACAACTGATGCATACAGACCGGGATGACTTGCACCTGGTATTGCCGGACAAGCCCCTGCGTCTTATTATAGACAAGGATCTGATAGAACAAGTACTTATCAACCTGATCAGGAATGCCCGCGAAAACGATGCGACCGACATTCGGCTGTCGACCGGATTAAGCTCCGGCGAACGTCCGTATATAAGGATTGAAGACAATGGGACGGGAATCGAGCAGGAAGTGCTCGAACGTATTTTCGTACCGTTCTTCACTACCAAAACTACCGGTTCGGGTATCGGACTGACCATCTCACGACAAATCATGCACCTGCATCACGGCACCATCACCGCTTCGTCCGAAACAGGTAAAGGCAGTACCTTCACCCTCCTGTTTCCACCCCTTTTTTAAGGAGGGTGTAGCCATCCTGGGCATTGGGTGTAGCCATCCTGGGCATTGGGTGTAGCCATCCGCACCTTAGGGCTACACCCTATACACCGGATGGCTACACCCTCTCCATCAGACGGTTTTTAATACAATTTCACCGTCATACGACACCATTTATCAAAAAAAGCCTTAACTTTGCCGCCCACGAAACCATAAAAAAGAAATAGAAAATGAAGAAAATACTATTTTTTATCACTATGATGGTACTGAGCGTCGGTCTTGTCCAGGCTCAAGGTAAAGCAGAAATAAAGTTTGATAAGACAACACACGACTTCGGGACATTCTCTGAAAACAACCCGATTGTCAGTTGCACATTCAAGTTTACGAATATCGGCGATGGCCCGTTGGTCATCCATCAGGCAGTGGCATCATGCGGATGCACCGTACCCGAATATACCCAGGAACCCATCATGCCGGGAAAAACAGGTACAATCAAAGTGACTTATAACGGAACGGATAAATATCCGGGACACTTCAAAAAGTCGATTACCCTGCGTACAAACGCCAAAACAGAGATGATACGTCTTTTTGTGGAAGGCGACATGACGGCCAAAGACGCAAAGTAAGCAAAAATAAATAACAACAAAGAGGAGAATCTTTCGGGATTCTCCTTTTTTTTTGCTTACTTTGAGGCTGTTTTGAAAAACCAACCGTTTAGAAATCCGATAAACTATACATAAACTACAAAAAACAATTATGAAACAAGAAGAAGACAAATTTACGGGCTTGCCCGAAAACGCGTTCCGGGAACTAAAGCCGGGAGAAGTGTACAACCCGCTGATGAGTCCGACGAAAACGTATCCGGAGGTCACTCTCTGGTCGGTAGCATGGGGAATCGCCATGGCCATCCTCTTCTCTGCTGCCGCAGCCTATCTGGGGCTCAAAGTGGGACAAGTATTCGAAGCAGCCATCCCCATTGCAATCATAGCAGTCGGTGTGTCCGGTGCAGCCAAGCGTAAAAACGCACTCGGCGAAAACGTAATCATCCAGTCCATCGGTGCCTGCTCGGGTGTCATCGTAGCAGGAGCCATCTTCACACTGCCTGCCCTCTACATCCTGCAAGCCAAATATCCGGAAATGTCAGTCACCTTCATGCAAGTATTTATCAGTTCACTGCTGGGCGGTGTGCTGGGTATCTTGTTCCTGATTCCTTTCCGCAAATACTTCGTAAGCGATATGCACGGTAAATATCCTTTCCCGGAGGCAACAGCCACTACACAGGTGCTGGTGTCGGGCGAGAAGGGCGGCAGCCAGGCAAAACCATTGCTGATGGCCGGGTTAATCGGAGGTCTGTACGACTTTATCGTGGCAACTTTCGGCTGGTGGAACGAGAACTTCACCACCCGCGTCTGTGGTGCGGGTGAAATGTTGGCAGAGAAAGCCAAACTGGTATTTAAAGTAAACACCGGTGCAGCCGTACTGGGTCTGGGCTATATCGTAGGATTGAAGTACGCTTCCATTATCTGCATCGGTTCATTGGCCGTATGGTGGATCATCGTACCGGGCATGTCCCTTTTCTTCGGCGACTCTGTACTGAACCAGTGGAATCCGGAAATCACCGCCACTGTAGGTTCCATGAGTCCGGAGCAGATCTTCTCCCATTATGCCAAAAGCATCGGTATCGGCGGTATCGCCATGGCGGGAGTGATCGGTATCATCAAATCATGGGGCATCATCCGCAGCGCAGTGGGACTGGCAGCTAAAGAGATGGGAGGAAAAGGAGACGTGGAGAAAAACGTCATCCGTACGCAACGCGACCTCTCCATGAAGATCATTGCCATCGGTTCCATCATCACGCTGATCCTGGTGGTGCTGTTCTTTTATTTCGACGTAATGCAGGGTAACCTGGTACATACACTGGTAGCCATTTTACTGGTAGCCGGAATTTCATTCCTGTTCACCACCGTAGCGGCCAACGCCATCGCCATTGTAGGTACCAATCCGGTATCGGGCATGACGCTGATGACGCTGATTCTGGCATCGGTTGTAATGGTAGCCGTCGGGCTGAAAGGTCCTTCGGGCATGGTTGCCGCATTAGTGATGGGCGGTGTAGTCTGCACAGCCCTCTCTATGGCAGGCGGTTTCATCACCGACCTGAAGATCGGCTACTGGCTGGGCAGTACGCCCGCCAAGCAGGAAGCGTGGAAGTTCCTCGGAACAATCGTATCCGCTGCCACCGTAGGCGGTGTAATGATTATCCTGAACAAGACATACGGATTCACAAGCGGACAACTTGCCGCACCGCAGGCCAACGCGATGGCTGCTGTAATCGAACCTTTGATGAGTGGTGTAGGCGCCCCCTGGCTGCTGTACGGCATCGGTGCGGTGCTGGCCATCATCCTGACGTTCTTTAAGGTTCCCGCACTGGCGTTTGCGTTGGGTATGTTCATCCCGCTCGAACTGAATGTACCGCTCGTAGTGGGCGGAGCTATCAACTGGTATGTCACCACCCGCAGCAAAGACAGTGCGCTCAACACCGAACGAGGCGAAAAAGGGACGCTACTGGCATCCGGATTCATTGCCGGAGGTGCCCTGATGGGTGTAGTCAGCGCTGCCATGCGCTTCGGCGGAATCAACCTGGTGAACGATGCATGGCTCAACAATACCCTCTCACAGTTGGCTGCCCTGGTAGCTTACGTACTGCTAATCCTGTATTTCATTAAAGCATCCATGAAGGTAAAATGAAATATATAGCTGCATTTTTAGTATTGTTCATAGCAACCTTTTCGTTTTCACAAAAGCCCGTTGAGCTGCCATTATGGCCCAACGGAGCTCCCAACGATAACGGACTCGACGCACAACAACCGACAATTACCGTCTATCGTCCGTCGCATCCTAACGGGACAACTGTCATCATGTGTCCCGGAGGAGCGTATGTCAATCTGGCCATGGCACATGAAGGACACGACATGGCAGCTTGGTTCAACGCACAAGGCATCACTTATGCGGTACTGAAATACCGAATGCCCAATGGAAACAGCCAGGTGCCCTTATCGGATGTGGAAGAAGCCATACGAATAGTGCGCCGACACGCCAAGGAATGGAATATTCGCCCTGAAAGAGTAGGCATTATGGGTGCTTCTGCCGGAGGACATCTTGCCTCTACTCTTGCCACACATTACAGTAGTGAAGAGACACGCCCGGATTTTCAGATATTGCTCTATCCGGTGATAACAATGGACAGGAGCTTTACTCACATGGGATCGCACGACAGCCTGATCGGAAAAGATGCTTCCGCCGAAACTGAAGAAAAGTATTCCAATGAAAAGCAAGTGACGCCAAACACACCGCAGGCTTTCATTGTTTTATCATCAGATGACAGTGCGGTGGTCCCGGCTAACGGAGTGTGCTATTACCTGGCCCTGCAAAAGCAGGGAGTTCCTGCATCTATGCACATTTATCCTACGGGAGGACATGGCTGGGGATTCCATGACAGCTTTGTCTACAAGCGACAATGGACAGAGGAACTGGAAAAATGGCTCCGCGACGGAGTGAAATTCTCCAGATGATATATAAAGAAACTCACGAAACAACATTTATAAAGATGAAAACAATTCGTACACTTTTGTTATGTACCAGCCTATTGGCCGGAACAGTTGCAGCACAGGAGAACAGTCTGGTGCTGAGTAACGGACTCGGATTCGTTGATACCCCCTATAAGGCAGGTACCCTTGAAGTAGACGATGCAGAAGACCTCATTATCAATTGTGACGAGGTGGACTGCACCACTTTCGTAGAATATGCACTGGCAATGGCACTCTGCCCGCAACAGGGAGACGACATGCAGGAAAGTGACTTTGCCCGTAACCTGCAACGTATCCGCTATCGCGACGGAAAAATTGACGGTTATACCTCTCGTCTGCATTATATATCCGACTGGATCAATAATGGTGTCCGCCAAGGCTTTCTTGAAGACGTAACGGCTGCCCACAGCCCTTTCACGCAGAAACTGTCGATATCTTACATGAGCACACATCCGCAACTCTACAAATCGTTGAAGAACTCTCCGGAAAATGTAGCGCAGATGGCAAAGTATGAAAAGGCACTGAGCGGTAAAGAGGTTCATTACCTGCCGAAAGACAAACTGGAGCCGGACGGATTGCCCTGGATCAAGAATGGGGACATTATTGCCCTGACCACCAATACTCCGGGGTTGGACGTAAGCCACATGGGCATTGCCATTTACATCAAGGGACAGCTGCACCTGCTGCATGCTTCGTCCAAAGAAGGCAAGGTAATAGTAGACAAGAGTGCACTGAGCCAGATATTGAAAGACAGAAAATCACTGACAGGTATCAGAGTGCTGAGAATGAAGAAATAAACCGAAGACAAACCATACCGGACTTATCTGATCCCCGAAACCATTTTGATGCGTTTCGGGGATTTTTCTTTTCAGTAAGAAAGAGAATAGCCTTATTTCCTGACTGCCCCTTCTGCTTTTCAACGGCAACGGGAAGCACAGAAGACGGAAAACAGGACTTTTCTTCCCGAAAAGCCGGGGTTTTGCGTCCGGAGAGCCGGGGTCTGCCCCGAAAAGAGCCGGGATTTCTATGAAAAGAAGTAAGCATTCGACCCGAAAGACGGTTGCATTCCGCTGAAATGCTTACTTCTTTTCAAATTATCTCTATATGTTTTCCCACTTTACATCTGTTGTTACGGTTTTATCGTTAAAAAGAGAAGGACTATTCTCTGGTTGCATACCGTAAACGAACGAGTCCCGACTGTCAAAAAGAAAGCCGTAAGCATCCATTGACACAATTCTTCACGCATTTAGCTTTGCCACACTTACATCATGCCAACTCATAAAGTCTTTCCGCATCAAACATAAAATCGCCAACCTGTAAGGAGGGCGATTTTACCAGGCAACCGTATCATTGGATGCAAACAGAGCAAACCAGAGAGGTCTGATTATCATTTTGACAAAAGGAAAGTAAGCAGTTCGCTCCCCAGCCTCTCTTTTACCTCGTCCATATCAACACTGTGTCCGAGTTCTTTCTGAAGGGAAGTCACGCCTTTATCGATAAAACCGCAAGGATGAATGTAACTGAAATAGCGTAAATCGGTATTCACATTCAGCGCCAGTCCATGCATCGTCACGTAATGACTGCTCCGAACCCCTATCGCACATATCTTACGGGCACGGGGCGTATCACCTTCCAGCCAGACTCCTGTCGCCTTCTCTAAACGGCCGGCCTCGACGCCGTAAGATGCACAGACACGGATAACGGCTTCCTCCAGTAAGTGTACATATTCCTTCAGCCCCAATCCGAACTCCTCAAGATTAAGAATCGGGTAACACACCAATTGCCCGGGACCATGATAGGTGATATCGCCGCCACGGTCGATGTGATAGAGGGTGGCACCGATAGCCTTCAGTTGCTCCTCTCCCAGCAGCATATTATTTTCCTTTCCGCTACGCCCCAAGGTATAAACGTGCGGATGTTCACAAAAAATGATGCGATTCTCATACTTTTCCCCGCCCTGCTTGGCATGGACGAGGGCATCGAACCATTCCGTCTGTCGGCTCCATGCTTCAGAATACGGAATAAGTTCCCAATCGGTTGTAATTGTTTTCATACGGACAAAGATAAAGAAATAAAAGAAAATGTGTATATTTGCGTGATTCAAAAAAAGAAAGTAATATGAAGTTTGACTTTCCACAAGTAGATCTCCCATGCGAACTTCTGGCATGGAATGATGTAACTGAAGATATCTTGAATATCTACAAACAATCGTGCAGGCTGAAAGCCGGCATCTTTGCTATTTGTACGGAAGGTAAGATGACCGCAACCATTAACCTGATCGATTACGAAATAAAACCGAACGATCTGATCACACTGCTGCCGGGCACTATCATCCAGTTCCGCGAACGGACAGAGAAAGTACGTTTATGCTTCGCCGGATTCTCGTCGGAATGTGTAGAACGAATCAACCTGATAAAATCGATGGTCAGCTCTTTCTCTAAGATAACCGAGTGCCCGATTGTGGAATTACAGGAGGATATAGCCAGTTATCTAAAAGATTACTTCTCCCTGTTGGCACGAGTGACATGTGATGAAAGGTTCTCTCTTCCCTCCGAGATGACGGAAGTATCTTTGAAATCTATTCTGACCGCCGTCGGACTGATTTATCAGAAATATTCCCGGAAAGATCACAACACGAACCGTAAAGAAGAAATCTGTCGCGAATTGGTAGGATTGGTCACAGAGCATTATGCGGAGGAACGCCGTGCCCAGTTCTATGCAGACAAGTTGGGAATATCACTGCAACACCTCAGTACCACAGTCAAACAAGTGACAGGACGCAACGTACTGGATGTGATAGCCTATGTGGTCATTATCGACGCGAAAGCCAAATTGAAATCGACTCACATGACCATTCAGGAGATTGCCTATTCGTTGAACTTCCCCAGTGCTTCTTTTTTCGGAAAGTACTTCAGGAGATATGTAGGCATGAGTCCGCTGGAATTCAGAAACAGCTGACACCTTTCGTGGCAAAAAATTTTCACCACAGAGGCCACAGAGTATTCATGTTGATCATCCATGACTTGAAGTTTACTCTGTGTCCTCTGTGGTGAGTTAGTTTTGAAAGGACTTGTTATTTTCTGGCCAGACTCAATGAATTCAGTACTACACTAACACTTGAGAATGCCATTGCCGCACTGGCAAGCATCGGGTTCAGCAACAGTCCGTTGATAGGGAACAGGATGCCGGCTGCAATAGGGATACCTATGAGATTATAGATAAATGCCCAGAACAGATTCTGGTGAATCAGTTTCACAGTCTGTCTTGACAATTCGAAGGCGCGGGGGAGCAACAGCAGATCGGATGTCATCAACGTAACCATTGCTACATCCATGGCTATATCCGTCCCTTTCCCCATCGCTATGCTGACATCGGCCAGTGCCAACGCCTGTGAGTCGTTAATTCCGTCACCTACCATAGCTACGGTTTTTCCCTGCATCTGGAGTTCACGCACAAACTCTTCTTTATCATCCGGCAAGGCATCTGCCACAAAGCGGTCGATGCCCAACTTACCCGATACGGCAAGTGCCGTGCGTTGTCCGTCGCCGGTCAGCATACAAATGTCGATCCCCTGACGTTTCAACTCTTTCACAGCCTCGGCCGAAGTCGGCTTTATCTGATCGGCAATGGCAATTACGGCAAGCACCTCACTGCCACGGCCAAAGTATACAATGCTGTTTCCATCCGATTCGTATTGCACCATCATTTCGGCAAGCACATCAGAGAGCGAAGCGCTGAAATCTTTCAGTAACTTGTGGCTGCCCACCCAATAAGTCTCCCCTTGATAAACCACCTTGATTCCTTTTCCGGTGATACTCTCAAAGCTGTCCAGTTGGGCAGGAACTATTTTCTCCACTTCCTGCAGAGAAGAGACAATGGCTCCGGCAAGCGGATGTTCGGATTTAAGTTCGGCCGCCAACAGGACATTCTTGAAATGTTCTTCCTGCACCTGTGCCCAAAGCCATCCGGAAACCGTGGGATGTCCCTCGGTCAACGTCCCGGTTTTATCGAGCACCACTACATCTACTTTACGCATCTGCTCGAGGGCAACCGCATCCTTAATCAGGATATGATTACTGGCTGCTTTGCCTATGCCCACCATCAGAGCGGTAGGTGTGGCAAGTCCCAGAGCACACGGACAGGCAATGACCAGTACGGATACTGCCGAAAGCAGGGCATGTGAGAAATAATCGGTACCTCCCACCAAAAGCCAGATAACAAACGTCAGCACGGCAATACAAAGCACGACAGGCACAAAGATTCCGGTCACCCGGTCTACGATGCGCTGTACGGGCGCTTTACTCCCCTGAGCCTCCTGCACCATGCGGATGATGCGTGCCAGCACCGTCTCGCTTCCTACACTGGAGGCTTTAATCACAAAAGAGCCTTTCTGGTTGATAGTTCCCGCCAATACACGGTCGCCCGTTTTCTTTTCTACGGGAATCGGTTCGCCGCTGATCATACTTTCGTCTACATAAGATTCTCCTTCGGACAACCGCCCGTCTACGGGAATCTGCTCACCGGGACGTACCACCACCAGGTCGCCTGCCTGCAACTGGTCTATCAGGATATCTTCTTCAACTCCTCCCCGAAGCACACGGGCCACACGGGGTTGAAGTCCCATCAGCTTCCGAATGGCAGTAGAGGTATTCCCCTTGGCACGCTCTTCCATCAGTTTACCGGTCAGCACAAAAGCGATGATGACTACTGCCGCCTCATAGTAAACGTGAGGTTCAAGTCCGCGGTTATACCAGAACTCGGGAAAAAATGTGTTGAAGACGCTGAACAGGAAGGCGATGGAGGTACTGAGTGCCACCAGGGTATCCATATTACTCCTCCCCAAACGTGCCTGCCGCCAGGCATTGACATAGAAAGAACCTCCGAAGAAAATCATCACGGGAAGGGCGAGTATCAACTGAATCTCGTTAGAGAAAGGCACATGCATCAAGACCATAGAAAACAGCAACATGGGGACAACGAAGATCCATGCACCGATGACCTGCCGCTTCAGCAGTCGGTAATGTTTCTCCTGGGCCTCCTCCTGACGCTCCTCTTTCAGGGCCTCTTCCACTATCAGGTCATAACCTGCGGCAAGTACGGCCGCACGGATTTCTCCGGGAGTCAGCTTGTCGGCTTCGTACGAAACGGACAGTGTGTTTGTGGCGAAGTTGACCGATGCGTCTACCACACCGGCCAATTTCTTCACTGTTTTTTCCACATTATTAGCGCACCCCGCACAGTGCATGTTCAGTACAGGAAACGCTTTCTTTATAATATTACCCATAATCTATTATTATATATACTATCTAATAAACAATGAGGTAAAGAACAATGTTCACTTCTTGTCCGTTTCCTTTGCTTCCTTTATGACTACAGCTTCGTATTTAAATTTCCGAAAGCCTTCTTTCAGTTTTTCAACATTCGTCTTTTCCGCATCGTAAGTGATGGTGACGGTTTGAGTTTTCAAATCAGTCTTAAAGTTTTTAAGTCCTTTTTCGAACTTGATATTGTTCTTCACCTTTCGTTCGCAGTTGGCGCACTCCATCTGTGCCACTTTGAAAACAACGGTACGAAAGTCTTTTGCCGCAACGGCAGTCACCGAAAGTAAAGCCACCACCAGTGTGGCAATCATTTTTTTAGTCTTCATGAATGTAAGTATTAGTAATCAATAATTTTAGTCGTTCGTTTTACTCTCTTTCAATCTCGTGCCAGGTTAAACCTCACTCCGATATATCCCTTTGCTCCATGTACCGGTCCCCATATCATAGTCGAGTCAAAATGATCTCCCCAAGGATTGGCTGCATCGATAATCGGATTCTTTTGTTTGAAATTTGTCAGGTTCTCACCTCCAATGTATACCGACCAGCGTCGGAAATAGCGCGTCACCTGTGCACTAAGCTGACTAAAGCCTTTATAACGGGCATCCCACGAAGGAGTGCCGTCAGCAAGTGTATACGGATCGGGCATACGTCCTCCTCCATTCATCTGCCAGGTGGCATCAAACTGCCACAAGCCCAGCGGAGTCTGATAAGAAGCGGTTACAAGTCCTTTGTATTTCCCGGTCAGCGGCTTCTCCATCAACCGGTGATTGTAAGTCGTCTTGGCGTCTGTCCAACGATAGGCAGCTGTCAGCGAAAAACCCTGAAAGAACGGATAGGTAGCCTCCACCTGAAACACTTGTGAATACGACCGTCCGTCGAGATTGTAGAATGCCACCTCATGGGGATTCGTATCCATATCGACAACGACCTGTTTCAGGAAGTCAGTGTAATAGTATTCCAGATTCAGGTTCAGCGTTTTCCCGAAAAGCGGAATGTAACCCGATATACTTGCGCCATAGTTCCACGCTTCTTCCTGGTCGAGGTGACTGGCAATACTTACCTTCCGGCTACTTGCCATCAGATAATTGTTTTCGGCAAGCACGTGATTCGTACGATACCCCTTTCCGGCAGAAAGACGGAAATGAACAAAATCATTGGGGTTGTATTTAATGTGGGCACGTGGAGTCACGAAAAAGCCGTACTCACTGCTATGGTCGCCACGAAGTCCGGCCATCACCACCAGTTTATTCTCCAGATTAAAAGTGTACTGCGCATAAGCTCCTCCTACCGATTCGCGTGCAAAAGCCTTCGTCAACGGAGTGTCAGCATTGTTAGTCAAACGGTAATGCTGGTCATATCCGTCATAATTATAACTGAATCCCGCCGAAAGACTGTGTTGCTTTGTAAATTCGGTTTCAAACATCAGCGAAGCATAAGCGTTGGACTGGTCAACATCATAAATCTTCCGTCCATAAAGCGCATCCTGGTTGTGCAGCGTCCCGGACAGAATCAGCGCAAGATTCGTATTCTTCTCCTTATTAAATATATAGGCATTCTTGGCAAAAGCCTCGTAACGGCGGGTTTCAATATCGATAGCATAGCGATCGGCTGCCGGCACGCCGCTATGACTCACCTGACCGCCTTTTCTGCTTTCGTCCAGCGCTTTGATGCCTGCCTGAAACACATAGTGGTCACCCATATAGGCCCAACGGTTCCAAAAATTATACTGCTCTATCCGGGGAATATCGGCAAAGCCGTCATCGTTGCCGTCATGTGCTTTCGTTTCATTTTCGTAATGTGCCAGCAACGAAGTACTCCATCGTTTGGAAAGTTTCACCGTGGCATCCGCATTCGCCTCATAACGATTGGTGGTACTGGCAAAAAGATTGGCCGAAACCCAATCCGCCTCAGGCAGTTGCGGCTTCTTAAATTCAACATTGATCTGTCCGGTAAGGGCTTCATAACCATTCTTCACGGACGAAATCCCCTTGGATACTTGTATGCTGTGCATCCAGGGACCGGGAACATAACCCAATCCGTAAGGAGAAGCAGCACCGCGATAGTTCGGAATATTCTCGGTCAGCATCTGCACATAAGTTCCCGATAGTCCGAGCAACTTGATCTGCTTCGCTCCGGTAGCAGCATCCGAATAGCTGACGTCCACTGAAGGATTGGTGACAAAACTCTCGCCAAGATTGCAACATGCTGCACGACAGAACTCGTCACTGGTAATGATCTCTTCGTTCATCACGCTGTTGCGCAGCTTCAATGTGCTCAACTTACGACTGACAATATTCACTTCACTCAGTTCCATCCCCTCGCGAAGTACTACGTCCAGAACGGCGTTCTTGTCTTTCACTTGTATGGTATCGTTTTCGTAACCTACAAAACTTACAATGAGATGACTGCCCCTGTCGGGTTTGGATATGGAAAAAGTACCGTCCTCACGAGTAGCTACCCCACCGGGAATATTCTTCCAGAAAACGTTGGCACCGATAATCGGTTCGCCGGCCTGATCTTTCACCGTACCGCTCACTTGCGCTTGTACAGTCAGACTGCCGAGAAGCAGTCCGGTCAATAATATATATTTCATTAAATAACTTCGTTTGTCTTTTTTATTTGGTTTATATTCAATAAGAAATAAGTAGGATTCACCACAGATTACACAGAAGAACACAAGTTGTCCCGCTTCAATAATTAACGGTATTAACCCTTAAATAGTGAAAGCCTGTGCAATCTGTGATGCAATCCAAACAGTAAATATTGAAGAAACTAAATAAGCAAAGTAGAATAAAGAGCTAAATAATGCCGGGAACTCGTTTTAGGTGGCGGTACCACATAAGGAGTTTCCAACACCTCGTCACGGAAAAGCGCACACAGCAGATCCGATACCTGGTTGCAAAGGAATACGCTGACAGGAGCAGGGACAGAAGATTCGAACGCCTGCTTCACCAGGTCAAGTTTATAGATAGTCGCCGTACATCCCTCACCCCGGCACGATTTATGGAATTCAAAATCGAACTTATCACAGAAGCCGCATTTGTCGGCACAACAGCAATTTGCCGTCTCACAACCACTGCAACAATATTGAACGACAGAGACTCCCGCCCCTACATACACTATAAGGAGGGAAAGAATAACAGCGAGTATATAGCGGAATCTCTTCATAACGGTTGCAAAGATAAGCAGATTTAACCAGCTCTCCTCATTCTTTTTTCTTTTTTTATGCTGCCGATTCACTAATATGAACTATATTTGTCGATAGTGAACGATTATATAAATGTTGAATTTAAAGAAGAACCCCTTATGAAAAAACAATATGTCAGTCTGCTTGCGATAATACTTGCTACAAGTGGCTTTTTATTTTCTTGTGGTGACAAGATGAACAAGAATACCGGTGCGCTGGAATTCGACAGCATACAAGTGAACGAAACGGCACATCTCTTCGGAGATACGGCAAAGCCGGCATGTAACCTGACCATCAATTTCACGTATCCGGTGAAGTCATCGGACAACAAATTGAAGGATAGCCTGAACAGCTACTTTATAGCTGCCTGCTTCGGAGAAGGATATATCGGTGAAAAACCGGCAAAGGTGGTAAAGGAATATACTGAACATTACGTAAAGGAATATCGCACAGACCTTGAACCCATGTATGCCGAAGACGAAAAGAACAAAGAAAGCGAAGGGTCCATCGGCGCATGGTATTCGTATTATAAAGGAATAGAGAGCCACGTGCAACTCTATTATAAGAACCTGTTGGTTTATCGCATCAACTACAATGAATATACCGGAGGCGCGCATGGCATTTACATGACAACCTTCCTCAATATGGATCTGATAAACCTGCGTCCACTGAAGCTGGATGACATTTTCACAGGTGATTATAAGGAAGCACTGACCGACCTGTTATGGAACCAGCTGATGGCAGACAAAAAAGTAACGACCCATGAAGCACTTGAAGATATGGGCTACGGTTCTACCGGAGATATCGCCCCGACAGAAAACTTCTACCTCGACAAAGACGGCATTACCTTCTATTATAATGTATACGACATCACTCCGTATGCCATGGGACCGGTAGAAATTAAGATTCCATACGAGATGATGGAGCACATGCTGGGCAGCAACCCGATCATCGGAGAGATGAAAGCTATAGATTAACCCTTTTTATTAAAATACAGATATATTACAACCTTATGGATACAACAGAACAAACTTCCTCCCTCCCCTCTACCGGAGGGGAAACCGGAGTGGAGCTTCTTCTTAAATACTTTCCTGACTTGACGGAAGAGCAACGCAAACAATTCGCAGCTCTTTACGAACTTTACATTGACTGGAATTCTAAAATCAACGTAATCTCGCGCAAAGACATCGAAAACTTGTACGAACATCATGTGCTCCATTCACTGGGAATTGCCCGTGTCATTCGTTTCCGTCCGGGTAGCAAAGTTATGGATCTTGGCACCGGAGGCGGATTCCCCGGTATCCCGCTGGCTATTCTTTTTCCGGATACAAAGTTTCACTTGGTGGACAGCATTGGAAAGAAAGTACGTGTAGCAACCGAAGTGGCCAATGCCATCGGTCTAAAGAACGTCACTTTCCGTCATGCCAGAGCCGAGGAGGAAAAACAAACATTCGACTTTGTCGTAAGCCGTGCCGTGATGCCCCTGGCCGATTTGATAAAGATAATCCGGAAGAACATTTCGTCCAAACAGCAAAATGCCCTCCCCAACGGGTTAATCTGCCTGAAAGGCGGTGAGTTGGAACATGAAGCAATGCCGTTCAAGCACAAGACAACCATGCATAGCCTGAGTGAGGATTTCGACGAAGAGTTTTTCCAGACCAAGAAAGTGGTATATGTAACGATTTAAACGATCAAACAACATAGTCATGAAAATAAAGAGATTTGAGTTCAATATGTTTCCCGTAAACTGCTATGTGTTATGGGATGAAACGAACGAGGCAGTCGTGATAGACCCAGGCTGCTTTTATGACGAAGAGAAACAAGCTTTAAAGAACTTCATCGTCACCAACCATCTGAACGTAAAACATCTGCTGAACACTCACTTACATCTGGATCACATCTTCGGTAATCCATTCATGCTCCGTGAGTTCGGCCTATCTGCCGAAGCAAACCAGGCGGACGAATACTGGATAGACGAAGCTCCCAAGCAGAGCCGCATGTTTGGTTTTCAGCTGAACGAGGCACCTGTGCCATTGGGAAAATACCTGCATGACGGGGATATCATAACTTTTGGAAATACAACGCTGGAGGCAATCCATGTACCCGGACACTCTCCCGGAAGTCTTGTATATTATTGCCAGGCAGAAAACTGCATGTTTTCAGGAGATGTATTGTTTCAGGGAAGCATCGGCCGGGCAGACCTGACCGGAGGCAACTTTGATGAACTGAAAGAGCATATTTGTAGCCGACTGTTCGTGCTGCCCAACGAAACAATCGTTTATCCGGGGCACGGCGCACCGACTACCATTGGGATAGAGAAGGCGGAAAATCCGTTCTTCAGGTAAGAGAATATCAACAAACCTTATTATAAATAAATCATTAATAACATGAAAACCGATTTATTAGCCTGCCGTCACATCGGCGTCAACAAAGCGGATGCCGAAGTAATGCTCCGGAAAATTGGAGTTGGTTCGCTCGACGAACTGATTGATAAAACCATTCCGGCCAATATCCGGCTCAAAGCACCTCTGGCACTGCCTGCGCCGATGACCGAATATGAATTTGCCCGCCACATTGCCGAGTTGGCAAGCAAAAACAAGTTGTTCACGACCTATATCGGCATGGGGTGGTACAACACAATCACTCCGGCAGTCATCCAACGCAACGTCTTCGAAAACCCCGTCTGGTATACTTCCTATACTCCTTACCAGACAGAAGTTTCGCAAGGCAGACTGGAAGCTTTAATGAATTTCCAAACCTCCGTATGCGACTTGACTGCCATGCCATTGGCCAACTGCTCTCTGCTTGATGAAGCAACCGCCGCTGCCGAAGCTGTGACAATGATGTACGCTCTGCGTTCACGCAACCAGCAAAAATCCGGAGCCAATGTGGTATTTATCGACGAGAACATCTTCCCACAAACCCTGGCTGTCATCACTACCCGAGCCATCCCGCAAGGAATTGAAATCCGTACCGGAAAGTTCCGTGAACTTGAATTTACAGACGATCTCTTTGCCTGCGTCTTACAGTATCCCAATGCGAATGGTAATGCGGAAGATTACCGTGAGTTTACGGAAAAAGCACATGCAGCCAACTGCAAAGTGGCTGTAGCTGCTGACATCCTGAGCCTCGCCCTGCTTACACCTCCGGGAGAATGGGGGGCAGACATCGTATTCGGCACTACACAGCGTTTGGGTACTCCGATGTTCTACGGTGGTCCCTCGGCTGGCTATTTCGCTACCCGCGACGAATACAAACGTAACATGCCGGGACGTATCATCGGATGGTCAAAAGACAAGTATGGCAAACTCTGTTACCGCATGGCACTCCAGACGCGCGAACAGCATATCAAACGGGAAAAGGCAACCTCAAATATTTGTACCGCACAGGCATTACTGGCTACGATGGCCGGATTTTATACCGTCTATCATGGACAGGAAGGTATCCGTAACATCGCTTCACGCATCCATAGCATCGCTGCTTTCCTTGAAAAAAATATCGGGAAACTGGGATATAAGCAGGTCAACAAACAATACTTTGATACCCTCCGTTTTATCTTGCCCGATAGCATCTCAGCACAGCAAATCCGGACTATCGCTTTAAGCAAAGAGGTGAATCTGCGCTACTTTGATAATGGCGATGTAGGTTTGAGCATTGATGAAACGACCGATATAGCAGCCGTTAACGTCCTGTTGTCTATCTTTGCTATTGCTGCCGGAAAAGACTTCCAAAAAGTGGATGACGTACCCGAAACAAGTACCATCAGCAAAGAACTGAAACGCCAGAGCCCCTATCTGACACACGAAGTATTCTCTAAATATCACACGGAAACGGAAATGATGCGCTACATCAAACGCCTTGACCGCAAAGATATTTCACTGGCACAATCAATGATTTCACTTGGCTCCTGCACCATGAAGTTGAATGCAGCTGCCGAAATGCTACCGTTGAGTTGTGCCGAGTTCATGTGCATGCATCCGCTTGTTCCGGAAGATCAGGCTGCCGGTTACCGCGAACTGATCCACAACCTGAGCGAAGAGTTGAAGGTTATCACCGGGTTTGCCGGAGTGAGCCTGCAACCCAATTCCGGTGCTGCCGGTGAATACGCCGGACTACGCACCATCCGCGCTTATCTTGAAAGCATCGGACAAGGACACCGGAACAAAGTATTAATCCCTGCATCTGCCCACGGGACCAATCCGGCATCTGCCATACAAGCAGGCTTCACTACCGTGACTTGTGCTTGCGATGAACACGGAAACGTAGACATGGACGATCTCCGCGCCAAAGCTGAAGAAAACAAGGAGGATCTGGCTGCGTTAATGATCACCTATCCCTCCACACATGGTATCTTCGAAACGGAAATTGTGGAAATCTGCCAAATCATTCACGATTGCGGAGCACAGGTATATATGGATGGCGCCAACATGAATGCTCAGGTAGGATTAACGAATCCGGGATTTATCGGTGCAGATGTTTGCCACCTGAATCTGCACAAAACATTTGCTTCTCCTCACGGTGGCGGCGGTCCCGGTGTAGGCCCGATCTGTGTAGCCGAACATCTGGTACCATTCCTTCCGGGACACGGACTGTTCGGAAACTCACAAAACGAGGTTTCTGCCGCTCCATTTGGCAGTGCAGGCATTCTGCCCATCACTTACGGCTATATCCGCATGATGGGAACCGAAGGACTGACAATGGCAACCAAAATAGCAATCCTGAATGCCAACTATCTGGCAGCCTGTCTGAAAGATACATATGGCATCGTATACCGGGGAGCCAACGGCTTTGTGGGACACGAAATGATCCTGGAATGTCGGAAAGTATATGAAGAGACAGGTATCAGTGAAAATGATATTGCCAAACGTCTGATGGATTATGGCTATCATGCTCCTACCCTCTCCTTCCCGGTTCACGGCACACTGATGATTGAACCGACTGAAAGTGAGAGCCTCGCCGAATTGGATAACTTCATCCATACGATGTTGACCATCTGGAATGAAATTCAGGAAGTGAAGAACGGTGAAGCCGATAAGGGGGACAATGTGCTTATAAATGCTCCACACCCCGAGTATGAAGTAGTAAGCGACCGGTGGGAACACTGCTATACGCGTGAAAAAGCTGCATACCCGATAGAAAGTGTACGTGAAAATAAGTTTTGGGTGAATGTAGCCCGTGTCGATAATACATTAGGCGACCGCAAACTATTGCCGACATGCTATGGCTGTTTCGACTGAAATTAATTTGATTCATCACAGAGTTCACAGAGTATCACAGAGTTTATCTCTTGTAATTTCTACTCCGTGATACCCTGTGTTACTCTGTGGTGAATTTAAACTTGAATCCGATACTCTATTCCACAATGGTTATTGTACCTGCTTTCACCGTTTTTTCCTTCAACGATACACCTTCTGCCTGATATCCCAAAGCTACGCAACCGTAAACTTTATGGTTCTCGGGTACTCCAAGAGAGGTCAGATACGCCCGGACTTCCGGATCATCGCAAGTCGTCCCGAGTTGATTGATCCAGCAAGAACCGATGCCCAAAGAACGGGCTGCCAAAAACATATTCTCAATGGCACAGGCACAGTCCATCCCGGCCCACCACTGGGTAGGGTCATTAGAAACAATGACCAAACTCGGAGCATGATAATAACAACAATAAGTCTCACTATGTCCACGCTCCTGAAGGCGCTTATCGTCACTTTTAGCAAATGCTCCCTTGATACGATTGTTCAGTTCTTCAAGTTTAGCCGCACTACGGACTGCCGTAAAATGCCACGTTTCATAATGCATGCCGCTCGGTGCATAGGTAGCTGCCTCCAGTATGGCATTCAAGTCTTCCGACGGTACCTGCTTTTTATCATAGACACGCACACTGCGGCGTGCCTTTATCGTTTCTAAAACTTCATTGGTTTTCATCATGAATATCTATTAATATTGTATTCCTTATCTTTTAATTAAACCAATCTTGGCATTCAGTTTGAAATAGTATACACCATTCTCCCTTTCAAGGAATCCATACTTGTCTTTATCAACCGATCCTTTTTCAAGACGTGAATTCAGATAAAGGAAGTCTTCAAACGTTTTCTTTTCCGACTTATGATAGCACAACACCTCGCCACTGCCATCAACCAGTAATATACCTTCAACAGCCGAGTCCGTCCCGTTGTATATCTTTGCCGGGCGCATACCCAAAGCGAGCGCCAATAAGAATTGCTTCATTTTAAATTCATAAAAACCATGCTTACTGATCAACTCTTCTTTTATCTTGAGAGGATTTACTGTCTTCATCAGTTCGGTCAGTTCACTGATACGTGTGATGCCGTCCAGATGCATCGTACGCACCATCTCCGCCAACACACGAGGAAAATGCAAGTCAATCATCAGCAAGTTACAGCGAAACACACGGTCTGCCACATCCGAGTATTTCAACACGCCTCCCAGACGTTCGATCATCATCATGCGCTCGGCAACCTCCGTAGGCGATTCGGGAAGGGCATTAATTTTATTTACGGTAGGTGCAGCAAACTTTACACCGGATTGCTCCAATTTCAGGTTTGCAGCACGTCCCCCATCCAGCAACGGATTCATCGCACTCAGACGCGAACGGACATTGAAACCGGCTAACGGAGCTTCGGGATGCCAAAAGGCGATTGAGAAATCGGTACGATCTTCCGTCCGTGCTTCAAGATCAAAGATTCCGGCTTCGTCCAAAAACTCCTCCACCCCATCGGGAGAAGTGACTTCATCCGTAGACGAACCTTTTATCGCATTCAGAATCAGGTCAGCCACCATTGCAAAATCTTCGCGGGGCAAGCTTTTTCCGACTTTCTCACCTTCCATCCGGATATCTTCTCCTTCGATATAATAACGCCGGGTGCCATCATGCTCCTCACGCTGAATCATCGCAATGGGCCAGCACTTTTCATCTTCTTTCTTTGCTTGTGGAGTTCCGAGAGAAACTTTTCCGTCCGCCAGCAGACGAAAAAAAACATATAGCTCACTCCACTCTCTTTTTGTTGCTTCAAATGCCATTCTATCTATCTTTTTATTATGTGTGGGAAGAAAACCTCCCCCCTGTCTTATTTCTTTCTCTTATTCATTTCCTTCTTCTTCATCTAAAATACGTGCAGTCTCCACTTTTTCCAACCGAGACCTTAAGCGAGGCATCGCCGACTGTCGGATGCGAAGTGTCATGCTGCAATCCATATCATACGACTGGGAGAGAATTTCCGGTTCCTCCTCTTTCACAATCCGCATCACATCGTTCATAAACGGATATTCAAAAAGCACGGTTACTTCTTCATCCACCGTTTTCTCTACAACAGTGGCAGCGGCAATGGCCTCGGCGGCAGCGGCTTTATAAGCCACAATCAATCCACTGGTCCCCAACTTGATTCCCCCGAAATAACGAACCACGATAATCAGAATATCCGTCAGTTCGTTGGAATTAATTTGTCCCAGAATCGGTTTGCCGGCCGTACCGGAAGGTTCTCCGTTGTCGTTTGCACGAAAGTTTTTACGTTCGTGCCCCAACATATAAGCATAACAGACGTGACGGGCATCGTAATATTTCTTCTGATACGTCTCCAGATGATTCTTAATCTCTTCCAATGTACGCACTGGAAGAGCAATGGCAATGAACTTACTACGCTTCTCGGTATAGGTACCTTCTGAAACTTCAGTGATGGTTTTGTATGTATCTTCTGACATGATATCCGGAATCATTTTTAGTGGTTCAGGCTATACCTAACAACTGTACTTCAAAAACCAGGGTCGAAAAAGCCGGAATAGGACCACTGGTACGTGTCCCATACCCCATGGTATACGGGATGTAAATTATCCAACGATCTCCCACCCGCATTTTCTGCAAAGCGATCTGCCATCCCTCGATGACCTCACTCAAACGGAAAGCTTCAGGACAGTTCCGTTTCCAGGAATTATCAAATTCCCGTCCATTGATCAGTGTCCCCCTGTAATGGACAGACACCACACTGCCGGGCCGGGGAGTAGCGGTACCACTACCTTCCTCCAAAACCTTATATAATATGCCACAAGGCAATTCGCATACATCCGCTTCGGCACATAATGCCTGCATGAATTGCTCGTTCTGCAACTTGTATTCTTCTTTTCGTCCCATAGATCTATTCAGATAATAATTACTTCGGTCACAAAGATACGGAAAAACGTACATATTTGGATAGCCCGGAATGCAAAACGAGGATGTTCCTCTGTTTTAGAGTAACATCCTCGTTCTTTTTCTACATCGATACGCTCTTTATTCCAACTCGTGTATCACCAGTCCGGAACGCAGTTTCGGCTCGAACCAAGTGGTTTTCGGAGGCATAATGTTTCCCGTATCGGCAATATCCATCAGTTGCTTCATTGAAACGGGATAAAGGGCCAGTGCCACTTTCATCTCTCCGCTATCCACCCGCCTGCTCAGCTCACCCAAGCCACGGATACCTCCCACAAAATCGATCCGTTTGTCCGAACGCAAATCTTTGATACCCAGAATTTCATCCAGAATCAGATTGGAAGAGATCGTCACGTCCAATACCCCAATGGGATCATTGTCGTCATAAGTTCCCGGTTTGGCTGTCAGGCTATACCATTTACCTTCCAGATAAAGGGCAAAATTATGCAATGCAGCGGGTTTATAAATCTCTTTCCCCTTCTCCTCTACCACAAAATTCTTTTCAAGAGCAGTCAGGAATTCGGCAGGTGTCAGACCATTGAGATCTTTCACCACCCGGTTGTAATCAATAATAGTCAACTGGTTCGCCGGAAAACATACAGCCATGAAGTAATTATATTCTTCGTCTCCGCGATGACCGGGATTCTGTTTCGCCTTCTCGGCTCCAACCAGAGCGGCAGCGGCCGAACGATGGTGTCCGTCGGCAATATAAAGTGCCGGCATAGCAGCAAACTCTTTTGTGATCACGGCAATGTCATCGTTATCATCAATCACCCAGAAAGTATGCCCGAATCCGTCACCGGGAGCAATAAAGTCGTATACCGGTTTCTGAGCCGTATACTTCCGGATGATAGTGTCGAGCACTGCATTGTCGGGATAAGCAAAGAATACCGGTTCGATATTGGCATTGTTCACACGAACATGCTTCATACGGTCTTCTTCCTTATCACGCCGGGTCAGCTCATGCTTTTTGATAACGCCGTTCATGTAATCGGGCACATAAGCACCTACCACCAGTCCGTACTGCGTCTTGCCGTTCATGGTCTGGGCATAGATGTAATAATTCTCTTTATCATCCTGCACCAACCACCCTTTATCGCGAAACAGACGGAAGTTTTCTGCCGCCTTAGTATAGACTTTCTCGTCGTGTTCGTCTGTTCCGACCGGAAAATCTATTTCAGGTTTAATGATATGATACAGTGATTTCTCGTTTCCGGCAGCTTCTGCACGAGCCTCTTCTGAGTTCAACACATCATACGGACGTGATGCGACCTGTTCTACCAAGTCCTGTGGAGGGCGGATGCCTTTAAATGGTTTTATTGTTGCCATAAAACTGGGGATTATTTGTTCACTCTAAATTTTTCGCAACCCTCTTTCAGGAAGCCTACAATCTGTTTCGCCGCAGCAATACCTGCATTGATATTTGCCTCGGCAGTCTGAGCACCCATCTTCTTCGGTGTTGAGAAATAACGTCCGGCAAAGAGTTCGGTAAACTTCGCATTGGCAGCAGGCATAATATCGGTGATGTATTTAAAGTCCGGACGTTCTTCCATCAGCTGAATCAGTTCGTCCTCATTGATCACCTCTTTACGGGCCGTATTGACCAGAATAGCTCCTTTCGGCATATTCTTCAGTAAATCACGGTTAATGGAATTCTTTGTTTCGGCTGTAGCCGGAATATGCAGTGAAACGATATTACAAATTTTGTAAAGTTCTTCGGCCGAGTCGACGGCTTTCACTCCATCTTTTTCAATCACATCTTTCGGGCAGAAAACATCGTAAGCGTAAAGCTCCATGCCGAATCCTTTGGCAATACGTGCCACATTGCGTCCCACATTGCCATAAGCGTGGATACCCAGTTTCTTTCCCATCAGTTCCGTACCCGACGTTCCATTATAGAAATTGCGGACGGCATAAACGAGCAGCCCGAACACCAATTCGGCCACGGCATTCGAATTCTGCCCCGGAGTATTCATTACGCACACACCGTGTGCGGTAGCGGCGTTTAAGTCCACATTGTCATATCCGGCACCTGCACGGACTACTATTTTCAATTCCTTCGCAGCCTCAAGCACTTCCGCATCGATAATATCACTGCGAATGATAATGGCATTCGCATCTTTCACCGCGTCAAGTAATTGAGCCTTATCTGTATATTTCTCAAGCAGAGCCAATTCGAATCCGGCTCCTTCTATTTCTTTCTTTATACCATCTACGGCAATTTTGGCAAATGGTTTTTCGGTTGCAACAAGTACTTTCATTTCCTTTGTTATGTTTTGGGGATAATTCACCACAGAGGGACACAGATTTGTCTTTCTTCTTCAATTATGGCACTCTGTGGTGAAATCACATTATTAATGAAGTTTCTCAAATTCCTGCATGCAGTCAATCAGCGCCTGTACACTTTCCTTCGGCATCGCATTATAACAAGATGCACGGAAACCACCTACAGAACGGTGTCCTTTAATGCCGGACATACCTTTGTCCGTAGCGAATTTCAGGAAATCGGCTTCAAGGTCTTTGTATTCCGGTGCCATTACGAAACAGATATTCATGCGTGAGCGGTCCTCTTTAGCAGCCGTTCCCACGAACATCTTGTTGCGGTCTATCTCGGCATACAGCATATCTGCCTTTTCGGTAGCCCGGCGATCCATCTCTTTCACGCCACCCTGAGCTTTGATCCAGCGCAAAGTCTGCATCGCAGAATATATAGGCAATACGGGAGGTGTATTAAACATAGATCCGCCGTCAATATGGGTTTTGTAATTCAACATACTCGGGATGTAACGTGACACTTTGCCCACTGCATCGTCCTTTACGATAACAAAAGTGACACCGGACGGAGCCAGATTCTTCTGTGCACCACCATAGATACAGATGTACTTCGAAACATCTACCGGACGAGAGAAAATATCAGATGACATATCGGCAACCATCGGAATCGGTGAATCGAGATCTCCCTTCAACTCTGTACCATAAATCGTGTTGTTGGTTGTCACATGGAAATAGTCTGCATCAGCAGGTATGGTAAAGTCTTTAGGGATAAACGTATAGTTTGCGTCAGCCGAAGAAGCTACCTCAACCACTTCGCCAAACCCTTTCGCTTCTTTCATCGCTTTCTTCGCCCAAACACCGGTGTTCAGGTAAGCAGCTTTCTTTTCAAGGAAGTTGTAAGGTACCATACAGAACTGCATACTGGCACCACCGCCCAAAAAAAGTACCGAATACCCTTCGGGGATATTAAGTATTTCCTTAAACAAAGCTACGGCTTCGTCCATGACTGCCTGAAAATCCTTGCCTCGGTGGCTGACTTCCAAAACAGAAAGACCTGAACCGTTGAAATCGAGAATAGCTTTCGCTGTTTCTTCTATTACTTCGCGAGGGAGAATGGAAGGGCCTGCACTGAAATTATGCTTTTTCATTTGATGAGTGTTTTTGGTTATACAATTTCGTTATTTTATGTCTACTGACATGGCGAATTTACGAATTTATTTCCTCTCAACAAACGTTTCTCTATAAAATTACAATCTCAGAGGGCATTTATCTTACTTTTTAATGGTTTATGCAGGAATTATACACCATTTTGTTATCTATACATGCCAAGATGGTAGAAAAAAGTTCAAACTGATATTATTACAAGGCTATCTATTTTGAAATGAAAGAGAGAGTGACTAAAAAGTGAATATTTATAAGAAGAAGAGGCAAAGACCGTAAAGAACCGGGAGCGGACAACCGGAGCGCCGGGATGTAGGGAAGGAAGAGCCGGGATCCGAAAAACTGTTTCACCACAGATTTCACAGATTAACACAGATTGATGATTTACCTTATCAGTAATAAAACTAAAAGTAATCGGTGTAATCTGTGGTGAATGTTTCTTGCGATCTCACCACTGAATTCACGGATTGACACAGATTGATGATTTACCTTATCAGCAATAAAACTAAAAGTAATCGGTGAAATCGGTGGTGCCGTGCCCCCTCTATCAAATAAATCCGTTTTAATCCGCCTCTTCAATCACCGTCTTCATCCCTTTGATCTTCTCACCACGTATAAGCGTCAGCAATTGCTTGACCTTAGACCGCCGCACGGCTACAAAAGCATAATGGTCCTTCACATCGATTGCCCCAACATCTTCACGCGCCAGATTTCCTTTCTTATAGAGGAATCCGGCAATATCGATCTTACTCAATTTGTCCTTCTTCCCTTTACCTATATAAATAGTTATCCACTGAGGTTTAGACGGACGGGGCGCGTTCTCCGGTAAGTCAAAGATATCGAGTTCCGAAGGTATATAATCCGGCACGCGTTCCTCCGGATTCAATATCAGATAAGAAGTACCCGTCGCATCCCAGCGGGCAGTACGTCCGTTACGATGAGTAAAAGCTTCTTCATTCACCGGGATATGATAATGGATGATATGCTCCACCTCCGGGATATCAAGTCCGCGGGCAGCCAGGTCTGTAGACACCAGCACCGGACAGCTGCCATTACGGAACTTATACAGTGCCCGTTCCCGATCCGGTTGCTCCATACCTCCATGAAAGCGTTCATTGGAAACTCCTTTTTCCGTTAGTAAGGCACTCACACGGTCCACCGCATCCCTGTGGTTACAGAAAACAATACTCGAACTGCTTCCCAACGTACAAAGCAACTTATAGAGGGTTTCTATCTTATCTTTAGCAGGCGAAACCACCTTCATCAACCGCAAACGTGATTCCTCCACATCGTTTGTCAGGAAATCAAGCTTTATCGTACGGTTCAGTCCTGTAAATTGCGGAATCTCTTCCGCATCTGTTGCCGAAGTCAGAAAACGTCGTTTCAAGTCGGGCAACTGTCCGATAACCGTTGCCATCTCTTCCTGAAAACCAAACTCCAGGCATTTATCAAATTCATCGATCACCAACAGGCTCACTGTGCTTGCATCGAAGTTCTGCTTGGAGAGATGGTCGTTCATACGGCCGGGCGTACCGATAATAACCGCCGGCTGCATTCCTTTCATCGTCCGATGCTCTTCCATTGCCGGACGTCCGCCATAACAACTCATTGCCTTGAACTCGGTTCCCATCGCCTTGAACACCTGCTCTATCTGCAACGCCAACTCGCGCGAAGGCACCAGCACGACAGCTTGTACTCCTTTCACATCAGCCCTCAGACTACCGACCAACGGTAACAAGAAAGCAAGGGTCTTGCCCGAACCTGTGGGCGAAAGCAATATCAGGTCTTCGCCACCTTTATTAAATGCCTCAATAGATGCTTCCTGCATCGGATTGAGCTGTTCTATTTTCAACCTATCGAGTATCTCCTTCAATCCATTCATTGTTTTTTCTTTCTCTTGTTTAATCCTTTAATTGATATATAAAGTAAGGGTCATCATTATAATAAGTAATCAGCATCAGGCGGTTCAACCGTCCGTCCACCATCATAGAAATGCTGAAATTATCCAACTTATACTTTCGGACCGGATTACCATTCCAATCGTACTGCTCTACGTACATATAGCGATTTCCCTTATCATTGTCACTGCCCACTGCATAAGGTGTACGTCCCGAATAGGAAATATACACATAATCTCTCGTCGGAGACACCTGCATATAATGCGTTACGTTCGCATCCAATCCATCAGCAATGTTTAAAGTTTCATCATCAAAACCTTTTTGCTGGAAGTTCAGAGTCCGGACGCTATCACCTTTCATATTCATGAACTTCACTATCTTGAAGTATTTATAAGCATAAACCATCCGATTTCTCTGCGGATTGGCAGCCAAAGATCCCAAAACCGGTGATTTTCGAGCGAACCTCAATGTCAACGGATAGCGTTTTTCTTCTTTCAATGAATCACCCTCCACCTTGATTGTACGTATATAGCGTCCTGACTGATAAACAAATTCATCCTTGCCAATCTCTTGCAAATCGTTTACTCCCCATTTTTCTGTAGGAAATAACGTATAGAGATACGTTTGGTTCAGTTCCTTATCCAACCGATATATCCTTCCATTACTTCTTTCATACAGACAGCATAATGCTTCCTTATCAACCGAAGGCACCACCTCCGGTAAAAGAAATTCATCCGGTCCGTTACCCTTTACCCCCACAGTCTTTATGTAGGTCATGGCCGGATAATGGAAAACAAAGTAAGGTGCCCTATAATTTTTCTGCACCAAAATACTGTCCGAGCAGAGTAACATCCTGTCTTCGGACGTCTTGAATATAAAAGTATCGGGCTCAACGATCTGCTGCCCCTTCAGTTCGACAACTTCCCCAAACGGATCCTGATCTTTCAGAAAGACCTCGCCCGTCTCCAGTGGAGCTAAAGAAACGATATCCTTCTCCATTGCTTGGGCAATGACACTGTCCTGCACCTGTACTCCGTTTCCGGCTGCACTTTTCTGTCTTCCGCCACACGATAGTAAGTTCACGCCCAATAGAACGAAACAAACTGAACTGACAACTCTGTTTTTCATAGCTGTTTCAATTTTAATGATGACACAAAGATAAAAAAAAACTGCTTCCGGACAGCCGAAAGCAGTTTCTTTATTATAATTCCCGAAGGATTATCCACCGAAGTTATCAAACATCAGGTTCTTAGCCGGAACACCAAGATCGTCGAGCATCTTCTCAACAGCTTTACTCATCGGGCCAGGACCACACATGTAATATTCAATGTCTTCCGGAGCTTCATGGTTCTTCAAGTAAGTTTCGTAAATCACGTTGTGTACGAAACCTGCTGTATACTTCACGCCGGCTGCGTCTGCTGCAGGGTCCGGACGGTCGAGTGCCAAGTGGAACTTGAAGTTCGGGAAATCTTTTTCAATCTGCAGGAAGTCTTCCAGATAGAATACTTCGTTCAGTGCACGGGCACCGTAGAAGTAGTTCATCGTACGGTCAGTGATATGCAGTGTCTTCGTCAGGTGCATAATCTGAGCACGCAACGGAGCCATACCTGCACCACCACCAATCCACATCATTTCGTTCTTCGAATCGAGGATCGGGTGGAAGTCACCGTAAGGGCCACTCATGGTCACCTTGTCACCCGGCTTCAGCGTGAAGATGTAAGAAGAAGCGATACCCGGCATCACATCCATAAAGCCCGGTCCCTGGTCTTTCGGTTTGAAAGGAGGAGTAGCGATACGTACAGTCAGCATGATGCGGTCACCTTCAGCCGGATAGTTGGCCATAGAGTAAGCACGGATAGTCGGTTCGTCATTGCGGCACTTCAAGCCCAGCAGACCGAATTTCTCCCATGCCGGAAGATATTCGTCACCAATCAGGCTCTTATCGATATCCTTATCATAATCCATCGAGAAGGTAGGAATCTTGATCTGGGCATACGAACCCGGCACGAAGTCCATGTGTTCGCCCGGAGGCAGAGCCACGATAAACTCTTTGATAAACGTAGCCACGTTCTTGTTCGAGATCACCTCGCACTCCCACTCTTTCACACCCAGGATAGACTCGTCGATCTTGATAGACATATCCTGTTTCACCTTTACCTGGCAACCGAGGCGCCAGTGATCGGCCTGTTCTTTACGAGAGAAGAAACCGGTTTCGGTAGGCAAAATCTCGCCACCGCCTTCGAGCACCTGGCAACGGCACTGTCCGCACGAACCCTTACCACCACAAGCCGATGAAAGGAACACATTGTTGGCAGACAACGTACCCAGCAGTGTACCACCCTGAGATGTTTTCAGTTGTTGCTCTCCATTCATCGTAATCGTAACCTCGCCCGAAGGAGAAAGATAGCTCTTCGCAACGAGCAGTATAATGACAAGCAGGATGATCACCACAAGGAAGACTCCGATACTTGCTAATATTAAAGACGTCATTGTTTTATTCTTTTTACTTTAGTTATAACTTCAATCCAGAGAAACACATAAAGGCCATAGCCATCAGTCCTACTGTAATAAACGTAATGCCCAGACCTTTCAGCGGAGCGGGAACATCAGAGTAGGCCATCTTTTCGCGGATAGCAGCCAGACCAACAATAGCCAGTAACCAACCGATACCGGAACCGAGCGCGTATACCACAGCACTACCTACACCGGTGATGGCTTGCGGGTTCGACGGATCCATCGTGATTCTCTGCTGCATGAACAGTGAAGCACCCATGATGGCACAGTTAACGGCGATCAGCGGCAGGAAGATACCCAGTGAAGCGTAGAGCGAAGGACTGAATCGTTCCACTACCATTTCTACCAACTGCACGATACCGGCAATAACGGCAATAAAGAGAATAAAACTCAGGAAGCTGAGGTCAACACCTTCAATGATAGCATTGGCAGCCAGCACCTTTGTCTGAAGCAAGTAGTTGACCGGCAACGTAACGATCAAAACAAAAGTTACGGCGATACCCAGTCCTACAGCAGTTTTCACATTCTTCGACACAGCCAGATATGAACACATACCCAGGAAGAAGGCGAATATCATGTTGTCCACAAAGATGGAGCGGACGAATAAACTTAATAATTGTTCCATAATTTTTCTTTTACTTTCTTAGGTTGTATTACTTTTCCTGGAGTTCTTTGCAACGGCTGCGCTGATACCAGATGATACAAGCACAGATGATCAGTGCCATCGGCGGCATCAACATCAAACCATTGTTGATATAGCCCATCTTGTAGAATGACTCGGGGATAATACGGAAGTTGAGCAATGTGCCCGATCCGAGCAATTCGCGGAAGAAAGCCACGATAATCAGAATCTTGGCATATCCCAGACCATTACCCACACCGTCGAGGAATGACTCCCACGGGCCGTTTGCCATGGCAAATGCTTCCAGACGTCCCATCAGGATACAGTTTGTAATGATCAGACCTACATATACCGAAAGCTGTACGCTTACGTCGTATGCAAATGCCTTCAACACTTCACTTACTATAGTTACCAACGCAGCTACTACCACCAACTGTACGATGATACGGATACGGTTAGGAATCGTCTTACGCAGCAAAGAGATAACGACGTTTGAGAAAGCCGTAATCACAGTTACCGAAAGACCCATCACGATAGCCGGTTCCAGTTTGGCCGTTACAGCCAGCGCCGAACAGATACCGAGCACCTGCACGGTTACCGGGTTATTCAATCCCAGCGGAGTAGCGAATACTTCTTTATTCTTTTTAGAAAATAATTGGCTCATATTCTATCGTTCCTCCTTAATTATTAGTTAAAAATTTATCGTACTGGCTCAGACAAGCTTTGATCATGGCGTCCACACCTTTCGAAGTGATTGTACCACCCGAAATACCGTCCACCTGATAAGCAGGGTCTGTCACCTTTCCGTTTTTCTCTACAGCCAGTGCAACCTGTCCGTCTTTCAACACCCTCTTGCCCGAGAATTCACCCTGGAAAGCGGTTGTCGCAATTTCGGCACCCAAGCCCGGAGTTTCGCTGGCATGCGAGAAATAAACACCATAAACAGTGTCCTTATCAGCATTTAAAGCCACATATCCCCAGATAGCGCCCCAAAGGCCGGCGCCATAAACCGGTACCACATACTTGGTCTCTCCGTCTACATCACATACGAAAACGTGCAAACGATTGTTTTCCTTTGCTTCTTTTTCGTAGCTGATAGAGAAACCATCCGTATTTTCTGTCAGAGTGCCATCTACGTTCATCAGCATGTCACCCTTTACATATTTATTATATTCAGCATCGGCGTCCTTCACATCTCTGATGTTCAAAGCAGCCAGAATTTGCTTCTTCGTATCCAGCTCCTGATTCTTGTTCTGAATCGCTTTCAGTGAAGAGCTGACGAATGCGAGCAGGAATGCCACGATAACAACCATTACCGAAGCATAAATGATAGTATAAGAATTACTATTTGTATTCATCTTTCTTGTTCGGTTTAATTGTTAGACTTAATAGCGCGTTTTTCACGCAGTTTGATGTTGCTCTGAACCACACAGTAGTCAATCAGCGGAGCGAAGATGTTCATCAGCAGGATAGCGAGCATCATACCTTCGGGATAACCGGGGTTCAGCACACGAATGATGATGGCCATCGCACCGATCAGGAATCCGAAGATATATTTACCGGTCTCCGTACGTGCAGAAGTCACAGGGTCGGTAGCCATAAATACGGCACCGAAGCAGAAACCACCCAGCACGAGGTGTTCGTACCAAGGCATGTGAGCCATGGCAGTGTCCGGACCTACAGCATTGAAAATCCAGCCCATGAAAGCACCACCTACGAATACGGAAAGCATCGTTTTCCAGCTTGCGATACCTGTCCACAACAGGATAGCAGCACCAATCAGAATAGCAATCACACTGGTTTCACCGATAGAACCCGGAATCAGACCGGTCACCATGTCCCAGGAGAAAGCCGGGAACCCGTTCGGATCGGTAGCAGTAGATGCTACACCCAACGAAGTGGCCGCTGTCAGTCCGTCTACCGTATTACCCAGTCCGAAGATACTGTCTTGTGCCACCCAAACGGCATCACCCGACATCTTGGTAGGATATGCGAAGAACAGGAAAGCACGGGTAACGAGCGCAACATTGAACACGTTCATACCTGTACCGCCGAATACTTCTTTGGCGAAGATAACAGCAAATGCAGTAGCTATCGCCAGAATCCACAACGGACAGTCCACCGGTACGATCATCGGAATCAGGATACCCGAAACGAGGAAACCTTCCTGAATTTCTTCCTTCTTCCACTGTGCTACGACAAACTCGATGCCCAGACCCACTACATAAGATACGATAATCTTAGGCAGTATGGCCAGGAAACCGTAAATGAACATTTCGATGAAACCACCCTGAGCTCCGGTGTGAGTGAAATGCTGGTAACCTACGTTGTACATACCGAACAGTAAAGCCGGTATCAACGAAATAACCACAATCGACATGATACGTTTGCTATCAATCGAGTCGTGGATGTGCGCTCCCGATTTCGAAGTGGTGTTTGGCACGAACAAAAATGTTTCGAAACCGTCGAACACCGAACGAAATGCGTGGAGTTTGCCGCCCTCTTCAAAGTTCGGCTTTATCTTATCGAGATAATTTCTTAACGCTTTCATTAATTATGAATTATATAAATTATGTGTTATGAATTACATCATTTCAGCACGAAGCATATCGAGTCCGGCACGAACGATGCGTTGCAATTCCAGTTTCGAAGAGTCGACAAACTCACACAAAGCAAAGTCCTCGGGCGCTACTTCGTAGATACCCAGAGCTTCCATGCGATCGATGTCTCCGGCAATGATTGCTTTGATCAGGAATTCAGGCAGAATGTCCATCGGGAACACTTTGTCGTATTCGCCGGACATAATCATGTGGCGTTCGCCTCCCTTGATACGGGCATCGAGCACATACTCCTTCTTATTTCCCATCAACCAGCTGAAATACGAACGGTTCACGCTGAACTGATTGAAACGCGGCATGATCCATCCCAATATCTCGTGGATGTCGTCGCCTTCGGGAATCACGGTCAACTGACTGTCGAAAGCACCGAGGAATCCGTTTGGTTTCACCTGCTTGCCTGTCAGCACATTACCGCTGATGTAACGCAACTCCTTACCTTTTGTCACGTTTCCGGCAAACACATTGGTCAACAATGCACCTACTTTCAGTTTGCAATAAGCCGGTTTCAGGACTTCAGAGCCTGTAACGGCTACAGTGCGTGTCAGATCCACCCGTCCGGAATTGAACAGACGTCCGATGAAAATTACAGCTTCTGCGCCGATGGTCCACACGGTTTCACCTTTCACCACAGGAGCTACATGATTGATTTGCACCCCTACATTTCCGGCAGGGTTCGGTCCGTCAAATACGGTTACCGTGACATTTTTAGCCTGTGTCAAGGCTGTCGTTTTTTGTTTGCTGCTAATACCGAGATACGTCTTGGCGATCTTAGCCAGGGCATCCAGTCCAGTCTGGAAATTAGCTTCTTCCCCTTTCAGAGCGAACTCAAAATCGGGTGCCAGCGGGTTGCTGTCGAAAGCAGAAATGAAAATAGCCCGCGGAGCGACTGTCGGATCGGCAATCACGTCATACGGACGCTGTCTCATAAATGCAAACATACCAGCTTCCAAGAGTGCAGCTTTCACAGCCTCACCGTCGAGTTTGGATACGTCCTTCTTGCCGAATTCTTCGTAATCCTGCTCAGCAGCGGCTTCAACCACGATGTTCAGCACCTTACGGCGTGCACCGCGCTCCACGCTTGTTACAACGCCGCTAACGGGCGAAACAAATTTAACTTCAGGATGGTTCTTGTCGATAAACAAGGGTCCCCCGGCCATCACATATTCCTGCTCTTTCACCACCACCTTCGGAGTCACTCCTGGGAAATCATCGGGTACGAGTGCGTAGAATCCCGGTTCTTTCACCGTTGAGAGCTCTTCAGCAGCTTTTCCTTTCAGGTTGATGTCAAGGCCTTTACGTAACTTTATTACATTTGCCATGTGATTATATAAAATAATGGTTTCATAATTTGCCCGCAAAAGTAATAAATAATAATGTGAATAAAGAGGAAATGTGAAAGGAATTAAAGAGATATTTCTTTAATTAGCATCGTTAACGATCACAAAGACACTAAAAAGGCTAAAATTATCACTGATGAACGGTCAACAAAGAACGAGGAACAGGCTATCCTGAATGAATTATTGACGGCGAACAGGGGATGCCGGAAAGTATAAATTATGGGGGGACATAGCCATCCGGAAAGAAGGGTGTAGCCCTATGGATGAAAGGGCGTAGCCCCAACAGCAAAAGGGTGTAGCCATCCGCGGAGGACAGCTACACCCTTTTTTATTTAGCGTCGATTGTTTGGAACCCTTCAATCGATATATAAAGATATGTATTCAATCTCCTCTCCCCCCAAAGGACGCTCCCCTTATAAACCGGGGGAGAATGAAGGCAATACCTACCTTATGGCACAAACCTGTTGACCGTTTATCATTCAGAGTTCATCGGTCAGCGTTCCTTTCACTCTTCCGGAGCAAACATTGGGTCCCAAGCAGGCAAACGAACAGGTTTCTGCTTCAGAACTTCCAACACTTTGGGAGTTGCGAATTTCTTTTCTACCACCAGGCGGAACATATATTCGTTGAACCACTGATCCGTCATAATCAAGTGTCCCTGATAGCCATTGGCAGCTCCCCAACTGTTTTCCACCATCCATTTCACCGGTTTGCCATCCTTAATGTCTACCGCCATCAGAGTCATGGCATGGCTCGATCCACTGGCAAATGTCTGCACACGCTGTTTCTTATCCATACCGAAAGTGGTACCCATCAACGAAGCATAGTCATAGTTGTTCACATCCAGCAACCCGCGTTCCGAGTTCAAGAATTTACCTACATCACACGAAAAATACATCATCGTACTATCCTTCAGCGAAGCGATGGCCATCTCCTTGATTTCATCGGCCGGCAGGTTAACATACGTCCAGTTGCGTCCGTCATAACGGTGACGGTCAAAGTCGATTTCATAACACTTATAATATTCACGGCTCGGATCGTTCATCAGCATCACGTAATTGTCCAGCAGATTCTTGTCGCCGTATTTTTCGAGGAACGACATCGGTGTGTATTGTGCAGTCTCCACCGGATTTCCTTTTTCATCTTTACGCGTCCAGGTAAACTCCGTAGGAGGAACCCCCAGATTCAGCACCAGCATGCGGTATACGGTGCCCAGCATTTCCGTTTTACTGTTTTCAAGCGCAGGCAGTTTGTCTCCCTTTGCAGCCTGATCACGCAGTTGCAGACCAAATTCACGCAATTTTTCAGCAATCAGCCCAGCCATACGTGATGTATTCTCGCTACTGTTCGTCTCAGGCATCACCTCTTTGGGCACCAGACCATATTTAGAAACGATGTCGGCTACACCTGTAAACGTACCTCCGTCACTCAGCGGATTACGGAACAGCCACTCCACCATTTTGTCGTCCATCGGCTTCTCACGGGTGTCGATGACACCTTGCAGGAAAAGATTCGCTTTCTCCAGTTGATCCCAGAAGAAGTTATAATTCTGAGAAAACTCAAACGATCCGAGTCCGTACCGGGCGATGGCTTTGGCGCGCATCACATTCAGGCCGGTGAACAGCCAGCAACGACCGGACGATTTCTGGTCTGTAATTCCTTTTGAGTCTACTTTAATAGAAAAATGGGTATCCATTCCCTTCAGGTTGTCCTGATTCAGAGCCAGCTTACGGATATCGTTGTTACCGATCGCGTTACGGATGGCCTTGTCGGTTGTCGTGCCCTGGTAGTTTTGTTTAATCCGGTTCAGCATTTCAGAGCTGATACCTCCCTTGTCCTGCTGTGCATACACACTTAAGAATGCGGCACTCAGAACAAAAACAGATAATATTCGTTTATTCATGTGGTAAAGTAATTTGGTTAATAAAGGAGCCTTCTCCTTTTTCTTTGCAAAAATAGCATCCTTTTCCGGATTTTTTGTCACAGTATTTAGATTTATTATCTATTCGAATGAAAACTAATCCAAATAAAATAGTTTCCTTTGCACCCATATTCGTACAAAGCAATGAAAAAATATATAATAGGTATATTGATGGCGATCATGCCCGCCACATTCACTGTGGCTCAAGAAGAAGGCACTACGCTCAGCACTGACACGACAAAGCAAGACAGCATTCCCGCCCTATCCAAGCGCGAACTACGACGTCAGCGGGTGGCCCGCCGTAACCTTCACTACAATATTCTCGGAGGTCCCAGCTACACTCCCGATTTCGGTCTGCTGATTGGCGGCAGCGGGTTGATGACCTTCCGGATGAATCCCAGCGACACCACCCAGCAGCGCTCTGTAGTGCCCGTAGCCATTGCCCTGATGTTCAATGGCGGACTCAACCTGTTCTCCAAGCCGCAACTTTTCTTTAAGGGCGACCGTTTCCGTATTTTCGGACAGTTCAGTTATAAAAACACACAGGAAAACTTTTACGGCATCGGTTACAGTACCAATAAGGATTATGTGCGCAGCGACACCACCAGCCAGTATCGTTACAGTGGATTGCAGATCAACCCCTGGTTCCTGTTCCGTCTGGGCGAAAGCAACTTCTTTGCCGGTCCGCAAGTCGACCTCAATTATGACCACATGTACGATCCGGCCAAATACCTTGTCGACCAACCCTCTTATAAAGCGGCCGGCGGCACAGAGAAAGGCTACAAGAACTTCAGTTCAGGTGTCGGTTTCCTGCTGACTTATGATACACGCGACGTACCCGCCAATGCCTATCGCGGCATGTATCTCGACTTCCGAGGCATGATGTACCAAAAATTCCTGGGAAGCGACAACAACTTCTACCGTTTGGAGATAGACTACCGCCAGTACAAAACGTTGCGCAAACGCGGTGTACTTGCATGGACCGCCCAAAGTAAAAACGTATTTGGCGACGTTCCGCTCAATAAATACGCGCTAAGCGGCACTCCGTTCGACCTTCGGGGATATTATATGGGGCAATACCGCGATAAATCGTCACACGTCGTCATGGCCGAATATCGCCAGATGATCAATACGGACAAGGGCAACTGGGTGAAACGCATGCTCAGCCATGTAGGCTATGTGGCTTGGGCCGGATGCGGATTTATGGGTCCCAATCCGGGAAAAATAGAGGGTGTTCTGCCCAACATGGGCGTGGGTCTCCGCATAGAAGTACAGCCCCGTATGAACGTCCGCCTTGACCTGGGACGCAACATGGTGAACAAACAAAACCTGTTCTATTTCAACATGACCGAGGCATTTTAAATAAATTATATTCAAATTCAATGCTATATTTATAAAAAAAGGGGTATATTTAGGGCATTAGTTGCAGATTTGTCTTATATTTGCACAGATTTCACAAGCATACAGACAATATATACAAATAAATATACCCGTTTATGAAAAGAATCCTATTCATATTCATTAGTATACCCCTACTCTTATTTGGTGCAGTTTCTCTTGTATATGCGCAGGAAACCAGCGATTACTCTAAACTGACTACGGAAGACTATACTAATATTTCCCTTCCCCCACTCGACCTTCTGTTCGAAAATGCCAAAGGAGGACCGATCTATGAACTGGCCGGTGTAAAAGAGCAGATAGAGCGCAAACTGCTGGCCAAGGAAAGACGCGCGTTCCTGAAGTTCTTCAGTGCCCGGGGTACTTATCAATGGGGAAAAGTAGGTATGGATAATACCTTTACTGATGTATCTACGCCCATCATGTACAACTACAATACATCCAAACAAACCATGTATACGATAGGTGGCGCTATCAACATCCCCTTTGACGAATTATTCGATCTGTCTCCTCGCGTTAAACGCCAAAAACTGAATGTAAAAGCTGCTGCCTTGGAACGGGAAGTAAAGTTTGAAGAGATGAAGCGGGAAATCATCGAGATGTATGCAACTGCAACCTCTCAGCTCAATGTATTAAAACTGCGTGCTGAAGCTTTGGAGTTAGCAACTATGCAGTATGATGTGGCCGAGAAGAATTTCGTAAACAACATCATTGACACAGGAAATTTATCTGTCGAGAAGCAAAGACAATCCGCTGCATTAGAAGCTTTCGAAAAAAGTAAGTTTGAAGTAATCAAGAGCCTAATGATTCTGGAAGTCATCACCCGTACACCTATTTTAAGAAAATAAACAATCATACATTATGGACTATGTATTTTATCTGCTCCGCTCCCTCTATCGCGTGAAATGGTGGATTCTGTTGGGTACCGCCCTTATTACCGCTTTTGTATATTTCCGTATAGGACGTATGCAAGGAGGCTACAATGTGGAATCCACTCTTTATACAGGTGTCGTTTCGGGCTATGGCATTGAAGAAGAGACTAAAGTAGACTGGGCGTTGGCTCAAAACTCAATGGACAACCTGGTCAATATCCTGCAATCGGAAAGTACCCTGAAGCGTGTCTCCCTGCGTCTTTTCTCACGCGTCCTGGTAAAAGGGAGGCCGGATAAAGACAACGAAGGAATCACCGCCTCCAGCTATAATTATACTTACAATCACATGAAGAACAGCAAGGATGGTAAAGCGCTGGTTGCCTTGATCGATCGGAACAGCGAAGACAAGACCATGGAGAACTTCATGAAATATGAACGTCCGGACAAAGAAAATTACATTTACGGATTGTTTTATTTTCAGCATGTATTTTACAGCTTTCAAGCCCTGAAGAAGATCAAAGTAGAACGTAAGGGAAACAGTGATTTAATCAAGACCAGCTATCAGTCCGGTGATCCGGGCATTGCCTATAATACGATTGACATCCTGATGAAGGAATTTGTCAACGAATATCAGGCACTCCGTTACGGAGGCACCGATAAAGTGATTGAATACTTTGAAGCTGAATTGAAACGCATCGGCAAAGAACTTGCCGGACAGGAAGATAATCTGACTCAATATAACGTGGACAACCGGATTATCAATTATTATGACGAGACCAAAGAGATAGCTGCCATCAATAAAGAATTTGAATTGCGCGAACAAGATGTCGAGTTTGCTTACAACAGTTCGAAAGCGATGCTTATGGAACTCGAGAGACAGATGGATGCAAACTCCAAGTTACTGATCCATAACGTGCAGTTAGTGGATAAACTAAAACAGACGAGCAATTTAACCGGAAAAATCACTGAGATGGAAACAATTTCATCGCCAAATGACAGTACCGGAACCAAGCTCCAAGCCTACAAAGACCGCTTAGCGCAGAATCGGAAAGAATTGTCAAGCATTGCCAGCCGATACGTGAACGGACAACATTCCAAAGAAGGAGTTGCCCGAAACACCATCGTGGAACAGTGGCTCGACCAACTACTGCTTTTTGAGAAAGCAAAGGCCGAACTGAAAATCGTACAAAAAAGCCGTAATGACCTGAATGCAAAATACACTCACTTTGCTCCGGTGGGCACCACCATTAAGCGCAAAGAACGCATCATCAACTTTACTGAACAGAGCTACCTGACCAATTTAAAGAGCTATAACGATGCCCTATTGCGCAAAAAGAATCTGGAGATGACAGCCGCCATCCTGAAAGTGCTCAATCCGCCTGCCTATCCGATCAATCAAGAATCTGTAGGACGCCGGAAAATTGTAGCGATGGCATGTGCTGGCACCTTCATCTTTTTAGTAGCAGTATTCCTGTTGATAGAACTGATTGACCGCACCTTGCGTGACACAACCCGTACACGCAAGTTGACAGGCGGCATTGTACTGGGCTCCTATCCTGCTCCCATGAAGCCCAGTCCCGTCAATAAACAATGTGAGGATATGGCCACCCGTTATATGGGCACCGCTATTCAACGTTTCTTTACCGGACGAGCAGAAGGGCTTCCTTTTATTCTCAATCTTCTCAGTACCGAAGAAGGCAGCGGCAAGTCCTATTTGGCAGAACGCCTTAAGAACTATTGGGAATCGCTTGGCCTGAAAGTACGACTGCTGACCGATGGGGTTGATTTCGACTCCGGTTCACCCGGCTTCATATTATCCCAAAGTCTGAAAGAGATCTATACGCCTCAGTCCGAAGAAATCGTGATTGTGGAATACCGCAATCTGAAGCAAACAAACATACCGACACCCTTGTTACAAGAAGCTCAATTGAACTTATTGGTTGCTTCGGCTATTCTTGGTTGGAAAGCGACTGACAAGGTATTACTCCAAAAGCTCAGGTTACAGATAGGAAAGCCTCCTTATTTCTACCTCAACCGCGCGCCGAAGTACGAAGTAGAGACTTACACCGGTATGCTTCCGCCATATACCTGGATGCGCAAACAGATGTATCGGATCTCTCAACTCGCACTGACAGAAAGGTCTCTATACCGCCTCCACAGCAAGAAAACCTCCAAAGACAATCTCCAGGATGACGATGATGACGAATGATGAAGAAATCTATAAAGAACGGGATCCGGATACATCCGAGCCCGTTTTTTATCTTTTGTTTGCCTCTCAGTTGATACTGATGTTGATGGGGATGTTCATGTCTGTCAAAATGGGTCTGGTCACTCTTCCGATAGTTACCGTATTGGGTGTGATTGCTTTAGGCAGATGCAGCAGCCGGAGTACAGACTGGAAACGGGGAAGAAACTTAATGGCAGGACTTATCCTGATATGGGGGCTCTATTGCCTGTTCGAAGTAGGCAATTCCAATCACGTGCAGGAAGCCTGGAACATAGCCATCACCCAATACTTTTTCTATCCGTTGCTTTGCGCTTTCCTGGTGCCTCTGACCATCCGTAACTATAAAGGGATAGAAGCTCTGCTGCTGATTTGGTCTGTTTTCGTTTTAATAGCCACCCTGAAAGGTTACTGGCAAAAAAATCACGGCTTCAACGAACGGGAACTCTATTTTCTTTACGTATTGGGCGGATATCGCACCCATATCATCTGGTCCGGCATCCGCTATTTTTCCTGCTTTTCCGATGCAGCCAACTATGGAGTCCACGCAGCCATGGCCGCCACCACATTCGGCCTGTCCGCCTTCTTCGTCCGTAAAAAGTGGATGAAGATATACTTCGGTGTCATCACCCTTTGCGCTCTTTATTGCATTGGCATCTCGGGTACCCGGGCAGCCGTAGGCGTACCGTTGGGAGGAATCCTGCTGTATGTTTTAATCTCTAAAAACTGGAAAGGATTTGTGCTTGGAGTCGTTTCACTGTTTGCCGTCTTTTCATTTTTTTACTTCACTAATATCGGAGACAGCAACCAGTATGTCCGCAAAATGCGCTCTGCCTTCCGCCCCAACAAAGATGCGTCCTATCAAGTAAGGGTTGAGAATAAGAACAACATGAAAGCATTGATGGCAGTAAGACCCATCGGTTACGGGCTCGGCCTGTCGAAAGGAGCACGTTTTCAGCCCCGAGAACTGATGCACTACCCGCCCGATTCGTGGTTGGTGAGCGTATGGGTAGAAACGGGTATCATAGGACTGGTGCTCTATCTGCTTGTTCATGGAGTACTCTTTGCCTGGTGTTCCTGGCTATTGATGTTTAAGGTGATGAACAAGCGCTTGAGAGGCTTGTTGGCCGCCTGGCTTTGTATGGCTGCCGGTTTCTTCGTTGCCGCCTATGTAAATGATGTGATGCAATATCCCAACTCCATTATCATTTATACCGGTTTCGCCCTTTGCATAGCGGGTCCTTATATCGATCCCGTGATGCAGAAAGAAGAAGAGGAACTGAAAAAGAAGAAAAATAAGACAGAGCAAGAAGAATTTTATTAATAATTGAAATAGAAATGAATACGATTCACCACAGATTACACAGATTAACACAGATATTTTAATTTAACTCGCAGTAAAATAAATTATTAATCTGTGAGAATCCGTGTAATCTGTGGTGAACTCAAAACCGTTACATAAATGAAACAAACACCTCCTATCATCTCTTTTATCACCATCTGCTACAACGGCTTGAATGACACTTGTGAGCTGATAGAGTCGCTACGCACTACGGTACACTCCGTCAGTTACGAAATCATTGTGGTGGACAACGCGTCCCGGCAAGATGAAGCCCGGATGATACAGGAACGATACCCCTTTGTGCGTACCCTCCGCAGCGAAAAGAACCTCGGATTCGCGGGAGGCAACAATCTCGGGATACAGATAGCGCAAGGACAATACCTGTTCCTGATCAACAATGACACTTACCTGACCGAAGACGGGCTGCCCGCCCTGATAGAACGGTTGGAGAGCAGTCCCCGCATCGGGGCCGTATCACCCAAGATCCGCTTCGCCTTCCCACCGCAAAACATCCAGTTTGCCGGATACACCAAGTTGAGCCCCTATACGATGCGCAACAAGGCTTTGGGTATGGGATGTCCGGACGATGCTACTTTCAGCACGCCCCGCCCCAGCGCCTACCTTCATGGAGCCGCACTGATGCTGAAACGGGAGGTCATCTGGAAAGCCGGACTGATGCCGGAGATTTATTTCCTCTATTATGAAGAACTGGACTGGTGTACCAGCATGACGCGCGCCGGCTATCAGCTTTGGTACGAACCGCGCTGCACCGTTTTCCATAAAGAGAGCCAAAGCACCGGCAGGCAGAGTCCCCTTCGCGCTTTTTATATGATGCGAAACCGAATGCTTTACGCCTGGCGCAACCTGTCGGGAATGAAACGTTGCCTGTCCATCGTTTACCAAATGCTGGTAGTAGCTCCCAAAGACAGCCTGCGCTTCGCCCTGAAAGGACAGCCCAGGTTAGCAGGAGCCGTCTGGTGCGGAGTGAAGGATTTCTGGGCACTGTGCTGAATCGTCCGTATAAATGTTTAAACAATAACCCAATATCAGACTTATGATACTAACCTTGATCGACTGGATTTTATTCATTCCTCTGGCGCTCTGCGTCAGCTATCTGCTGGTGTATGCCATCGCTTCCAAATTCTATCGTTCCCCCATCTATCCGGAAGCAGACAAGTTACACCGCATCGCCGTATTCTTCCCTGCTTACAAGGAAGACAAAGTCATCATCGACTCCGTACGCTCTTTCCTTGAGCAGGACTACCCCAAAGAGATGTACGATGTATACGTCATCTCCGACCACATGCAGGACTCCACCAACGAAGCCCTTCGGCAGCTCCCCATCCGTCTACTGACGACCACCTACGAAGACAGTTCCAAGGCCAAAGCTCTCCTGCTGGCCATCCGTACCATCCAGGAGGACGGAAAGGCAAGCGGGCTAAGCGACTACCGGCTGGCTTACATGTATGACATCGCCGTGGTAATGGATGCCGACAACGTAACCGTCCCCGGTTTCCTTTCCGAAGTAAACCGTGCCTACTCTGCCGGAGTGAAGTCGATGCAAGCCCACCGCGTAGGCAAAAACCTAAATACGGACATCGCCCTGCTGGACGGGGTAAGCGAGGAAATCAACAACGGATTTTTCAGGAAAGGGCACAATGTCCTCGGATTGTCCGCCGGCTTGGCGGGTTCGGGTATGGCTTTCCAGTATTCCTGGTATTACGAGGCTGTGGATCAACTCAGAACGGCGGGCGAAGATAAGGAGCTGGAGCTTCTGCTGATTGAGTACGAAATGCATACCGTCTACTTGGATCACCTGCCCGTCTACGACGAGAAGACGCAAAAGAAAGAGAACATCAAGAATCAGCGCCGGCGCTGGATGGCAGCACAATTCAGCATTCTGCTCAGGGCGTTGCGCTTCGTAAGAGACGTCAAGGAGGATGCGGGATGGTGGCGATGGTGGCCGGAACCGGATTTGACCAATAAAATTGTCCAATGGATGCTCCCCCCACGCCTGGTACAACTGGCGGCCGTTTTCGGGCTGACACTGCTCGCCACATTAGTGAGCTGGCAGGCGGCACCCAAATGGTGGGTATTGTCGGCAGCACAGGTGGCAGCCATGTTCATTCCCGTCCCCGCCCGTCTGCTCAACGGTAGACTGCTGAAGGCACTGATGCAAGTACCCTCGCTGGCACTAGGAACCATCGCTAACCTGTTCCGGCTCAAAGGAGCTAACAAGAAATTCATACATACCGAACATGGGTGAGTGATAAATCACCACTTCGTGACACTGAGTTTCACGAAGTTTCAGTTCGCCACAGATTTCACAGATGAATACAGAGGATTTATTTTCTTTTGGATACCCATAAACGAGAGACTGGAACCCTATGAACTTCTGTGATAAATCATCCTCTGCGAAACTCTGTGAGCCTCTGTAGTAAATTATCACTGAGTTTTGCAGTTCCTTCTGTTCCTCGTTCACCGTTCCTTGTTCAAAAACGCTCATCGTTGGTGCAAGAGACGCAATCATCGATTTGAGAATCAAGATCCATCTTTTAATCAAAACAGTTTCGGTCAATATGTTCATAAGATTTCATTTTAAAAAGTTGAGAGTATGCCTTCCTTTCGGGGAACGACTGGACAAAGCTAAGCATTGGAAGTAGAGAATACAAAAAAGTGGTGCAGATTGGTGCACTTCGGTGCAAAAGAGCACAGCGTCCTCTTGATGAAACACACCCTCTACCAAGGTTAAACAGAGCCTCTTTTACTCCCTTTTAAACCCTCCATTTCCACCATTCAGAACCTGCAAAACACCAACACGGAGACCAACATACTTCCGCGCCCGCAATACTCTTTCAGTCAACAGTTTATAAAGAAAACATCGAAACCGGCCAACATGAAAACCTGCACATAAATAAATAATAAACAAAAAAGATATATTAAAATATATCAGCAGAATTTGCGATCGGAGGACGATTTTTCACTATTATCTGATCTCACTGCTCACGAAACAAATCCAGGACTCAGCATCATAAATCGCACCAGACTGTCCCGGAACTATTGGCGAGCTTACGAAAAAAAGCGAATTGATCTACCACACAGGCCTCTGAAATGATGGAAATAAGCCGCAGCTTGCTAAGCAAACTGGAACACGGCAAAAACACGTCGACTGAAAAACTGGCAGACATCATCGCTTACTACATTGCTTTCATAGAAGAAAACTCGGAAGTGAAAATCAGTTGCCGGGAGATACTGAACGAAATCATCATGCAGGCCTCACCTTTTTCCTGAAGGAGAAAAAGACTTTATTTAAATCTTTTTGTGTATCTTTGCTCTATTGAACCGTACCTCATACAAACAACATGGAACAACCTAACGGGCACCCCAAGGTGAGTGTCATTATCCCTGTATATAATACCTGCAACTACGTGCAGGAAGCACTTGAAAGCATTTGCCGGCAGACATTGACGGACTTGGAAATAATCGTGATAGACGATGGGTCGACTGACGGAAGCCGGGAAGTTATAGACAAGATAGCTGCCACAGACAGCCGTATCCAGGTATACGGACAAACGAATCAAGGATTGTCTGTCACACGCAACGAAGGCCTCAAATATGCTGTCGGAGAATATATTTATTTCATGGATAGTGATGACCTCTTAGAGCCGGACGCACTTGAGCTTTGCTATAACAAATGTATAGCAGAGGCTCTCGACTTCGTCTTTTTTGATGCGGAAACCTTTAGCGGTGAAGCCAATACAGGCAATAAGCCTTTCGATTATAAAAGAACCTCAGGACTATCTGAAAAAACATATAAAGGCACAGATATATTGAAACAACAATTAGAAACCTACAAGTTTAAGTCATCAGTCTGCCTCAACTTATTCCGACGGGAATTTATCAGCACTGAAAAGCTTTCATTCTATCCCGGAATATTGCATGAAGATCAACTTTTCATGGCACAAGCCTATCTGCATGCTTCACGCATAGGATTCATCTGCCGTGCGTTTTTTCACCGCCGTGTCAGAACAGACTCTATCATGACCCGAAAATTTACATGGAAAAACATGGAGGGATACTTTACCGTAACCAACGAACTATTGAATAAAATCCCAACTTATCCCAAAGAATGCCATTACATCATATCCCTTTTCTTGCAACAGATGCTCGATGCTGCCGTATGGCAAGCCCATACATTACCTTTACGACAGCGCCTCAAGCTATGCCTGCTCTGCCTGCGGCATTACAAACGATACGTCAGCACACGGACACTGATGGTGCTGATGCTAAAAAAACAAAAGTTATGAATCCATTTCACCACGGAGGACACTGAGGACACAGAGAATATCTTTCTCTTAATTTTCTTGATAAATAAAAGATTAAAACCCTGTGTCCTCTGTGGTGAACCAAACTCAAAAACACCATAAGAATGACGTCTATCAAACATCAACTTTTCTCCGGAGTATTCTATACCGCCCTTGCCAAATACAGCGGCATAGGGGTGTCACTCGTCGTCGCGGGCGTATTGGCACGCCTGATTTCGCCGGACGACTTCGGCGTGATGGCCATAGCCACGGTGATCATTGCCTTTTTCAACCTGTTCACCGACGTAGGCCTGTCACCCGCCATCATCCAGCACAAAGGATTGACCCGGGAGAACCTGTCCGGACTCTTTTCTTTCACCATCTGGACAGGCATCGGCCTGGCACTGCTTTTCGCCGCTGCCTCGTGGCCCATTGCCGCCTACTACGACCGGGAAATACTGCGGACACTGTGCCAGCTGCTGGCCGTCAACCTGTTTTTCGCCTCTGCCACCATCGTTCCCAACGCACTGTTCTACCGCAACAAAGAATTCAAATTCATCGCCCTGCGAAGCTTCGTCATACAGATTGCCACCGGTGCGGCAGCCGTCGTGGCGGCTCTGTGCGGAGCCGGATTGTATGCGCTGGTCATCGGGCCCATTCTGTCGGGCATCCTGATTTTCGTGGTCTCCATACGACGCTATCCGCAGCGCCTGAGGCTTACGTTGGGGCTGGACGTGTTGCGCCGGATATTCTCCTACTCTGCCTACCAGTTCCTGTTCAACATCATCAACTACTTCAGCCGGAACCTCGACAAACTACTAATCGGCAAGTACATGGGAATGTCTCCCCTGGGTTATTATGAAAAATCGTACCGCCTGATGATGCTGCCGTTACAAAACATCACACAGGTGATCACCCCGGTGATGCACCCCATCTTCAGCGAATACCAGAACGACCTTGAACGCCTGGCATCGGGTTACGAACGCATTGTCCGCTTTCTGGCCTTCATCGGACTGCCGCTGAGCGTGCTGCTGTACTTCACGGCCGGCGAAGTGACCCTGATCCTGTTCGGCGACCAATGGATGCCCTCCATCCCTATATTCCGGATACTCACGCTGTCAGTAGGCATACAGATCGTCCTCTCCTCCTCCGGATCCATCTTTCAGGCGGCAGGCGATACGAAAAGCCTGTTTGTGTGCGGCCTGTTTTCATCGGTACTCAACGTGGCGGGCATCCTGCTGGGCATTTTCCGGATAGGCACACTCCAAGCCGTAGCCACGTGCATCACACTGACGTTTACCGTCAACTTTGTGCAATGCTACTGGATGATGTACCGGGTGACACTGCACCGCAACCTGCGGCATTTCGCGGTTCAGCTTGTATCACCATTAGCGGTCAGTGTGCTGCTGATAGCCGTACTCTATCCGCTCAGCCTGCTGACAGAAGGAGGCAACATTTTTCTGACCCTGATTGTAAAAAGCATTATATTTTTCTGTATATTTGGGTGCTACATACAGTTGACCGGTGAATATGACATCATCGGCAAGGCAAAAGGCATCCTGAACAAACGTAAAAGCAGGGGGTGAAAGCCCATCTTAAAAACAAAACAAACAATGAAAGCACTGTTTCTTATCTTCCACGGATTCGAAGAGGCAAACGGGATCAGCAAGAAAATCCGTTACCAGATAAAGGCACTCAAAGCGTGTGGCTTGGAAGTAGATACCTGTTGGCTGGATGACGCCCACGACCACAAACGGCGGATGATAAATAACCATGTCCTCCGGGATTATGGCAACGGAATCCGGGGAAAGATTCTGAAACGCACCGAATTAAACAGCATCGTCCATTATGTAAAGACAAACGGAATGCAACTGGTTTATGTAAGAAGCGACCACAATACAACTCCTTTTTTGATCTGCATGTTGTGGCGCCTCAAGCGGGCCGGCGTAAAAGTTGTCATGGAAATACCCACCTATCCCTATGACCAAGAATACAAAGGTCTTCCATGGGCATATCGGCGTGTATTAATGGCAGACAAGTGCTTACGTGGATTAATGGCCACGCAAATCGATAAGTTTGTCACTTTCTCAGACCACAAAACCATCTTCGGCCGCCCTACGATACAAATATCCAATGGAATCGATTTTGACTTCATTCCCCTCAAACAGAGCACTGCCACTACCCGAGAACTGCACTTGATAGCCGTAGCCACCATACACCCGTGGCACGGATTCGACCGTGTCATCCGGGGATTGACACACTACCTCCGGCACGAGCATCGGGAAGATGTCAAGCTACACATCGTAGGTCAGGGCGTACCGGCAGTCGTCGACGAATACCACGCCCTGGTGGAGGAAGGGGCAATAGAACAAAACGTTATCTTCCATGGCCCCTTGTTCGGAGAACCTCTGAACCGGGTATTCGACCAATGTCAAATAGGAATAGGCAGCCTGGGGCGCCATCGAAGCGGAATCACAGACCTGCGGTCACTGAAAAATCGCGAGTACGCTGCCAGAGGTATCCCTTTCATCTATTCAGAAACAGATGCGGACTTCGAATCGATGCCCTACATCCTGAAGATACCGGCAGACGAGTCTCCGGTAGACATCGGACAAGTGGTCCGGTTCTACCATTCGGCAAAAGAGATCCGACCGACTGACATACGAGCCTCCATCCGGAATAAACTTTCGTGGGAAGTGCAAATGAAACATGTAATTGAGGAACTATGAAACAACCTATAAAAATAGCCTACTGTATCCCCGGACTCTATGCCGCAAGTGGCATGGAGAGGGTACTTACATTAAAAATAAACTATCTGGCCGACGTTTTGGGATATGATGTATACGTCATCCTGACTGAGGAAAAAGAACTGCCTCCTTATTATCCTTTATCAGAAAAAGCCCACATCATCCATCTGGACCTCAATTTCGACCGCATGCACACAGTTACTAAGCATTTGTGGCAGCGATTGTGGAAATACAGCCAACTGCAAAGAATCTATAAGAAACGGTTGACTGAGGCATTGATGCAAATCCGTCCGGATATTGCAATATCCGTTTTGCGGCGAGAGATTAATTTCTTAACTTCCATCAAAGACGGCAGCCTGAAAATCGGCGAATTCCACTTCAGCCGGCATAATTACCGCAGCCTGGAACACCAGAAGTTCCTTCCAAGCTTTGTCCGCCGGAAATTATCAGAATTATGGATCGGGCAACTGATTAATAAACTGCGTAAGCTGGACCGTTTTGTCGTGTTGACCAATGAAGATAAAGAGATGTGGCCGGAACTGGACAATGTCATTTGCATATACAATCCTGCTTCTTTCAAAGTAGAACATACAGCCGAAGGGACAGCACACCGGGCTATTACCGTCGGACGATACACTTACCAAAAAGGAATCGACTTACTGTTGCCTGCATGGCAGATCGTCAGCCGTAAACATCCGGACTGGGAACTGGAGATATTTGGTGCAGGTGACCGAGCTGCTTATCAAGAACAAGCCCGGAAACTGGATATAGAAAAAACATGCCATCTGAACGGCATTACCAATGACATAGCAACAGAAATGTGCCGAAGTTCTATTTTCATACTTTCATCACGTTATGAAGGAATGCCAATGGTAATCGGCGAAGCAATGGCATGCGGGGTGCCACCGGTATCTTTTACATGTCCCTGTGGTCCACGCGACATCATTACAGACGGAAAAGACGGCTTATTGGCCGAAAACGGCAACATCAATTCCCTGGCCGAGAAAATCATCTACCTGATAGAACATGAAGGTCAACGACAGCAGATGGGACAACAGGCACAGCAAAGCATACGAAAATTTCATCTGGATACGATCATGCAACAATGGGATGAACTCTTTAAAAAACTACTATCATGAATATAACACAGCTTATAACACAGATACGTTATAAATTGAAATATGGCAGTACGGTGGAGTGGTATAACTTTTGGTATATAGTTCTCCGCAGACGGCAAAAGATTATCCCTCAAGTAGCATCAATAGATGAAACGATCCGGAAAATAATACAAGACCGATGCTCCGTGAGCCGCTTTGGTGACGGAGAAATGTTATTGACCAACGCCCACAAAAGAATTGGTTTCCAAGAAGGTAATCCCCAACTGGCCCAGCGGCTCAAAGAGGTGTTAACCAGCGATAATGATAAACATTTAGTATGCATATCCGATGTTTTTCAGCATTTGGAACGCTACAACCGGAAAGCGCGACGCTTCTGGCGCACTCACTTCTTTATCTACGGCTCGTGGTGGGACCGGCTATTACTTCCCGGACGAACCTATTATAATACATTTGTCACACGTCCTTATATGGATTTTAAATCGAAAAGAGAATGCGGGAAATGGTTCCATGACATGAAAGGCATTTGGGAAGGCAGAGACATCATATTTATCGAAGGCGAAAAAAGCCGTTTAGGGGTGGGCAACGACCTCTTTGACAATACACAGAGCATCCACCGGATTTTATGCCCGCCCTGTAATGCTTTCAACTCTATAAATCGCATCCGGGCAGAAGCATGCAAACAAAACAAAAACGTGCTCTTCCTGATCGCATTGGGCCCCACAGCCACAGTATTGGCCTACGATTTGTTCAAAGCGGGATACCAAGCTATCGACATCGGGCACGTGGACATAGAATATGAATGGTGGCGTATGGGCGCGCGACGCAAAGTGAAACTTGAACGCAAATATGTGAACGAAGTTCCTAATGGAAATCTGGTAGCTGACGCGGGAGAAGAATATAACAAACAAATAATCGCAAAAATAAGTTGATAGCATGAGAATCGTCTATTATCTTCCGTCGCTCTATGCCCCAGGTGGACTTGAACGTATCATTACGTTCAAAGCCAATTACTTTGCAGAACATCTGGAAGGTTACGAAATCTATATCCTCACATCAGAGCAAATGGGACGCCCCATCTATTATGATTTGTCGCCCAAAGTGAAGCACATTGATCTGAACGTACCTTTCGACTGGCCTTTCAATCAATCACGTGTCAGTAAACTTTTAAAGTACCCATATCGCTACAGGCTTTTCAAACAACGCCTCAGTAAAATACTGACAGAACTAAGACCCGACATCACAATTTCAACCCTGAGAAGAGAACTCTATTTTATCTCAGGTATCTGTGATGGAAGTACAAAAATCGGAGAATTCCATGTCACACGCCATTCATATGGAGTGGGAAGCAAGGAGTATGGTAAATCAATAGTAGGGAAACTCAGAAGATATTGGGAAAAAGCATTTTTAAAACATCTACAACAACTCTCTAAAGTAATAGTATTAACTCTTGAGGAAAAGGATTTTTGGCCGGAACTTACCAATCTTTGCGTCATACCCAATCCTATCATTACTCCGACTGATCTACAATCGGACTGCACTCAGAAATATGTAATAGCGGCCGGAAGATACGCTCCGCAAAAAGGGTTCGATTTACTAATAAAAAGTTGGTCCATCGTATCTCAAAAACATCCGGACTGGACGTTACGCATCTATGGTGAAGGCATACTGCATGACAAATTGCAACAGCAAATAAATCAGGAGGGCATCGACCGGACTTGCCTTCTAGAGCCTACCACCCCCAACATAGCTGATAAATATTGCGAAAGTTCAATCTTTGTACTCTCCTCCCGGTTCGAAGGATTCGGAATGGTCATAACTGAAGCGATGTCGTGCGGAGTCCCACCCGTGGCGTTCGCATGCCCCTGCGGGCCCCGTGACATCATAGAACACGGACTGAACGGACTCTTGGCACAACCGGAAGACATAAACGATTTAGCCACGCAAATAAACGACCTGATAGAGCATGAAGACAAACGAAAAGAAATGGGACGAAATGCCCGTATACGTTCAGAACGCTTCCGAATGGAAACTATCGCGCAGGAGTGGAAAACATTATTTGAAACATTAAAAGTAACAAAAGAGTAAATGATGAAGTGGTATACAAAATATTTGCAAGTATACGAAAAACCTTTTGCTGAAGCACCGCAAAATGTCATTGACGAAGTTCGTGAGAATTTGAGAAAGCTACAGTCGGATTCTCCGGTTGTTACAGTCTCCGTCATAGGATATAACGAAGAGAAACGTCTATTGGCAAGCCTGTGGTCCTTAAGTGAGATGAAGTGCAAATATCCGGTGGAGATTATCGGGACAGACAATGATTCTAAGGACCGGACGGCAGAAATCTATGAAGCGACAGGGGTACCATATGCGATAGAATATCAACACAGCTGCGGACACGCCCGACTTTGCGGATTAAATCGTGCGCGGGGAAAATATCACATTAATATTGATTCCGATACTTTGTATCCTCCGCACTATGTCGAGACAATGGTTAACGCATTAGAGCGTCCCGGAGTTGTGGCGGTAAGTTCACTATGGAGCTATATACCCGACAAAGAACACTCCCGGACCGGATTAAAAGTATATGAGTTTCTCAGGGATATTCATCTATGGATACAATCAATCAAACGCCCGGAATTAAGTGTAAGAGGACTGGTATTCGCATACCGCACGGATTACGCCCGCCAAACAGGGATACGCACAGACATCAAACGGGGTGAAGACGGATCGTTGGCTTTACGGCTCAAAGAGTATGGAAAAATATACTTTATACGTAAAAAGAAGGCACGTGCGGTCACAGGATATGGCACCATAAGTGCTGACGGATCATTAGTCGGCAGTTTCAAAGTGCGGGCGATCAATGCTCTCAGAAACATAGGAGGAATATTCACCTCCCGAAAAGAATATAAAGATGAAGACGACAACCTGATTCAACCTAAATAAAATTAAAATAAAAAATACTATGATCACCGTACAAATTCTTTTCTGGCTTGCCCTCTTCCTCGTATTCTATACCCACTTGGGATACGGAATACTGCTTTACACACTGGTCAAACTCAAAGAACTCACTGTGAAACCCGTCAAGCGGCAACTCCCGCCCGACAAGCTGCTGCCGGACGTGACACTCTTTATCACTGCCTTTAACGAAGAAGACGTTGTGGACGAAAAAATGCGCAACTGCCTGAAGCTGGACTATCCCGAGGACAAATTGCACATTGTGTGGACCACCGACGGAAGCAACGACTCTACCAACAAACGGCTGAAGGCATGGCCGCAAGCCACCGTCCACTTCCAACCCCTGCGGCAAGGAAAAACCGCTGCCATGACACGGGGGATGACACTGGTGGACACGCCACTTGTGGTATTCACCGATGCCAACACAATGCTGAACCGGGAAGCAATACGCGAAATCGTGCTGGCTTTTGAAGATCCGGAGGTGGGATGCGTGGCCGGAGAAAAACGCATCGCCGTGCAAGAAAAGGATGGAGCCGCAGCCGGTGGCGAGGGCATATACTGGAAATATGAATCGACACTGAAAGCACTGGACGCACGTCTCTATTCGGCTGTGGGAGCCGCAGGCGAGCTGTTTGCCATACGCCGGGAGCTGTTCACGGTAATGGAACCGGACACACTGCTGGATGACTTCATCCTGTCGCTGCGCATCGCCATGCAGGGATACAAGATAGCCTATTGCACCCGGGCATATGCCATCGAAAGCGGATCGGCAGACATGGGCGAAGAGCAGAAAAGAAAGGTACGCATTGCCGCCGGCGGACTGCAATCTGTCTGGCGGCTGAGGGAACTGCTCAATCCCTTCCGTTACGGAGTGCTGAGTTTCCAGTATATATCACACAGGGTGCTGCGGTGGTCGGTGGCCCCGGTGCTGCTGTTCGCCTTGCTCCCGCTCAACGTTGCCATACTGCTGATGGGGGGCTCTCCTATCTGGTACGGCACCATTCTGGCACTTCAGGTATTGTTCTACATCTTAGCGATGGGAGGTTATTATCTGTCTGCCCGGCAAATAAAAAACAAGCTGTTATTCATCCCATATTATTTCCTGTTTATGAACATTAACGTGATGAAAGGTGTTAACTACCTTCGTAAAATGAAAGGAACAGGAGCATGGGAAAAAGCCCAAAGAACGAAAACAGAATCCTTAAACCAATAAACCGAACGAAGCATGGATAGAATACTGCATGATGTAAACAATGCCCATAAGATACTGCAACTGACAGCTGACACACTGATCTTGGTGGACAAAAACGGCACGTGTCTGGACATCGACCCGCACAGCGATTTGTGGTTCCTGCAAGAAGACAGGCTCTTGGGAAAAAATCTGTTCAATCTGCTTCCCGACCATACCTTCCAGAAACTGCTGCCGGACTTCCGCCGGGTGACCCAACAGGGGATAACGGTGAACCGCAACTACAGGCTACCGTTGGAAGGGGACGAAACGTACTACTTCAAATGCATCATGCAGCCGTATGACGGCGACAAGGTGTTGTGCCAATATCGTGACATCACGGCACGGAGCAACGTAAAGCTGCAACTGGAACGTACGAATTACGAACTGAAAGAGATACAAAAAGCGGCACAGATAGGGCAATGGAAATATGCATCGCGCGAAAAGACATTCTATTATCGGGGATACAACGGAATAGTATGTACGGAAGAAGAGCGGAGCGTCAACTTTCAGGATTATTACGAGACCATTCTGAGCGAAGATCTGCCTGCCGTGAACACATGGATGGAGGCAAACCGCCGTAAACTGGTAAAGGAGTACATCGAATACCGCATTCTGTTGGAAGGACAGGTATACTATATGCGCCAGCAATGCTACCTGAGGGGTGAAGCAGAAGACGGTAACATCATTCTGGAAGGGTATATACAGAACATTACGGACATCCAGCGGAAGAGGAATGACATCAACACGCTGACGCATGCCATCAACAATGCCAAAGAAAGTATTTATGCGGCACGGAAAGACGGCACGCTGATATTTGCCAACAGACAGTTCAGGCTCAACCACCGGATCACGGAACAGGCGGACCTATCGCAAATACGGATTTTCGACATTGTAGGCGACATGGACAGTCCGAAGGATTGGGAAGAACGTTACCACAGCATACGGGAAGGACAGAATTTCAACTTCCTGGCCTACCACCCGCTGAAGGATGATAAAAGCACATTGGCGTTTGAGGGTACGATGTACAGCGTGACAACGGATGACGGAGAGGAAACCTTTTGGTCGTTTACACACGACATATCGGAACGTATACGGTACGAATCGCAGATAAAACGGCTCAACCGCATCATGGATACCACGATGGAAAACCTCCCGGCGGGGATCGTTGTGAAGGATATAGAGAATGATTTCCGGTATATCTACCGAAACCGGGAATCGTATAACCGGGATATCAGCGCGGAAAATGCCATCGGTATGAACGATTTCGATTATTATCCGCTGGAAATGGCACAGCAGAAACGGAAAGAGGACATGGAAATTGCCAATACCGGAAAAGGGATGCACTGGATCATGGAAGGTAAAGACAAAAATGGCAATCTGCTGATTTTGGACAAACAAAAAATAATAGTAGAAAGTGAAGACTTCTCGCCCATCATTGTCAGCATCGAGTGGGACATTACTCAGCTGGAACTGATGCGCCGCGAACTGATGGAATCGAAAGAGAAAGCAGAGACGTCGGATAAACTGAAGTCGGCCTTTCTTGCCAATATGAGCCACGAAATACGGACACCGCTCAACGCCATCGTAGGATTCTCACGCATCATCTCGGAGAGCGAAAACCCGGAAGAGCGAAAAGAATATTATGAAATAGTGGATGCCAACAACGAACGGTTGCTGCAACTGATCAATGAAATACTGGATCTGTCGAAAATAGAATCGGGCATCGTGGAGTTCACTTACGGACCGGTAAAGCTGCACACGCTTTGCAAAGAGATTCATGATGCACATGTGTTCCGCTGCCCGCAAGGAGTGGAACTGAAATTTGACTCGCCGGACGAAGCTTTGAGCATTCACTCAGACAAGAACCGGATTTTCCAAGTATTCTCTAACCTGATAGGAAATGCATTTAAGTTCACGACACAAGGCAGCGTGAGCTACGGCTACAGGCAAGAAGCCGAAAAAGTGGTATTTTACGTAAAAGACACCGGACTGGGCATCGAACCGGAGAAGTTGGGACGGGTGTTTCAGCGCTTTGCCAAGCTCAATAACTTCGCTCAGGGCACGGGGTTGGGATTGTCGATATGCAAGACTATCATCGAACGTCTGGGAGGAGAAATATCCGTTTCTTCGGAAGTGGGGACAGGTACTACATTTACCTTCTGGCTGCCTCTGGAAAGCGTAATGCAAGATGTGAAGGCCGATAAGGAAGAACGTTGGGACGGAGAAACTGACAACCGGCAATATCCGGAAGCCGACGACCGGACAAAAGAGCCGGCGGGAAGCAAGGAGGAACGTAAATCCATGGAAGTAACGGAGGCGGAAACCGATAAGGCTACCATCCTGATAGCAGAAGATACCGACAGCAATTATGACTTGCTAAATGCGATTCTGGGCAGGAAATACCACCTGATACGTGCCAGAGATGGCATGGAAGCTGTAACCATGTACGATGAAGCGGAACCGGACCTGATATTAATGGATATAAAAATGCCCAATCTGGATGGGCTGGAAGCTACCAGGATCATCCGGCAATTGTCCGCAGATGTACCTATCATCGCACAGAGTGCTTATGCTTATGAATATGACCGGAAAGCTGCCGAAGAGGCAGGATGCAACGATTTCATCTCGAAACCGATTGCTCAGGAAAAGCTGAAGGAGATGATAAAGAAATGGTTGAGATAAAGAACCTCACCATAAGTTCACCACAGAGGACACAGAGGACACGGAGTTTTTATTTTCCAGGTTTATAGAAAGATCTTAAATTCTTCCTCTGTGAACTCTGTGTCCTCTGTGGTGAACTTATGGTGGACTAAAATGCAGAATTCAAAACAATGGGAAAGAAAGCCGTATCCAAATTATTTTATTATACCTCTGTCGCACTGACTTTTGCTTTGGCAGGTGTCACCGTCACCGGAGCATTTGCCGGGCATGTTCCCCCGGAAAGTTCTACTTTAATACCTTTCATCGGGCTCTTGCTGTCGGGGCTCTTGCTGATCAACCTCGCTGCGGCCATCTATTGGGGCATACGCCGCCGGTTCTGGATAGTCATTCCGCTGATAGCCATAGCTGCCAACTGGCAATATCTGGGACGGATATTCCAACCACCCTTTCCGGCGGAAAAAGGAGGTGGAAAAACTTTGAAAATAGCGACGTATAACGTAGACAGTTTCGGTAACGAGCAATCGGGGTACTCGTGCAAAGAAATCGCGAAATACATGGAAGAGCATCAAGTGGACATCGTCTGTCTTCAAGAGTTTGCCGCTAACCGATATTTCACCGCAGACAGCATACGAAACACTTTTGCAAACTGGCAATACGTCATTATCCCGCAAGCTCCGGACAGCATCTCCATCCTGCAGATAGCTTTATTCAGCAAATATCCGGTGAAGGACAGCAAACTGATCACTTATCCGGACTCAAGGAATTGCAGTATGTGGTGCGACCTGGACGTAGACGGACAAACGGTTCGTGTTTTCAATAACCACCTGCAAACAACGGAGGTCAGCCAAAATAAGCGCAGGCTGGAAAGGGAACTGGCTAAAAACGAACTGACAGGCAGAGAGGAAGCAGTGGCCAGGCAATTGTTGGAGGGACTCAACGAAAACTTCAGGAAACGTGCGGCACAGGCAAAGACTTTGGAACAATTAATCCGCACCACCCCCTACCCTATACTGGTTTGCGGTGACTTTAACTCTCTCCCATCGTCCTACACATACAGTACCGTGAAAGGTGACAATCTTCAAGACGGATTCCAGACTTGCGGACATGGGTACATGTATACGTTCCGGTACTTTAAACGCCTGCTGAGAATCGACTATATTTTCCATTCCAAAGAACTTAAAGGGGTAGATTACTATTCGCCTGACCTCGATTTGTGCAGTGATCATAATCCGGTAGTGATGGAGGTGAAGATGTAAACGGGAATGTATCAAAACGCCTTTTCACCACAGATCACACAGATTATCACAGATCATCATAGATTAAAAACATTAATAATCAACGAATTAAATTCGTTCTATGTTACTCTGCGTCCTCTGTGGTGAGTTTCACCCCCATAACTCTCTCGTTATAATAAAAGAAGGCCGTCCTGATTACTCAGAGCGGCCTTTCTTATTATAAATGAATTAGTTTTCTTATTCTACTTTCTTCAAAGAGTCTGCAACATATTCAAACTGTCCTTTACCTATCACTTTATATTTAATGGTATATTGTGTGGTAGAAGAACCGTCGTAAATGGCGAAGTTAATTGTATAGAACACATCTACGCCTTCTACCACATCAGCACTGCCGTAGATTGCTTTCAATCCCGGAATAAATGCCTCAGGCAGACGTTCGAACATCAACTTAGTCAGATCGGCATCCGACATCGAGCCATAAGCGGAAGCACTTTGTGCCTTCCATGCGGAGGGACGGAAGTCGAAATTGTTATTGTAAGCCGAACCACCATAATAATAATCGTTGTTACCGTATGAAGTCACATACTCAGGATGGTTCTCTTTCACCCAATCGGTGATGGCCTGATAGAACGCAGCAGACTCCGCATTACCCTTCTCAGCCTTCAACGTGATTACTGTACTCGGGTCAAAGTTCCACTTACCGTCAGACAGTACAAACTGCTCTGTCTTATCAACAATACGTGTATTCAACTCCCATCTCGCTTTTTCGGCAGAATAAGTGTATTCATCACTGTAGATATTCAAAGCTTTGCCGTTATAGAATCTGTAAACTACTACACGTGCATCGCCATCAACAGGATATGCCACCATCTTAGACAAATAAGCAGGCAGATAATTCACAGCCGGAACATCAGAAGTAAAGTAACGTTTGCTCTGTCCCATATCTCCATAATCGGCAAATGTGGGAACATATACGTTATTGTTCTTATCCTTCCAGCTCTTACCATCGTACACTTTCACTGCGTAAGCAGGAGTAGAAAGACTGTTAGCCGGGATAGAAGTACCTACCATGATGTTATCAATCTGATAAGTAGTAGTCTTTTTATTGGCACCATCACCTACATACTTAAAGGCTACATAAACCTTCTTGCCCGCATAAGCTGATAATGATACCTTACCGGCAGATGCAAATGTTCCATAACCGCTTGTCGGCTTGGTAGGGATGTTGAAATCCGAAGTTACGTCAGTCCAGTGAGCAGCTTTAACATCTTTACCATCAAAATCTTCTGAGATAAGCACTGACAGACAGTTAGCATTGTAATAACCCACAGTTACATCAAAACCAAGATAATCACCGGCAACAACAGAAACAGCAGGGGTAACCATCCAAGCTATACATTCACCTTCCATCTTATTGGCCGAGTATTGCACATACTGATTATCATCATAAGAAGTCACTTTCCACTCGGTTCCACCAACAGAACTGAGAAACCAGCCTTTCAGCTCAGTTAAGTCTCCGGTAGGAAGTGCTTCAAAATCCTGCCACATTAACGGATTCTCCAACTGTCCTTCACCCGATTTATAATCTACGAAAACAGCAGTCCCCTTTTCGACATCTTTGAAATTCTCGTTTAGCATCTTATACATCTGACCTTCTGTCTTTTCATTCAGGTAAGGTGCAAAAGCATTTTCGCCATAAACTAACTTATAATCGGCATCTGTCGGTTTCAGATATTTCACTGAAGCATATTCAGACAACAGGGCAGACATTGCCTCTTTATACTTATAGGTAATCTTTGCACTTGAACCTTTGTCGGCAGTATAATATTTGTCAAGCAAGAAAGCAGGAATATAGGTAGCTCCTGTAATCTTCTCTGTAAGATACATGTTAGTCTTAACATTTGCGAGGTCTTTAGCCAAATCCTTTCCCGCAATCTCTTCATTAGTAGAATTCGTGCTGATAGCCGCATAATCAGCATCAGTCAGCGTATATTCTATCTTCATCAAATTCGTCGGTTGGGTTATCTCATCCAATCCTTCGAAGTTGTCATCGTTATATTTACAGCCGGACAGCAGAATCAACGATACCGCTACAGGCATTAATAGATTTCTATTCATAATTTAAACTTCCTGTTTTAGATTAGAAATTAACTTTTAATCTCAAGCTATAAGTACGGCCAAATCCGTAGAACACATTGTATGCAGTCTTCCAGTCGTGATTGCTACCATCTGTAGCGTCAGAAATATAAGTCTGGTCGAATAAGTTGTTCACATTACCTGACAGCACTGCATTCAGCTTACCAAAGTTGAATTTATAACTTGCGTTCAAGTCGAATGTGCTTGCTGTCGGAATACGCCAGGGAGTAGAAAAGTCTTTTTCACTGTTCATTACCAGGTCGTTTGAGTTTAATGACCAGTCGGCATAGTTACGTGCATATAAGTTCCAATCAATACCCAGACGAATGGCTTTGTCAATCTTGAAAGTAGCACCCAATGCAGCAGTAGTCTGCGCCGATCCTCCCACTTTCACATCTTTCAGGTTCAGTTTCATTGTACCCGGTTCCAAGCCATTGGCTGCGGCATTAACAAGAACCGTCACATTTTCACCCTTATCATTCTTCATAGATGCACTGTTTACAAATTGACCTTCAACGGTGAAACTTCCTGATGCATTGCTATCCCAACGCCAGTTACCGATAGAGAACATACCGCTCAAATCCAACCATTGGAAAGGTCTTGCAACAAAATCAAGTTCAACACCCTGGTGTAAGGCGTTTACACCTTGCATATTAATGACCGATTTGGTAGAAACCAGCTTACTTGCATCGTAAGGCTCGCTAAGGCTGCCTTCATAATAATTGTCAATATCCTGCGAACGGGTAGTTGTCTTATCCATCCAGCGAGTGTGATAAGCATTGACATTTACCGTCAAATAAGTTGAACGGTAGCCATATCCGATTTCAAAAGAAAATACTTTTTCGTTTACTGCATCGGGGTTTGTTGCATTGCTGACTGTTGAATTCAGGAAAGCACCACCCGAGAAGAAAGGAGCACGGCTGATATAACCGATATTAGCAAAAACGTTATGATTTTCGGTAAGGTTATAATTCAAACCTCCTTTTGCATTCCATCCGATAAAGTTGGTGGTTTTTGATTTAGCGTGTGCCTTGTCATAGTAGAAACGGTCATAACGCCAGTAACCGGTATTAGAAACCGAACCGGAAATGAAAGCACTCAGCTTATCTCTGTTATATTCACCCTGGGCAAACACACCTTCAGACATTACATAACCATCGTAGTCACGATAAACCACATCACCCACTTTCAACTTCTGATTTACGAATGCCGAACCGGCAGCAGCAGCGGCATTGTTAGAAGCTAAAACAGCTTTTCTTGAAGAAGAGTCCACGTAAAAGTCCCCCCCATAGAGGTCAACCAATTCATTCGTATGCGTACCTTTATAATAACGGTAGTCTATACCACCATAAAAATCAAAATAGTCACCAATCTTGGTTGTATAAGTAGAGAGCAGACCATACCAGTTATGGAAGTTCTTAGACTTCGACATAGCCATAACCGAACCGTTCTCGCTGGCTTCGTTCAAAGCATAGATTTCATCATAAGCAAATGTACCGTCAGCTTTACGGAAAGTCATATTCAGCTTTCCACTGTTACTACCATACCAGTTGCTACGATCAGCACTGGTCAATCCCTGACCGGAATAACCATATCCACGACCGATAGAAGCATACAAGGCTGTACTTAAGCTTGATTTATCATTAATCTGCCATAAGTGGTTCAACGACAACTGAGGTTTATTATATACATTATAAGCAGATGATTTTCTTTGTCCATTCAATCCAAAACCGTAAGTAGGATTATAACGATAAGGCTTTTCACCATTCATATAGTTTTTAGCAACTTCTTGCCATCCCTCGATAGTAAGTCCGTCTTTATTTCCACGCTGATTGTGCCACTGAGGAGCAGCAAAAGCAGTAAATGACAATTGATGATTGTCGTTGAAACGTTTTGTGATATTCACAAACCAGTTATAAGCCTCGTAGTCGGTTCCCTGAATATAACCATCTGCCCAGGTCTTACCTCCCAAAAGGGTCATAGCCCAACCTGACTTGGTCAATCCGGTAGATACCTTAAACAGGATCTTGTTTAATCCGTCATTACCCATACCATAAGATACGAAACCGCCCTTATTGGCATCAATTGTATTTGTCACGATGTTGATAGAACCACCCACAGAAGGAGCTGCTACCTTTGACGCACCCAAACCACGCTGTACCTGCATGCTACGAGTCACATCACTCAAACCGGCCCAGTTAGACCAGTAGATACCACCCCACTCCATATCATTCATCGGAACACCATTAATCATCATAGCAGAGTTCTCAGTCTTGAAACCACGTATGTTTACTTTGGAGTCACCAAAACCACCACCTTGCTTAGTTGCATAGATACCCGGAGTTGACTTCAGAACTTCAGGAAACTCCTGCGTTCCGAGTTTTTCTTCGATAAAGACGGGGTCAACTGTTGATACAGCTACCGGAGTTTTACGCGAAACAGCAACGGAAGATGTAATGATAACGTCGTTCAATACCATTGCATCCGGTGCCATTTTAATCACGCCCAAATCTTCAGTACCCCCTTTGTGGGTGATTTTCTTACTGAAGTCTTTGTAGCCAAGGTACTTGATAAGCAGTGTCGAACCGGAGGCAGCTTTCTGTGTAAACTCACCATCCAGGTTAGTCACACTACCTTGGGTAGTACCGACAATCGTTACGGCTGCACCAATCAATGGCTCACCTGTTTCCGCATCCACAACTTGACCTTTCACTGTTACCTGGGCAATAGCCGTAGCGGCAGAGCATACCGTCAGTACTGCAACCAGCAGGAAATGAATTAGATGTCTTCTCATAATTCTCTTTGTTAGTTAATAGAACTTGTTAATTAATAAATTGTAAATAAACGTTTTGGAGTACAAAGGTAATTAATATTCTTTATATATACATTACAAAGATGCTACAATTTTTTAAGAGAGATAAACATATTATAGCTCTATGAAACAAAAAAGCCCCGCAATTAATTTGCGGGGCTTACACATTGTTAAGTATTAGTCAGCTATCAGCTTTCTATATCTCACGCGCTTAGGCTCTTCATTGCCAAGCCGTTTCAATTTATTCTCTTCGTATTCCGAGTAAGAACCTTCAAAATAGAACACGTTCGAATCGCCTTCAAAAGCAAGAATATGAGTACAGATTCGATCGAGGAACCAACGGTCATGCGAAATCACAACGGCACAACCGGCGAAATCTTCCAAACCTTCTTCAAGTGCACGCAAGGTATTGACATCAATATCATTGGTCGGCTCGTCGAGCAATAATACATTTCCTTCTTCCTTCAATGCCATGGCAAGGTGCAAGCGATTACGCTCACCACCGGAAAGTACTCCACAAAGCTTTTCCTGATCAGCACCCGAAAAGTTGAAGCGTGAAAGATAGGCGCGTGCGTTAATGTCACGCCCTCCCATGCGGATCAAATCATTTCCGCCGGAAATTACCTGATAAACACTCTTATTCGGATCAATATCTTTATGTTGCTGGTCTACGTAAGCCACCTTCACGGTCTCCCCTACTTCAAATTCACCCTTATCAACTGTTTCCAGTCCCATAATCAAACGGAAAAGAGTTGTTTTTCCGGCACCATTCGGACCGATAACTCCCACAATACCATTGGGAGGAAGCATGAAGTTGAGATCGTCAAACAACAGTTTATCACCGTAAGCTTTAGCCACATGTTTAGCCTCGATCACCTTATTACCCAAACGAGGACCGTTCGGTATGAAGATTTCCAGTTTCTCTTCTTTTTCTTTCACGTCTTCGTTCAGCAATTTATCGTACGAGTTCAAACGGGCTTTGCCCTTAGCCTGACGTGCCTTGGGTGCCATACGTACCCATTCGAGCTCACGTTCCAGAGTTTTGCGACGTTTGCTGGCAGTTTTCTCTTCCATTTCCATCCGCTTGGTTTTCTGCTCCAGCCAGCTGGAATAATTACCCTTCCAGGGGATACCTTCGCCACGGTCAAGTTCAAGAATCCATCCGGCCACATGGTCAAGGAAATAACGGTCGTGTGTCACAGCAATTACCGTACCTTCGTATTGCTGCAAATGCTGTTCCAACCAGTCGATAGACTCAGCATCCAAATGGTTGGTCGGCTCGTCGAGCAATAAAATATCAGGTTTTTGCAATAACAAGCGGCAAAGTGCCACACGACGACGTTCACCACCCGAAAGATTAGCCACAGACTGATCTTCGGGCGGACAACGGAGAGCATCCATTGCACGTTCCAGTTTACTATCCAGATTCCAGGCATCCGTCGCATCAATAACATCCTGCAACTCTCCTTGCCGTGCAAAAAGCTGATCCATCTTGTCCTGATCTTCATAATATTCAGGCAAACCGAACTTCTGATTAATTTCTTCGTATTCGTTCAGTGCATCAACAATGGGTTGCACACCTTCCATTACGATTTCTTTCACTGTTTTAGTGTTATCCAGATAAGGCTCCTGTGCCAGATAGCCTACTGAATATCCGGGAGAAAAAACCATCTCTCCCTGATAAGACTTCTCCAGACCGGCAATAATCTTCAGCAAAGTAGATTTACCCGAACCGTTGAGACCGATAATACCAATCTTAGCTCCATAGAAGAAAGAAAGATAAATGTCTTTTAGCACATTCTTGTTAGGTTGGAAAGCTTTGCTTACTCCCACCATCGAGAAAATTATTTTTTTATCGTCAGCCATATATAAATAATGTGTATTGATATTTATGGCACAAAGATAACAAAAATGTTCGGAATTTATTTGCAATTATAAAAAATAGCTCTATCTTTGCACCCGCTTAACAGCAATAAAGGATTGATTCGCTAGCTCAGCAGGTAGAGCACAACACTTTTAATGTTGGGGTCCTGGGTTCGAGCCCCAGGCGGATCACATAAGAACAAAGCCAAACGGCGACAAAAAAGAGACAAGTCCTACAATATCAACGTATTGTAGGACTTTTTTTATTGTTTCACTCTTGCTTGAAAGACAAAAAAGGGGCACGAAAAGACACGGTTGAGTATCCAAATCGTACCCCCTTCCCCCAAAAACGATTAGGGGGTACGATTGTCGGAAAATAGCTTACTTTTGACGCGATTTGTCTATACTCTATTTATCTCATTTACAGTGATTAAAATTAGTTTTGCAATCTAAAAAAAGTGAGATTATGAAGAATGAAAAAAGTACTTTCAGCGTATTGTTTTACCTGAAAAAAGACAAGATGAAAAAGAATGGTTTAGTACCCATCCATGCCCGTATCACAATCAACGGCAAACAGACTCAATTCAATACCAAGTTAGAAGTATTAGAAACTAACTGGAAATCCGGCAGAGCCATAGGTAAATCAATGGAGATACAAAGGCTTAATTCCATGCTGGACGACATCAAAGCAAATATCCGTTCCCACTTCCACAATCAACTAATGCGGGATAGCTATGTACCCCCCCCGAAAACGTAAAAAATGCACTACTGGGAAAAGAAGAAGAAGCTCTAACCATTATTTCTTTCTTCGAGCAACACAACGACCAATACAAGAAAAAAGTCGCAGCAGGAGAAGCTATCCCTAAAACATACAGTCGATACGAACTAACAAAGTTGCGTTTGACCGAATACATGAAAGATGAATATCGTATATCAGACTTACCTATCCGTCAAATCAACAAAGTATTCATTGAGAACTTCTACCTATATATAATAAAGAACCACGATTGTTCACCTAATACGGCACAGCAATGAAGTTTATCCAACGTTTCCGGACAGTCATAAACTTTGCACAAGGTACAGGATTGATAACTGCCGACCCATTCGCCAATTATAAACTGAAATTCGAGTATATAGAAAGAGGCTATCTTGACAAAGACGAGATAAATAGAATATGCAATAAGGATTTTGCGTCAAAGCGGTTGGAGCAGGTACGGGACATTTTCATTTTTAGCTGCTATACGGGGCTTTCATACATTGATATATGCGAACTAACCCGTGACAATATCCGTATGGCATTTGATGATAATTTGTGGATTATAAAGAAACGCCATAAAACAAAAGTAACATCAAATATTCGCTTATTGGATATTCCTAAAGCAAACCTGAACAAATATGAGGGGAAACTTAAAAATGGTCAGCTATTACCAGTTGTCAATAATCAAAAAATGAATGATTACCTAAAGGAGATTGCTACGGTGTGTGGTATCAATAAAACGCAACATCCACCTTGCCCAGCACATATTTGCCACCACCATCACACAGGCAAATGGCATACCTATCAAGAGTGTTTCAAAAATGTTAGGACATATAGATATTTGTACAACTCAAATTTATGCAAAGGTAATAGATACGAAGTTGAGTAACGACATGGAACTATTGACACAGAATTTATGTCATAACAAAACTTGGTAATGAACTGATATTGCAGGCTACGCCATCGTCTGTGTCATTGACAGGCAATACATATTGAGTCTCGTATCCAGTCAAACTATAATTTTCTGACTTGCATTTCACTAAAAATGAAATAGTTTATAATTTAGGGCAAAGGTAATTGTATTTGATTTTAGGCATTTTTGTCGTTTGTATCAGATTATATTTACAATGTGCCATTAATTTATTAATTGTCTTGTGTAACTGCCTCGAACCATATTCTTATGATTAAACTATTTGGCTTATACATTAATGTAGCTATTTCGTTCAGAGAAGGAAAATGGATCGAATTACGGCTGCAAATCGTAAACAAATAGAGGTTTATGATGAACCTTTTATTGTTACTTCTGTTTAAATATAGACTAAATATTCGGAAGCAGTAGTTGGCTTTGACTATCTTTACTGAAAAAAACAGATAAATAATAAAGGGCGGTTCTCTGTTTTTTATAGTTTTTATCGTATACACATCTAAATTTCAGATTTATATTTTGAGACTCATAAGCAAGAATCATACTGATTCGCATTATTGAGTTAATTCGGTCTTATAATTATATAAGAAGAGTTTTATTAGCTATTTACACTTTAAAAAAAGAAGGAATTATGAAACAAGTTTTCTTTTATGCCCTTATGACAATGTTAATTATCAGTCTGGGCAGCTGCAATAAAAATGAGGATGAAAATAATCCTGCTCCTATACCGGAAGCCCCAATCCTGGTTTCTGAGATAACAGTTACCACCGATATGCCCAACAAACCAGCTAAAGAAGTGTTGGCATTTACATATGATGATAGTTACAGGGTAAAGCAGGTAAAATGGCTAAATAATGAGACTCTGGACTTTAAGTACGGGAAATCTACCATCGACCTAAAAGTGACCTACAGTAGTACCCCCAGTGATAAGAGCGATTATCATTTTACAGTAGAAAATAACCACGTCATCAGCCTGGAAGTAGCATATAAGAATGTCGATTCTAAAACCAATTATCAGATTGAGTACACGCCGGATGATTATCTTGCCCAAATAACATATATGCATATGGATAGAACCATCGTCAGAAAACCAATATGGAAAGATAGTAATCTTATTGATTTTGAAGAAAAGGGGGTAAAGTATCGGTATTACCGTCCATCGGAGTATCTGAATAAAAGCAATATAGACTTGAGCGTAGTTGTTTCCGGATATATCAGCTATATCGACCTGTCTTATGCGGCTCTTATCAAGCAATTGGGCAAACCCAGTAAAAATATAATGGAAAACGTTCCTAACAGTTTACATGACTATCAATACAACTATGTAGCAGATGACAACGGATATGTGCAGAGTATTACTAAAAAAATAACAGATAAGAATACAGACAAAGTTTATACGATAACTTATTCTGTTAAATATTTGAATAAGTGATTCGGACCTCTCTCAAAAAAGTACCGGACAAAATATGAACAGGACTGATGAACGAAATGTTCGAACTGGTAATGCTGATATAAGGGTATTCACAAAACCGCCTATAAAATAAAGAGTAAGTCTTTCTTTCATAATACTTTACTCTTTATTTTTATCCTCTTATCCTTTTTCCATTAAAATAGTCTGGTATATGCATAATATCACAGTCAGTTCTTCTATTTCTTTTCGACCATACAAATCGCATTGGCAGTATGCATTCAAAAAAATTCAAAGAATCTCTGTTTTCCTGTTTCTTGCTTTTATCCTTCGAAGCGGGTAGCGTTGCTTCTATGTATCAAAATTTCCTTCCATCCAAGTAGCCCTTTCACGCCTGAACGTTGATCGGAGTATTTTGTGAATTTTCTCGTCCTTAGCAGGCTATGCCCCTACAAATAGAGGAGGTGGTAGAGATACATAGTGACTACAGAATTGTTTGAATCATTCATGTAACTGATATTCTCCCGCTTTATCTGATACGACTTGTTGCAACTCATCGAGAGGTATTTTATCTTTTGTAAATTCAACATTAGCTACAGGGGGATTCAACGTAACAAAGGCTTTTACCCCATCAATGCTGTTAAGAGCTTTTTCCACATGTGTACGACAGCTGTTACACATCATTCCTTCTACTTTAAAATTCTTCTTCATACCTTCTTTATTTATTGTTTCTACTTTTTTTTCTTCAAATTGTATATCTGTTGCCCCTGGATTATTGTCCTTAAAAACATGACCAATTTTCTTGCGTTTCAAACGTAAACTATTTCCCACTACACTTACGCTACTAAATGCCATTGCAATACCTCCTATCATCGGACTCAGAAGGAATCCATTAAGTGGATAGAGAATACCCGCCGCAATAGGTACTCCAATCAAATTATAGATAAATGCCCAAAACAAGTTTTGATGAATGGTTCTCACCGTAAGTTGAGACAAACGAATCGTTTCCGGAATCTTCATCAGGTCTGAAGATAGGATCGTAATCATTGCAGTATCCATTGCTATATCACTTCCTTTTCCCATTGCAATACTTAAGTCTGCTTGTGCCAAAGCTGCGCTATCATTAATTCCATCACCAACCATCGCAACTTTCTTACCTTTTTGTTGCAATTGTTTTATAAAAAATGCCTTGTCTTGTGGTAGTATATTAGATTTATAATATTTGACATCTACTTTATGTGCTATTTTTTTTGCAGTATCCTCATTATCTCCCGTCAACATATAAACAATGATCCCCATTTTCTGTAATCTGTAAATGGCTTCCTTAGAGGTCGGTTTCATCTTATCCGTTATGGCAATTATCGCTATTACTTTTTTCGAATTACCAAACCAAATAACAGTTTTAGCCTCTTTTATCCAAACTTCTGCCTGTTGCTGTAATTCTTCATCCATTTGAACTCCGTTGACAATAAGTAAATCAGAGTTTCCTACATAATAAATTTCATTATCAACTATCCCTTTTATACCTTTTCCTGGAATATTCGCAAAACCTGTGACGGAGACAGCAGTCTTATTTTCTAACCTATTTACAACTGCTTCAGCCAGTGGATGTTCAGACAAACGCTCTAAACTATATAATATCTTTTTAGCTTCTTCCATACCTTTGCTCCATGACATATTCACAACGATGGGATGTCCTTCAGTAATAGTTCCTGTTTTATCGAGCACTACTGAATCTATCTTTCGTGCAACTTCCAGACTGGTAGCATCCTTTATCAGAATACCCCGTTCCGCTCCTTTACCTATTCCTACTATCAGAGCTGTCGGAGTAGCCAACCCCAATGCGCAAGGACAGGCAATAATTAGTACGGTAACCATTGCCAGCAACCCGTGAGTAAAGCCTTCTGTAGATGCGAATACTACCCAAATGATAAATGAAAGTACCGCTATTCCAATAATAACAGGCACAAAAATACGAGCAACTTTATCTACCAATTTCTGTACCGGTACTTTGCTCCCCTGTGCATCCCGTACCATGCCGATAATCTGTGCCAGCATCGTATCTGAACCAGTCTTATCCGTCCTAAAACGAAATGCTCCTTTCTGATTGACAGTGCCGGCATAAACCTTTTCTCCTGTTTGCTTATGTACTGGAACCGGTTCACCACTCAACATACTTTCGTCTACATAAGATTCACCAATTATCACGGTTCCATCTACTGCTATGCGTTCTCCCGGTTTCACAATAATAATATCACCAATACAAACTTTTTCAATTGGAACCGTCCGTTCACTTGATCCGGTAGTGATAATAACTGTTTTAGGTTGTAATCCTATTAACTTTTTAATGGCGGTCGATGTATTTTGTTTTGCTTGTTCTTCTAATAATCTGCCTAACAGAATAAAAGCAATAATCATACTTGCCGCTTCAAAATAAAGATGTGGAGTTATACCTCTCAATAGCAAAAATTCGGGAAAAAGCAAGTTAAATACACTGAACAGATAGGCTATTCCGGTGCTAATACCTACCAATGTGTCCATATTCGAAGAACCATGTTTCAGTTGCGTCCACGCATTTATGTAGAAGTTGCGTCCAAAGTATAAAACAACAATTGTGGATAGAAACCACACAATATATTTCACCAAGGTGAATTCGGTAAAATACATACCGATTACCATAATAGATACGGCTAAAGACACGGCCCCAATTGTGTTTATTTTTAGTGATTTGTATCTTTTTGCATATTCCTTTTCTACCTTCTCATTTGTGTCATTGCCTGTATTTATAAGTAAATCATATCCTGCATTCTGCACAACACTTTTTAATGATTGATCCGAACATTCGTCAGAATCATAAACGACCTGCGCACTAGCTGTAGCATAATTGATCTTGGCTTCGTATATACCGGGCTGTGCATTTAACACCTTATCTATTCTAGCTGCACATGAAGCGCAACTCATTCCTGTTATCTGATATGTCTTTTTGATTTTCATATGCCTTACTTTTTTATTTTTTGCAAAGGTAAGGCGTAGAATATAGAGGATTGTTACAAAATTATGGATATGATTTACATTTTATACTTCATCCAACGGTTCTCGTTTATGTTCCTTCAACTGTTTAAACAGACTTGGTGTCATACCAGTCACATTACGAAATTGTGTGCTTAAATGTGCTACACTTGAATATTGCAGTAAATCGGCTATTTCACTGATGGAAAGTTCATCGTAGATAAGTAGTTCTTTAATACGTTCCACTTTTTGGGCGATATAGTACCTCTCAATGCTGATTCCATTGACTTCGGAGAATAATTTGCTCAAAAAGCTATAATCGTAATGGCATTTATTTTTTAAATATTCAGATAATTTTAGTTTGGAAACATTGTCTTCATTGTGTATCAATTCAATAATTGCAGTCCGAATCTGCTCGATAATACGCATACGTTTATCGTCAATCAATTCAAAGCCATAATCTTCGAGAGCTTCTTTAATGCTTTTCCAATCGTTAGGCTTTAGTTCTTCTTGTACGACAACCTTACCCAGTTCTACATAGAGAGGAGTGAAGTGCAATACTTTGAGCATTTCTGTCACTACCAGGATACAACGGTTACAAACCATATTTTTAATAAGGATAACGTGACTCTGTTCTGCCATAATACTTACTTTAGTTAAATTTACCAGACCCTATATGATATATTTTTAGCAAGTTTGTAAAAGATAAACTTGTATGCAAAAGTACGGTTTTAAAAGTAAAATCAACAGAAAAAGAAGAATGACTTTTCTATCTTGTGATGTTTTTCTGCTGTTAAAATAACGTTTTAAGTTTGACGCATGGATATATTTCAATTTTTTTTTCAGATATTTGCATCCGCTTATTCAAGATAGCTATTTTTTTACTAATCAATGAATGGTATGAAACATTTAAGTGACACAGATAATACATCAAAGTCTTTTTCATTATTTAGTAATATTCAATTGCGGAAGAGATATTTATGTGCATTGAGCATGATATTGTTAATGGTCGGAGTGGCAGAATTTTTGCATGAAAAAGAAATTATTTTTCCTGAAATGGCTGCACTCACTATTGGAATGTGGATTGTAGATAAACGAGTATGGCGTGTAAAACACTGGCAAATGCTATCGTTAATGACTTTTGGTGCTTGTGCGGGAGTCCTCATTGCACTTTATTCTCCGTTTCCCATGGTTGTTAATGTATCCATAGCCTTTTTATGTTCTGCGATTGGTCTACTTTTCACCCGTGCTTCATTATTTCCTTTGATCTCAGCCTGTGTACTACCAGTATTATTAAAAACAGAAAGTTGGGTTTATCCATTATCTGTTTTTATCATGACACTAATTATTATTATTGCTCAGCGTTGGATGGAACGTCTTGGGATGCGAAAAACGAATACTTATGAAGCAGTGGAACGTCATTGGAGAAGAGATAGTGTTCTATGGCTTTGCCTCATGACTAGTGTATTTGTAGTTACCTGCCTGGCAATATATACCTCTAATTTTTATTTCATTATTCCTCCGCTGATAGTTGCATATGTAGAGTTTGTTAATTCAAAAGCGGGATTTCGAAACCGTCCTGTACTGACCGTTTTATTACTTTTCACAGGTTCGTTGGTAGGTACTGTTTTCCAATTAATTGGCTATTACTATATAGGAGTATCCGAAACTGTAGTTGCTCTTTTTATTTTTATTGTATTGTTCACAATGTTCGAATGGCTTGGCAAGTTCTTTGCGCCAGTGGGAGCTATTGCACTCATACCGATGTTACTTCCTATTGAGGCATTACCATGGCTACCATTTCAGGTACTTATCGGTGCTACTTTATTCATTGCAATGGGAATGGTATTCTTTCAGCAGTGTTATAAATGGTCACATGCTCAATTGGTTTATTGCCTAATTCCCCATTATTTACTAAGGCGTTTAAACCGGGATAAGAGAAAACAAGTCTGAACACTGATAAGACTTAATGAATAGTATGTATACTCTGTCGATGTACCTAATACCATTTTTTATATTTTCACACTTATATCAATTAATATTGATTATTTTTTATAGGTACGAATACTTTTACACAATGGCACTTCCCACTTAATAAAGCGACATCGCAATTTACACAGACAGGAATATATAGTCTGCACCACTCCTCATCTGCCAATAGAGAAACGAAATTAATTATTTCTATTTATTTGATTTGTTCATTTAGGCTAAAATCAACTATCTGATTATCAAAGTATAATAAATACAACAAATTATTCACTCCCTATTGATTGCTCATTGATCATGCATTACGTTGGAATTGATATTAACAAAACGACTTTCATAGTTGCCTATTCTTCTGCTCCGGTGGTCATACGTCAACTCAAAAAACAACTCGTAGCGACGAAGAACTTGAAAAGGTTCCTTTAGATTTGATTATTAATAAGATATTGTCTGTTGACATTATTTTGGCGGTGGTTTCATTTGCCTCTCCAGTCTTCCCCTTTTCTCGGATAGCCTCCTCCACACGGCGGAGGTAGCGGAAAGAGCTGCCGGCGGTACGCTTGTCGAATTGCAGGGCGAGAAGAGAAGCACGGGTAGCAAAAATTTACCTCGTAGGTCGCGGTTCCGTGAAGCGGAAGAGACAAACGGATGGTCGCCACAGCACACAGAGTCAGCCTGGGATTGCAGTTCCGCAGCCATCTGCCCGTAGCAGTAAGGCAACGAGCAGAAGACATATCAGGAGGCGGAGAGTGAGGAATAACTTGCTCACGATGGCTTAAGGTTCAAATACCACTTTTCCCTCCTGGTTCACCACGAAGGGCACGGTATAATAGTTCGTCCACGTGTGGCGTCCCTTAACTTCAGGCTGTTCGTCCTTCTTGACGAAGTTCAGTTCGAAGAAAATGGCGGTGCGACTGTGCTCTTTCTTGTAATCCGACCGCTTCTGCAAAAGGTCAATGTTTCGCTTGTCCACGGGTGGAATGTAGAGGTGATATTTGCCGACAGACTTCAGTTCGTACTTATCGGCATCCTCCTGCGTAAGGAAAAGATCGTGCGCCTCCTGCATGAGTCGCTGCACCTCGGCAGTGGTGAGAACATCGAGATCAAGCGGTGTGGAGTGCTCGTAAGAGTAGATGTTGCGCTTACTCTTCAACGGCCCGTCAGCTACGAACTCACCATCCTTCAGGCTGATGGTGAGGGAATAGTCATTGCTCTCCGGATCAAGGTAGTCTATCTCTACGGTAGTCAAAATGTTGTCCAGTTTACGTTCGTCGCCGTCCTCTGCCCACACGAGGCGATATATTTTATTAGTGCCGGTGTCCACGTGCGTACGGACCAGTTCTTTCACTTTGCTGATACCTTCTTCCGAGGCCATGCCCAGACGGCTTTTACCTGTACAGGCGGTGAGAATGAGGACGGCCAGTGAGGCAGTCCACAAGGTTCTTGCGATGTTTGTTATCATGTTAGTTTGTTTTTTGAATGTTATTAATAAGAAGTATTACCATTTGATTCTTACCCACGGGCTTTTCTCATCCTTCAATAAGTCGTCGGCCATAGACTTCATGCCGGAGTTGCAAGCGCTTTTTCCTCCCCACAAGGCACGTCCGATGACGTAGCTCATGGCAAAGTCGTGCCAAGAAGAGAAATGGTTGTGTGCCATTTCATAAGCACGGTCTATGTAGTACCACGCTTCGGCTTCGGAAATATACTTCATGTCGTAGCAGGCTCGTGTCATGAAATTAAGACGTCCGGCATCCCAACCTGTTACGCCGTAACGTTGCAGATCCTCCCGACAAGTGATAGTGCCGCACTCCAACAATTCATCGTAACATTCCTTGAGATTGTACAGCTGTTGTACGGCTTTGTCGTAATCTTCCTGACTGGTCATATGCTGTTGGAAAATTTGGTCCTGTGCCTCTTCATCATCCAACAAGAAAGCCTGATAGACATAGGGAAAATAATAAGCAAATCCCTTCTCGCCGAGATACTCCAATGTTTGCTTGGCATCTTGGGTATTGTAAATGCTCCACCAATCGGCAAGGATGGTGGAGAGTTTATCTTTGATGTCTAATGTCAGCGAATTGAGGTATGCCCCCTGCTGTAAAGCGTAAAGTGAACCTATAGAAAGTTTTTTGTACTCGGCTTCCGTCAAACGGGAACGGGGATTGAGACGTATTCCTTGAAAAACACGTATCACCTTGCGTACGACAGGCCATACACGTTGGTAAAGAAAATAGATGATAATAATCGGAGCTACGATCCAAAATATCCAGTTGAAATCTGTCATAAGTAATTCTTTTTTATGATTAATGATTTATCATTGCTATGGTTTGCTTCATTTCCTCCAAATTGAGTCCACGCAGTAGCACATGGTCGTCGCGCTCTTCCACTACATATTTCTGAAGGGACTGCAAAGCTGTGTGATACTCCAGGGAGGCAAGGTTCTTTTTATCGTCATAACTGAAAAAGGTCAGTACCCACAATGTGATTTCTTTACCCTCCACGGCGTACAGCTTCTCGGGAGTTTGAGGCAGTACGGTGTCTACGGTGTCGGTCAGCGTGAAGTTGACCATCAGCGTACCATCTTCACGTTCGAACACATGCGGATTGGCTTCATAGGCTTCCGTCCATTGGTCTTTTTCTCCATCTTCCTCTTCTTCATTCTCAGACGAGTTGTTCATCATCTCAAAAAGCAGTTGCTGGTGAGTAACCCCATCCCCCTTTTGGATGTATGAGAGCGATTCGTCTCCACCAAAGGCCAGTGCCGGAGCAAAGAAAAAGGTTTCGTTCTCCGCCAACGGACCACACTTCTCCACCGCCTGTCCGAAGAGCTCCTTATCCAAAAGAGATTCTATGACCTCGTCGTCCGTGATAAAGCGCATGAACTCCTTAAAGCTGTAGGTACAGGTTTGGGTGGAACAACGGTGTATGTTCAACAGACAGACGTCATCCTTCGCATCCGGCAACTGCCGATAATAGATGATGTTACCGAAACCGGTCACCAGAATAGGAATTCGGGCAGTATTCTCTCCGCCCAGCCATGTGTAGAGGTTGGGTGTGTAGTCATCAGGATTGATTACTTTTAGCAATCCATTACCGTAGTTACCGAAGCCATACGTTTCCCAGAGCTTCAACCATTCGGCAGGTAGTCTGCCCTTGAAGCGGTTCAGAACAGATACTGTAGGTTTTCTTAATTCTCCGGTTGGAGGAAACTTCTGCAAGAAGTCATTCAAAATTTCCATGATTGTTATATATTAAATGGATTACTAATTACCATTCACTTAGTTTCCAGGGCGATTCTTTTTTGCGTAGTAGGGTTTCTGAGATTTCGTAGGCAAGCATACTGTCTTGACGGTCACCGTGCCACACGCCACGACCTAAAATGTAACTGAAGCCGTACTCCTGCCACGATGTGAAATATTGACGAGCAATGCTCTCCACCAGTTCCATCACTTGCCACATCTCTTCTTCGCTGATGTAGCCGCATTGGTAAGTCCAGCGGGCGACATTGGTAACACGTACCAGGTCCCAACCGATGGAAGTGGCAGGCAACTCGTCCGTAGTGCAGCCCAGACGAGGCATCAGTTGCAGTATGGGGAGCACCTCATCGATCTTCTCTGCCAGTTCTTCGTCCTCTTCGGCACCACGTTGCAGAGCTTCAATACCCTCGGTACGGAGGATATGGAGAATGCGGTCGGCAGTGGTATGATGTCCCTCTTCCAATAACCAGCGGACGGTCTCAAAGGTAGTGTCGTGATCCACAATACCCCACCAGCTCTGCATCTGTTCTCGGGTGGTATTGGCGCTGTAAGTGCTGCCCGTGCTGTCTACCTGCTCGGAGTTATAGACGAACAGCGGCGCACCGAAGGCCAACAAATGCAGTTGGCGCGGAGTGAGGAGACCATCGTCAGCGCGCTCTATCTGCCAAAGCTCTTCGTCTTTGACTGCTATGAGAAGATTATCATTATCCTCTGCGTCATCATATAAATTCTCTTTATCCGTATCCTCTCCATCGATCCAATCGTTCTCGAGGATATCGTTCGTCTTCCTAAGTGCTTCCTCCAAGCTTCCATCCATCATGGCTTGCATCATCTGTGAAGCGAATGCCATATTATCTTGCCCCTCTTGTGCGATGTGGTCAGCGTTGATTCCACCCAAGGTGCCCATGGCTGCTTGTTGTGCCTGAATCTCGCTGAGGTTGGGGACTGCCACTTGCATCTGCGCTCTGATTTGTTCCTGCATAGCTGCTATATCAGGTATTTGAAAACCGGGGATGCTGCCTAACATGGACTGCGCTTGCTCCATCGCTGCTTTGATGGCTGCTTCTTGTGCCGCTTTAGTTATCTCCTCCGGACTTTGAGGATTTACTTTTTCTTGTGACATATTTGTTTCTATAAAAAATGGTTGATAATGATTCCTTTTTTGTGACCGCTCAGCCCTCCGCTCCGGTCACTAACAATGTTTCCACGATTTCATTGTACCCCCTTTCCACTGCATAGTGCAAGGCAGTGTGGCGGAGATTGTTGGCCAGATTTACATCGGCACGGTATTCCACCAACAGGCTGACAAACTCATGGTTTCCTTCGCGTGCTGCCACGATAAGAGGCGTGTCGCCGTTTTCATTCTGCACATCAGTCCGCGCTTTAGCTTCCAATAAGAGTTTGCCAAGAAACTGATTGCCCGACCGAGCGGCAAAGTGCAGGGGCATAGAGCCGTTAAGCATAGCTTTGTTCGCATCGGCTCCCTTCTCAACCAGCATGGTGGCAATCATCAGGTCGCCTTTCATACAAGCAATGGCAAGTGGTGTCTCACCATCGTCGTTCAGAGTATCGAGCATCGCAGCTGAAACAGCCAACAGGGTACGCACAATTTCTCCTTGTCCGTTGCGGACGGCCTGATGTAATGGTGTGTTGCCACGTGCATCGCCCGCATTGTCAATGGAAAGGTGAAGGACGACCTCCCGCAGCCCGTACGCAGTGGCATAATCTATGGCCCGATGACCGATATTGTCTGCAAGTTCCGTATTAGCCCCTTGATTTATCAAATAGAGAGCTGCATCGGTGTGCTTATTGCTTAGCAGGCAAAGTAAAGGAGTGCGGCCCTCTCGGTCGGTGGCATCTACTTCCGCTCCTTCCCAAAGGAGACGGGCGATTATCTCCTTGTTTCCACACCGTGCCACGGCGTGAAGCGCACTTTCTGAACGATTGTTTACGACTGTTGGAGTGGCCCCATTATCAAGAAGAAGAACGGCAATGTCCCTAAAACCTTTCTGACAAGCATAATGCAACGGCGTGTTACCTTCCGCATCCCGCTTGTTCACATCAATTCCTCCTCTCTTCAAGAATATCTGTACAATACTTTTCTGCCCATTGCGGCAAGCGTTGAGGAATGTCAAGTTGTTGTCCATAATGATATATTCAATTATATAGGTTAGCAAAAGTGTCTGAGCAGGAACTTTACAAACGATTCACTACCTTTGTCGGTAGCCAGGTCAATGGCAGCCAGCCCTTCGTTGTTCGTCCAGGCGATATCCGGCAGGGGGAAGTCTGCAAGAACTTCAGCGACTTGACGCGCCTCCGTATTGTAGCAGGAGGCAGCAATGTAGTGTAGCAGGCTATTACCCCACTTGTCCCTTCTGCGGGCATCGGCACCCGCCTCAAGCAGCCACTCCAGCACCTCCGCCTCGTCCTCCCCACAATACTTCCACCCATAGGGATAGGAACGCGGTAACATGGGCAACGGGGGAATGCGACCATCCCAATAGCCGCCTCCGTAAAGAATCATCAGCGGAGTCTGTCCGCAAAGGTTGGCAACGTCGGTGTTCACTCTCTTCTCCAACAGGAAGCGAACAGCGGTCTTGCCCGGCGCATAGCCTACGTGCCGGCAGGCCAAGGCAAGAGCAGTGTTTCCCTCCCGATCTGCGGAGGCTTCAGGGTTCCAGCCTTGCTGCAACATCAACTCTAAAATGCAAATATAGGTCTCCTCAGCTCCTCCAATGTCCGTCACCTCCATCCAAACGGCAAAGGCGGTCTGCTCGTCCATCATGCAGAAGTTGGGATCGGCTCCCGCACAGAGAATGCGCTCGGCGGCATCAAAGTTGGACCAGGCTAAGGCACAGGCTAAGGGCGACTTGCCAAGAAAATCGCACATCTCCCTGTGTTCGCACAAGGTCTGAAGCTCCACGCCTTGTTGCAAGAGCGCATCGAGGGCATCCCCGTTCTGGTGGAACAAGGCTTGGAACACATCCATTCCTCCCACCCGTGCGGCGAGCACATCCTCAGGATTATGCCCAGCCAGAAGCGTTCCGATGTGCATAGCACCTTCTTGCATGGCCATGTCGAGCGGCGTTTTCCCGCAGTTATTCTTCTCTTCCGAATCTATCTGTCCGCTTTCGAGTAGTTTCTTTGTTAGATTGAAGACGGCTTCTTCCGCCTGCTTCAATCGGTCGATTTCCGCCTGGATTTCACTTATCTGTTTTTCCGAATGGTACTCTGCCAATTTATAAGCAAGCCGCTCCTCCGTCCGGCGCAGAGTGTGGGCAATGTTGCCGGCGGTCAGGCAGGCGATATGCAAAGCATTCTGTCCATCTGTATCGGTCGAATCGATTCTTGCACCGCTCTCCACAATCTCTTCCGCCATCCGGAAGTGCATTTGGCGGATGGCCTCCAGCAGGGCAGTCGTCCACTTGGCGGAACGGGAAACATCCGCACCTTTCTCAAGTAATAGTCGGGCAGCGGCGGCTATTTTCTCTTCATCGGTATATGTGTATCGGTACATGCCCAACGTACAGAGCGGTGTATAACCATCCCGGTCTTTGGCATCGACGAAGGCACCATGCTCCAGTAGGATGCGCACCGCGCCTTCATCGCCGAAGTAGCAGGCCAGATGAAGTGGCGTGAAGTTGCCAAACTTTTCATCTCTGTCGTTGACAGCCACCTCACCGAAAGCAGCGTGTATCTGTGACTCCGGTTCTCTGTCCTGATACAAATTATATATATCCTTACAAGTTTTCATAGTTGAATAGACGGAATGAATCAGAGAATAGGGAGCCTCACCTTTAGATTCGGGTATAAATCGCCCAGTTGTTTCAGGAAATCATTCGCCACGACAATGTCGCGTACCGCCTCTTCGGGACTACCCGGTGTTTCCGGTATGTTAGTGAAAATCAAGCACGAGTAGATGATGAGTTCCAAAGGCTTGTCGTCTGTCTGTAGCGACAGTTTGTAAGTTTTCACATTGTTACCACGTGCTTCTGCCTGTGCCTTCTCCTGCCCGGCAAGCGGATATTCAATAAGACGTGATTCCTTTAGGCGTAAGGGCGGGAAGGTCAGGTGGGTGTCTATCTCTCCATCCGTGTCGGTGTCGAACAAGTGTAGAGTGTCACCGCTCAACACCAGGTACTTTGGTGTATGTACCGAACGGAAACGCACGGTGCCCAGCGTGGCCATGCCCTTCAGCTTATTCTTCATGTCGTTTTTAAGTGAATCCGCTAACGTATATTCTATATTGGCATAGTTCACGGCATCAATCCGTGCCTGCTTCATCGCTTCTTTCAAGAAAAGCCCGTCGGAGTCTAAGAATTGTTTCCTATAGGCTTCCACCTTGGCAAATTCTGCTTTGAAGTCTGTTTGGTTCACCACTGCCGCACGCTGCGCATTCTTCTGTTTCACATAGAAAAAGTAGCCCATGTAGAGGGCTATGCATCCGATTACGATAAGGTAAGTCATGTCCTTTTTTTAATTAGAATGGTTATTACTATAAATTAATTGTCTTCCAGACACCCGATTATTGTATCTGTGCGGCAAATATAAATAATAAAAACAAAAAACCGGCCACTCTTCCGGTAAAAATCGGAAGGGTGGTCGGTTTTTTGTTTTAGGATGCTTTCTACTGATAGGGAAAAGCAACTGTAAGTCGATGTATTTTTAGGGTCCGGACAATTCTGACGAGCTCTTAGTGTACTTTCAGTATAGAGTAAAGGTAGTCATAGGAACGACGCAATTCTCCAGTATCCAGTCCTGTGGAAAAGGACTTCATAAACGACATACCCAGGTAGATGTTATTGAACATGTTGGCGGTCAATTCGATGTCTATGTCTCGACGCAACTCTCCGTGTTCTATGGCAGCGGTTATCGCTATACGCCACCCGTTCAGGAATTTTTCCCAGAAAGCTTGCAACTTGACTTCCGCATCAGGATAGTAGCGCTGTATCTGCGGCATGAAGCCAAAGAAGTTGGAAAAGGCCGTACTGTCGCCCGTGGTCTCTGCTTGCCGTAGTAGCGCCACGTACCAGTCCATTGTCTTCTGTATATTCTCCACAAAATGGTCAAGGAACTCAGCAAACGAAGCGGCAGGCGTAAACTTCACATCAGCATCATGCACGTTGATGAAATAGCGGTCCACCACCGCCACAAACAACTCCTGCTTTGTGGGGTAGTAATATGAAATACCTGCTTTAGATATACCGGTAGCCTGTGTCAGCAGACTGTAGCTTGCCCGTTCGTAATTGTATTGCAGGAACATGACGAATGCGTCTTGCAATAGTTTTTCCCTATTGGTTTTCATAAATATATTACTATTAATAATTTCGTTTACAAAGATACATTATTAAAAAACATTTTTTATCTTCTTTTCTCCATTTTTCATTCTACATCTACAATCCGAGTTATTCATCGAAGGATAATCCCTATAGTTTCTTCTACATTCGCATCCATTCAACGCATGTTTAGCAGGATAAGACCAGGAACAATCCCTTGGTTATTTGTTGATGAGGCCGGACAGGCTGTCCCACAGGCAGCAGCGGGAGCGATCTGGTGCTCCAAGCGAGCTGTTATTGTAGGAGATCCTTTTCAAATAGAACCTGTCATTACAATACCTGAGCAGGTTGTCAATAATATCAGCCGTTATTTCGGGTTGGATAAAACACAGATACAGACTTCTCTTTCCGTTCAGTCTATGGCCGATCGTGCGAATCCGTATGGTTGGATAACGAATGATACTTGGACTGGCTCTCCCCTACGGGTGCATTGGCGTTGCGTCGACCCGATGTTTTCCATAGCCAATGAGATCGCGTACAATGGCATGATGTATAACTCTACATTGGCAGATAATCCTCATCTGTTTATACAGAATGGATTTGTGCAGGTGGAAGGTAAAGTAAGCGGACGGCATTACGTACCAGAACAAGGTGCCCTAATCAGGCAAATGATCATTGACGAAATACGCCAACTACAGGACTTGCCCGATCTATTCGTGATCTCTCCTTTTTCAGAAATACTATCTATTTTGAAAAAAGAACTGCGTCAGCCTATTAAGCAAGCACTAACGGTCTATAAACAGATAGAAGATAACGAGTTGCAGAAGTGGCTGGATGCTCATATCGGTACAGCCCATACATTTCAGGGTAAGCAGGCGGCAGGTATAATCTTATGTCTGGGACTCGATCAGAAGTCAAAAGGCGCTGCTTCTTGGGCGTCATCTAAACCTAATTTACTGAATGTTGCTCTGACACGTGCCAAGCAACTATTTGTAGCCGTAGGAGACGGAACGATTTGGTTAAGACAACCCTATTTTAGCAAATTAAAAGCGTTAAAATGAAAGTTGCGACCAAGCAACATTGTGTACCTTTACCAGCATAAAGTTTGCTACGGTAATATCTACACAAGATAACTTTACATCAATTAAATCTATACTTTCCCGTGAGAAAAATCACGGAAAAGTTAGAGAAACGATATATTGTTCCACATTTTTTGCATTACAGATAATAGGGCTAACGAGAAACTGCATTTAACAGTTTGCTCGATCTTGTTACTGGCCATACCCATTTGTGATTAATATTCCATCAATACATTACTCATATCTATAAATCGGGGAAAGAAAAGAAAAATAGCCGGAAAGCAAACAACGCTCACCCAATACCACAATACCATGCTCCAGTCGGAACAACTTGTCGTGTACCTTTTTTCATATCGCCTTCCTTGATAATAAAGATAGTCGATAAAGTTATACCTGTAATTCTGTGCGTTCCGCACTATCTGGTTACGCTCAAAATAGTTATTAGTTTTATTCATGCTTCTAAATTATCAATAGTATTAAGAAAGAAACAGTGTCAGATGTTATCTCTCGTCGTTACCACTGACTTGTTTATAGATCTCAATTCGATGAATAGACAGACAATCCCGATAGGCGGATAGATAATGCCACATAAGACTGCAAGCATATTCATCCCCCGTTCATCTCCTGTGAAACCGTCCAAACCGATAATCTTCAACAAACGGTCTGTTATTTGCCAATCTAATAGATTTTGGTCTAAACAGATAAAAGCAAGCCACAAAAGCACAGAGCAACATTTCATACCGAACAATAACATGATAACTTTGGGCTGAAGGAAATACAGTTTACAGACCTTGCAGATTATTAGTATATCTATAACTGCCAGCACACCTAAAAAGCTATATTCCATAACACCATATATTCCGAACAGCCGACCGAAACCTAAGCCAACAAAAAAGAATGTTACCACTATCAGCAAAAGGCTGAAAGCTGTCAATGATAGGATGGATTGGACTGTTTTATTCATTGCACTATTGTTAGTAATGGGTCGCAGCTTACCGCTGTTTAGATGGCACAGGTGCTTGTTATCAACTTATTTATTTGTTTTTGATTGTAAAACATGATGTAAACCACAACAGTATTCTATCTTCGTGTGACTCAGATAAAAATTATTTTTATCCAAATACACATCCAATTTCCAAAAATCCAAATCTGTTTTTTGGATTATGTCTGCATAATTTCTGATAAAAAGAGCCACCTCATCATCTTCTGTCCAATTCCAAATGTACGGTAATCTATATCGGACAACATGACTTTCTATATATAATTTATCCAAATCGCCACTTACCGTACATACCACCTTCCCCAAGTATTTCCTTTCTTGTGGGGTATGGAAATTCTTATATTTCTTACTTTGTTGATAATGTATTCAATAGCTGTCACCCTTTATCTCGTCGAGAGACTCAGAATCGAAAGACAATTTGCCTTCCACCATCTTTACAGTGCTCTGCACCGGATACCCTTTCATCTCCTCTCGGGCTTCAACGTGCTCTCTGCCATTGCACGAATTTCAGGAAAATGCCCATACGCTTTTCTCTCCTATTGTACAGCCATGCCTTGTCCGGTGGCAGACACGGGCTGATGGTCGGTGGTGTACAGGGGCTGGCAGTTCACTCATTATTGTCATACCTTTGTCTTGTTTCTTCTTCGGACAAGAACTCTTGCGGATGATGTTTGATGTATGTACCTATCAGTTCGTAAAGTTGGTTGTCGCTATTCATCAATGTATAATACTCCTTGTCGAACGCATCGAAAAGTTTCTCTTTGTAACCAATGCAGAAGCTTTTCTTCGTTCCGTCCTCCCATGCCGCATGCAGCCTGTTGCGGTTGGCAACGAAATACTCGTTAGCACGTTTCACCACGTCTGCCGTCCGGTCGTCTCCAAGCAGGATGAAGGTGTTCAGGGCACATTCGCAACGGTCGCCTCCAATGACTTTTTTCTTTTTATCAAGTGCGAGACTCCTGCCGCTGAAAGTAAATATCCTGCAACTATTCCCAGATGAATCCAATATCGATGGAAATTGTATTTGTCTGCGAGGCTAATCTTATCGTTTGAGTTCAGATGGATGATTAATCTGTATTCATCGCAAAACCAGTAATATTCAAGGCTCATCAGCCCTGCCAGTGCCAATACGCCGAGGGCTACAAAGCGTGACAGGTTATGATGCAACCACAAATCACCGGGTACGAACAGTATCATGGCGCATCCCCAATAGAACGGAGCCAGCGAAGAAGCCGAGAACCTTTCTCCATGAGACGGAGCTACAAACGCACAACCGATGTAAAGGACTGTGGCAAACAGGGAATAAAATAATATCATCTTTACTATTTTCATGCTTCGCACTATTTTGTTGCTAATGGCTAAGTGGGGAACAGCAGCTCTCCAGTATCTATCGCATGCTGTATGGCGGCACGCCAGTAAGCATAATCGCTGGCGACAAGGTTACGGAGTTTCTCTTTTGCATCAGGGTCATATTGGAGCACCTGGAATAGGAAATGAAAATATTGGGCATGATATGAAAACTTTTCTTGTGGCACCTTATCGCCATCTACACCTATCAGATTGCCCAGTATATCCATTGTCCGTTGTACGCCTCTTACGTACTCATCTATAAATTCGGCAAACGTACCGTTCGTCTCGGTGAATTTGTTTCGCGGGTTTTGTGTGCTGAACCAGAACTTATCCACTACGGCAATGAATAGTTCTTGTTTGTTCTTATAGTATTTGAATATTCCGGCTTTCGACATCCCAAGCATCTTCCCCAGTTCCGCAAAACTGACTTTCTCATAGTTTACGGACATAAACAACTTGAACGCAGCGATCAGCAACTCATCACGGGTAATTTTCATTGTATGGCAGCCTTTTATATTTTCCAATCCCGAAAATAATATTTTATTCGCATACAAGCCACATTACAAGTAATAGATTAACAAAAATAAATCGGCGAATCCCCTTAGTAAATCAGAATGAAGTTGTATCTTGAGCCCAAGATAAACGGAGACAGACATTCCCCAAAGGGGTACAACGGAAACATGACTTCTTTGCAACTTGGTTGCAAAGAAATTCCTCTATCTTTGCCATCAAACCCAGAAAACAATATATGAAACGTATCCTTTCCATATATCCACTCGTAATAGCGACTCTATTTATAATAGTATTCTCCGCTATTCCACACCACCATCACAAGGAGGTGTTGTGCATGGTTATGGAATTGTGCGAACAAGATAACACATACAATGATGATCATACCGACCATGGTACTGACCAAGACATACATCACCAAAACATCTGCGTACCCAACGTGGATTATATTTCTTCTTCCGGTATGACAAAGAGCAGTCTCGACAGTGGAAATGGAATGCTGCTACATCTGCCAATTTTGTTTCTGCTGGCTGATATTCTGACTCTTAACCTCAATACATCAGAACTCGAAACCATATACGACGAGTACGTCGTATCCTATACGTCCGTAGTGCTTGGCGAAAGTTGCGGACTTCGTGCACCTCCCTGTTACTTGTCTTAAAGCATCTCATTGTGTGGCATAAACTACAATGTATGCATTCTTTCCGATAGCTGTTACCAGAGTAGCATCTTCCGTGTTGCTATCCGCCCGGCTATGCGTATTCTTTTCGTAAGAGCATAAGGATGTTTCTCCCCGGTATGATATTGCCGGTTATACGATTGCGCCACACGGTCTTTCCCTTTCAGTCAAATTTCTAAAAATTACAAAAATGAAAAAATATATATTCATAATATTGGCTGCGGCCATTTCCCTGACATCTTGCGATAAAAAACAAAGTGATAAAAAAACGGTAGAAACCCATCAAAAAGGCGATGGTCACAACCATGAAGAAGATGATGGGCATAATCACAAAGAAAAAAAAAACTCCGGTGAAGAGCACTCGGACGAAATAGTTTTCACCCGGCAACAGGCCGACGCTATCGGGCTGGAAGTATATAATGTAGAACCCGGCATATTCAGCCAAGTCATAAAGACCAGCGGACAGATACAATCTGCCCAAGGAGATGAAGCGACCATTGTAGCTACCACTAACGGTATCGTATCCTTCCCGGCTCGGTCCATTATCGAGGGAGCACCGGTTGGTACAGGAACTACGATTGTGACTATTTCAGCCAGAAATCTTTATGAAGGTGATCCGGTAGCAAAAGCAAAGATCACCTATGAAACAGCCCTAAAAGAGTTCAAACGTGCCGAAGGCCTGGTAAAGGACAAAATCATCTCGGAAAAGGAGTTTGAACAATCACGCCTGAAATACGAGAATGCAAGAACAGCCTATGAAGCACAGGCAACCAACGTTACGGCATCCGGGGTTAAAGTAACCACCCCAATCAGCGGATATATCAAGAACAGATTGGTCAACCAAGGTGAATTTGTATCTGTCGGACAACCGATTGCCACGGTTTCCAAGAACAGGAGACTACAATTGAGAGCCGATGTCTCGGAGAATTATTTCAATGAACTTGGAAAAATCAGAAATGCCAATTTTGTAGTGTCTTACAATAACAAGGCATACCGGTTGGCAGATCTTAACGGATGCCTGCTGTCCTTTGGTAAAGCTGCCGATGAAACTTCTTTCTATATTCCTGTAACTTTCGAGTTCGACAACATCGGCGATTTCATCCCTGGTTCTTACGTGGAGGTTTACCTGCTGGCCACTCCTCAAAACAATGTCATTTCAATTCCCGTCTCGGCACTTACCGAAGAGCAAGGTATCTATTTCGTCTATCTCCAAATAGGCGAAGAAGAATTCCTCAAACGTGAAATAGCCATTGGAGAGAGCGACGGGAAAAACGTAAGAGTGCTTTCCGGACTTAGTACCGATGATAAGGTAGTTATCAAAGGCGCTTATCAGGTAAAACTGGCTTCAAACTCTTCTGTACTGCCCGAAGGACATAGTCATTAACTCAAAAGGAAGAAATCATGCTGAACAAGATAATTAAATTTTCGTTGAACAACCGCATCGTTGTTCTGATAGGAGCTCTATTGCTAATCATTGCGGGAACCTATACAGCTGCCAATATGGAAGTGGATGTTTTCCCCGATCTCAACGCTCCTACCGTTGTAGTAATGACGGAGGCCAAAGGTATGGCTCCCGAAGAAGTGGAACGTTTAGTGACCTTCTCGGTAGAAACCGCTGTAAACGGTGCCACTGACGTACGCCGTGTACGCTCCTCCTCTACTACCGGATTCTCTATCGTATGGGTTGAATTCAACTGGGGGACCGATATCTATAGGGCACGACAGATCGTTTCCGAGAAGCTGGCCGTAGTGGGAGACGCATTACCCTCCAATGTTGGAAAACCTACTTTAGGCCCGCAATCCTCTATCCTGGGAGAATTAGTGATTATCGGACTGACTTCCGATAGCGTGTCACTTCAAAGCCTGAGAACCATGGCCGATTGGACCATACGTCCTCGCCTGTTGTCTACCGGCGGCGTAGCTCAGGTTACGGTTTTGGGAGGTGATATCAAGGAGTATCAGATATTGCTTGATCCGGGTAAGATGAAACGCTACGGAATCGGATTGAATGAAGTCATTGACGTTGTAAAAGATATGAACCGGAATGCTTCAGGAGGTGTATTATATGAGTTTGGAAATGAGTTCATCGTCCGTGGTATGTTGTCAACCAATAAAGTGGAAGCACTGCGAAAAGCTGTGATAAAAAATATCAACGAAACACCTATCGTTCTGGAGAATATTGCGGAAGTAAAAATCGGGGCTAAAGCCCCCAAAATGGGGTTAGCTTCCGACCGGGGTAAATCCGCTGTGTTAATGACAGTAACCAAGCAGCCCAATACAAGCACCCTTGAATTGACTGACAAGTTGGACCAATCATTGGCCGACTTACAAAAAGTTATGCCAGAAGACGTAAAAGTAACCACTGACATTTTCCGTCAGGCCCGCTTTATCAACAACTCGATTGACAATGTACAGAAGTCTCTATATGAAGGCGGTATTTTTGTGGTTATCGTACTGCTTCTCTTCCTGATGAACGTACGCACCACCATTATTTCACTGATAACCATACCACTTGCCGTTATTGTTGCCATTCTTACCCTGAAAGTACTGGGACTTACCATCAACACGATGAGTCTGGGAGGTATCGCCATTGCTATCGGTTCATTGGTGGACGATGCGATTGTAGACGTGGAAAACGTATTCAAGCGTCTGAAGGAGAACAGGCAAAAACCTAAAGAGGAACAAAAGAGTGTCATAACGGTTGTATTTGAAGCCTCCAAAGAGGTACGTATGCCTATCTTAAACTCCACACTGATAATCGTTGCCAGTTTTGTTCCTCTTTTCTTCCTTTCCGGTATGGAAGGTAGGATGTTGGCGCCGCTGGGTATTACCTTTGTCATTTCCCTTTTTGCCTCCACTGTTGTTGCCCTGACCCTTACCCCTGTTCTGTGCAGTTATCTGCTGAACAAGCAAAAGGGAAATGGTGAAGAACGTGATCCTTATCTGGTCCGCAAACTGAAATCCGGATACAAGGTAGCTTTGCAATGGACCCTATGCCACAAGAAAGTGGTTCTGGGAGGAATCGGTGCTATGTTGATCGCAGCATTGATTATGATGGCTTCGTTCGGGCGTAGTTTTCTCCCCCCGTTTAATGAAGGTTCGTTTACGATAAGCATCAGTACCCTGCCGGGAATCTCACTGGAGGAGTCCGATAAAATCGGGCGGATGGCTGAAGAAATTCTATTGTCAGTGCCAGAGGTGCAAACTGTGGGGCGCAAAACCGGACGTGCGGAACTGGACGAACACGCATTAGGAGTGAATACTTCTGAAATTGAAGCACCGTTCGTGCTTGACAAGCGTTCAAAGGATGAAGTATTGGCAGAAATCCGTGAAAAGATAAAAGTTATACCGGGAGTGAATATCGAAATCGGCGCGCCTATCACCCACCGTATCAACGCTATGTTGTCGGGGTCGAGAGCCAATATTGCCATTAAACTGTTTGGTACAGACCTAAACAGGATGTATGAAATCGGAAACCAGATTAAGAACTCCATCCAGAATATCGAAGGTGTAGCAGACCTGAACGTAGAACAACAAGTGGAACGCCCTCAGTTGAAAATAGAACCCAAACGGGAAATGCTGGCAAAATACGGCGTCACACTTCCGCAATTTGCAGATATTGTAAATGTAATGCTTGGAGGCGAGGCGGTATCACAGGTATATGAGGAAAATAAATCTTTCGATCTGACTCTAAAGGTAAATGATAGTAGCCGTGAAAATGCGGAAAGGATACGTAAACTGATTGTGGATGCCAACGGTCGTAAAGTATCTTTGGAAAATATTGCCAATGTAGTTTCATCAATGGGTCCCAATACAATCAGCCGTGAAAATGTTGCACGTAAATTGGTAATCTCAGCCAACGTTGCTGACCGGGATTTACGTGGTGTAGTAAATGATATTCAGAAAAAAGTCGATAGTGAAATCCAGTTACCGGAAGGATATCACCTTGAATATGGCGGACAATTTGAAAGTGAGCAGGCTGCTTCACGCATCATCACTATTACCTCCGTATTTTCTATACTGGTCATCTTCCTGCTCCTATTCAAGGAATTCAAAAGTACGACCCAGTCACTGGTAATTCTACTGAATCTGCCACTGGCCCTGATCGGAGGTGTTTTCAGCATCTATTTCACATCGGGTATATTAAGTATACCGGCAATCATAGGCTTTATCTCCCTGTTCGGTATCGCTACACGCAATGGTATGCTGCTCATAGATAAGTACAACAGCCTGCGTGCTTCCGGTATGTCTGTGAATGATAGTATCCTGTACGGTTCTCTGGACCGCCTGAATCCGATTCTGATGACGGCTTTGTCCTCCGGACTGGCATTGATTCCATTGGCATTGGGTGGCGAATTACCCGGTAATGAAATACAGAGCCCGATGGCTAAAGTGATATTGGGAGGACTTTTGAGTTCAACCATCCTGAACGGATTCATTATCCCCATCATGTACCTGTTTATTAATCGCAAACAGGAAAAACAAGTTGAAATAATTGAAATAACAGAAGACTAAAATGAAAACAATTATAATAATAGTGGCGTTGCTGGCAAGTATGTCGCTTGCCGCCCAAGAAAATATAAGCAGCATACTCTTTTCTATTGAGGAGAACAATACGAAGCTTAAAGCATTGAAGGAAGAAATGAAGGCTCAAAAATTAGGGAATAAGACAGGTATATATCTGTCTGACCCTGATGTCGCATTTGGTTATCTTTGGGGGACCCCCTCCAATATAGGTACAAGGAAAGATTTCAGTGTCACACAGACTTTCGACATCCCGACGATTACCGGAATGAAAAGTCGGTTGGCCAATAACAAAAACCAACTGGTAGAACTACAGTATGCCTCCGAAAGGATCAATCTCCTGTTGGAGGCCAAACAGTACGCTATTGACCTGATTTACTACAATGGGCTGAAGAAAGAGCTGGAAATCCGCTTGCGTCATGCACAAACCATAGCAGATGCATACAAGCAGAGGTTGGACCGTGGAGATGCCAGCATATTGGAATACAATAAAGTACAATTGAACCTATCTACTGTACAAGGAGAAATGTCACGGGTAGAGGTGGAAAGAAATACCCTTCTGTCCGAACTCAAACGTCTGAATGGTGGTATAGAGATCCTTTTAGAAGAAAATAATTACAGCCCGGCTTCCCTGCCCGCTGATTTTGAAGAGTGGTATTTATCCGCCGAGCAAAAAAATCCATTGCTGCAGTACGTAAAACAACAGATTGAAGTAAGCAGAAAAGAAGTAAAATTGAATAAAGCTATGAGATTTCCGAAATTCTCCGCGGGGTATTCATTGGAGAAAACCCTTGGACAAAAGTACCAAGGCGCCAACATTGGCATTTCCATTCCTCTATGGGAAAACAAGAATCGTGTGAAACAGGCGAAAGCCGGTGTCATCGCAGCCCAGACCAGAGAGCAGGAAAGCAAACAACAGTTTTACAACAGGCTGCAAAACCTATATATGCGTGCCAACGGACTGCAACAAACGGCCGCCGGGTACAGAAAATCACTACAATCGCTTAATAACACCGATCTCCTGATGAAAGCGCTGGATGTTGGTGAAATAAACCTGTTGAATTATATAGTTGAAATAGGGTTGTATTATGATACCGTAAACCAGACATTGGCTGCCGAACGTGATTTTGAGAAAGCGTTGGCTGATTTGTCGGCAGTCGAACTATAAACATTGAGATATGAAACCTGCAAGAAAAAAATTCTGTAAGAGTCAAAACACTTTCCCGCCCAGACAGATGTTTATCATTTTTGCATGTTTGGGAGTCATAGCCGGCGCATGTTACTGGTTTTTCGTTTCACAGTGTGATGAACAGGATTGTTTTTACAATTACTATCCGTTGCCGGAAATGTTCATAGGAGGACTACTGGGGGCATTTCTATTTTTCATCTTGTGGTACGATAGATTCTGACCATACCCGTAGAACATATTATCCCATATGTTAATACTATAAATAGTAACATACAATTTAAATAAAGAACTTTCCGGGTTATGAATACCGGAAAGTTCTTTATTTAAAAACTCTCACTCCCTATACGTCCCAAGAAAAAGAATCAGACATTCAGTACATAATAACAATGACCGATCAGCAATTCATTTACTTTTTCGCTGTAACGGGACAAATGAAATGAAAAATGCCGATTTATTCAAATACATCAATTACAAATCATCTTCCAATGCTGTACTTTTTGCATAAGCAGTACTCTTAGCCTCAAAGAAATCAGTCTTTACCATATTGGCATTGGAATATTGTGATACCCAACGCATGCTTTCGGGTTCTTTTAAATTGTCTTCATACAATGGAGTAAATCCAAGACTGGTCCAGCGGAGGTTTCCTAAATAACGAATGTAGTCTTCTATCATTTTCTTATTCAATCCCTGGATCTCGTCACCTATCACATATTGCCCCCATTCTATTTCCTGTTTCACTCCTTCACGCATCATCGCTTCGTATACTTTCACCCTATCAGAAGTAAACAATTCCGGCTCTTCCTTCTTCAATTCCAGAATGATATTACGAAACAGCCAAAGATGGGTATTTTCATCCCGATTGATATAACGGATTTCCTGAGCAGATCCAGACATCTTTCCGTTACGACTCAGGTTATAGAAAAACATGAAGCCACTGTAAAAATAAATACCCTCCAGTATATAATTGGCTATCAATGTTTTCATCAACGTAAAGCTGTCCTGGCTTTCCTGAAATTCATTATAGCAATTACCTATAAAAGTGTTTCTTTTTAATAGATGCTCATCTGTTTTCCATTGATACAGAATGTCATTGCGCTCCTCCGGACTACATATAGAGTCCAGCATATAACTGTAACTTTGGCTATGGACGCACTCTTGAAAGGCTTGAATATGCAGGCAGAGATTGACTTCATTTGCTGTAATGTATTCACTGATAGTAGGCAGATTGTTACTTTGCAGGGAGTCAAGGAAAACAAGGAAGCTCAATATCTTGTCATAAGCTGTCCGTTCTGCCTTATCCAGATGTGGATAATCCTTTGTATCCTGAGTAAGATTGATTTCTTCGGGTATCCAGAAATTATTCATGGCCTGACGATACCAGTCACTCACCCATTTGTAATGCATATTGTTGAAATCATTCAAATTAGTTGTATTCCCGCCAATCATTTTTCTGAGACGGAGTTCGGTATCACCCTCGGGATTGAAGAGGGCATTTTTCTTTAATTTCTTTATTTCCATATTTATTATTTAATGTTAGTCAGGATGCACAACTTTCACATTCTTCCACTTCCAGCGATTTACTGCGTACATAGTACACTGTCTTCACTCCGCATTCCCATGCCAACAGATAAAGGTTTAATACCTGTCTCATGGTAAAATCATTGGTGACATACAAATTCAAGCTTTGTGCCTGATCAATATGCAATTGCCGGATACCCGCAGCACGTATGCTCCATGTCTGGTCTATCCTGTAAGCTCCCTTATACAACCAATACGTCTTATCAGACAATGACGGAGCCACTCGTGGAAGCATGGCACCCTTCTTTTCTTCAAGAAAAAAACGTTTCATGACCGGATCTGTTCCGGCAGTTGTTCCGGCAATGATACTAGTGCTGCTGGTAGGAGCAATAGCCAGAAGATAAGCATTTCTCATGCCATCTGCCGCAACTTTGGCCGCCAAATCTTTCCATTGAGGAGAATCATAACCACGTTTCACAAAATAAGCTCCGGTTTGCCAGTCACTTCCTTCGAAATAAACATATCTTCCTTTTTCCTTAGCAAGCCCGGTACTTGCTTCGATGGCGGCATAATTGATACACTCAAATACTTTATCAATGAAATCAAGATGCTCCACGCTTTCCCAACGGATACCGCGCAATGCAAGTGCGTGATGGTAACCGCTCACCCCTAAACCGATGCTACGGTACCGATGGTTTGTTATCCGGGCAAAAGGGATAGGATAGAAATTCAAATCAATCACATTGTCGAGCGCACGTACTACAACAGCTATTTTTTCTTTCATCTGCCGTTCATCCTCCAATGGAAGATGTCCAAGCGACAAGCTGGCAAGGTTACAAACAACAAAGTCACCGGGACGGACGGTATTGACTACAACCGTATCACCACCTTCCGTACGGACCTCAGTGGAAACTGTTTCAATGGATGACATATTCTGAGCTATTTCCGTACATAGGTTAGAACAATAAATAATCCCCCGATGCGAATTAGGATTAGCCCTATTCACTGTATCCCGGTTGAATGTGAAAGGCGTCCCTGTCTCTACGGCAGAGCGTAGTATCAACCGAACAATATCTTTGATGTTCAGAACCCGCTTAGAGAGAAGGGGATCGTTTACACAATCCAAGTATTTTTGCTCCCACTCTTCTCCATAATAATCCTCCAGGCAATACCCTTTGACATTCATAATTTCGTTGGGGCAGAACAAGTACCATTGCTGATTCAGGTCTTCCTTTGCCATACGCCAGAACAAATCAGGATAGCATACGGCAGGAAAGATATCATGTGCCTTCATCCGGTCGTCTCCATTATTGGTGCGGAGTTGCAGGAATTCGGGCAAATCTTTGTGCCAGACATCCAGATATACTGCTACAGCTCCCTGACGCATACCCAGTTGGTCGACAGCTACGGCAGTGTCATTTACCAGTTTCATCCAGCGTATTACTCCGCCTGCCACTCCCTTAAACCCTCGTATATTTCCTCCTGCCGCACGCACCTTACCAAAATACATTCCCATTCCTCCGCCAAACTTACTGACCATGGCAAAATTATCGATACTGCGATAAATTCCCTCCAGGCTATCGGGCACTGTATCAATAAAGCAACTGGATAACTGGTGATAAGGCTTGCGGGCATTGGACAGTGTAGGGGTTGCCATGGTTACTTCTAACCGACTCAGCATATCATAGAACTTCTTTACCCACTGCAATCTATCACACTTTTCGGACATACCCAAATGAAGCGCAATCCCCAAATACATTTCTTGTACCGATTCCATTGGTTCATGTGAGTGCGTACGGATAAGATAACGTTTCGCGAGAAGATCCAATCCCGAATAATTGAAAAGTTTATCACGTTCGGGACACATAAACCCGGCAGCCACTTCTATTTCTCGTGGAGAATAAGCGCTCAGGATATAGTCACCATACAAACCTTCATCCGCCAAATAGCGCAGCTTGTCATAAAAAGAATAAATACCGGCAATTTCTGCCTGTACCTTTAACTTCTGCGTCAACTGAAAATTAAACAAACGGGCAGCAATAAATTCCCAGTCAGGCGCCTCTTGCGTAGTAAGCTCTACGGCAGCCTTAATAAGAGTCGTCAACCTCTCTTCAGCTGTCATATCGGTTTTGCAGAGGTTTACAAACTTCTCTGCCAGGATCACCAAACTATATTCATTGGCAACAAAATCCTTTTGAATATCTTTCAATGTGTCAGCCAACGCTTCAGAACCTATACTACTGACAATATGGTTAAAAGCTTTTCTCCGTTCCGTACGTTGCCAACGATAAAGTATATAGTTTTTAGCTTCGGCATAAAAGCCATGTTCCATCAAACTACGTTCTACCTCATCTTGAATCTGTTCCACGCTACGGTGTACTTCATCACACAAAAAAAGTTCTACTTCATCTACAATTGTGTAAACGGTTTCGTCCGGTACTTCTCTTCCGGTACTGGCAAAACTCTTCCGTATCGCAACGGCTATCTTTTCTCTATTATATGGTTCCGTAGCCCCATTCCTCTTGATTATTTGCATGAAATGTTCTTGAAATGAATTATTTTATCGTTCCGCACTGTTTCCCTACCCCCCGAGTAGAAACAGCCTTTGATGAATGGCAGGTCTTCTGACTGACTCCTCCTTTCCGATGCCTTCCCACACTTCTCCTCATCTACTTGGGCAATGCAGTGGCAATAAGTTTAGTATCGGTAAGTCTACCGGAGTTTCACAGCAGCGGGACTGTCCGGGATTTACACCCGATTCCCTTTTAATCACTGTATGCAGAAAAGCATAAGTGAACCAATTCGCCACAAAATAACGAAAGACTTCAGTAATATACAAATAATTCCGTAGTTAAAAAAAGTTGCCATAAGATGTATTATGCACAGATTATCCATCCTAACTGAGAAGGCAATTAAAGTTCATCTCAGTAGCCGAGATGTATATCTCAGCAGCCAAGATGCACATCTTAGCACGCGAGATATACATCTTAGTGCGCAAGATGGAAAAAATTACGTATACCGTTAATTTGTTTTAGGCTGATTGTCCCTTTTCTTTGTTACTGACTGACATTTTTTCCACTAACTCTGTTATAAGTTGCCTCCTTATTTAATCTTAAGGGTACAAAAAGCTGTCGGATTACTCTTTTTATTATGAACATTACTTTGTCATACCAACCATAGCAGCCACCATTGCGGCAATAGAGGCGATGGAAGTATTCATCCCTGTAACGTCCGCCGCCACAGTTTTTTTCCTGCCCTTTTTGCTTGGCACTATTATTTCACATCCGGGTTCAATTGCATTGCCCATTCTCCTTTTCAGACGAGAAACCATACCATTCATATATATTACATAAACACGCCGCTTCAGTGCCCGGTTTCCAAATCCACCTGCCTGCTCAATGTAATAACTAAGACTGCTCCCCTTCTGATAAAGTATCGTATTAGGATACATCACAGCTCCATTGATTGTTACCGTGCTGACATATTTAGGAACGAAAAGTACATCTCCTTCGCGCAAAACCATATCTTCGTCAGAGCCTGGATTTACCAATGCTTTCTCAAGTTCTATACCTACCGGATAAGTGGAAGAGGCTTCCAGAGTAACCGGAGATACAGAAGCCTTTTCACTTCCTCTGACCGACAAACGTAGCACATCCTTTTTCTGACGCATTTCATCCGCCGTCATTCTGCGTATCAGACGCGCTCCTTTTACATAAGCTTCTTTCGATAGTCCGCCGGCTCTTGCTATCAGACTACTCAGCCTCTCATTGCTTTGGATTAATGTATAATTACCGGTGAAGGCCACTTCGCCTTCAACTGTTACATTGGCCTGTTTACGATATCCCGGACTTCGGCGAATGAAAACGATATCATAGGGTTCCAGTTCAAATCCTTTATCCTCCCCCATCACCAGCCCGTTTTTAAGTTCAACCGCAAAGCTTTTTCCGATAACAGTGGAAGATGATATACTCTTAGGATCTCTAATCCGCCGCGAGACATCGATCCGGACCATAGAAGCAGATTCCAGCAATCCTCCCGCTTTTACAATCAAATCCTGTATGGACGTATTTTTAACATAAGGGAAATCTCCCGGATTCCTTATATCACCATAGATAGATAAAGTACCTTCTTTCTCAATGTCTTTCACACTCGAGATATAAAGAACATCATTTTTCTGTAAACGTAGGTCGGAGACTGCACCAGCCATCATTCTTTTCAAATCGACCGGGATCATTTCATGTGTTAGGTCTTCATGCTCACGTCTCAACAAAGCCCTGTTGAGAAAAGCATCTCCCCGAAGTCCTTCTGCTCTGCTGATCAACTGCCTGACAGTTCCCGTGATACTATCGTCCAATTGATATACGCCGGCACGGTACACAGCACCACGAACTTCAACTTTGTTTGAGAAACGTTGCAATACCGCCTCAACAGACAATTCATCACCGTCTGCCAAAATAAAAGATTGGTAATCATCCTGCCCTACATTGTATATCTGTTTCTCTTTCCCACTCAGACGAAACAGACGTATCGCGTCCCGGTAAGCATCTCCCGTGAAACCTCCCGCATAGCTGAGCAGAGTTGTTATGGTTTCTCCTTTTTTCATTTCATACGCCATCGGACGTTTGACTTTTCCGGAAATACTAACCAAATTCTCATAAGGAGGAATCAAAATGACATCGCCTTCCGATAAACGGATGTCGTCCGTCAACTTTCCTTTCATAATGTAATCATATACATCAATGCAAGTGACCTCTTTTCCACCTCTCACAACACGAATATCACGTAAACTTCCAATACCACTGACCCCACCGGCACGATACAAGGCATGAAATACCGATGCAAATGCCGACAAGCGGTAAGTACCCGGTACCTGTACTTCACCCATGACATTGATCATGATGGTACGGATTCCCCCTAATGATAACTTGATATGAACCGATTTTCCGGAAATAGCGGCATAAATCTTACTGAATTCACGTCTTAAGCTCCGTTCGGCATCCTGTATACTCATTCCATCCAGAAAGATGGGACCTATACCTGCCACGTGAATAGTACCTTCAGGAGAAATAATTTCTCTGACTGTATTTTCGGAAGTGCCCCACACATCGATAATCAATTCGTCTCCGGGTCCTAACACATAATTTTCAGGGGTAGGGATATCCAGGTTAGGTTCAAAAGATAAATTCCGGTCTGTAAATATATTGCGTCCAAAAACTGCAACCTGCTTACCACGGATTATAAAATCCTCTTTTCTATGTTGCCTTGCCCTGCTCCCACCCGCCAATAGAATGAACAGGGCAAATAACAATGCTCCCTTATCATTCACCCTGCCGGATATCTTATCAATCAGACAGCCTACTTTTTTTGTGACGCAAAAAAGCGACTGACAAGAAAAACTCGCAGCAACGGTTTGCAACAATATTTCTATACTCATAAAACACAGTTATTAATTAATCATGTAGATTCTAACACAAATAATGAATCCCATAAATTAACACAATCCACATCCATATTTCACTTCTGATAAGGAAGCAGAAACTTGAAACCTCTCCCCCGCAACATGACTTCCGACTCACGCACTTCTTCTACAAACAACCGGTGTATCCCTTCTGTTATTTGCGGTTTTTGGGATTCATAACGAAGAATATTCAGATCAACAGAATCACCCTGTATGGGGTTCACAATGGGAGCTAATTTTATATAAGAACTACTATAAGTCACTCCTCCTCCTCCATAAGGACGGGCGCTGTTTGCAATCCACGTACCTACTCCTTTTCTTTTGACCACCATTTTATTATTCAGAATCAAATAATATGAACTTGCATTGGTACTATACCAACCCAAAGTCTCCAGTTCTCCTTCCGGTCTCACTTTAATATGGATGATTTTCTTCTCTTTTGCATCTTCTGAAATAGCGATAACTTGGGCTTCTCCCTCATATTTAGGATTTATCTCAAGCATCCCGGTAGAGCCGTCCCATTTGATATCCATGATATCCGCCGGGTCGTTCTCTTCCAATTTGGTCAGTTCCCCTCCTCCGAAGATACTTACGTATTTACTTTTAAATCCGGGAAGGAACTGAACCGTTGAATGGCTCACTTCCAAGTCGGGAAAAACCACGCTGATTTTCAGCCTTGCACGCTTGTCATGCGAAATGATAGTGGCAAACGTTTCACCTTCCAACAGACCTTTTACCTTAAGCGTGTCCATACTTATATAGGCAGTAGCTATCTGTGCGTTTTCTACGTTAACTATGTATTTCCCGTTTCCGCCTGAGAGAAGGAGTCTTTTTTCCGTTTGTTTATTCAACAACAATTCTTCGACACCCTTCTCTTTTCCTATCCGGATATCGGGAAGTTCTTCTTTTTGTTTTTCACATGCAAAAAAGCAAATAAGGCAAAAAACGATACACAATTGGGTTATTACATTCTTTATCATTGGTTTGTTTCCTGTTTAATTGTATTTTTATTCTTGAATCTTTTCTACACCCAGTTGGGGATATAAAATCTCCCATTCACGACCTTCTCCCTCATCAATATAGATTTCCAGTCGAAACTGTTTGTAAAATCCTCCGAACTCCGGGAACTCTAAAGTATCATCTTTAGGGTTAACTGTTATTCCGTTCAATTTATAAGAGATTCTCGCATCAGGATTGGCCAGTTCATTATAATAGAGCTTTAGGAAACGCCCCTTGCAACTCCCATCAGGAGTGATGGTACGCAGGTAAGGAATCCGATCTTCAGAGTTTTCTGCTTTACTCATTCCTTCCGTCACTCCTTTTCGTTCGGCATATGGTGAAAACTCGTTACCCTTTACTGCTCTTACTTTGACATGATGCTCACTTCCCGGCTTAAGCTTTGTCTTCATATATGAATTTCCGGATGTGGTTGTTTCGGTTTTGCCATCAAACATAACTTCCCATCGCATTTCTTCATCCATGACTTTATTCCAAGAGATCTCCATTTCGCTCTGATACGCTTTTATACTCAGATTGCGGGGAGCTTTCGGGACGGAAGATATGTCCGGTCCGTTCCCTTTGAGCACCATCGACATATCGTCGAACAGCATATAGCCCTCCTCCTGATAAACCCGAAGTGTTTTTATGCCCATCCCCATACTATAAACATTCTCCGGAATTGTTACGACACCCTCCGCTTTTTTCCATTCATCTTGAACTGTTCTTACCGAAAGTATTTTCTCTCTACTTTTTATCCTTCCATCTTCATACCACAATAAAGTTACTGCTATTTCAGTGTTTTTTATATTCGTTTTGTACCAGAAAGAGAATGCATATTGTTTTCCCCCTTCTACCGGCGTAGGTTGAGCCAAATAGATAGTTCCTCCGTTGAGCCATATCTTAAGTGCATATGTACCCGGACTCTCGGGACGCCTCTCCTGTACTTGTTCCGGACTAAAGTCGCTTGCTATACGCCAGCCAATGGGTTGTCCCCCATCTCTCCACTCTTCATATCCTCCATTGGGAATGATATTTTCTTTTTGAGCTTTGACTTGGATTGTTGCCGACATGAATATAATTATCGGTAAAAGCAGTTTATGTATCTTTCTCATTTTTCTCCTTATTTTTTAATGTCTTCCAATGAAACTCCAAATATTTTTCCAATGCGAGTTGCCAAATTATGTAACGCCCCTTCGGTTTGCTCTCTTCCCAATAAGCGCTCTTTATCCCATAAACCATCGTTCTTCTCCAGTTCATGCAATAAGTTTCCGGTTTCTTCGTTTGTAATGAATGGCTTTCCTTGCGTATTACGTGCAAATTGTGCAGCATAGATCAACCCGTAAGCTTGGGAGAGAAGGCGGAATGCACGTCTGGGATTCTCTTTTAGATTGGCAAATGTATTAGGACCGACAAGCAGATTCATAGCTCTTGCGGCAACCACCCGCGAAAGCTCTTGTCTGATGGTATCGGCCTGTAGCCTCATTTCATCATATCGGGAAGTCTCCATAAAGGTCCGTCCTTTTACAAATGAGCGGAAGATGCGTAAGTGACAGTCTTTTAAGGCAGGTAAGCCATCGGACTGAGCCAATGTTTTCCAGAAGCTGTAATATCCATAAGCCAGATCCCAATGATGCTCTAACTCTGTATAGTTATGGCCGGGTAAGAGTTGTGTCAGGTCGTTTCGGACAAGTATTTCGTTATTTTCCAATATTTCCTCACCCAGATGTATATTCAATATTTTGTCCAGATATATCGCCCCCATAACAGCATATTTGTAGACCTCGGCCACGGCAATCCCTTTCTCATCTACATAACAGATATCTGAATCGCCTATATTGTTGCCTACATATCCCGTCGAACCTTTCGCAGCTTCCCTATTCCTATGCTCGTAAGAGGGAATGTTCGCCCCTAAACCCGCAATGCGTGCGGAAGTTTCAAACCAATTGTCGATGTCTCGCAGAATCTTTTCTCTATCGTTCAGATGTGCAGGAGAAGTGGAAACTTCTTTCTGAGGTTTCAGTCCGAATGTCCCTTCATGATAGATACGGCGTGCTTCGTCATAATCTCTTTGAGTACTCATACGCGCTTCATTCATATATTCCGAAAAAATTCGGTCAATGGGAGATTTCAGAAATTCACATTCCAGCACATTTACAGAACTCTCCCCGTTTCTTGAGAATTTGTATGAAGGTTCAGGAAATACCGGAAGTTGGTACGCACTTTCCACTGTTTCATTTATCCCTTCGGTACAAGCTGCGACACTCGTCAGCAGACAGAAAGAGAGTATATATTTCAGTAAGTAATTCATCTTTTTGCTATTTTTTCTTAAGGTAAAATCAAATATTCACAATAAGGATACCTCAGTGGGTTGATCCCTTCCTCATTTTGATATTGCTCTGTTTCCAAACCGGGAATTTCAATCAGTCCGTCGATAGAAACGGCTTTGATACTTGCTTTTATGTTGGAAGACCTGGGTCCCTCCCCGGTAACACACAGATATAGAGGAAATCCCGAATAGACATTAAAAGAGATTTCCAATTTCTCTCCATTATACATTACGTTGGGGATTAACCGGCCTGTATCCTCCCGTGCCACTCCCGCACTCTTCTTTCCACAACTGATTGTCACCAGCTCTTTCTTCTCATTAATATATTTCACTTTGTACTGGGCAATGACATCATTTGTAAGGTTTCCATCCCAACCTTTTTCCTGAAACGAACATATCAGGGTTATCTTATATTGTTCAGCGTCATCCGGTGTTTCCGTACCGGGGTATTGGTAACTTTCCAATGCCTGATTAGGATCGCACAATTGCACGAACAGCTCTCCACGCTTGTTTGCAGGTTTCTCTATCTCTTTGGGTGGAAATAGTTTTTCATAATCTTCATTCACTGCGAAATCTTCTTTTACTGTATTGCAGCTGCATACGACCAGCAGGCAAATTATCCATATATGTTTCATATTCATTCTGGTTTTTAATATTTAAATTTCATCCCGGATTTCAGCTATTACTCCGGTCTTTTCTCCTTCGGGGGCAAGATGTCTGCTTACCCAACGCATTGTTTTACTGTAAGGGTCAAATACTTTGACAAGTTCACAAACGAATCTCCCCCCCTCTCTGCGGAAATCATAAAAAGTGTATGTTTCACTATACCGTATACCGGGCCTGAAAGTCAAGCCGTCAGCTGTACCTACATATCCCGATCCCAAGCCTTTCACCTTATTCCCAAGCCATCCCTGAGGAGCAAAGTAATCTATGGCAAGAAACAGACGATAGCGTTGATATACTTCCAGTGGTTGTTTCGTATTTCCATCCGTGCTATAAGTGGCATCCATACGCATGTCGCTTCGAAAATAAACCCGGTCGGCCTTACGGATACTTAGTTGAGGATTTTTCATCTTCTCAAAGAACAGCTTATTGTCATATGACTTTCTGATATCCTCCTGCCAACTTTCATCACTCTTCAGTTTTGTAAATACAATATACTCCCGTGCAGGCTCTATATATGAGGATGTTTTAAATATCAGATTTCCATCAATATCTTTTCCTATATAAAGAAAATCCGAAGAACCGGTGAACCGGTCGTTCACCAAAGAGTGCAGATAGTTATAAGTAGTGAAACTCAGTTGTGTGAATGTATTTTGGCTCACTTCAAACTCACTTTGCCGAACTTCCTGCAAACTCTGCTCGGTATAATCGGCCACAGCCTCTACAATTCCATTGTCAGAGAACCTCATCAGGAAGCAGTGTCCGCCATATCCATATTTATACTTTTCTTCGAATATCCCTTTGGGAAGAGTTATCAATTCGTTCACGTTCGTAAACAGCAGAGAGTCTGTTCGGGGGAAGTAGGTGACAGACCATCCGTAAGGGGCGTTTATAAGCTCCTTTCTCAGCTCGCTAATATGTTTCGCGTTCCGTTCAGAAGGAGATAAGTCGAAGATTTCTTCATCCTTACATGAAAAGAAAACCATTATCAGAATCAGTATTCGAAATCCTGTTTTCATGCTTTTTATTTTTGTTTAGTAAATGCTTTTAATTGCTTTATGCTTCTCAGTTGAAGATAATTAAGCGAAATCTTAATTTCTTTCTTGAAGTAATCTTCTACCAATTTTTGCTTTTCTGTCAACTCTTTGTATGCCTGGACAGCTTGTTCATTATATGCATTTTGGAGGTCCTGATCCGATCCGGCTGTATAAGGAGTTTTTGCTTCAGTCAAGGCTTTAAGTATATCTTTGGGGGTATGTGTCAGCTTTGAACTGATAATTTCCGCAAAGTCCTTTTCGGGCGAGAGAAGAGAATGGTAGGTAAAAAAGCCTTTTCTATTGGCATATCTGGCCAAAACGAACACTCTACGTCCATGCGTCTCTCCTTTGAAGACCCATGCAATGGGGGTGGTCGATTCGATATATTTATTTCTACTTATGGATAGGAATCTGTTTCTGTCGTAAGGGAAAAGCTCCATAAGATGTCTGGCAAACTGGTGATGTACACTTCGCATTAAGACAAAAACTTTATCTTCATCTTTAGGATCGAACTCGTTGATGTTGTACAGAAACATCTCATTAGTTGTCGCCTCGGGATTGTCTAATAATTCCATCCCGTTTCCATCTACATTTCTTCCTCCGTACATATATATTTTAAGAGGATTCTTTCCCAATAAGAACTTTTCTCCTCCCAAATCGGGGCTTGTGTAGAGATCAATCCATAAGGCCTTGATAGCCTTGAGCACACTTTTTACATTGGCGACTGTGGGAGGATAGATATAGCTCCCGTTTTGCACTACATTTTTGTCCCACCGATATTCCACCTCGATGCCGTAAGGGAGGGTGAATGTATCCAATATCCATTTGTCCAACTCTGTTTTTTCATGCTCTACCACACCCGCTTCCACTACACTCCGATCAGATAAGGGTGCTTCCTTCTCACAGCCTGCCAATAGGAAAGAGGTAACGAGAAAATACAGACTTCTCCGGATAAAATATCTGAATTTCACTTTTTTGATTATTGTTTTCATACGCTCGATTTTGTTGTTTAATTATCTTTTAGAATACTTTATCGGGGATTAGGAACCAATCCCCGGTTAACTGCTTCTGTCGGAATTTGCAGAAGCTTTCTGGAATCTTCTTTTTCCAGTTGTCTGTAAAACTTATACTTCGATGTACGTTTGACCGATATATAAAAACGGCGAATGTCAAACCACCTCAGACCTTCGTGCAGGAATTCCTGTCTTCTAAAACCTAAAAAGATTTTTATCAGTGCCAACTGATTGATACTCATTCCATAGAATGGAGTATAAGTCTGGTAATTGTCGCTACTTGTCTGCGTATAAGCCGAACGGTTGCAAGAAGGGTACACTCCATACTTGGCAGATAAGTAGACCAACAAATCATCTATTGCTTTATCATACTCTCCAAGCATGGCATACGCTTCCATCCGGTTGAGCATAACTTCGTCGGTAGAGAATAAAACATTGGTAACATACAGCCCTCTGGGACGTATACCTGTATAACCGGATAATGACAGTTCATCGAATTTTGCTATATATTGTCCGTCGTCTATACGTCCATCATTATAGTTGAACAGAAAGTACGGCTGCATCTTCATTTTCCGGAAATTAAAACATCCGTCTATTCCGTGTTGATTATACACCTTTTCGGCACTTTGGGTTGTTACTCCATATTTTTCTGAGGGGATATTACGTGCTACTCTTGATTCTGTGGTAGTTAACAATAAATTGGCTGGTTCATCAACACTTGCATACCGAATATAGAGATACTTATTATTGGAGTTAAATTCCTTTTTATACTTCTGCCAGTTTCTTAAGACAGGCTTTGGATCGACACCAAGTACATAATCAGAATATGAGACCACCCGGTCCCATTCTCCCTTAATCAGATAAAAGCGCGAAGCAAAAGCATAGGCCGCTTTCTTATTGAAATGAAATTTAGGCTTGATGTAATAAGCATCATCCACCAACGAAAGACCCAGTTTCATATCTTTTTCAATCTTTTCATACACCTCCTTCACCGTTCCGCGCTCATAGTCTACCAGTGCATTTTTTTCAGGTCGACTTAAATAAGGTATGCCCGGGGCTGTTGCCGATTTGGCGGTTCCGTAAGGCTCGGCCCAGATATTTATCAACATGAAATGCAGATAAGCACGCAAGAGAAACGCTTCTCCATACAACGCTTTTACCCGATCGGTTTTAGGGTATTTACCGAGTAACTCTAATGCCTGATTGGCTTGAGCGATTCCGGCATAACATGCATTCCAATAATTCAGCGGAGTATCTAAATCTTCCTGATCGTAGTCTTCCCAATAATACATCGCTTCGTTCAACCGCGAATGAATGCCGTTTACCCTTTCTTCCACATTATCCGTACGTGCTTCCAGGAAAGCAAAATAACTGGCTTCGGGATAGGCTCCGGTAAGGAGCTCGGCTATTTTGTCCTCGCTGTCTATTTGTACATCAAGGGTAGAATCCGGATTTGTTTCCAGATAGTCCTGACACGCCGTCAGCAGAAGGATCATGATACTTAAAAAGATTGTCTTCTTCATTTTTGTCCAATTAAAATTCAACATTCAATGTCATCGTATATTGTTTGGGAGTAGGTAGTGAAACTCCCCCTGATCTATAAAACTCAGGGTCTTGCCCGTTTAGTTTCTTATCCGAATAGATCAGGAATGGATTCGTCACGTTTACCTTTACATTCATCTGCTTGATTTTGAGAAAGGAAAGGAATCTTTGAGGCAGACGATATCCCAACGAGATGTTTTTCATACGCACGAAACTGCCATCGGCCACCCTATTTTGTGAATAGTTATAGGTGTTATAAGCTTTTTCGATATTTTCTTTTCCGATATTCCGTATCAGATCCTGTGAAGGAATAACGGGAATATTTGTTTTCCACTCATCACCGGGGTTCAACCAGCGGTTGTAGTACTCTTTGGAAAATACATTAAGGTCGGCAAATGCCGGATCAAACGACGGGTTCAGCCGAATCTTATTACCTGCTTGCATGGTAACGAAGCACGATAATTCCCAGTTTTTATACTTAAAGGTATTGGCAATACCTCCTATATAACTCGGTTCAATAGGTCCGTGGTAAATAAGGTACGACTTTGAATGCTGGGCATCCAGAAAGTCTGCTCCTGATATTTCACTGTTCACTCCCTTGTTGGAAGGATAAAGTCCGAAATCGAAAGTAGGCAGACCATCACTGTTAAGCCCCTGAAAATTGAAAGAAAACAGAGATCCACGTGGAAAACCGACAATGTTGCCACGTCCGGTTCCGGCCACCATATCGAAGGTGTTAGGGGTATTCAGCAACCGGGTAATCTTCTGTTTCATTCCGCTGATAGTAAATGTGGTAGACCAACTGAATTTCTCACTCAATATATTTTGGGTCTGTACCGCCAACTCCACTCCGTGCGTACGCATATCCCCGAAATTAGCATATTTGTAATACTGTCCTCCCACACCGGAAGTACGGATAAGATCTATCAGATCGAATGAATTGCGTTGGTACACATCAAATGTTGCACTAATGCGATTGTTGAACAGTCCAAGTTCAAGACCGAAGTTCAACTCATACATTTTTTCCCACGTCAGATCACGATTTTCCAAATGTAAAATACGCAACGCATTCTCCCTGTCTTTCAGAAGAGTACGGTTGACTATAAGATGGTTGAAAACCGCAGTAGAGTTAATAGCTTGTTCATTCATTTTGGCAGTTAGTCCATAACCTGCACGCAGGGCGAGTCTTGAAATGGTAGAGTATTTTTTCATATACTCCTCCTGATCCAGATTCCATTTGGCTCCGATATTCCAAGTCGGCAACCAGCGAGAACGACTATATTTACCCGCAGTGTTGGATCCTTCATAATTGAATACCCCATTGAAAATGTATTTTCCGGCATAACCGTAAGTAGCGCTGCCCGATAGCGTCACTCCCCTTTCATAACGTTCGGTCAGAGAAAAATAGGTATCTCCTTCATTGGTCAACTTTTCAAAAACCAAGGGGTTGGAAAAAACCTGATTCCCTCTATCATACTGTATCCCATAACCTTGAAAGGGATTGATGCTGCGATCGGCATATCGTATTTCAGTAAATCCGAAAGCGCGTATATTATGCTCGCCCAGTTGCTTATTATAATCCAAAGCCAGACGTCCCAAATAACTTCGCAAAGAAGTTTCCGTTTTATTGAATATACCTCCATGTGTCAATGCCACCCGGGGCAGTTGCATCGGATCATCTTTATTCTTCAACAGATAAATGTTTTCCCGGGCTACATAGGGAGTCTCGTTAGCACGAAAAGCCTGTATCACATTAGATCCTTCAGTTATAAAATGCGAACTTTTGGTAACCGCATGACGTATCGTAGCCAATCCTTTTACTTCAATGTTGTTATTAAGCCTGTATGAGAGTTCGCCCTGCAATTTGAGGTCCAACACTTCGGTTTTAAGGTAATTGTTTTCAAATTCATTCAGGATGTTGAACGGAGCCCAGTTGTTCCGATAGTACTCTCGCTCGCCATCCGCATTATGAGGACGTAAAGTGCGGCTCGTACTTAAAGCATAGCTAAAAGGATTAATATCGAAATCACGTTCGAATGTTCCGATAACAGTATTTTTACGTTGCGAAATCGTTCCCGGCGAGTTTTGGTTGCGCAGATTTCCTTGTGCGGATATAGTAACCTTTATCTTGTCCTCGTTCCAGTAGAAAGAGTTCTTGATATTGGCAGTAATCCTTTTAACATTGTCAGCCAGTGTCCATCCCCTGTCATCATAAAAGCCGATAGAAGCATACATAGCAGAATTCTCTCCTCCTCCGGAAAAAGTCACCGTATGTGTATGGATAGGCTTATATGTAAACAACTCTTTAAACCAATCAGTGTTAGCATACTCTCTTGCGCGCATAAACGTCCGTTTAGCATCATCCGTATTCTCCAGATAATATCGCCCGGTAGTCGGATCAACTGTGTTGAGTGCTTTATACATTTGATAATACACTCCACTGCGACGCCCATATAGTGTATTTTGCAAAGAGAAATATCCCTTTCTGTCCATCTCCTGATAAATAGACATACTCTCCTGAGAATTGAGCAGATCGAAATTCGTATAGGAAGGAATAGAGCGCATGCTTAGTTCGTATGAATAAGAAAATCTGTTCGGCGAATTCCTTTGACCGGATCGAGTGGTGATTACGATCACTCCATTCAATGCTCTGGCACCATAGATCGAAGTTGCCGAAGCATCTTTCAATACCTGTATATCTTCAATATCAGATGCATTTAGCCCGGCAACAGCCGAACTGATGAGGGTTACAGCATCACCCGAAGCCAGCTGGTCAAGTGTAAGCGAGACAAGATCTTCGTATACTGCTCCGTCTATAACCCATAGAGGCTGTACATTCCCCATTATGGAAGCACCGCCCCGTATATTGATCCGGGGTGCCGCACCGAAACTTCCTGTTACATTCTGTATGGAAAGTCCCGCGATACGTCCTTCGAGCATGCGCGATACATCCGATATACCGTTTAGCTTGATTTCATCCAGTTTTACCGAAGCTGCCGCCCCTGTAAAAACCCTGTTTTTAATCTGTTGATAGCCGGTGACCACCACTCCCTCTATCTCTTGTACATCGTCTTGAAGTATTATATTCATTATACCGGACGTGATTTTGACTACCCTGGTTTTCATTCCCACGAAACTCACTTTCAGCATCTGCCCTTTCCGAGCTTTAAGGGAGAACTTCCCTTCCACGTTTGTAATAACCCCTCGTGCTGTTCCTTCCACTACCACCGTAGCTCCCGGGAGAAATTCTCCAGTTGTAGAACGTACTGTACCTTTTATCTCTGCCGGCTCCTGTGCCAGACAAATCTGAGAAAAGATTGCCAGCAGCAAACTACTAATTACAATTTTTATAATCGATGTTGCATTCATTGTTATTTATTCTTTTTGTTGTTTATCACAATTGAATTTTAATATCAGAACTGTACATTAGCTCCTGCATAGATTCCAAAAGGATGTCCTGCTCTCAGACCCGCAGGATGGCGGGATGTAAGGTAAACCCTATTGGTCAGGTTGATCGCGTTTAACCTGAGCGTCAGATATTTATTTACAAGTACATTGACCGAAGCGTCGAGTATAAGGTTCGCCGGAACTTTCTCTCTCTCCGCAATTGTTCCCTGCCCGGGTGAGGTGCGCATGTCACTGTTATAGCGTGCACCTATATTTGCGTAGAACCATTTATATTCTATCCCCAATTGCATGTTCAGAGCGTGTTTGAAAATATAAGGTATTTCATCACCTCTAACTACATTGCCCCATGAGTGGCTTTCGAACGAGTTCCTCATTTCCGTATCCGTATAAGTATATGATAACTGCAAAGGCAATCTTAGGCTACAAGTATGAGGCAGAGGCTGATATTGCACCAGAAACTCCGCACCTTTTACCCGGGCCTCTCCTACGTTGAACTGCTCAAGCGTTCCGGATCCGCCCGAAGCGGCCAGATCGCTTCCCAGCATATTACTGTAATTGTTGTAGAAGCCTATTAGCTCTGCTTTGAATTTCCCGATAGAAACACGTGTGCCCAATTCCATATTCACACTGCTTTCAGGCTTTTGATATAATTCCGCGCTTGGAGGAGCAAACCCTTTGTGGATCCCGAAGAAAACAGAAGCGGCCGGAAGCAATTGATAGTGTACGCCTATTCCCGGAATCAGTACACGTGCATGGTTCGGGGTCTCAATACGTACTTTACCCGAACGCGCCAAATCTTCTTTCGTATAGTCTTTTTTCAATAAGTCTATGTCCTCGTATCGTAACCCGGCAGTAATAGTCCACACGTTATATCTTAATTTGGCAAGCAGGTAACTGGCTAAAGCGTTGGCAGAAGTAACACGGTTGGCATTTGTACCGTGAATACCTTCCATGAATAGTACCATCTTCTTATTTTTCATTGAGTAAGAGTCATCCCATTGAAAACGATCTTCCTCATCGGCATGATAACGAAGCCCGAACTCCAGGTCGAAGAAGAACTCTTTCACGTTGAAACGGTATTCAGCTCTGGTTTGTATACCTCTGGAACGATAAGTTCTGTTATTGGCTCTTACCAATAAGGCCTCACCCTCCCGGTCTGTTTTTCCTGTTAGAATATCAAAATAGCGGATATTAGTTTCCGGGTCTATAAGTACATCGGCGACGGATATTTTCTCTTTCGAGGTGATTCCTGCACGCACATCATTTAGTTTGTACCAATTCCGGTGAAAATAGTTATAGTATGCGTTGGTAGTTACTTTCAATTTGTTGGAAAAAGTCAGAAGATAAGTAGCAACCCACTGCTGATGATCAGTTTTAAGTTTATCCATTTGCGAACCTGCATACCGGAGAAAAGGAGTTTTCTTAAAATCATCTGCGGAAAGCCCCACATAAGTTTCATCCGAATTTTCGCCTGCATATCCGAATTTCAGTTCCAAAGCATGATTCACTCCCCTTACTTTATCCGTTTTTACCACCATTTTGGCTATAATGTCATTTCTTTTAAATCCTTCGGCTGCATAATCTTCGTATCTCTTGAAACCATCCGATTGATAACGCAGATATTCCACCATATATCCAAAATGTTTCCAGTTACTTCCGATAGCTGCATGCGATTTAAACGTATTCTTACTTCCGTAAGAAATGTTTGCTTTGCCGGAAAAGTTGTTCGGAATAGGAGTCGATACCAGATTAATGGCTCCTCCCGTAGTGAACGGGCCGTATTGTACCTGACTACTCCCTTTCAGTACCTCAATAGCTTCCATTCGGGCAACATTTGGAAAATAATAAGCCGCCGGAGCAGAATAAGGAGCCGGTGCCGCCAGTACACCGTCCTCCATAATAGAGATACGCTCACTTCGCTCGGCCTTCGTTCCTCTCAAACTAATGTTCGGACGAAGCCCGAAACCGTCTTCTTCATACATATTAACTCCCGGAACGGCTTTCAGCATGCGGTTGATATCCGTATATCCAAGCTTGCGAATTTCCTCGGGCGAGATATAATATGCCGAGCCTGTACGGTTTCTTGCTTTAAACTTGCTTCCAAGTATTTGTTGGGATGATACTACTACCTCTTGTAACTGGTAGATGGAGTCACTCTTCACCTGCTGTTCCTGTGAGTATATAGCTGAATATCCCAAAGAAAAGAGGATGATAAATAAAGGTTTTCTATTTGTCATATTAATAAAATTGTAACACTGTCAGGGGGCTTCTATTAGATTTACCTCCACAAGAGATGCGCTTTGCAGAAATCAAGCTACGAATAGCGGTATAACCTGCTTACTTAACACCCATATCGACTCTTTTAGAAAAGCTGTAGTGCCTGCATGGATAGGAAAAAAAGGAAAGCAAAACTCTAATGTTTGTTAGGGTATAGAAACTGTATTCCTTAATCTAGTTTAGTTGTTTGTTTAATTACGGCGGCAAAGATAAAGACACTAAATTTAACCCACAATCACTATATTTAGGTATTTGCACCAAATCGAAATTTTTCCTAACATTACATAAAACAGATTGCTTACACACAGAGTATGAGCATGATATGGCATTAAACTTATAAAGTTACCAAAGGAGTAAGATAACAGTCCATTAAGTAATATTTATGTGTTCCACCGGATCCCGGCAAATTAAACTTGCAGTTAAAGCCGGCTTTTATCAGTCATCCCTCAAACAGGATGTCAGGAGTATGTCATGAGAACAAATTTTGTATCATTTCTCACAGTATAGTTCTTAACTGCATTCTTATTTTCCAGTGACACTTTTCGACTTCAGAATTAATATGCCCGAATGGAGCAAAGCACTAAAAAAGACCAAAGACTTAAAGTGATCAAAAGTATTTAAATGAAACAGGAAATTGAAACCGAAGCCATCAAGAAACCCAAGCAAAGAAAGAGTTTACCCCCCCAACTAACTGTATTACAAAATATCACTAAAATAAAAAGGCCGGAATAGAATAAGCATCTAATCCAGCCTTTATATGATTTTCCGGTATATATATCAGTAACCCAAATCGGAAGCATCGATCCGTTTACTTTCTGTTCTCAATTTACTGGGAGTCATTCCAAATAATCTCTTACAGTAAGAAGTGAAATGAGCTTGTGAATTGAAATCAAAATCCATTGCGATCTCTTGAAAAGGAGTATCAGACTCACTTATTTTTTCTCTGATCAACTCCGCTTTCTTTTTTTGCATCCATTGGTAAGGACTTTCTTTAAAACAATCCCGGAACTTACGATTAAAAGAGCGCTCAGAAGTACAGTACAAACCTGCAAATTCCTTCACACTCTTTACTTTCCTATAATTATCCATTACAAAATCTTCAAAATGTCCTGCATGACCTAAGATAGAAGAAAAAAAAGTAAATAATTCTTTCTTCGTATAATACCCTCTCAAAACCAACAAGACCTCTTGCTGTTTGATAAGATGCATATGTTTACATTGCATTTTGGCATATAAATATGCAACGATGGAATCCAAAACAGCCAGTAAAGGAGCTCTTATAGGAAGTACACACATCTCTTCTTTCTTTTTCTCATAAGAAGAGAGAGAATTTATATAAACTTTATCACACACTCTAATGTCTTTATTCCAAAACAACAAGAGACATTTTGCATCATATATGACTTCGATTTTATTATCCACATGCTGTGGGATAAGAAGCATTTCATCTTTCTCAACATGTACATTCTGATATTCACCACTATCGATAGACACCTCTCCATCAAGGAGGAAAAAAATACAAGGAGAAGCACTATTATCTATTTGACTTACATTATCTTTTTCTAAATTATAACAAACAAAACCTGTATTAACATCTACTTGATAGTTCATGCATGACAGATGTTCTTTAAAATAAAGTAATTTCATAATATTATTTTATTAAACATACAAAATTAAACTATTAGCGGTTATTTATCACAGAATAAAATTTTATACAAATCCGCCAACTATCTCTACATTTATTCATAAGATAATCTTTTTAAGCATTTCTTTTTATGAAGTTTAAAGAGTTACCTACTCTTAAGCCAGATGATGATTAATTCTTTAACATTCTATTATTTCTTCGAATCTTTTCATTCTACATCAAAACAACGGAACAAAAAAGGCAACAAAAACAAAATTGTTCTTGCCGCCTTTATGTTTTATGAAAAATTAATATAGCTCATTATTCTTCATTTGTTAACCAACCCCAGTAATCTGAATTCGTCACTCTCTCAATAGACACTTTTCTATCACCCATTCTGACTTTATCCGGACCTGAAGCCGGCACCGAACTGGCATGATACCCGACTCCCCGCCATTTCAACATATGCTGAGGCACTTGTCGTTTCAACAACGCACGATACACAGCTTTTGCACGACGTTTTGACAAATCCATATTATAATTATCACTTCCTCTTGCGTCTGTATATCCGGTTATCAAGAAATTGTTATCCGGATAGCTTTTCAACAGATCTGCAATTTTATCCAAAGTGAGTTCAGATTCGGAAGTAACCACATCCTTATCAAACGCAAAATGAATGTTATCGAACAGATCGCAGATATGACTTTCTACCACAGTCGGTACTTCAACTCTCTTTTCAACAATCCGTTCTACAATCCTATCAACCGGACGATCTATGTACTGTACAACCGGTATGGGACGTTTTGTACTTCCACCCCAACGGAACATAACACGCATCGAAGCCTGAACAAAGCGCGTTTGATTTTTATCGACAGGCATTATGTATTCTCCCTGTAATCCTATTCCCCAATGATCGTTAAACCAAGCTTGTACCCCGGCTCCAAAGGATAAGGGGAAATAGGATTGTTTAGATCCTATTGTCTCTCTATTCCAAGGATTTGATGACGTCCATTCTGCTTCTCCTATAGGATCATTCCCAAACTTACCCGCATTAATTGCATGAAAATCATGATGAAGGTAGTTAACACCTATACGTAAATAAGGTTCTACATATTTTGATTTAAACAATGGAGTAAATCGAAATTGAAGTCCCGGACCGGCCATATACATGAAATCGTATTTACGCCCGCCTGTTTCAACTTGATTTCTTGCTAAACCCAATGTTCCCTGCAAATCAATGTAAAACCAGGGGTTCAGTTCACGAGCAGCATACAGTTGGATACCACCAAAAAGATGATCGATATTCATCCGATACAGATAGTCACCATCTATTTGGCGGAAATCGGAGAAGGTCACTCTATCCCAGTTGATAAGAGCCCCACCAGCCCCCACCTCCCAAGCTTTGGTTCTATATTCCGGTCTCTCCACTTTATCGTTTTGAGCATAAGTATAGAAGGGAAAGACAGTAAAAGCCAATGCTCCTATAAAAAGTCTATTTATTATTACACTGAAATTCATCTTGCTTATATTTTATTTATCTTTATAAGTTACACTAATTACAGGCATATTTTTATATGTATTTTCAACATAATATGTACCATCATCTACTTTCTTCTTGAGAATTCCTAAAGATACAGAGTTAGAGTAGATAAAAGCACTATTCGCCCCCACTGAATAGATTGTAGCTCCCAGATACGGACTAAGGGCAGCATACTCAGGTTTATTATAACTTGACTTATTATGCTCGCTTGTAGCTGTTTGCACTCCCAACGGAGAGGTATATGTAAACTTAACATAACAAAGTAGAAGTCCCTTCGCTTCTTCCGGGGTATAATATTCAGGTTCAATGTAATCTATGCCGTTCGGTTTCACTGTTTTTACCAATTCACGCTTAGATATGATATTGAAATCAATAGTCGAAAAGTCAAACTCCCCCTGAGCTCGATTTAAGAATACATCATCTCCACTTTCAGCAGATGCCTTAGTCAAAACTAATGTTTTAAGTGTAGGAGATATCTGGTAAGGTGCCATTTTACATACTCCATTCCAATAAATCGTTTCTCCATAATAAGGGGTATCTTTTACTATTGAGAAATAGTTATCTTTTCCATCCCAAAAGTCAGTTATTCCATTTTTTATACCGGCAGGGTTCTCTTTAACATATCTATTAGGATTAATAGACATTGATGTACTGCTCATATTAGGTGTAGCACTTTCTATTTTTTTCGTTTTATCAAGAGATGTCGGATCTTCCGGATTTGTAACCTGGTATGACGTAAACCCGGCATTTACATTAGGTAAATAGCTGGGAAGAGTTTTCCATTCTGCACCAGGATCTGTCTTTCTCTCTACTCTAAACTGCAGGTTATGTTCATAATCAAGATATGGAGAGGTACCAATATAAATCATTCTAATCTGCATTCTGTTAGGGACATAAGTGTTTTCTGCAGATTCCTTTGTCACATTATTAATAGTCACCTCCTTAACTTTCCCCCATCGAGCATCCACCTCATCAATCTGAGGAAGATCTTCTTTCGGAATAATAAACTCTCCCTCCTCATTGGCTGTGTAGGTTTTAGTCGGATCCAAGCCGGGGATTCCCTTAACTACAGCCTTTGGAGCCTTATTACCAGATTCATCATACACACGATAAGCTACTCCTCCATCGGTTGTACGGACATACTCGCCAAATTCTTGCTGCGAATAAAGCGCAATTACGTTAGGTACTCCTTTAATAATAGTAACTTCAGCACCCGGTTTGCCTGGAATACCGGGTTTTCCATCCTTACCGTCCTCACCATCTTTGCCATCCGCACCTCTCAAAAACTCCCAAAAATCACTCAAAGAGGTTTTACCACAATCCCAATCCAAAGACGGATTATGGGGATCTTTCACTTTAGGCCCAGTATTATTACAACCGGCCTCAACACTCTCTACCCACAATTCATAAGCGCTCTTTCCGTTAGCACCATCCTTTCCATTGCTACCATCCTTTCCATCGGCACCATCTTTTCCATTAGTACCGTCTTTGCCATTAGTACCGTCTTTGCCATCAACACCATCTTTACCATATGCACGAATACCGGTATCTTTCCCATTAATATACCAGTTTCCATTAGTACCGATCATTACCTCTGGCGATCTTCCATCTTTACCTATCGCAGCCTTTCCGGTATCTTTCCCATTGATTACCCAGTTTCCATTTTCTCCAATTGTAATAGTAGGTGTTGTTCCCGCAACTCCCTCTTCACCTCTGGAGGGTCTTCCTGTATCTACCCCATCAATCAGCCAGTTACCATTATCCCCAATCGTAACAATCGGTGGAACAGCATCTTCACCATTTCGTCCATCCCTGCCCTGTGCGCGTATTCCAGTGTCCTTATTACCAATCCACCAATTCATATTATCTCCGATATGAGGTGTCTGGCCATTCTCACCACTCGCTCCTGTCAGATAATACCAAAAATCTCTAAGATTATTTTGAGATACGGGCCATTTACTTCCCGGACGGTGAGGATTATCTAAAGTACCTGTAGCTACATCCTCTCTCCAAAGTTCAAAAGCATTTTTTCCATCCAGACCGTCTTTACCTTTTAAGTACTTAAAAAAATCAGTTATCTCAGTCTCTTGTTTAGGCCAGGATATCACTCCATTCTCTACATTCTCTTTCCAGAATTCGTAAGCCGACATTCCTCTATCACCTTTAGGACCTTTGGGCATCGTAATATCCACTTCTGTGCAAGCCCATCCTAAAATAATGGTTAAGATATAAACCATTAAATGTAATAATTTAGCATTGTTCATTTTGTTTATCAATAAAATGTATAAAATAATTATATAAACGACAGTTGACAATACAGATATGGGGATAAAAAGTCATATTATCAGAACTGCGTTTAATAAGTACGTACTTTCTGATGCAAAAGTAATATCTTATAAACTCTTATATTTATATAAAAAAGAACACTATTTATATGTATCAGACAATTTCAGAATGCCGGCACTATAATTGGCTAACTATTAAATAATCGCAATGCATCCTGAGGAAAACAGAAGTAACATAAATCTCTACACAACAAACAAATACAATCTATAGGCAAACTATTACTTCCTATAAACCGACGAAAACAACATATGATTTCCATCCCCGGAAGTTATATCATAAAGCCCTTTTAGGGAAAATATAAAGGAGCTGTCGTCGCTAACAGAAATCGGTCAAATGAAGCAATACCCCCTATTTATACTATTCTGATAGAATTGGGTGGTTTGTTATATACCAGAAGAAAACATGAAAAAGGCACACGACCAATAATGTCAGAATAAAAGATAAAAACGATTAATGCAAGGCAAACTGAAACTGGTAGATAAAATCCTAAGAAATGAGGATTGCCCGCTCTGGAAACATGGTCTACCTTTGCCGCAAATTCTAAAAATATGATAAGAAAACTATTTTTCCTCCTACCCTTTTCCACAATGGTTTCAGCTAATGAACCCGATACGGTATTGGTTAAGCCTATCAATCTGGATGAAGTAACGATAGTAGGTTTTAAACAGAACAGTCCCAATCGTGAACCACTTTCTATTTCTACCTTAGATAATCACTTCCTTAAAGAAAATGAAATATCGGGAGCTAAAGACTTAAGCTCCTTACTGCCTAATTTCTATATGCCCGATTATGGATCTAAACAAAACTCTCCGGTTTATATCCGAGGCATAGGAGCAAAAAAGGATGCTCCATCGGTGGGGTTTTATGTCGATGGAATTCCCCATTTTGAAACCTCAGCTTTCGATGTTGACTTGTCGGACATAAGTAGTATAGAGGTGCTTCGCGGCCCACAAGGCACTCTCTACGGACGTAACTCCATCGGTGGAATTATCAATATATACACCCATTCACCCCTTGATTATCAAGGTACACGTTTTCGCTTAGGATATGGCAGTTACAATGATATTCGATTGATGGCTTCAAACCATACAAAGGTAAACGAACAACTGGGCTTATCCATTAGCGGCAATTACCACCACAATGATGGCTTTTTTACAAACCTGTATACCCATAAGAAAGCGGACAAGCTTGATAATGGAGCAGGACGAATCGGACTGATATGGAAACCTGCAGCCCATTGGACCACCCGTTTCATAACTTCCTACGAGTATTCGAATCAGGGAGGATATCCATACGGATTGTACAATGCCGATAACGGAACAACAGAAGCCGTAAACTACAATGATGAAGGACTGTATCGACGAAATCTGTTGACTTCCGGGGTTAATGTACGCTACGATGGTTCCCGCATTAGTTTCAACAGCCAAACCTCCTATCAGTATATACAAGATAAAATGGGGATTGATCAAGATTTCTCGCCCCGCAATATATTCTACGGGCAAAACCGGATACGACAGCATATGTATTGCCAGGAGTTTACAGCAAAATCTGTCAATAACAGTCGTTATCACTGGATAACGGGGCTTTTTGCTTTCCGGCAAACGGTAGATAGGAAAGTTGACCTCAGTCGTTTTACAGATACCACCCGGCATCTTACTAATAGTGAGATCCCCACTCAAGGGATTGCTTTTTATCATCAATCCACACTCGATCTGTTCCAAGGTTTGTCCTGCTCTGTGGGTTTACGTTACGATTATGAACAGGCCCGATGCGATTTTTCCAAAGTGCAACAGCCGTTGGATGGTAAGGGAGAAACAAAATCTCTCGGACAATTCGACAGATCCCTTCACTTCAGCCAGTTTACTCCCAAGTTCAGCTTGCAATATCTCTCATCCCACAATCAATTGCTTTACGCTTCCGTATCCAGAGGATATAAAACCGGAGGATTTAATGTTTCTTTCCTCAACGATGACGAGTATATCTATTCACCCGAATATAACTGGAACTACGAAATAGGCGCCAAGCTATCTTTCCTGAATGGTCGACTGACAACCGACTTAGGATTGTTCTATATAGATTGGCGCAATCAGCAGATAACCAATACTATTCCGGCTGTAGGTAATATAATCCGAAACGCCGGTCGCTCTCGCAATAAAGGCGTCGAAATAAGTTTGCAGGCTCGTCCGGTAAATTCATTGGTCGTACATATGAATTATGGATATACAGATGCCCGATTTGTTCACTATAAGAAAGAAGAACGTGGCACCCTAAAAGATTATGGTGGTAATTACCTGCCTATGGTCCCCTGTCACACCTTCTCTTTAACAGCCGGATATACATTCTACAACATCTGCTCCTGGATCGACCGCCTTACACTCAATGGTGGCGTATCGGCAACAGGCCCAATCTATTGGTACGAAGACAACCAAGCCAAACAAAACCTGTATGCACTGGTCAATCTGAAAATTGGTGCGAGTAAAGGAAACTTTACGTGGGAAGTCTGGAGCAAAAACCTCACCAATACCGACTATCTGAGCTACTACTTCGTGACAAGCAAAGCCTATGCGCAAAAAGGAAAACCCATCATCCTGGGGACATCTGTCAGCGTCCGTCTTTAATCAAGCAACATCAAAAAATGGAAATAAACAGATTTTTCCCACTATCCCAGAAGACACTGAACCTTGGTACGTTTTTCTGTCTATATATCGCACAGGCCATCCCGATGAGTTTCTTCTCTACTGCCATACAAGTATTGATGAGACAGGCTGATTACTCTCTTTCGTCCATCGCCTTATTACAGCTTATCAAACTTCCATGGATATTGAAGTTTCTTTGGGCACCACTCATCGACCGGCATTGCATCACCATGAAAGACTATAAACGCTGTATCATTTCATCCGAAATAGTATATGCTTTACTGATCCTTTTAGTAGGGCTACTCGACATCCAGACAGACCTTTACCTCATTATCGGATTGGTGTTTCTATCACTTGTAGCTTCAGCTACACAAGATATAGCCACAGACACACTTGCTGTACTTTCTTTTGACAAGCGGGATAAAAGTTTGGTCAACAGTATGCAATCAATGGGTAGCTTCGGAGGTACATTAATAGGAACGGGCGTCCTGCTTCTTGTTCTCCAACACTATGGCTGGCATGCAGTGATACCGTGCTTATGCATTTTCGTACTATTGGCAGTTATCCCGTTACTGAAGAATAAGCGCATGAAAATGACTGTCAAGGAATCTGCAAAGCGAGCACGACTTACCGATTTTATATGGTTCTTTGCCCGTCGCAGTATCTGGAAACAAATAGGATTTCTACTACTTTACTACGCCAGCATTATCGGCATTTTATCGGTACTGCGTTCTTACCTGGTTGATCTGGACTATTCGATGAAAGAGATAGGCATTATGATAGGCATCGTAGGTACCGGAGCCGCTTTCGCATCATCTTTTCTGGCCGGATTACTGGTTCGCAAAATCGGACGATATTATTCCAGAATACTATTCGCGATATTCATTCTGTTTACCACACTCTATTTTATGTGTATTTCGTGGACGCCTCCCTCACTCCCAATGCTCTGTTTGGGCATCGTACTATTGTGGAGTGCCTACGGTATGGCAACCATTGTGGTATATACCACTGCCATGGATTGTGTACGCAAAGGATGCGAAGGAACTGATTTTACCATTCAAACTGTACTCACACACCTAAGTGGTCTGCTTATGGCCTTTCTTAGCGGAGTGGTGGCCGACAGGGTTGGTTATCACGGTCTATTTATCTTCGAAGTCGTATTGGCTTCCATATCGCTGATCTATATCTTCTGTTTCTTCAGAAAAGAATCTCAAACTATTCATTCTTAACACATATGTATACTGAAATAATCAATAAATACAATGTACCGGTACCCCGATACACCAGTTATCCACCGGCCAATTATTTTGAACCGTTTACCAACAGCCGCTACCTGGAGGCTGTGCAGCAATCGAACAAGGTTTCAGAACGTGCGTTATCGTTTTATCTGCATATCCCGTTCTGTCGACACTTGTGTCACTATTGCGGATGCAACTCATATCCTATGGCACGTCCCGAAGTCATTGAATCCTATGTAAAGGCCTTGCATCAGGAGATGGATCAAATTCTTCCTTTGTTGGACAAGAGCCGCCCGATCGCACAAATACATTATGGAGGCGGAAGCCCCACAGCCATTCCTATAGCCTTGATCAAAGAGCTGAATGCTCACCTATTATCATCATTCCGGATGATCGATCGTCCGGAAATAGCCATTGAATGCCATCCCGGATATCTTTCTGAGAAAGATTGGCTACAGCTAACCGAATGTGGTTTCAACCGTGTCAGTATTGGCGTGCAAGACTTTAACATCGAAGTCCTGAAAACAGTGAATCGCCGCCCTTCCTTAGTAGCGATGGAAGATATCTTTGCTCTGCTACGTGAAAGGGGAGTAAGCATCAACCTTGACTTTCTTTATGGCTTACCCAAGCAAACAGTAGAGAGCTTTGCCCGTAGTATAGAGCAAGCCATTTCCTTATCACCCGACAGACTGGTCACATTCAGTTACGCCCACGTGCCTTGGATCAATAAACGACAGTTGATTCTGGAGAAATCAGGTCTACCCGATAATCGTGAAAAACGGAATATGTTTGACACTGCTGCCAAGCTATTGCTTGAATCCGGTTATCAATCTATCGGAATGGATCACTTTGTACGCTCAAACGATGAACTGAGTATCGCCATGCAAACCAAAAAATTACACCGCAACTTTCAAGGTTATTGTACCCGACGCACTACTGCACAGGTATATGGCTTGGGCGTAACTGCTATCAGCCAACTCGAATCGGCCTATGCTCAAAACACGAAAGATATTCTCCACTACATCGAGACTATCGGCAAAGGCGAACTATGTATTACCAAAGGCTACGCCCTTTCTCCAACCGAGCAATTAACCAGAGAAGTGATTGAAACCTTAATGTGCAATGGATGCATCGATTGGAAAGCTCTGTCAAACCGTTTGCACGTATCAGTACCGACTCTAAAAGCCGCTACAGCCTATGATGAACAGAAACTGTCGGTCTTTGCCAATGACGGGCTGATTTACTATACTGATGACTATCTTGAGATGACAACCGAAGGTTCAGCATTTGTACGCAACGTAGCCGCTTCACTTGACAAACTTATGCTCCATACCCCACATTCATATTCAAAACCTTTGTAAAAATGAACCAACCAGAAACAAAAAATTATCGTTTGCGAGACACGATTATCATTGGTGCAGGTCTCACCGGACTGACTATCGCCTATTACCTCACTCGCAAGGGATGTGATGTCGAAGTAATCGAACAACAATCCCGCACGGGCGGTCAGATATGTACCTACCACGAAAGTGGCTTCACCTTCGAAAGCGGACCGAATACCGGTATAATCTCTCACCCTGAAGTAGCCGAACTTCTCGAGGCACTCTCTCCAATCTGCCGTTTAGAAACAGCCCGCGAAGCTTCCAAACAACGTCTTATATGGAAAGGTAATCGTTTTCACCCTCTCCCCTCGGGACTGTTCAATGCAATTACCACGCCGTTGTTCAGTACAAAAGATAAATTAAATATCCTATGCGAACCTTTCCGCTCAAGAGGAAACAATCCTGACGAAACCATTGGCGAACTGGTACAACGTCGCTTGGGCACGTCTTATCTGTATTATGCGGTAGACCCGTTCATTTCGGGTGTCTATGCCGGTGACCCCATGCGGTTGGTCACCCGTCACGCCCTCCCTAAGCTTTATCAGCTTGAACAGACCTATGGCAGCTTCATTCGCGGTGGCATTGCAAAATCGTTTTCACCCCGAAACCAACGCGATCGACTGGCCACACGAAAAGTTTTCTCTACCCATGGAGGCCTCAGTAATCTGACAGGAGCATTGGAACAGGCCATTGGAAATAAACGATTCTCATTGGGAGCGACCTCAACATCCCTGATACCTTGTGAGCGTGGTTGGTTGGTTTGCTTTACAGATGCCAACGGAAAGGTCGATCAAATTCGTTGCCGGAAGGTGATAACCACCATACCTGCCTATGCCCTGCCTTCACTTCTTCCTTTTATCCCCACCGAACAAATGAACCGGATTAGCAATCTTACCTATGCTCCCGTTATGCAAGTCTGTGTGGGTCTGCGTAATACTTATGGAAAAGAGTTCCCTGCCTTTGGGGGATTGGTTCCTTCCTGTGAACAAAAATCTGTTTTAGGTATTTTGTTTCCATCGGCTTGCTTCAGCAACCGTTCTCCAAAGGATGGCGCCTTGTATTCATATTTCCTGGGCGGAACAAGGCATCCCGAACTCCTGACAAAAAGCAATGACGAAATTACCACGTTAATTGGCACTACCATGCACGAGATGCTGAATTATCCTGTTGGAATAGTACCCGATCTGATACGCATCTTCCGGCATGAAAAAGCCATTCCCCAATACGAAAGTAGCAGCGCCGACAGGTTTACCACAATTAACGAACTACAAAAGCAATATCCCGGATTGGTATTGGCAGGAAATCTCAAAGGAGGAATCGGTATGGCCGACCGCATCAAACAAGCTGTCGAGATTGCCCGCGAAAAATAAACCTTTCCTATCGCCTACCTATATTTACAAACAGTCTGAGAAAATACCTATCAATCCTTACGACACTACTTAAAAGAAAGGATTGGGAAAGATGAAATTCATTTTCCCAATCCTTTTAAAGGTATTTATCAATACCATAATAATAACCTTTAGAGCCTCTTTAACTTTTTGACAGGAACATCAGATTTTCTTTCCTATGTAGAACACATACCCATAATATTCCTTATACTTATAGTAAAGTTGGGTCTCATGACGCTGGTTGGCAATAAAATCCACAGCAGCTTTATTACCGGCATATTTTTTCAGAAAATTCTCCTGGGCTTCTACTTGTGGAGTATAAAAATGTTCTATCCAACAGTTTTCAGGTAAAATAAAACAGGCAACAGGGATATACCCGGCCCTTTGCATTTGGGCAACCTTATTGGGAATAGTATCTATCTCAGGATAAGCATCCATCCAGAAGTCATTAATCTCGGCAGGCCGTTTATCAGTAAACCAGGAAACTTCTGAGACAGCGATATAGCCCCCTATTTTCAAATATTGCCACCACTCTTTCAGCCCATGCTGAAAACCTATATTATAAATTGCTCCTTCCGACCAGATCAAGTCCAACTCTTCTCTACTGAATGGAAGATTGTCCATTGAACCTACAATTCCCTTTACCCGATCTTGTAAGCTCAACTGACTGGCATGGTAGTTGAAAATGTCTATAAAAGCAGGAAACAAATCTAAACCTATGATTTGTCCGGATGTATGCCCGGCTAATGTCATTGTCTGAGTGCCTGTACCACAACCAAGATCAGCTATACGAGAATTTTCGTTCAGATCCTCAATAAAACTAAGAGCTTTAATGGTCACTTCAGGACTGCCAGGCCCCTGTCGTTTTATACTTGAGAAATATTCGCAGATTAAATCGAAATCGAATTCGTGAATTGATTTATTATCGTTATTCATGATGCTTTAATTTATTAATGTATATATATGAAAATATCTCAGACAAAAAATATGCCTGAGCCAGAATTGCAGCATAACCTCAAACTTACGTTTAAAAGGTTATTTACTTCACGGAATCCTTCTTAAGTTTAAACATCCAAACTTTTTTAGTAGAACGCAAAGATAACCACAATTTTTATTATGACAACAGTTGGAACAAATTTATCTTATAAGTGTTTTCAAACCATCTGGTAAACATAATGCAATAATACTTTTTAATCCGTAATAAAGGTAATAAAAGCTGTAATCCATATCCTATATCAACGAACAAAACCGACTGTTTTTGCATTTGAATCAAAAAGGCAAAAAACAACTGAATTATCAGTCTAATGCCGGTAAATGTGTAATCTAATAATATATGATTATGGAATATGTAAAACTGAACAATGGCATTGAAATGCCGATTTTAGGGTACGGAGTATATCAAGTAACTCCCGAAGAGTGTGAAAGATGCGTATCAGATGCTATCAGTGTAGGGTATCGGCTGATCGATACAGCCCAAGCCTATGGAAACGAAGAAGGCGTGGGAAATGCCATCCGAAAATCAAGCATTCCCCGCAAAGATCTATTTATCACTACGAAAGTTTGGATATCGAATGCAGGCTACGAAAAAGCAAAGGCATCTATTGAGGAATCCCTGCAAAAATTGCAAACCGACTATATCGATTTGCTTTTGATTCACCAACCTTTCAATGATTATTATGGCACTTATCGCGCCATGGAGGAAGCAAACAAAACAGGTAAAGTGCGAGCTATCGGAGTCAGCAATTTCTATCCCGACCGCTTTGTCGATCTGGCAGAATTCTGCGAGATAAAGCCAGCGGTGAATCAAATGGAAACCCATGTATTCAATCAACAAAGAAAACTACGGGAAGTCATGCAGGAATACGGCACAGAACTAATGGCTTGGGGACCGTTTGCCGAAGGTCGAAATGATTTTTTCACCAACGGGACTTTGGCCGCCATTGGTGTCAAATATGGAAAGTCGGTTGCACAAGTTGCTCTACGTTTCTTAATTCAGCGTGGCATAATAGTAATACCCAAGTCTACACATAAAGAACGTATGATTGAGAATTTCAATGTCTTTGACTTCAGTTTGACAGAAAGAGAAATGACGGTTATAGCCGCACTTGACAATGAAAAAAGTCTATTCTTCTCACATTATGATCCGGAAATGGTAAAATGGCTGATTAACTATGTGAAATAGCTGCAAAGTATATATCTGTATCTACACTTGACGATTGACATTATACAAGCAATATCCTGAGATCCTGATCAGAAAATCGTAGAAAGTCCATTTTGACTAACTATTCATTTTTCAAAAAACAGCGAAACAGGAATGAATCGGCAAGTAAGATGCAAATATTCCGCATATTTATAGGATGAAAGCCGGAAGTCGTTAACAAGAAGTTAACATCGTAAAAACAAAGAACGAACTTCTTATCAAGAGAAAATTAATATCCTGAAAACAGAAAGTTAACTTTCTGTTTTCAGGATATTAATTTCAGAAAGCAAAACAAGATCAAGTCGTGAGAAAAATGATAAACCGAACCCCAAAAAGGCAATTTTCTTCCAGAATTCAACTATAGATGAACATCTGGAGAATAGCATTTTGGAACCATTCCACTATTTCAGCATTCAATTTAATTACAATATTCGTCAATTGCCCTTCATCGTGGGCACAATATTTCCCAAATGCAAAACGCATGAATTATGCTATCGCAAAATCCACGCGTTTTTATTCTATTTGTCATCGTCAGTCCGTAAAGAAACGTCTCTCCGCATTTCTAAAATACAAAATGACAGATTACTTTTCCGATATTCCCAAAGTCAATCCGCGGCGAGGATGGAATTTCATAAGTCTCTTCGTTACAACCATACGTGTTGTTCCCTCTCCTCCTCCGTTTTCCGATACACCACTCATTGTTTTCAATGCTACACTCAGCAATGTCTCATTCGTATTACCAAAAGGCAGATAAGTGCTTAAATAAGAATCCTCGTTATATTCATATGCAGGTTTGAAACCGTTGACATAATCCGATTTTTCTTGTACGTTGAATACATTACATACAGCTAAATTCAGGATGAACCGATCCGTAGGATGAACAAAAGGCTCTGTAGCAACATATTCTCCCGCAGTTTGAGTTCCTATCAATATCACCTTCATATAAGGGTTAAGGCAATTGATAACCATCTCCGCAGCTCCTCTCGTAGCATTGGTAGTCAATACATAAACAGTAGATAAGTTGAGATTTGCACCCGACTGGATAAGTTCCGGATTGAACGTCAGATCCTGATTCGATTCTACACGTTTATCATTATACCTCAATAAAGCAAGCAATTGATTCATTTTATCAGCCGGTGCAAGCATAGTGCAGAGCAGCTGTACACAATCTAAACTGCCACCGGTGTTATATCGGAGATCTAACACAAACTCATTTACACCATCTGTCTGGAATTTCCGGAAAACTTTCCGTAAATCGTCATTATAGGCCTGGCTATCCGCTGTTGATCCCGCTTTAAACTCATTGTACATCAGGTACCCAACCGTTTTTCCATCCCAAGGGATAACATCGAAATAATGGACAGGCTTATCGGTCAAAGAACGTGAAGCAGATATCGTTGTGTCCCCTATTGGTACGACACTACCTGTTGTTTTGCCATCTTCCCCAACTACCTCTTTATATACACCTATTTGAAGTGTCCGGACACCTCCTTGTTGCAATTCCGGCTCTACCTTTTTGGTGATATAATCTCCATCCAGCATCATAATCCAATGCCCACGCTTCAATCCGGCCTCTTCGGCCGGTGACCCTGGAACAACATAAGATATCAGAGCATTATAAGCCGTATCGTTATCAAGCACTTTATATAAGCTATAGTCGAAGCCATAGCTTGGGATAGGCTCGTCAAGCAGAGAGTCGATATTACTGAAGCCCTTATCCATGGAAGCAACAGCCTTTTTTAGAAATTCTGCCGGCTCCTGGAAATAATCCGGAGCGGCAGGTGAAGGCATGTCTTTATACCATAAATACTCCTGACGCATCACACTATCTATCCAAATGTCACGTCCCGTCTCCGGATAATATTCCGGCCAGCGGTCTACACCACAGGAAAAAAGACTTGTCAGTATAAGGGTTCCCAATAAGGGAAGTATCAATAGTTTTCCTCTTTTCATAATCTATCGGCAATCATAATCTGCGCAAATGTAGTGAATACTTAGCTTTCATACCACTATTACGATATAAAAAAACTATCTTTGCTTTCATTCAATAACCGGATATAAAATACAAAACACCTTATTACTATGATTGTACAAAATTTAAATTTTGATAAAACGGTTGCATTGGCAAAAGCCAAAGCTGAAAAAATGATAGAAAACGGACTTTATTCACGTTTCAGGTTATCCGATAAAGAGAGATTGGATAAAGCTTTGTTAGGCTGCATCGGAGAGTTAGCATTCCAACAACATTTAAGTAATCTGGGAATTCCATTCGAATTGGATCATACAGACTTCCAATCCCATCATACCGATGAATTTGACGTAAAAGTAAACGGTGCCAAAATAGATATCAAAGTGGCAAAGAAAACAACCGCCAATCCTCCATCCGACAACTGGACCTATGGTTATCCACAGGAACAGCACCCCGAAACAAAAGATTACGTCGTTGTAGGGTGGGTAGACTTCAACAGAAAAGAAGTTGGCTTTTATGGTTGGATCAGAGGAGAGCAAATAGTAAGATTTAAAGTTGTCACCCGCAATTCTTATGCCAAGTACCCTTATCTGACACCTAACCATGAATTCAAATGGGGATGTCTCACTAAAGATTTGAACGAGATTTTGAAGTAAAACGATTAGATTATCCCTGAAAAACACTCTTCATTGAAGTTTTTTTCATTTTTCTCCAGAAACTCGTAGGGTATTCTCTGTTTGAACGATCTTATATATAGGAAGCAAACTATTATTCACCCTTCAAACTCTGAAAAAGATGAAAACGCAATGGATAAAATCAATCGGATGTGTACTGGCAGTTTTGATTCTGTCAGGTGTTATTCCACTGACAGCACAGGACAATGTGGAAAAATATACGATAGTCAGTGGTGTAATCAAGGATAAATCGAATAAAAAGAAGCTGGAGCATGTCAATGTCTCGATATCGGAAAGTAATATCGGTACCATCACCAATACTGACGGAGAATTCTCTTTAAAAATTCCCGAATCGATTCAAGCTAAAGACATAGAAGTTTCGCATATCGGTTATCTCAATGCCCGAATCCCCCTGAAAGGAGAAAGCCTCACGGAACAGACCATTTGGCTCTCTCCTTATGCCAACTTACTCAGCGAGATTCTGGTACGGGCCAGAGATCCACGAAGCATTGTGGAAGAAGCACTTCGCAAGATTCCAACCAACTACAGTCCGAAAAGCAATATGCTCAAGGGATTCTACAGGGAAATTGCCCAAAAAGGACGACGGTATATCAATATATCGGAAGCCGTAATAGACATTTATAAAACACCTTACAATGAAACAGCCGAACGAGACCGGGTTCAGATTTCCAAAGGACGCAGACTGCTAAGCCAAAAGCAAAGCGATACACTGGCTGTAAAATTACTTGGAGGTCCCAATATGGCCATTTATATTGATGTAGTAAAGAACCCTGATTGCCTGTTGGCTAAAGAAGATTTATTGTTTTACGAATTTCGTATGGAAGACCCGACCAGCATCGGTGACCGGTCACAGTATGTCATCAGTTTCCGCCCTAAAGTAAAGTTGTCTTATCCTCTGTGCTATGGTACACTCTATATTGACAAGGAACGCCTTTCGTTCACGCGGGCAGAGTTCAATCTCAGTATGGATGACAAAAACAAGGCGACTCAAGCTATTCTGAGGAAAAAACCTTTCGGACTGCATTTCAAGCCGGTAGAAGTATCCTACCTGGTATCGTACAAGAATCAGGGAGACGTTACTTATCTGAGTTATATCCGGAACAACATTCGTTTCAAATGTGACTGGAAACGCAAACTCTTTTCTACCAATTACACGATCTTATCGGAAATGGTAGTGACAGACAGGGAAGAAAACAACATAACAGCCATTCCCTATAAAGTCGCTTTCAAACAAAACCATGTATTTTCCGACAAAGTGGATAACTTTACCAATGACAACTTCTGGGGAACTTATAACATCATAGAACCCACCGAATCATTGGAACATGCGGTAAACAAACTGAAAAAGCAACAGAAACAGTAACCACTTTTTTAGTATCTTTGACGAATTCTAACTCCCAACACACCCCGATATGCTGAACGACGTATTCGTACTCACTCAAATAAAAGAAGGAAATATAAAGGCGTTTGAAACATTATTCCGCCAATATTATACTCCGCTTTGCCTGTACGCCGCCAGCATAACGGGAGAAACAGACGTAGCAGAAGAAATTGTTGAAGAATTGTTCTATGTACTCTGGAAAGACCGTGAGAAACTTGAAATCTTTCATTCTATCAAGAGTTATCTCTATCGGTCTGTACGCAACCGTTCCATCCAGTACTGCGAACACCAAGACGTAAGAAAACGCTATCAGGATGCGGTTCTATCTATTCCGGAAAATGTGGCTTCAGCCGATCCACAGGAACAGATTGAATACAAAGAACTGCAACAACTGATAGACAAAACCCTTAAAAAACTACCGGAGCGCCGTTTCCAGATCTTTCGCCTGCACCATACAGAAGGAAAGAAGTACTCTGAGATAGCTTCCCTCCTCTCACTATCGGTGAAGACTGTGGAGAAAGAAATGACCCGGGCACTCCAAACATTACGAAAAGAAATTGAGAACTATATTCAGACATCATGAATCGAATAGAAAAAAACAAGATCAAAACAGACCGGGCGTGGAACAAGTTATATAATCGCCTGGAGACAGATGGGCTGCTACCTGCCGAGGGGCACAGCTCTGCCATACGTCCGGTTGTATGGATCAGCACAATATCGATTGCAGCAATCATATTCCTATGTATCTATCTCCCCATAACATTACGAACCGACAGCCAATCATCTACCGGTGAGTTACTGGTCAAGGCCAATAAAGAAGAGAGCATACTGGTCACCACTCTTGAAGATGGTTCTGTAGTCTATCTTTCCGGACAAACCTCATTGCAATATCCTAAACACTTTTCTGGAAAAAGAAGAGAGGTAAGCCTAAAAGGGAATGCCCTTTTTGATGTAGCGGGCAATCGTGCACGTCCTTTCTTCATTGAAACCGGAAAAGTACAGATTGAGGTGATAGGTACAGCCTTCCATGTAAAAAACAGTGGTAATTCTCCATTTGAGTTATCCGTCCAGCGAGGCGAAGTAAAAGTCACTCAAAAACAGAACGGACAAGAAATACACGTCAAAGCAGGAGAAACTGCCACTTTACTACAGAATAAATGGCACCTGACTGTAACCAAAGATTCCAAACAGTTTGCCCGTTATATGCAAAAGATGTGCTTTAAAGACGAACGGCTGGACAATATCCTGCATGCCATTAATCTACGCCAGTCAGAGATCCATTTAGAGAGTTCCCCGGAATTGGACGAACATTTGCTAACAGTTTCTTTTTCGGATGACTCCCCTGAAAAAATGGCCGAATTAATTAGCATGGCACTGAACCTGAAGTGTACACGTAAGCATAATGTAATCACTCTTACTAAGTAGCTCCGGAACTTAAAGAAGAAAAAGAAATGAAAACTTTGAAAAGTCTCTCCCTGCAATATTTATTCACTTGTCTGCTATTGTTTATGGCAGTTCGGGTGAAAGCAGACGGCTCCGGTATCTTCGACCGCATCATCCGGCTTCCAAGAACTGAAGCAACAGTCTATCAATCTTTGGCCAAAATAACAGAAGAGACAGGATATCTGTTTATCTATGACAGCAAACTGATTGACAATGAACGTAAGATAAAATTAAAAGGCGGAAAACGAACCGTACGTCAGGCCATTTATGACATCATCGGCAGCGACAGTCTTCAACTCCGCTCTGTGGATAAGCACATTATTATCAACCAACCGGAAAGCATGGTAACAACTGAATGGAAAGCAAACTCTCACAAAGACAGCACATCCTTTTTCACCCTTGAGGGAATATTGATAGACCAACTCTCCAGAGAACCGATTCCCTATGCTACCGTAAGTGTGCAGGGAACCTCTATTGGCAGCGTTAGCAATCAAAATGGAAGTTTCAGACTTAATCTGCCCGACTCTCTCCAGAACAGCCGGATTCACTTTTCGCATCTGGGCTATGTGCCACAAACGACGGACGCTTCCCTCCTTGCCGGACGAAGCGGTACTTTTGCATTAGAACCCAAAGTAATTCCTTTGCAGGAGGTTATTGTACGTATTGTCAACCCGGTACGCCTGTTGAGAGAAATGCTCAAATTGCGAAAAAAGAATTACTCACAAAATCCTGTCTACCTAACTTCTTTTTACAGAGAAGGAATCGAACAAAAGAATCGGTTTGTCAGTCTGACAGAGGGAATTTTCAAGATATACAAAGCTCCTTCGGACGATCCGGAGAAGGCTGATCAGGTGAAGTTACTGAAAATGCGACGCATCACCAACCAAGCCGTAAAAGACACTTTAATTGCTAAAATGAAATCGGGTATCCACGCCAGTATCGAATTGGATCTAATCAAGAGTCTGCCCGATTTCCTACTTCCGGACTCCAAAGAGTGTGTATACGTTTATACTTCCAGCGATCTTGCCGTAATCGATAACCGGCTTGCCAACGTGATCTGCTTCAAACAACATCCGGGCATCAATACCCCATACTATTGTGGAGAACTCTATATCGATACTGAAGATGGTGCCCTGCTACGCGCACGATTCGAATTGATTCCCCGGTATATACACAAAGCCGCCAACATGCTGGTAGAAAAAAGAAGTCGCAATATCCGGATCATTCCACAAAAGGTAGTCTATACGGTATCTTATAAGCCCTGGAATCAAACGTATTACATCCACCATGTCCGTGGAGACTTACACTTCAAGATAAAACAAAGGAACAAATGGCTCAGCAATACAAACCTGCATACTTGGTTTGAAATGGTCACTTGTAAGATAGAAACGGGCAATGTCAGCCGTTTCGCTTACAGTGACCGACTGGCTACACATACCATTTTTGCAGAAACTCCATTTGTATACGACAAAGATTTTTGGGAGGATTTCAATGTAATTCCTCCCGAAAAAGAGTTAAGTGAAGCCATCGAGAAAATTTCTTCAAAAATAGAAGAGACCGAAAACTGAAGACCATACAGATCTACTTTTTCTTGCCTACTCCTCGTTCGGCAATATAGACTCCACTCAAAATCAATGCCGATCCCAATAGAGCAACTATCGTGATTGTCTCGTCAATCACGATAGCAGAAGTCAGTAAGGTAATAAGCGGAACAACGTAAATATAACTGGTAGTGCAAACCACTCCCAATTGTTTCACTGCCGTATTCCACATAATGTAGCACAGCATCGAAGCAATCACTCCCAGAAAAAGCAGGTTTAAAACAACGACCGGTTGGAAAAGAATATGTGTATCCATCTGCAAAGGAGAGACAAAAAAGAGAGGTAAAAGGGTCAGCAGACCATAAAAGAAAACCTTCCGTGTTATGAACAACGTTGGATAATGAGTATTCATCCGCCTGAGAAGTAAACAATAGAAAGCCCACATCAATGCTGCCGCCAGAGTCAGAATATCGCCAACCGGACTAAGCTGCAGAATGAAACTGCCATTGAACACAACCAGTCCCACTCCAATGAGTGCTATCAAAGAGCCACCTACCAAACGGGCCTTCAATTTGTCACCTTTATAAAAGAAAGGAGCCAGCAGCGCTGTTAAGACAGGAGTTGTACAGATAATGAGTGATACATTTGAAGCAAGCGTCATCCCCAACGCAGTGTTTTCGGCAACAAAATAGAGTGAGCCTCCACACAATCCAAGCCCCACAAACCGCAGTTCGTCCTGCCAACTTTTGGCCCGTAACACACGGGGAGAGAAAAACCAGATACAGATATATGCCAATAAAAAACGGTAGAACAGAATATCGACAGGCGACAGACCATATTTTATCAGAACCTTGGTAGAAACAAACGTAGTTCCCCATATCATTACCGTCACCGTCGCCATCACGTGATACCATCCGGCCGTTTTTAAAGTTGTTTTCATATTTGCCCGATTTGCTATAAAATTTTCTCCGCAAAGATAAGGATTGCAGACGGAAGAAAATCGTATCTTTGCCATTCATTTTTCACTAAAATACCATTATGCAAGGAATCAAGAATCTGACTCAAGGTCCTATCAACAGACAACTGTTCAACCTGGCCATGCCCATTATGGCAACCTCTTTTATCCAGATGGCATATAGCCTGACAGATATGGCCTGGGTAGGACGCCTCGGAAGTGAAGCCGTCGCTGCCGTAGGCTCAGTAGGCATTCTTACATGGATGTCCGGTTCCATTTCTCTATTGAATAAAGTAGGTTCTGAGGTTAGTGTCGGACAATCCATAGGTGCACAAAATTACGAAGATGCCCGTTGTTTTGCTTCGCACAACATTACCATTGCACTTGTTATTTCACTCTGCTGGGGCGGACTGCTCTTTCTATTCGCCCGTCCCATCATCGGCATTTACGAGCTGGAAGCACACATCACCGAAAATGCAATTGCTTATCTGCGCATCATTTCTACCGGACTGCCTTTCATATTTCTTTCGGCGGCCTTCACCGGTATTTATAATGCGGCTGGAAGAAGCAAAATACCATTCTATATCAGTGGTACCGGATTATTACTTAATATTATCCTCGACCCACTTTTCATTTTCGGTTTCGGATTGGGTACCAACGGTGCGGCCTATGCTACCTGGATTTCACAGGCAGCAGTATTCGGCATTTTCATCTACCAATTACGTTACAGAGATGCTTTGTTGGAACGGTTCCCGTTTTTCACGCGGCTAAAAAAGAAATACACCCATCGCATCCTGAAACTGGGGCTACCGGTAGCTACTCTCAATACTCTGTTTGCTTTCGTCAATATGTTCCTTTGCCGTACTGCATCCGAACAAGGAGGACACATCGGACTGATGACTTTTACGACCGGAGGACAAATAGAAGCCATTACCTGGAATACATCGCAGGGATTCTCCACAGCCCTGAGTGCTTTTATCGCCCAAAATTATGCAGCCGGACGAACGGACCGCGTAATAAAGTCATGGCATACGACTTTGTTGATGACTTCGGTTTTCGGTACCCTTTGTACCTTACTATTCGTCTTTTTCGGGAACGAAGTATTTGCACTTTTTGTCCCCGAGCAGGCTGCCTATGAGGCCGGTGGTATTTTTCTCCGTATCGATGGCTATTCACAGCTCTTCATGATGCTTGAAATCACGACACAAGGAGTATTCTATGGCATCGGACGAACAATTCCGCCTGCCATCATCAGTATTACATGTAACTATATGCGTATTCCACTCGCTATTCTGTTTGTTCGTATGGGCATGGGTGTAGAAGGCATTTGGTGGGCCGTGTGCGTCACTACAGTTGCTAAAGGACTGATATTGGCAGGGTGGTTTGCTCTGATTAAACGAAAAGTACTGTCACGCCCCGTAGTCTGAAAAGAAATTGTTCAACTCAGGCAACAAAAGTATATACCTTCTTGTTTTTTTTACAAGGCAAATGACAGGCTAACCAAATAATCTGTATATTTGCCATGTTTTTATAAAATGGAGGTATCCATTTAATTATTAACTATATAAAAAGAGCTTAATTATGAAGAAGATTAAATTTATGGCTTTGTTTCTGAGCATGGCCCTCGTTTTCGGAAGTTGTGGAAGCATGAACAATACAGCTAAAGGCGGTGTCATCGGAGGTGGTTCGGGAGCTGCTTTGGGAGCTATCATCGGTGGTATTGCCGGTAAAGGAAAAGGTGCAGCCATAGGCGCGGCAGTAGGTACTGCCGTAGGTGCCGGAGCAGGTGTGTTGATTGGTCGTAAAATGGACAAAAAAGCTGCCGAAGCTGCAAAAATTAAAGATGCGCAAGTGGAACAGGTTACTGATAACAACGGACTGGCTGCTGTAAAAGTAACTTTCCCGTCAGGAATACTTTTTGCATTCAATTCTTCCGCACTGAGCGCAGCATCCAAACAATCTTTAGCTGAATTTGCCAATATTCTGAAAGAAGATCCAACAGTCGACGTAGCCATTATCGGTCATACAGACAAAGTAGGTACTTATGAAGCGAATCAAAAAGTATCTTCCAACCGTGCATATGCAGTAGAAAATTACCTTCAGTCTTGTGGTGTTAAACCTTATCAATTCAAAAAGGTAGAAGGTGTAGGCTATTCGCAGTACAACGAAGCTGAAACACCTGAACAAAACCGTCGTGTAGAAATATTCATGTACGCCAGTGAGCAAATGATTAAAAACGCTGAGGCTGGTAAATAATAATTTCATAACGCACCCATAGGTGTTTTATGCCATGTGCCAATATACTGATTAATCCTGAATGATGGAGGATATATAAAATCGGTACATTGGCACATTCGTATACCGAACCAACAATATCACACACAATGAAACTCCGGAAACCCTTTCGCATCCTGCGCAACCTGATCCTCTTCTTCTTTATCTCCTCGATCGGTGCAGTCATTTTCTATCGATTCGTACCGGTATATGTCACTCCGTTAATGATTATCCGTTCTGTTCAGCAACTCACTTCCGGAGAAAAAGTGATATGCAAACATACATGGGTACCATTTAATAAAATCTCTCCCAGCCTGCCAATGGCTGTGATTGCTTCCGAAGACAATCGCTTCGCTTCACACAACGGATTCGATATGATAGAAATCAAGAAAGCGATGAAAGAAAACGAAACCCGGAAAAAGAAACGGGGCGCCAGTACCATCAGCCAGCAAACTGCAAAAAACGTTTTTCTTTGGCCTCAATCTTCATGGATAAGAAAAGGATTCGAAGTATATTTTACGTTTCTGATCGAAAGATGCTGGTCGAAAGAACGGATTATGGAAGTCTACCTAAACTCCATCGAAATGGGTAAAGGCATTTATGGCGCACAGGCAACAGCTAAATATAAGTTCAAAACTACAGCAGCCAAACTCACCAGGGGACAATGTGCCCTAATTGCAGCTACTTTACCCAACCCAATACGATTTGATTCGGCACGCCCTTCACCTTATATCAAACGACGTCAGGGGCAAATTCTGCGTCTGATGAATCTGGTTCCGAAATTCCCTTCTGCCGATAAGAAAAAAGAGCAAGGAAAAGATACGAAAAGCCCTCAAAATAAGAAAAAGAAAAAATAACAACTTTAAAATAAAAAGACGATTAATTTGATCACAGAAACATTGTTCAATAATAGCTCAAAAGTCTCAGATCATGTATACGGAGAAAAAACTCCTTAAAATAAAATAATATAAGAATAATAAAGAAGGCTGCCTCTGTGAATAGAAGCAGCCTCAGATTTATGTGAAACAGGAAATTACTGTTGAGGTCCCGTACCAAAAGCCGGTGCCTCTTTATCATACCAAACGCGTTCTTTGCTCAACGTTACAGGCGAATTACTCATTTCGCCCTCATACGTATATCCCTGTGCTTGATAAGCTGCAATCGTAATGTCACGGAGCAAATCAGAATCAAGAGGTTTACTTACCGGGAAGCGTCGTGGAATTACGTACTGGTCGCCCAATAACGGATCGAAGTCCTGATATGGTAACAAGGTACTATTCTTCATCGGTACCCCCGAACGGCGAGCAGTAACAAACATATCCATCGGAAGCATCAGATAATGAATGTATTGCTGAATATAAACCTTCTCAAGATCTTTATTCAGATCACCGGTCAAGTGGTAAGCATCATGTGACAGCATTTCATCAATCATACCTTCCTTCAGACTGATTGTTTTATCATGTACATCGTTCGCATAGGTTTTATCATAGTAAGGAATATGATTCTTACCGGCAACAAAATCATAACCGCGGACAGACATTTCCACACCTGCGTTCAAATACTGTTGTGCGGTCATCGGCAGATTGGCTCCTAACAATTTGAACTCCGCCAACAAAAGGTTTGTTTCACCCGCAGAGAAATACAAACCATACCATCCGTACTCTTCCTTATCCTGTACAGGAGCTACATCGGGCACATCGGGGAACGTGTAAATAAGCAAACCTTTAATATTTTCTGTATTCCGGTAAGCAATCGGAGTATAGGTCTTTTTCGCATCGTCTTTGCTCAGCAAATAGAACAACTCGTTGTTGGGATCGAAATAATCTTTATATTCATCCTTTTTATTGATATCCACCTGACAAGGAACCCCATAATAGCGTACCCAAGGCTCTCCGGGAGCCTTCCAGCTCTCAAAATGTTTCTTTCCGTCAGCATCGACCGTATAATTCACATTGGCCTCTACATAAAATGGTAAAGCTCTTTTCTGATCAAAGAAACCTTGAACTACATTAGAGTTATAATCATTCTTCTGGAAGAAATAGAACAGACGTGGGTCGCGATTGCTCACCATAAAATCGATCAACTGCTTGGTTCCTGCACCAACGGAAATATCATTGTTCCAGTTATTATCTCTCTTACCTTTATTGAAAACAAAATCATCATCAAGGGATAAAATAAGACCGGCCGGATTCTGGACAGCTTCATTCACAATGGCAATTGCACGGGCCTTGTCTTTATTAATCAGACGGGCAGCAATTCTAAGCTTCAATGAATTAGCCAGTTTGGCCCATTTGTCAAGCTTTCCTTTATAAATAAAATCCTGAGCACCAAGCACGTCCTGCGGTTTTTTTTCTTTCAGATAGTTAATCGTTTCGTCAAGCTGTTTCAACCAAAGATCAAACAATTCTTCCTGCGTATCGTATTTCGGAGTCAGAGTCCCACCGTAGCGAGCCATTTCTGCTTCTGAGTACTGACGGGAACCATACATGTCCGAGTCTTCAAGTCCCAGATATACCAACATCGGGTTACATAGATAAGCAATATATTCATACTTTTCCTTCTCGTCATCCGGCATCAGACTGATCTGATACTTTATTTCATTGGTATAACGAAGCACTTCATTGACCTGATAGCCACAGCCGGTTTGAGTTACCACATTCAACTTGCTGGAGTTTCCACCTCCCGCTGCAGTTGCCTGCACCCAGGTAGACATTGCATCGAAGCCGGCAAACCACTGAAGATAATCGGCCGGTTGAAAACTCATGGCACATTGAGTAAATAAATAGCGTACGTTAGGTTTAGAAACTGTAGAGGGATCGGTATTCTGCCCGGCAAACTCGTCTTTACAAGACGACATCAGGAACCCTGTACCTACAACAGTCATAGCTGCAAGATATAGATATTTTTTCATTATTTGTTTCATACTAAATATCACATTAAAGGTTTAGAAATCTAAATTAACAGTCATCATATAGTTAGCCGTATAAGGTTCATAACCACGGATACGGAACTCAGAAGCCGTATTACCACGGACACTCTCAGGATTCAGATGGTTAGGTAATGAATTATACAGATATCCCAGATTGCGTGCAGAGAAACTCAACCCCAATCCCTGAGCACCAAACTTACTTGCCACCGATTTCGGAAAGCGATACGACAATGTGATCTCACGCAACGCAATGTAATTCAACTCATGTACCCAAGTGTCGAATATTGTATTCTGTCCCCAAGCCGCACGATTCACATGATAAGTTCCGGCATGTGTGGGTTCCAGTTTTCCTTCTGCCACCAGCTGTTTATAGGACATACCACTTACATCCATTTTAGTTCCGTCTACAAGTGTTGCGAACGTACCGTTCTTAAATACTCCGTCAGGGATAACACCATCACCATAAGAGATACCTTTGCTATCGCCATACTGACTGGTCCAAGACAAGCCACCATGTTCAGGGTCACGCCATTTCAAAGAACTCTTGATCCATCCGGCCTGTGTGCCATACAAGTTAGAATAAGAAGCTACCAACCCGCCAAAACGCATATCAGTAGCAATATGCAAACTAAGGTTTTTCCAGGACAACGTAGTAGATAAGGACCCTAAAAAGTCAGGAGTCATTTTACCCACTTCCTGTACTTTTCCGCTACGTGCTTCATAAGCCCCTCTCCAACTGTCGTCCCATTCCAACAGTGTTTCTCCTTTGTCATTTTTGGCAGGGAGAATGTCAGACATCAACAATCCGTAGTCACCACCTACTCTGGCAACCGAACCGATATGGTAATCGTAATCATTAGCATAACCGCTCAGCGCAATGTAATCGGCTACGTTTTCATGTAATGAGATAATAGTATTTTTATTCTTTGTATAAGTCATTGCGACATCCCACTGCCAGTCCTTGTTTTTATATGGGGTGGCGTTTACAGCAATCTCAATACCTTTATTCTGGATATTACCTGCATTTATCAACTGAGTGTTGACACCCGAAATAGCAGGAACTTCAATCGACATAATCTGATCCCTCGTATTTTCCTTATAATAGGTAACGTCAAAATTCAAACGGCTATCAAACAAACGCAAGTCCAAACCAATCTCCCAAGCATTCTTACGTTCCGGCTTCAACTTCAGACTCTTCATTGTTTTATCCAGAGTGTTCACATAGATATTGCCATCATACATTTCTTTGGTTCCAAAACCATATACCGAATTCACATAATAGGGATCGGTATCGTTACCGACCTGTGCCCACGACCCACGTACTTTGGCAAAAGTGATCCAACGCGGCAAATCAAATGTTTCATTAAGCAGCCATGAGCCGGATACTGATGGGTAGAAATAAGAATAAGTACCCATTCCGCTTTGATATACCAAAGAAGAAGACCAGTCATTACGCCCCGTTATATCTAAATAAACTTGATTTTTCCATCCCAGATTCAGGGCAAAAACAGCAGACATCATTCGCTTAGTATTCGAGATGCTGGCTTCCGACTTTTTAGGATTCTTTGAGTTATCGACAAACCACTGTCCCGGTACTACCATACCACCATCTGTATATACTTTGTATGCCTCCGAACGGCTCGTATAGTATTCGTACCGCGCAAAACCACCTACACTGAAATCTTTTATCTGCTTATTGACAGTAAATGTCCCGCCAAAAGTAGCTTGCTCTTTCGTAGTTTGCCCCATTGTGTACTTACCGCCTTCATTTGCATATCCACTACCCAACTGTTTTTCTTCAAATTTAGTATAATAGTAGTTCATATTAGCATCGGCCTTAAATCTCAACCAATCCAGAATCTGTACGTTCACTTCCATCTGGGGGCGAACCACGGTCTCTTTCTGAGAATAATCGTATTTGTCAATCATGAAAAACAGATCACGTCCAGGAACAGAACCATACTTATCACCATAGCTTGTAGATGCCAGTCCACCATGCTCACCCAGATATTTATCACGGAAATAATTCACATCCAGCATCGGAGTCATAATGGTGCCGTTCGGATTGACGAAACGTTCTCCCACCGTTCTCGGAGAGTTCTTCGGATTCGAATTAGTAAAACTCATAGCTGCCGAAACCTCCACCCGGTCACTGATCTTATGCGAACCTTTCAACAAAAACGAATAACGTTCGAATGTATTTTTTTCGCTGGTAGATCTTGCTTTTTTATAAGAAAGAGAGGTGTAATATGATGTTTTATCATTCCCACCGCGAATAGCCACATTCGTATTGGAGTTCAGTCCCAATTGATACAGGTCCAGCATATTGTCCTTATGAGGTGAATAGTTGGTCCAAGTACCGTCATAATTACGGATCGGCTGGCCATCATATTTAGGTCCCCACCCGTAACTACCCGCACCAATCAAGGTCCGGTCTCCTTTATCATCAAGTTTAAACTGAAAAGGATCCCATACAGAGCCATTGTTGTCCGTGTCTTTCCAACCAGGCATTACCCCTACTCCATATTCAGTCTGGATATCCGGTGTTCTGTAAGCATGATCGATACCAAATGTTTGAGATACGGAAACTCCGAAACCTTTAAATCCTTTACCCGATTTGGTAGTAATTACTACAGCTCCGTTCAGACCACGCGAACCATAAAGTGCAGTCGCAGCTGCACCTTTCAGTACCGAAACTGTTTCAAAGTCATCCGGATTTAAATTCTTCAATTCATTTCCATAATCATTTGCGTTATTGTTTCCGGCATCCCAGTCCATTGTTGTATTTCCGGAAGTCGAGTTATCAAGGATAACCCCATCGATGACATAAATAGGCTGGTTATTGCCTTTCAAGGTAGAGGCGCCACGAATCTGAATTTTTGTAGCTCCGAACATACCTCCATCCGACTGACGAATCTCGACACCGGCCACTTTTCCTTGTAAGGCAGCCACCGGAGAAATCGTATTGGCAGCTTTTAAATCGTCTCCTTTGACCTCGGTCACTGCATATCCCAAAGCTTTCTGTTCACGTTTCAAACCTAAAGCTGTCACTACAACCTCGTCCAATATCTGGGTATCTTCTTGAAGCACAACATTAATAACGGTTTTACCTTTTACGTTTACATCCTGTTTCTTCATACCGATATAAGAAAATTCCAAGACTCCTTCTACAGGAACATTAGATAAGGTGTAATTGCCATCAATATCTGTCACTGTACCATTTGATGAACCTTTAACAAGTACACTCCCTCCGATAATCGGTTCACCGGTTCCATCTTTTACAATTCCTTTCACTGTTATATTCTGCGCAAAAGCAGTAACAGATAAAAAAGACAGAACAAGCACGAACATTTTCTTCATCAATCTCACATTGATAATTTTCGAGTTATTCATTCATTTTTCTTTTTTAGTTAAACAATATGTGTTAATTTAGGTTATAATAAAGATTATAGTTCTCTTAGAACTCAGTTCTTGGATACATTACAGGCACTTCTATAGGGATTCTGGTGGCTGTTAATTGCCGAAGGGGAAAAAGTAGAAATTAGTATTTAAAAATATTATAGTATATTTATTGTATTTTGATACTTTATATCTATATTTACTCCGCAAAATAAGATTGGCAACTCCTTATTTTAGAATATACAACTAAATCTCATTGACAAATGTAAAATTACGCTGCAATAAAGAGGTTAATATTGTATATAATTTACGTTTTTCAAGAATAACCAAGTTCTAAGAGAACTTAGCTTATATGTTTTTCTACTCGCCCAAGATGGGTTTGAGATGTATATGTCATTTCTCAGATTAACTTCATCCATAAGGTTTGATCACTATTTACAAGTAAAAGTTCTATCCATACTTAAAAGCTTAGAAAAGATTCCTTATTTCTTTTTTGAATATAAAACCAATATTTATTTACTAACTACGAAAAACAATCAATAGATTTCTACCCAAACAGGATATTACAAATGTAATATCTAACCGAAATCAAATATTATAGCAAATATGACAGTCAAATATAGCTATCAGACTTTCTTTAATTGACCAGACAACCTACAGAAAATAGGCATCTAACTTGAGGAAAGGGCAAAAAAACAAGGACCGCCCCGGTTTACACTGGGAACGGTCCTTATCCATTCTATAACAATACAACTTTTAAACGTTATGCCGGTTCTTCACATCTTTCTACATAAGCCAATGCATCTCCCTTATTGACCAAAGCACCCTGTTTGGCACACACCTCAATGATACGTCCGCTAAAGTTGGCCAATACCCTGTCATAAGTATTCCACGGAGTGGCAATATAACAGAATACATCATCCGGCTCATACTTATGCCCTACTTCCGGAGGCATAGAAGGTGACTCCACATCAATTTCCCAAATGATTCTTCCTTTTTCCATCGCGGTTATTGGTTCCGCCTTGGCACGCTTCATTCTCTTCACGTCTTCTTCAGAAAAACCTTGTTTGACTAACGCCGCATCCTTAGCACGTTGCAAATCCTCTTCAAACCTTTTTTTAGCTACCCCCGACTTATAGTCACGATATTGCCTGTCATGCATAGCCAGTTCAAAAAGTTCTTCGTCGTCAGGTCCGAATTCCCATCCGTTCTCCAGCATTTCTTTCCGGTACTCTTCAAGCTGATCAGGGTAATTCTTCTGTGGATCTTCATCCGTAAACTCATATCCTTTTTCTTTTGCCAAAGCTATAATTTCGGAATCCAAAGGTCCGGGCAAACGTCCGCTTTTCCCCAGAATCATCCCCCAGGTATTATTATCTATCATACTCCAACGCTCCTCACCCTTCACATGTGCCATTACGTTCATCAATGCCACGTTCTTCACGTACTGGCTGAATGGAGTCACCAACGGAGGATAGCCCAACTTGGGCCACACATATTCTACTTCGTCGAATAGCATCACAAGCAGATCGTCAATGCTGAGCTCAGGTTGATTATTATTCCGAAGTATCATATTGATACCGGCATGTACTCCTTTCAGATCGGCCATCATAGACCCCATCATCCCACCCGGTAAACCACATTTCAACAATAATGAAGACATATGCTTGTTGGTCGGATCCATGAAATAGCCGAGGAAATCATCAATGAATTCCTGCGTCATGGCACGTGCTTTCATATATGCTTTCATGTTGATCTCAGGAACACGGAAACCGGCATCTTTCAACATGGCCTGTACGGAGATCACATCCGGATGAACTTTACCCCAGGATATGGGTTCCATGGCTACGTCAATAATATCAGCACCATTCTCGCAAACTTCAAGAATGGAAGCCATTGATAATCCGGGACCACTATGCCCGTGATATTGAATCAAGACTTCAGGATGACGCTCTTTTATAGCTTTCGTCAATCGCCCCAACATGACAGGACGTCCTACTCCCGCCATATCTTTCAGGCAGATTTCAGGAGCACCGGCCTCAATCAGTTTGTCGGCAATGGCTGTGTAATACTCCACCGTATGTACCGGCGAGAAGGTAATACACAAAGTCGCTTGTGGAATCATTCCCCCCTCAAGCGCATAGTGTATAGAAGGAATAATATTCCTCACTTCATTCAATCCACAAAAAATACGGGTTATATCTACCCCTTGAGCATGCTTGACTTTATACATCAACCGACGGACATCGGCAGGAACAGGATACATCCGCAAACCGTTTAGTCCCCTGTCGAGCATGTGGGTTTGTATTCCGGCATCATTGAAGGGTTTGGTAAAAGCCCGTACTGCTTTGTTAGGATTTTCACCATAGAGCAGGTTGACTTGCTCAAAAGCTCCTCCATTGGTTTCCACACGGGCAAAACATCCCATTTCAATAATCAAAGGTGCAATTCGTACTAACTGGTCGACACGGGGTTGGTATTTACCGGACGACTGCCACATGTCCCGATACACGAGACTGAATTTAATTTCCTTTTTCATTGCCGTAAGTTATAAGTGATTTCACATTCATAGGTTAACTTGTCATTACAAATATACTGAGATATCTGACATAAAGACAAAAATTAGCCTTAAAAAGTTCCCATAAAAGATATGTTATATATCATATTGTCACAAAAACAAAGGAGCAAGGAGGGGTTCCCTCGCTTACTCCTTCTTTTGCACAACTAAAAATCTACACTAAATCAGTATCTAAAAATCAATCTTTCTAATTATAATCAGTATCACCTTAATTAAACGAAGTCCTTCAATTCCTGTTGCAGTCTCTGCCGGGTAAAAAAGATCCGGCTCTTAACCGTACCGAGTGGTAACTCTAATTTTTCAGCTATTTCACGATATTTAAATCCAGAAACATGCATTGAAAACGGTACTTTATATTCTTTAGGCAACGCATTTACTACACGGTGCATTTCTTTCAAGTCATAGGCTCCTTCGGTACTTTCAAATCCGGAGTCTTGCGGGAGATTCAGATGGAAGAGGTTGTCGGTTTGGTCTACATAAGTTTGGTCACGCACAACTTTGCGGTAATTATTAATAAAGATGTTGCGCATGATTGTATACATCCAGCCTTTAAAATTAGTATCCGGCATAAATTTATCTTCATTATCTAATGCTTTCAATGAAGTTTCTTGTAACAGGTCATTGGCTTCTTCGCGATTGGCTGTGAGTTTATAAGCAAAACGGAGTAACTCTTCTTGTACCCCTATCAGGTCTTTTCTAAAACTTAAACTTTTCATACGTTGCGGTTTTTAAGCGGTTAATATTTCGTTTCTTTCTCGATGATGCAAGTTTAAGGCTTATTTTAGATTTCAGTAGGGTAAATTTCACCAATCTTTGGGGTAAAAACTATCAAATGATAGTTTTTGGGTGCTATTTGACAGTTTTTGGGTGTTATTTCAGAAAAGTTTCAATACACTTTGAGAGGTTTGTTTGATAATTAATGTTTTTTATTATGCGCTTTTTGTAAATAGAGACTGAATCACATACCTTTGGATCAAGTTTAACAACGTTAAGAATCAAAAGAATTATGAACTTACTTATCATTTTGGGGATTGTAGTCATCCTCGCCATTATCATTGCTTCCATGTACAACTCGCTGGTAAAACTGAGAAACAACCGTGAAAATGCATTTGCCGATATCGATGTACAGTTAAAGCAACGTCACGACCTTATCCCACAATTGGTAGATACAGTAAAAGGATATGCAGCTCACGAAAAGGATACACTTGAACGCGTCATTCAGGCTCGCAACGGAGCTGTCAGTGCCCGAACAATCGATGAAAAGATTACAGCAGAGAATCAACTTAGTTCCGCCCTCGCGGGATTGAAAATCACCTTGGAAGCTTACCCTGATTTAAAGGCCAACCAAAACTTCCTCCAGTTGCAGGAAGAGATTTCGGACGTAGAAAATAAACTGGCTGCCGTACGCCGCTACTTTAACTCAGCTACCAAAGAACTGAACAATGCAGTACAGACATTCCCTTCTAACTTGATAGCCAACATGTTCGGCTTTCATAAAGAAATGATGTTCGATTTGGGTACTGAACAACGTGCCAATCTGGAAGAAGCCCCGAAAATCAAATTCTAATCCCCAGGAAAGTATATACACATGCAATACGTCGGAATACAGACACAACAGAGCCGGAATAACCTACGTTCCGGCATCTTACTGTTCCTTTTCCCTTGCCTGGTGGCAGTACTGACTTATTTGTTCAGCTACCTGCTCATCACTTTTACCGTGACAGATGATTACGGGCAATACGACACATTGGCAATGACCAATCAAATGTTTATTAATCTGATTCCTTATATTATAGGAGGCGTTCTGGTCTGGTTTATTATTGCCTACTTTGCCAATTCCAGTATTATCAAAGCCGCTACAGGGGCACGACCATTGGAACGTAAAGAGAATAAACGCATCTACAATTTAGTGGAGAATCTCTGTATGTCGCAAGGGATGAAAATGCCTAAAATCAACATAATCGATGACAATTCACTCAATGCGTATGCCAGCGGAATTAACGAACGTACTTATACGGTCACCTTATCAAAAGGAATCATTGAGAAACTCAATGACGAAGAACTCGAAGGGGTCATTGCACACGAGCTGACACATATCCGTAATCACGATGTCCGACTGCTGATTATCTCCATTGTATTCGTAGGCATCTTTTCGATGTTGGCACAAATAGCACTGCGCTCCGTTTATTACTCTTCGTGGACACGCAGCCGGAATGATAAAAACAATGGTGCCATCCTCATCTTGGTTTTAGCCATGATTGTAGCTGCCATCGGCTATTTCTTTGCCACGCTGATGCGCTTTGCCATCTCCCGCAAACGTGAATACATGGCCGATGCAGGAGCAGCAGAAATGACAAAGAACCCATTGGCTCTGGCCAGTGCTTTAAGAAAGATATCTGCAGATCCCGATATAGAAGCTGTGGAGCGCGAAGATGTAGCGCAGTTATTCATACAACATCCTGGCAAACAGGCTAAAAGCGCATTGAGCGGGCTAAGCGGGCTCTTCGCCACCCATCCGCCAATCGAAAAACGAATTGCCATTCTGGAACAGTTCTAACAGAAATATCCTCCCCATATAGACTCAAAAGTCTTCTTCGCCACAGGTTACACAGATTAAGCATTATGTAAACGACGATTTAAAATTCATTCTGTGTTAATCCGTGCAATCTGTGGTAAGTTTTGACATGCCCTCCTTTTTTATTCTTTGTGAAATCCCATCCGGTAAACACGAAATAATATTAAATCATTTGTCTGCTTTATACATTTTATCTTTTCCGACCGTTATCTTTATGTAAACATCCGAAAAACAACCATTGATATGAAAACAAGCAAATGTATCATCCTTCTGATGTTGCTCATCATCGGAACAGGAGTTTGCCCGCTTCAGGCCCAAAGCCGGAAAGAAAAGAAAGAGCAAAAAGAACAAACAGTAAAAGAGCTAATCGAATCGGAAAACTACCGGATTGACGTATCTACAGCATACCCACGCCGAGGGCATATGATTCCACTGACCTCAGTTTATTCTGTGATAGTTCGAAACGATTCGGTCTTTTCACAACTACCCTATTTCGGGCGTGCTTATTCTATTCCCTATGGAGGAGGGCAAGGACTGATGTTCAAGGCTCCGATTGACAAATATAATATGGTCATGGGCAAACGCGGAGCAGCAAAGATAAACTTCACCGCCAGAAACTCCGAAGATCAGTTCAAGTTTAGAATCACTATCTATTCCAATGGTTCGTCCAGCATAGATGTCGATATGCAGAATCGTGAATCGATCAGCTTCTCCGGTGATCTGATACTGCCGGAATAAAATTAGTATAAGTCTACTCCCCTTTCAGGATAGGCAAACAGATCTGATATTTCACAGCCAATGCGCGTACCACAAAAATGCAACAGCCACTGATGACCTGTGTTAAAGCAGCATCAACACCCAGACGGTCGAGTCCCCAATAAATGACTCCGCCAATAACGCATGCCATGGCATAAATCTCTTTACGGAAAATCAACGGAATCTCGTTGATAAACACATCGCGGATTACGCCACCGGCTGCTCCGGTCATTGTGCCCATAATGATGGCCACCCAAAAGGCATAGCCCAAATCGATCGTTTTGCTGATACCAACTACCGTAAATAATGCAAGCCCAATGCTGTCGAAGATAAAAAACGTGTTGTGCATATGAATCAGATGCTTCCGGAAAAAGATAACCCACAGAAGGGCCAGCGCCGAACAGATAAGATAAATGGGATTCGTCATCCAGAACGGAGTAACGTCCAGCAATACGTCACGTATAGTACCACCGCCAATGGCAACAGCCACACCGGCTACATAAGCACCAAACCAGTCAAACTGTTTGGCAGATGCAAGACGAATGCCACTAATGGCAAAAGCAAATGTCCCGATAAACTCCAGAATCTGGATAAAGGTCGGAATCTGAAAGATTGTTGGCATATATCAAGTTTTTTGTGTGCAAAGAAACAAATAATTCCGCAAGAAAGTGTACATTTGTTCCTTGAAAATTGTAAGAATACGAAGATGAAGATAACGATTGTTGCCGGGGCTCGCCCTAACTTTATGAAAATCGCCCCTATCACCCGGGCTATCGATGCCGCTAAGGCACAAGGTAAACGCATTTCTTATCGCCTGGTTTACACAGGGATAGAGAATGACACCAGTCTGGATGCATCCTTATTTGCAGATCTGCATATGAAAGCTCCCGATGCCTATCTGGGCGTAAACGGCAATAACCCCACAGAACTTACTGCGGGAATAATGATCGCCTTCGAACGTGAACTGACGGAAAACCCTACGCACGTAGTTCTGGTAGTCGATGACCTCACTGCAACTATGAGTTGTGCGATCGTAGCCAAAAAACAAAATATAAAAGTGGCACATCTCGTAGCCGGCACCCGTTCGTTCGATATGTCCATGCCCAAAGAAGTCAATCGTATGATAACAGACGGACTTTCCGACTATCTGTTCACAGCCGGCATGGTGGCCAATCGTAACCTGAATCAGACAGGAACAGAAAATGAAACAGTCTACTATGTAGGCAACATCCTGATCGATACAATACGGTATAACCGCAACCGCCTGATAAAGCCAATATGGTTCTCTGTCCTGGGACTGAAAGAGCACGAGTACATCCTGCTGACCCTCAACCGCCATGTGCTGCTGAACAACAAAGAAAATCTGCGGAAATTGATAGAGACCTTACTTGAAAAGGCAAACGGCATGCCGATTGTGGCACCACTGCACACTTATGTACGCAATGCGATCAAAACTCTCGACATCACAGCTCCTAACCTGCACATCATGCCCACACAAAGCTACCTCTCTTTCGGGTATCTGATGAACCAGGCAAAAGCCATTATAACAGATTCAGGCAATGTGGCGGAAGAAGCGACCTTCCTGGGAATTCCCTGCATCACCCTCAACACCTATGCCGAGCATCCGGAAACCTGGCGCACAGGCACCAATGAACTGGTTGGTGAAGATCCGGCAGCATTGGCTGCCAGTATGGATAAACTGATGAACGGAGAATGGAAACAAGGCACTCTGCCCGAACGCTGGGACGGACGGACCGCAGAACGAATTGTACAAATATTATTGGGGGAATAATGCCGGATTCCCCCTCCTTACAGGACTCAAAAGATACACAAAAAAGGTTATATAGTCCGTTCAATCAAAAGGAATTTATTACCTTTGCAGTCTCACGATGAGATGAAGTGTGTATGAAACAACAATATTCTAAACTATTAATAGTAGTCTTCCTTATCCTCTCTGCACCACAGGCTTTTGCACAGTTGAAGGGAGTAATCACTGATTCTATTTCACATGAGCCGCTAATGTACATTTCCGTTTTCTATGAAGGAAAAGGCGTAGGCGGTATATCCAATGCTAACGGAGAATATCAGGTAGAAACCCGCAAAGGTTGGAACGAACTGACCTTCTCTGCAGTGGGGTATATCACCAAGAAAGTGAAAATTCCGGCAGGTGCCAAAGAACTGAATGTGGTGCTCTCACCAGATGATGTCACGCTGGACGAGGTGGTGATAAAACCTAAAAAAGAAAAGTATTCCCGGAAAAACAATCCCGCTGTGGAGTTCATGCGAAAGGTCATCGACCACAAGAAAGCTCAGAAGCTGGAAACCAACGACTATTATCAGTACAACAAGTATCAGAAGATGAAGATGTCACTCAATGACGTGACACCCGAAAGCCTTGAAAAAGGAATCTATAAAAAGTTTTCTTTCCTCAAAGACCAGGTTGAGGTTTCGCCTGAAACCAACAAACTGATTCTGCCTATTTCGGTGCAGGAAACGTCTTCCAAAACCATTTACCGGAAGGACCCGGAAAGCAAAAAGACCATAATCGAAGGTATGAACTCCAATGGCGTGGAAGAATTCTTCTCAACAGGTGATATGCTGGGTACTATCCTCAATGATGTATTTGCCGATATCAATATCTATGATGATGATATCCGCCTGTTGCAACGCCGTTTCGTAAGCCCAATCGGAAGCGGAGCCATCTCTTTCTATAAATTCTACCTGATGGACACTGTGATGGTGGATAAAGATAAATGCGTGCATCTCACCTTCGTCCCACAGAACTCTCAGGACTTCGGATTCACCGGACACCTGTATGTACTGGACGACTCTACCTATGCTGTGAAAAAGTGCACCATGAATCTGCCTAAAAAGACAGGAGTAAACTTTGTAGAAAATCTGGACGTCGTACAGCAATATGAACAGCTTCCCAATGGCAACTGGGTGCTGACAGACGACGATATGACTGTGGATCTTTTAGTCATGAAAGCTATTCAGGGCATCCAGGTAAAACGAACAACCAAATATAGCAATTATGTCTTCGACCCCATCGAGCCACGACTTTTCCGTTTGAAAGGAAGTGTGATCAAAGAGGCGGACATGCTGACCAAAAGTGACGAATATTGGGCCGGAGTACGCCAGGTGCCTCTAACAAAGACCGAGAGCAGCATGGATCTTTTCATGAACCGGCTGGAACAAATACCCGGATTCAAATATGTGATATTCGGAGCAAAAGCGTTGATAGAAAACTATGTGGAAACCGGAACCAAAGAACATCCGAGTAAGTTTGACTTCGGACCGATCAACACCATGATATCGAGCAATTATGTGGATGGTACCCGTTTCCGTCTCAGCGGCATGACTACCGCCAAGCTGAATCCCCACTGGTTCTTCAATGGATACGGAGCGTACGGACTCAAAGATAAAAAATGGAAATATGAAGGCAATGTGACCTACTCTTTCCGCAAATGCGAATTCTTCCCCTGGGAATTCCCGAAGCATTACATCTCGGCCTCCTACCGCTACGACGTCATGTCGCCAATGGATAAATTCCTCGACACGGATAAGGATAACGTATTCGTAGCGTGGAAAACCACGACCGTCGACCAGATGTCATACGTACGGGACGCCACACTGAGATATGAAATGGAGACTTTGTCGGGTTTCTCGGTTGCGGCCATGGCGCGACACCGGGAAGATACTCCGGCAGGCAAGTTGCAATACATCCGCAATGACGCAGCCAAAACCATCGTACCCGATATAACTACCGCCGAATTGGGGCTGACCTTACGTTATGCGCCGGGCGAGACCTTCGTCAATACAAAGCAACGCCGTCGTCCGGTATCGCTGGATGCTCCCATCTTCACCCTCTCCCACACTACCGGATTTAAAGGTGTTTTAGGAGGAGAATATAATTTCAACCTGACGGAGGCAAGTATCTGGAAGCGCTTCTGGCTCTCGTCCTGGGGTAAAGTAGATGTTACCTTAAAAGGAGGTGCACAATGGAATACCGTTCCGTTCCCATTACTTATTTTGCCAGCCGCCAACCTATCGTATATCACACAGAAAGAAACGTTCAACCTGATCAATAATATGGAGTTCCTCAACGACCGTTATGCATCGCTGGCACTCACATATGACATGAATGGTAAACTTTTCAACCGCATCCCGCTGATTAAGAAACTGAAGTGGAGAGAGGTATTCCGTTTCCGCGCTCTATACGGCAACCTGACGGATAAGAATAACCCGTTTAAGAGCAATAATCCGGAACTGTTTGATTTCCCGCAACGGGACGGCAGCTACACCAGCTATGTGATGGATCCGAAAGTACCTTACCTGGAAGCCAGCGTGGGCATTTACAACATCTTTAAATTGTTGCATATCGAATACGTACGCCGTCTGACTTACCTGAACCACCCGGGAATCAATAAACAAGGTATCCGGTTTATGATTCAGGTAGTATTCTGATCCGCCTATCATTCACACTATAAAACCCAATACGATGAATTTCACAGTACACACCTGCAATGGCATGAAGCTATGGTTGGTTTTTCTTATGTTAAGCAGTGCAATCCATGTTTGCCGGGCGGATTCTCCACGACAAACCATCAACTTCAACCGGGAATGGAAATATTGCCGGGGAGACTTCAAGAGTGCTTCCCGACCGGATTTTGACGACTCCGGCTGGGAAAGGACGGGACTTCCCCACTCTTTCAGTACTCCATACTTCATGTCGAAAGATTTTTATGTAGGTTACGGATGGTACCGTAAAGCCTTTCCGATAAAGAAAGAAGTGCTTGGCAAAAGGAGCTTTCTTGAATTCGACGGTGTATTTCAGGAAGCAGAAGTTTTTGTGAACGGACATCGGGCAGGAACCCACCAAGGAGGATATACCGGATTTTCCATTGATATATCGAACTATCTGAAAGAAGGAAAAAACCAGATAGCGGTTCGGGTTAACAACTGCTGGCGGCCTGACCTCGCTCCACGTGCAGGCGAACATGTATTCAGCGGAGGCATTTACAGGAACGTACGCTTAGTGATCAAAGAACCGACCTATATCGATTGGTATGGCACATTGGTCACCACACCGGACTTAGGAGAAAAAAAGGGAAAGTCAGGGAGCGTCCACATACGGACAGATGTATGCAATCGTTCCGGAAAAACAGAAACTTACCGACTTCTGACCACTGTTATCGATTCCCGAGGCAAAGAAGCGGCTTCTGTTTCTACATCACAATCATTGCCGGACAACGCAACCTACACATTTGAGCAGCAAACCCGCGAGATTCAAGCACCGGAGCTGTGGCATCCCGATCATCCTGCACTTTACAAGGTGGTCAGCTCGCTTTACCACGGAGAAAAATTGATAGACCGCTATGAAACGTCTTTCGGATTCCGCTGGTTTGAATGGACACCGGACCGGGGATTCTTCCTGAACGGGGAACATTATTATTTTAAGGGAGCCAATGTTCATCAGGATCATGCCGGATGGGGAGATGCCGTGACCGAAACCGGTATGCGAAGAGATATCCGTCTGGTAAAAGAAGCCGGCTTCAACCTGATACGAGGTTCGCATTACCCCCATTCACCGGCTTTCTCACAAGCATGCGATGAAATAGGTATGCTATCCTGGGCAGAGAATGTATTTTGGGGAATCGGAGGTCACAAAGGAGATGGCTACTGGAACGCAAGTGCATATCCCGTAAATGAAGCAGACAGGGCAGGATTTGAGAGTAGTGTAAAAGCCCAACTGAAAGAATTGATCCGCATCCACCGCAACCATCCTTCTATTGTTGTATGGAGTATGAGTAACGAACCGTTCTTTACCGCACCCGAAACGATCGACCCGATGCGCAAGTTACTGTCAGAAACCGTCAAACTCTCCAAGCAACTCGATCCAACCCGTCCGGCGGCCATTGGCGGTGCTCAACGTCCGTTGGGAGAGAAACGAATTGACAAGTTGGGTGATATAGCCGGATATAACGGCGATGGCAGCTACATCCCCGAGTTCCAGCAACCGGGCATACCGACGGTAGTTTCAGAGTATGGCAGCACGACAGCCGACCGTCCGGGAGAGTACGATCCGGGCTGGGGAGACTTGGCAAAGAATAATGCGCAAAATGGCTTTGCCTGGCGTAGCGGACAAGCCATCTGGTGCGCATTCGACCACGGGAGTATAGCCGGAAGTGCTCTTGGGAAAATGGGAATTATCGATTACTTCCGGATTCCCAAACGTGCCTGGTATTGGTACCGCAATGCCTACAAAGGGATTGCTCCGCCGGAGTGGCCAGAGGCAGGAACACCTGCACGCATTGCCCTGACAGCCGATCAAACGAACCAGATAAAGACAGACGGGACAGATGACGTTATGTTGTCGGTAACCATTCTGGATGCAGACGGTAAACCGGTCAACAATTCTCCGGCAGTCAGCCTCAACATCATATCCGGTCCGGGAGAGTTTCCTACCGGTACCTCGATCCTATTTGAAAAAGAGAGTGATATCCGTATTCTCGATGGAAAAGCTGCGATTGAATTCCGGTCGTACTATGCCGGAGAAACCGTGATACGGGCTACCTCGCCGGGACTCGAGCCTGCCGAGATCACACTCCGGTTCATCGGAAGCACTCCCTATACCGAAGCCTTCAAAGTGAAAGACCGACCTTATACACGTTTTGAGGTTCAGGATAAAACAGATAACCTGCAAACCTTCGGGCCCAATAATCCGACCTTCTGCAGTTCATCGGCCGACGGACACTCGTCCGCATTTGCTGCCGATGGAGATGGAGCCACCTATTGGCAAGCTGCCGGCAACGACCCGGAACGCTCCTGGACATTGGACACAGAGAAAGGCTTGTCCATACGCCACATCCGAATCGCATTTCCGGATACGGACCATTACCAATACAAAGTGGAGGCATCGATGGACAGAGAACACTGGACACTTATTCCGGATCAGACCAACTATAAACAAAACGAGAACATTCGGATGATCCAGGTTGTTCCGGGTATACAGGGACGTTTCATACGTATCAGTTTCATCGGAGAAAAAGCCGCTATCACAGATGTACAGGTGATGGGGACGGTGATCGACTAATAAACAGATTCATTACAAATAGATATGCAACCATTAGCGGAAAGGCTACGGCCAAAGACATTAGATGATTATATCGGTCAGAAACACCTTGTGGGACCGGGTGCTATCTTGCGCAAGATGATTGATGCAGGACGTATCTCTTCATTTATCCTGTGGGGGCCTCCGGGAGTCGGTAAAACAACACTGGCCCAGATAATAGCCAACAAGCTGGAAACCCCTTTTTATACACTGAGTGCCGTAACATCGGGCGTGAAAGACGTACGCGAAGTGATAGATCGCGCCAAAAGCAACAAATTCTTCACTCAGTCCAGTCCCATCTTGTTTATCGACGAAATACACCGATTCAGCAAATCTCAGCAGGACTCGTTGCTGGGAGCTGTCGAGCACGGAACAGTTACTCTGATAGGTGCCACCACGGAAAACCCGTCTTTTGAGGTAATCCGTCCACTCCTCTCCCGTTGCCAGCTCTATACACTGAAGTCTCTGGAGAAAGAGGATCTGCTGGAATTGCTTCAACGTGCCATCACTACCGATACCGTACTGAAAGAACGTAAAATAGAACTGAAAGAGACCAGTGCCATGCTTCGTTTTTCGGGAGGCGATGCCCGCAAGCTGCTGAATATACTGGAACTCGTAGTAGAGTCGGAAACGGAAGAGACCGTAGTTATCACTGACGATCTGGTAACCGAACGCTTACAGCAGAATCCGCTGGCTTATGATAAAGACGGCGAGATGCATTACGATATTATTTCGGCATTTATCAAATCGATCCGGGGCAGCGATCCCGACGGTGCCATTTACTGGCTGGCACGTATGGTAGAAGGAGGAGAAGACCCGGCATTCATTGCCAGGCGTCTGGTCATCTCGGCTTCGGAAGACATTGGCCTGGCCAATCCGAATGCACTGCTATTGGCTAATGCCTGTTTTGACACGTTGATGAAAATAGGCTGGCCGGAAGGAAGAATCCCATTGGCGGAAACCACCATTTATCTGGCAACCAGCCCTAAAAGCAACTCAGCCTACAATGCTATCAACGATGCACTGGCATTGGTGCGTGAAACCGGTAACCTGCCTGTACCTCTGCACCTGCGCAATGCCCCCACCAAACTGATGAAGCAGTTAGGATATGGCCAGGAATATAAATATGCCCATAATTATGAAGGTAATTTCGTAAAACAGCAATTCCTGCCGGACGAAATCAAGAATAAGCAAATATGGCAGCCCCAACACAACCCGGCTGAACAGAAACATGCCGAACGAATGAAACAACTCTGGGGGAATGAAAAGAACTATTAAACATCTGTAATTGTTTTATTAGATAAAGAGTTATTAATTCAGTATTCAAGTACACAAACTTAATACTTAACACCTAATAATTTATGAAAATAGTAGTTTTAGACGGTTATGCCGCCAACCCCGGAGATCTGAACTGGGATGAATTGAGAACTTTAGGTGAATGTGAAATCTATGATCGCACAGCCCCCGAAGAGGTGCTTACACATGCGAAGGACGCCGAGGCCATCCTTACCAACAAAGCCGTGATCACCGCAGAGCACATGGCCTCTTTGCCTAACCTGAAGTATATCGGCGTAATAGCCACCGGATATAACATTATTGATATTGCGGCAGCCAAAGAACGCGGTATTGTGGTTACCAACATCCCGGCTTACAGCACTCCATCCGTCGGACAGATGGTTTTTGCCCATATCCTGAATATCACTCAGCGAGTGCAACACTATGCAGACGAAGTGCGTGGAGGGCAGTGGACCCGGAATCAGGATTTTTGTTACTGGGATACCCCGCTTATAGAGCTGTTAGGAAAGAAAATCGGTCTTATCGGACTGGGACAGACCGGATATAATACAGCCCGTATCGCAATCGGGTTCGGAATGAAAGTGTGGGCCTATACCTCCAAGTCACGGCTTCAGTTGCCTCCCGAAATCAGAAAAGCGGAACTCGACCAGATTTTCCGTGAATGTGACATCGTCAGTCTGCATTGTCCGTTAACGGAATCAACCCGTGATCTGGTTAATGCCCGCCGCCTTGAACTGATGAAACCAAACGCCATCTTAATCAACACCAGTCGCGGCCCTTTGATCAACGAACAAGACCTGGCAGACGCTCTGAATAATTATAAGATTTATGCCGCCGGATTGGATGTACTCTCCACCGAGCCTCCACGTGCGGACAACCCATTGTTGACTGCCAGAAATTGCTATATCACCCCGCATATAGCCTGGGCTACTTCCGCCGCCCGTGAACGTCTGATGACCATTCTGGTTGACAACCTGAAAGCATACATCGGTGGAAAACCCATAAACAACGTAGCCAAATAAAGTCAGATATCAAAAAAGACAGGAATACTATCGGGATTCAGAATATATCCCGATAGTTTCTTCAACTCTTCTTCCGCATCCATCACTGCACAAGAATAACCGGCAACAGACATCATCGGCCAATCGTGCATCGTATTACCTACCACCAGAATCTCCCGCAAAGAGATTCCCAATCTCGAACATAGAGTCATCAGTCCATTCTTCTTTCCCGCCCTGCTGTCCACCACTGTCAGCAACCGGCCTTCCTGATACAGTTGATATGCCTCCCCCTCCAATCCGGCCGACAGCCGAGTAGCTTCCCGGACAGTAGGCGCAAGCACGGCATACTTAAAGATTTCCCCTTTCCAAGTATAACGAGTGATCCGGCAACCGGGGAAATCAAGAGTCACAGGATGTTCAACCGGAACACATTCAACGGTATCTTCATAACACAGAAAGCCCCCATCGGCAAAAACCCCTCCCGAAAACAAGTCGAACACATCACCAAGCCGCTTCTTGGCGTGTGCCATCGGCAAGGCAGTACTCAGGTACAAAGGTAAGCGACCGGACATATATTTTAGTGCAGAAACGGTACGCCCGGGAATCCTCCCCTGCACATCTGTCAATGTACCGTCAATATCAAAGAATACAGCCCTGACCTTTTTCCTCTCCGGTATACGCCACAATGCCCCTTCTCCCATCATTCTTCTCAGAGGCGTATCCCGCAGATTGCTGAAAGCAATATAGCAATCGCATACTTTACGGAGACAAGAAGGCTGAAGGAGAGAAGTAGAATCATCGTAGAAATTCCCTGTCCGCACCCCACTTCTCGGGCAGGCATACATCCCCCCTTCCCGATCAACAAACAGACTCTCTCTACCTCCGGAACAATTATTCAAACATGCTTTTGCGTTCCGCCGATCATAATCGAACAGATTATCCATCTCGTTAAAAAAGCGGACATCTTCCTCCGAAAGCGGCTTCCGCAAACCTTGCATTGCGTTCACAAACAAGTAAACCGACGGATCCAGCAACAGCCTCAACCTCCGGATCTGTTCCTTTGCCGAAGGATCACCAACCACTCCCGCACAGACCTCAATACCAGCCGCATGCAGTTTTTCTATTTTAGACGCAAACTCTGTGACATCCGCCATCTCAGGATGGTAGCTCGCCCAGAATTTGATTTTGGTGACATCTGCCCGAGCCTCTTCAACTTCATTCAGAAAACGGGAAACTGAAAAGGACAGGTTGGTCTGACAAGAAACCCCGGCCACATGGGACATGGCAGCCAGACGAATGATACCTTCTCTGTAATACCGATGTATCATCGCTTCTCCATAAGGGATAATCAGAATACGCAACGCCCCATGCTTCCACTGACCGATACGTGAAATAAAACGGTGCAGCGCTTCCCGGTCACCATCCGTATCGGCAGATGCGGATTTCCTGCCAAACGGACAATACGAACATGTATAGTTGCAATATTCCAGACTGCCCCTATAATAGATATTCCGGATAGTACTCAAAGCCCCCATCGTGCAAAGTTGATCAAGGATATATATACTCAGACATCAGTCTCCTTACGGCAGGTGAAACAAAAGACTGGCCGATGTAATCGGAATAGGCCATTCCTTCTTCCGTAAGAAGCAGAACCCGGTTTTTCTCTTCAATCCACCCCCGGTCTGTAAATTCCCGGAAGAGTGTTCTGTCCGGCTCCTTACCAAAACGTTGTTCATACTCCACCGTGTCCAGCCCCCGATAATACATCAGGTTCTTTATAATAAACCTTATTTGTACCTCTTCCGCGGAAAGCAAATAACCATTGGTTACCGTCAAAAAATCAGCAGTCCGGATATAACGGTCTATCTCTCCGGCTATGGCTTCCTGCCGCACAGCGTATGGAGTGGCATAATGTAAATTTCCCAGATAGCTCCGTCCCCCGGAACCACAGGACAGCATGGTTTCATCACCACAGGAGAACTCCAGTTCCACTGTTTTCCGTTTAACAAAGCGACGCATGGAAGTCTGCACAAATCCCTGCTCCACCAACAGTTCACGAGCTGACCTGTAAATAGCATAACACATGTCATCCGTTGAGCGTACATCGATACGTGTACCCGGCCGGACATAAAGAGGATAAATAAATAATTCGTCGGGGCGATAAGTAAGCGCAGTGGTAAGCGAGTGAATAAAGCTATCTACCGTCTGTCCCTCAATGCCATAAATCAGGTCGAGGTTCAACTGCGGGAAGTCCGCTTCCCGAATATTTTGAAGTGCATCGATCACGGTAGCAAGCACAGGCCTCCTTTTCAGTTTTTTCAACTCCGCATCATTGAAACTCTGTACACCCATGCTCAACCGTTCCACCCCCCTCGTCCGCAATTGCCGCAAAACTTTCTTGTCGGCATACTCCGGTGAAGTTTCGATGGAAGTGAATACCTCCGAAGGACGTACGCCGAACAGCTCGGCTATGCAAAACAGTTCATCCAACTGCTTTTCGTTCAGAATAAGCGGCGTACCTCCCCCAACTGCAAACGAAGTAAATTTCAGATCTTGTGCCGCCACGGACAACTGTTCTGCCTGACGGCGCATCGTACGGAGATATGCCGAGATACGCCCTCCATCACAGCTCTGCTGTGAAAACAGATTGCAATAACCGCACTTATGGGCACAGAAAGGGATATGAAAATATAGACTTGCCTGCCCCCCTGCCAACCGTTCAAAATAAGGAGCAAGAGAGACCGGAGGATTAAAAGTACGGTAAGCCGTCTTATGCGGATAACTGTACATATAGCTGATATATCGTGAAATCTGCTGCTGATCGTTCATTTTCTGAGAATAAAATGTTTATAAGGCACCGTATATACCTTCTCGTGGGAAATGCAGTGATACTCGTAACCGTCCTCACCATAACAGGTGCCATGATCGGACAAGGCAATGACCAATGTATCCGAACGTCTTCTGAAAGCCTCGAACAAGCGGGGCAATTGACTGTCAACGTATCGTAAAGCCGCAGCATGCGACTCTTTGTCGTCTTTCTTCTTACCCTCTACATAATGGCAGTTGGGATAATGGATGGCCGAGAAATTGATATACATGAATACTCTCCGGTCCGCCGGATACTTTTCCAGTTTACCGACAGCAAAGTCCACCTGATTGGCGGCACTGTTCTTATCCGTGCAGCCAAAAGCAGGCAGCCAGTAACTTTTATTGAAATAACCGGGAAATACCCTTCCGATGTCATTCCGTTTACTGAAAAAGCTGACTCCGCCGATACAGATGGTTTCATAACCGATATTGGACAGGCTCTGTACGAATGTAGCTTCTTTAAAAGCATAACTGCCCTCCGGAGGTATGCGCCCCGTGCCGGCCTGAAAAGGGAAAAAAAGCCACTTCCGGCTGCGCAACACATGGGGTTCGGCAGGTGAAGGCAAGAATCCGGCAAAAATGGCGAAATGCGAGGGATAGGTAAAATTGCCGGGAGCATGCCTCTTCTCCCAGCCACTGCCATAGCTATTCAGTACGGGAGTTCCCCCGGAAGCCTCTTCGGCCACACTGACGTCATAGCGCAAGGTGTCGAAACAGAGCATCAGTATGTCATGCGTGCCCACAATTCCATTCATATCTATATCCGGTTTCCGGTCTTGCTTACCGGATGGCAGTTCATCTATTTCCATTGAAAAGTGATTCTATCGTTCTTATCTGATTGGTGTATATCTTATTCTCCGTAAACATATCCTGATAGATATGATCTCCCTGTCCGTTCACCTCTATAATATAAGGTGTATCCGTGTTCCGTGCAATCAGCACATCTATGCCTGCATACCGCAGTCCCAGAACCCGCGTGGCGGCAATGCTCCGGCAAAAAAGCTCCTCACGGACGGAAGGTGCAAGCGAAAGCTCTCCGAACAGTCTTGCTTTGTTGTTCAGGTGAAGATTGGTTATGGCACCTTTGCTACAACGTACCACGACATAGTCGACTTCATCTTCCCTACAAACAACACGCAAGTCATAATTCTCCCCTTCCAGTTTTTCTTTTACCATCCACTCTTCAAGGACAGCTCCGCATCGCATGACTTCTTCTGCCAGCACGGCAATCTCTTTCCGGTTTGTCAACCGGCAGATACGTTTTTCATTACAAGCATGATCTCCCGCCCAACGCATGGTCGTATAAGCCACCCATTCGTCCCGGCGATGATTGTATCTGACAGCCATTACCCCTCCGGCTCCGGAGCCATAGCGAGGTTTAAGAAACCCTCCCCTCTTCTGCCGGTAAAGCAGTTCGGCCAGTTCATCAAAAGTGCGTAGTGCCGCCGAGAGCAACGGGGTTGTTTTCAAGCCTGCCCCGGCCAGTTTCTGCTGAGTGCGGACCTTATCCAAAGCACAGAGAATTGCACTCGGCTCGTTCAGAAAATGCACGCCCTCCGGTCTATCCACAGCGGCTAAGCGCCTCAACATTTCCCTGTAGTCCCGGCAAATCGAATTGTATTTCCGGAAGTCCGTTTCCTGAAACACCGGAGGTTCCAGCTTCACAACCGTATCACGATACTCCGGAAGAGTAGCCATCAACTCATCGTATGTGACAAAGCAGGTATCCGCCCCGAGGCTTCTACCCGCTTTGATAAAGTAGTCCGTACGTTTTGAAGTCGAATTACTGACAACACATATCTTCATTCATTTACTCCGTAATCATTGGGAAACTGTAATCATCATCATACTCCTGTGAGTCGGAAACGTCGATCTTCACCGGCAGTGCCTTCTGCAACTCCTTTTTCATCTCGTCACTCAGGTAATTGTATTTCATATTGATAAACTTCAAGTGGCTGATCTTGTCCACATGATCCAGCAACAGTTGTGCTCCTTTGTCTGTCAATACTCCGGCAGAGATATCCATCGTCTCCAGTTGGGGAAGAATATCCGATTCGAGGAACATCTCCACAACAGCATCTTGTTCTTCCGCATCGACAATGCCCAGCCATTTCAGTTTAGGAAAACGGTCTTTGGAGAAGAGAGGCTTGAATACAGCCAGATCACCCTCAAATCCGTAGTCTTCCACTCCTACATAAAGGACCAGCTTTTCAAGGTTAGAGAGGTCGGATCCCAGAATGTCCTCCACCACCGAATCGGGCAGGCCACCACTGATAATCTCAAGTGACTTCAGGTTGGGACGAGGTTTCTTGCCAATGCTCAGATTATTGGTGCCTTTAATCTTGAGATTGTTCAGCAAGGGCATCACGTCCAACACCGGACCTAAATCCACCTGCTCAATCCAGGAGATCTCCTGTTCTTCAGAATCCATGTCTCCCCAGAACAGGCCCTCAAGATGGGCAAACTTTTCCTTATTCGCCACAATGCCGTCGGCAATAGCCGAGCAGTCCTCTCCGTCATACCCCCAACAGCCGATCGTGATCTGACTGAGCGACGGCAGCTTTTTATCCTTCAATATCCTATCCATCAAGTTCACGCCTTCTTCTGCCTCGTCATAGCTCAGCGCATACTTTTTAGCTTCGACCTTCATTTCCTTGGCAACCTCTTCCCGAGTTTCCACATATCCTTTCTTCGTCTTCTCCGCCACTAATTTGGCAGCGGCCTTTTCGGCCTCTTCGACCGACGAAAAATTCTTTACCTGTGTTTGTCCGTCTGTTCCCAACTTGCCATAGTTCACAACAACATCGGTTCCCCGAACATCGATGCTCCAGAACTTCTGAGACTTAAAGTCTTGAAATACAAATACTCGTTTCATAGTATGTCTGTTTAATTACTGATAAAAACAATGCTTATCCGCCTTCGTTTGTCAAGAGCAGATAAGCATCGCTACAAAAGTAATAAAATTCCGATATCCTGTACTTCTATCTGATAAAAATCTTAGTAGGCATGTCCGCCTTCGTCCATTTCCTTTGCATCGATCTTACGATTGTCGATGCTGCGCCAGGCGTAGAAGATATAGGCGATGACAAACGGAACCAAGATAGAAACGTAAGCCATGGTTTTCAGCGTAAACTGGCTGGAACAACTGTTGGCAAGGGTGAGCGAGCTTTGTATATCCGTGTAAGACGGATAATAAGCTGTATTGTTATATCCGGCAGTAAGCAACAGTGCCAGAACAGTGAGTACCGTACCAATGCCGGCAAACCAGATCCCTTTATCGAATGTCTTCTTCAACATTGTTTTGCCAATGCCAAACAGCACCAGCACAACCCCTGCAAGGAATATAATCAGCACTAACGGCATCTCGATAAAGTTATTGAAATACTTATAAGGTTCCATATAGATCTCCTTTGTTTCCGGATTGACAGCATATCCGTCGGCCAGCAAAGTGCGGATCACAAAAGTTAGGAAGAACACCAGAAACAGGGCTGTATTCGCAATCAACGAACGACGACACTTGCCGACGAGTTCCTTATCGGCTATGTTATTGATGAAATAGAGAGCTCCCAGGATGCGTGCCAGAAAAAACACGGCCAGTCCCAGAATCACATTCCAGATATTGGTCAGCGCATCGAGCCCATGCCAGCCGTTGCCCCAATGGCTGATGACAGGCATAATCTCGTTCACCATATTGCCCTTATTGATATAAAAATCGGACCCTGTGAAGAAGGTAGCTACCGCACCTCCCAAGAGCAGAGGGCCGACCACACCGTTGATCACCAGAAAAGTCCGGTAAGTCTTCTTCCCGAGCAGGTTGCCCGCTTTGCTCTGAAATTCGTAGCTGACAGCCTGCAATACGAAGCTGAAAAGAATGATCATCCAAAGCCAATAGGCGCCACCGAAACTGGTACTGTAGAACAGAGGAAATGAAGCAAAAAACGCGCCACCGAAAGTGACCAGTGTGGTAAACGTAAATTCCCACTTACGCCCGGTGGAATTTACCATCATCTTGCGATGCTCCTCCGTTTTACCCAAACAAAACAGCAGAGAGTTGCCACCCTGCACAAACAGCAAGAATACGAGTATAGCCCCGAGCAGTGAGACTACCAGCCACCAATATTGTTGTAGAAAAATGTATGTACCCATAGTTTAAATGATTAATGGTTCGTGATTAATGATTAACCGCCGGTCCCTTCTTGATCTCCCGGACCATGATGCCGATTTCCGCAATCAGCATTACCGTAAACAGAATAAGGAATATGAAGAATGTGGCCTGTACAGAGCCTACATCCAACTTTGAGATGGCTGCCGACGTGGGCAGCATGTCCCGTATCGCCCAAGGCTGGCGACCACATTCGGCCACTACCCATCCTGCCTGTCCGGCAATGTAAGCAAACGGAATGGTCCATAGTCCGATGTATTGCATCCATCGCATTTGCGACAGGTCTTTCTTATAGACAAAGAAGAGAATCGCAATGAAGAACAGGATAAAGTATCCACCCAAGATCACCATCACGCGGAAGGCATAAAAGTTGAGCGGCACATTGGGAACCAATTGGTTCACATCCTTAATATAACCATAACCAAAATAGGCAACATTCTCTTTCAGCGTGGCGGATGCCTGCTGCATAGCAGCCTCGTCACCGTCTTTTTTAGCCTCACGATAAGTGCCCAATGCAGTAATCGCTTTTTTACCCCGTTCTATTTTCTCGGCAGCCGAAAGCGCTTTCGTGCCGTCTTTCAGTTCGTACCCCCCCTCAATGATATTTTTGATGCCCGGCACAAAAGCATCTGCTTTACGCTCGGCCAGGAAGGAGAGCATCTTTGGAATCTCTATACGGAACAAAAACGGATTCTGACCGTCGTCATAAGTCTTCTTATCAGGATTCAGCACCCCGACAGCTACCAGCCCGGCTCCGTTCTGTCCTTCGTAATATCCTTCTACCGCTGCCAGTTTCATCGGCTGTGTTTGCGCAACGGCATAACCGGAACCATCGCCGGTCCACACCGTCAGCACCGAAGCTACCAACCCGAAAATGGCACCAATCTTAATACTGGCTATGGCAAACTCCTTGTCTCTCTTCTTCAGCAAGAACCAGCAACTGATGCCTATCACGAAAACAGCTCCCAGCACCCAACTCGAGAGCACCGTGTGGCAAAATTTATTAACGGCGACAGGCGAAAAGGCAACTGCCATGAAATCGACCATCTCGTTGCGCACTGTATCGGGATTGAACTCCATACCTACCGGATGCTGCATCCAGGCATTGGCTACCAGAATCCACCAGGCGGAGATCGTAGCTCCCAGTCCTGTGAGCCAGGTAGAAGTCAGGTGGAAACCTTTGCTGACCTTATCCCACCCGAAAAACATGACGGCAATAAACGTGGCCTCCATAAAGAAAGCCAAAATGCCCTCGATGGCAAGCGGCGCGCCAAAAATATCACCTACAAACCAGGAATAGTTACTCCAGTTGGTTCCGAACTCAAACTCAAGGATCAGTCCCGTGGCTACACCTACGGCAAAGTTGATACCGAAAATCTTCATCCAAAACTTGGCTGTCCGTTTCCAGAACTCATTGCCTGTTTTATAATAAAGGGTTTCCATGATACCCATAACGACTGCCAAGCCGAGAGTGAGCGGCACAAAAATCCAATGGTACATGGCTGTCAGAGCAAATTGGGCTCTCGACCAGTCAATAAGTGAAGTGTCAATACTTTCAATCATATCATTAGTAGTTAGAGTTAAACTTCAGCCGTTTATTGCCCGCGTTGTATCAGTTCGCCTGCAACGTATTCTTCCTTGTCCTTGTCGGTAGGCTGGCTGCTCAGAAAGTTAGGAAAGAAAAAGAGGCGGAGAATGAAGAACATGATGAAGAGTTTCACCAGTATAATCAGCCACAGGGTGCGGCCCAGAGTCATGCTTCGAAAACCTTCGACATAGAAGTTCCAGATATGGAGCAGTGTATTCTTCATAATACAGGGTAATTTTATAACATATCAAAATTAGTGTCTATACAAATAATAACAAAGATAATCTTAAAAATGTTGATGAAACAAGCAAAATAAACGGTTCTTACTCACCACAGAGGACACAGAATGACACAGAATCGAATCTAAGTTTCTGATTATTACAAAGATAGTCAGACAGCCACTCTGATAAATCATAGGAATGGGATTGTCCATATTGGCACGGTCATCGCTCAGCGAAGTGGAGGGCACTTCGATTCCTTCCATCTCCCGTAAATCGAAATTGGTCTTCTGCAGCATTTCCACCAGGAAAGTAGGGGTTCCGCCGGTGAACCAATAGTCGCCAAACGGGTTTATCGTACTCGTCGATAAGCAGTTTTTCGAAACTTTGTATCCCTATCGGGAGTTTCCGCAACGGAATGGTTACGGGTGTAATCATGACTCTATTGTGTTTTTAGATACGTGCAAAGATAACATTTTACGACGGATACCCATCCGGGCAACCCCTCACCGACAGCCGGGCTACACCTCACTGACAGTCAGGGACCAGATCTCTGGCAGCCGGAGCCCCTTATTTTCCGATCGCCACTTCTTCCGGACACTCCAAGCAAGTGAGGTAGACAAGAGATAGGTCTGTAACACGTCGTATAGGCAGGCTGATGACGCAAGTAGATCAGAATTGCCATATAGGCTCCCACTCCTCCCAGTCCGAGAGCTTCTATCAAGTCTCCCACTTCCCGTGTGTTCAGGAAATCTTTCTCAAGAATAAAAAATTGTTTTCTTTCCATTTGTTTTTGAGTTTAATTCACCACGGAGGACACAGAGAACACAGAGAATATCT
>ERZ773276.24-NODE-24-length-188886-cov-11.788176_pt1 | contig 188886 bp, 165 predicted proteins | sample MGYA00511386_ERZ773276 | MGnify/ENA primary metagenome ERZ773276 (study PRJEB29015, sample SAMEA2737778) | human gut metagenome | biome: human gut; feature: human-associated habitat; material: faeces | place: China | collected 2012 ...
CCTACGGGAAATCTCGATTCTAAGAATGGTGCTGAAGTCATGAATCTGCTGACAGAGTTGAATAAAGAAGGTACTACGATTATTATGGTGACCCATTCCCAACATGATGCCTCGTTTGCCCATCGTACAGTACATCTGTTCGATGGCAGTATCGTGGCGAGTGTAACTGCTTAATAAATTAAAAGGATCATACGATGAAACAATTCTATTATACCATTCTGACATTGATTCGCGGACGCGGAAGTAATGTCATTAAAGTAATATCTCTGACATTGGGGTTATTAGTTTCTATTATTTTATTCTCTCGGGTTGCTTTTGAGCTTAGTTATGATAACTTTTTTCAGGATGTGGATGACCTTTACATCGTAAAAACGGAGTGGGTTGAAAATGGAGTGATTAAAGGGAATGCCGGAGTATATACATTGATTCCGGTAGCCTCTACCATTGCTGAGGAATTTCCGGAAGAGGTAGAAAGTGCAGCTTTTTCGAGTTTGCCTTTCGGAACTACTTTAAAGATAGGCAACCGAAAGTTGAATAGGTCTTTCATTTTATCTGACTCTCTTTATTTTCATACCATGGGGATAGAAGTTATTAATGGCAATCCGAATGACTTGACCAACCCAGATGTGATTTTTCTATCACAGTCTGTTGCACGAGAAGTATTTGGTGAAGAGGATCCTATAGGAAAAACCTTACATCTGATGGTTTGGGGTACTCAAGTTGAAGCTTTGGTGAGAGGAGTTTATGCCGATCTTCCGGATAATGTGTCGCTGGAACGTCCCGAAATAGTTCTTTCTTTTGCCAGCCATAATAAATATGGTTGGGGACGTCCGGGTTGGACGAGTGGTGGTAATTATAAAGCTTTTGTCCGCTTAAAAGACGGAGAAAGAAGCGCTGATGTTATCAATGCCAGTATTGATAAGGTGATTGCAAAACACATTCCTCCTGAAATGAATCTGCATTTACATATGTTTGTAGTACCTTTACGTACTATTCATTTGGAGCAATCTAATGTGCGGAAGACAATTTTAATAATGTCTTTATTGGGTTTTGCCATCCTTTTTGCCGCCACTATGAACTATGTACTTATTTCTATTTCTTCACTTTCTCACCGGGCAAAAGGGATCGGCGTTCACAAGTGTAATGGTGCGTCTGATAAGGCTATACTTTCGATGTTTATATATGAAACAGCTTTGATTATAGGGATCTCTCTGCTTTTCATGGTAGTACTTTTATTCCAGTTCCAGGAAAAAATTGAAGAATTGGCGGGAGTGTCGTTATCATCTCTTTTCACTTGGCACAATCTATGGGCTCCATTGTCGGTAGTTGCCTTTTTGTTTGTTATTGGAGGTGTATTGCCGGGAAAAGTTTTCTCTTCAATTCCGGTAACGCAGGTTTTCCATCATTACACTAAAGGAAATATGGGTTGGAAGCGGACACTTCTATTTATAGAATTTGCAGGAGTAGCTTTTATTTTTGGATTGATGTGTGTGACTTTTTTTCAGTTCCATTATATTACAAATAGAGATATGGGGTATCGGCCGGAACGTGTAGCATCTTGTTGGCATGAGTTTGCTGAGCCGGATAATGCACGTAATAATTTGAAATCTTTGCCTTATGTAGAAGGAGTAGCCACTGCTGAGGGAAGTATGATTGGGCTTAGAAACCGACAGGTGACTGATGAGAACGGGAATGCCCTTTTCATTCCCCGTTGCGGTATATTTGACAAAGATTTTGTCCCACTTATGGGGCTTCGGCTTATGGCCGGGCAAAACCTCACAGGCGAAAGGCAGTTTCTGGTCAATCAACCCTATGTAGAAAAGATGGGTTGGACAGGTAGTGGTGTTGGTGAAATAATCCCTAATCGAGGCACGGTGGTAGGGATACTTGCTCCTTTCTGTTTTGGTACACTTCCACCTGACGATGAACCTATAGAGATTGAATGTGGGACTAATTTAGTAAATATGCATGTACGTCTTAAAGAACCTTTTGCAGATAATCTGCGTATGTTGAATAATGAAATGAAAAAGATATATCCACAAGAAGAAATTGAGTTCACCTCTTTGGAGCGGGCTTTGGAAAGGGGCTATCGTCCTACAATGATATTCCGTGATACTACTATATTGGCTTTTATAACGATTCTGTTTATCACTTTGATGGGATTGATCGGGTATACGAATGATGAAGTTCGCAGACGTGGTAAAGAGATAGCTATTCGTAAGATAAATGGCGCCGAAGTAAGTTCTGTTTTGCTTTTGTTATCTAAAGATATCTTCTGGGTAGCTATTCCTTCAATTACTATCGGTACATATGGAGCTTACTTGGTGAGTCAAATATGGATAAGCCAATTTCGGGATACGGTATGTATAAGTATAGGATGGTATGTAGCAATAGCTATTTGCCTACTGGCTTTTATCATTATATGCATTATTTGGAAATCCTGGCACATCGCCAATGAAAATCCGGTGAATAGTATTAAGAGTGAATAACAAATAAAATAAATTATGATACAGATTAATGACATTAGTAAAGTCTTTCGTACTTCTGAAGTAGAAACCGTAGCGTTAAACCATGTGAGCCTGGATATAGAGGAGGGCGAGTTTGTTGCCATTATGGGACCTTCCGGTTGCGGCAAGTCTACGTTGCTCAATATTTTGGGATTACTTGATAACCCGACAGAAGGTTCTTATCAGCTGATGGGGCAGGAGGTAGCCGGTCTTCAGGAGAAGGAGCGTACGCGGGTACGTAAGGGTAAACTGGGCTTTGTCTTCCAGAGTTTCAATTTGATAGATGAACTGAATGTTTACGAGAATGTGGAACTTCCTCTCACTTATTTGGGTATAAAATCTTCTGAACGGCGTCAGATGGTAGAGAATATGCTGCGCCGGATGAATATTAGTCATCGTGCCAAGCATTTCCCACAGCAACTCTCCGGTGGACAACAACAACGCGTGGCTATAGCCCGTGCAGTTGTGACTAACCCGAAATTGATTCTTGCTGACGAACCGACCGGTAACCTTGATTCCAAGAATGGTGCGGAGGTAATGAATTTGTTGACAGAATTGAATAAAGAGGGAACAACAATTATTATGGTGACCCACTCCCAACATGATGCTTCGTTTGCCCATCGCACGGTGCATCTGTTTGACGGTAGCGTGGTGGCAAGTGTAAAGGCTTAATAAAGATCAATATGCTAAGACACATATATTATACCATTCAGACCTTAATCCGTGGACGCAGTTCAAATGTCATTAAGATTATTTCGTTAACTTTGGGACTGTTTGTCGGACTTCTACTGTTTGCCCGGGTCGCGTTTGAACTGAGTTATGACCATTTTTATCCGGAGTCAAGGAACCTGTTTCTGATACAGGCTTCTTACTCTTATGAAGGAAAGCAGGAGAAGCCAAGTCCTTATATTTATGGTGCAATGCCTGCTGCTATCCGGGAGAACTTTCCTGATGAGGTGGAAGAGGCTACTGTGCTGCGTAATGTTGGTCAGCAAATATTTTTTAAAGGAAACGAACGTTTTGATCAACAGCAGACTATTTATGCAGACGATCACTTCCTCCCAACTATGGGGGTAGAAGTGTTGAAAGGGAACAAAGCTGATTTAGTGGCTCCCGACGCTATTTTCATTAATGAATCATTGGCACGACGTGTCTTTGGTGATGCAGACCCTATCGGGCAAACCATGTTATGGGAAAAGAACTATCCGGTCACTGTACGGGGAGTATTTGCCGATCAGCCGGAGAATACAGACCTAAAATATGATGTAATCGTATCGTTTGCCACTTTGTATAAGCGGATGGGAGAGGATCGTGCCGGTTGGGGATATGATATCAGTTACATGGGGGTGGTTCGTTTCCATAATGATACGGAAGCTCCTAAGAGAGTTGCCGGACGGTTACCGGAAATGCAGAAAAAGTATCTTCCGCAGGGGAAGGATGGTTTTTCTGAGGAGTATTCTTTTCAACCTATATCTGAGTACCACAGTAGTCAGCCGGATGTAAGAAAAATGGTGCTTATCATGTCGGTTCTTGCTTTTGCCATTTTATTGATAGCTGCTTTGAACTATGTATTGATTTCCGTATCGTCATTGGCACGTCGTGCAAAAGCAGTGGGAGTCCATAAATGCAGTGGGGCCAGTGATGGTAACATATTCGGTATGTTTTTATGGGAAACCATGTTTATTATATTGTCTGCACTCGTATTGGTCGGGCTATTGATTCTGAATCTTAGGGAACTGATTCAGGATACGCTGAACGCCTCGGTCGGTGCACTTTTCACTTGGGAGACCTTATGGGTGCCTTTGCTTGTGATAGCAGTTGTTTTCTTTGTGGCAGGAGTGATACCCGGATATATGTTTTCGTCTATTCCGGTGAGTCAGGTTTTTCGTCGTTATACCGAACGGAAGACAACCTGGAAGCGCCCGTTACTTTTTGTTCAGTTTGCCGGAGTACCTTTTGTCTTTGGTTTATTGGCAGTTGTATTGCTTCAATACTATAGTGTGATGAATCGTGAGTTGAATTATAATCCTGAACGGATAGTTGTTGCGAGGTGTTACTTCAGCGATGACGAAGTTGATAATGCCCGTTCTGATATACGTCGTTTGCCGATGGTAGAAGATGTTGCTTTTGCCTGGTTTCCTATTTCCGATTACTATAGTGGTTTCAGTGTCTACAACAGTACAGGAAAGTTGCTTTTCGATGCACATACTTCAATGTGCGATTACCACTTTTTGTCAATGATGGGAGTTCAGCTTATTGATGGTAAAAATTTTGATTCTCCCAAACAGGCTATTGTAAATGAAGAATTTGTGCGGAAGATGCATTGGGAAGACAGTGCGGTAGGTAAACAGGTCAATATCGGGACTTCTCTTCCTGTTGTGGGAGTCGCAAAGGATTTTCCGATACGAAGTGCATATACTCCTCAGGATATAGTGATGTATATCAGCAGTCCCTTTGCTTCCGGAGCTCCCCATGTACGTTTGAAGGAACCATTCGATCAAAATTTGAAAGCTCTCAATCAAAAGATGGGAGAACTGTTTACTACGAAGGATATTGTGTTTATCCCTTTGCAGGAAATAATCGATCAGCAATACGAAGCGATTCGTCGTTTCCGCGATTCGGTAATCATTGCTTCTATTTCCATCCTGCTGATTACCTTGATGGGACTTTTCGGCTATACTAACGATGAAGTCAGTCGTCGTAGTAAAGAGATTGCGATCCGTAAAGTAAATGGGGCTGAGGCCGGAGATGTTTTGCAACTTCTTTCAAGAGATATTTTCTGGACAGCCTTGCCTGCTGTACTATTGGGTGCAGCAGTAGCCTGGTTTGTCGGTGGCAAATGGCTTGAGCAGTTTAGCGATGCCATTGTCCCCAGTGTCTGGCTATACCTCAGCATAGCATTGGTTGTGTTGCTGTTGATTGTTGTCAGCGTAATGCTGCGGGCATGGAAAGTAGCCAACGAAAATCCGGTGAACAGCATTAAATCTGAGTAATGTTTCAAGACTATACGACAGAGGCTCGGTTTCACTGAAACTGAGCCTCTGTCGTATCTATACCAAGCCTCTGTTTCATAGGGTTAGAGGCTCTGTCCGGATGCTTTCTCTTTTACCTTTTTAATATATACCATCAAAATCACTACCGCTGTTATGAAAGCCAATCCGTCAGAGACAGGCATGCTGATCCATACTCCCTTTACACCATATAAAGGGGGAAGCAAAAGTAATCCCGGAAGCAGGTATACTAACTGGCGTGAGAGTGACAGGAAGATACTGATCTTAGCCATCCCTATACTCTGGAAGAAGTTTGATATAACGATTTGTGCACCTACGAACGGGAACATCAGCGTGCAAATGCGTAGTCCGGACGATGCCATGTCAATCAGTTCATCGCTGTCGGTAAAGATAGCCGAAACTGTATGCGGAAAAAGTTCACAGATAACGAAGCCGCTACTCGTAATCAATACACCGACGATGATACCCAGACGGAGCGTATGTTTCACGCGGTCAATCTTCTGTGCACCATAATTGTATCCGACGATGGGTTGCATTCCCATTGTTAATCCCATAACTACCATCACATACAGCATCAGTAGTCGGTTAATGATACCGTAGGCACCGATGGCCATATCACCACCGTATTTTTGCAAACTATTATTAATGAGGATGACGATGATACATGCCGTGACATTCATGGCGAAGGGAGACATTCCTATAGAGAAAATGCTGCCGATGATGCGTTTCTTCATCTTCCAGAAGCCCGGCATAAAGTGAACGAAACTCTCTTTGTTACGGAAGTGGCTTACTACCCATATCATTCCGATAAACTGTGACAGGACTGTGGCCATGGCAGCTCCCCGAATTCCCCAACCGAAATGGAAAATGAAGACAGGGGCGATGATAACATTGGCAATAACCGTCACCAATGATGTCAGCATTGCCTTTCTCGGATATCCGGTGGCACGCATCACGTTGTTAAGTCCGATCATGGTATAGGTGATGGGAGTTCCCAGAAGAATTACCTGCATAAAATCGCGGGCATAGGGAAGTGTACCGGTACTGGCACCGAAGAAAAACAATATCGGGTCCAGAAACAGATAAGCCAGTCCGCCGAACAGCACTGCATTCGTCAGGCAAAGCATTAATGTATTTCCCAAAACATCGGTTGCTCCCTTGATGTCTTTTTGCCCCAGGCGTATGGAGGAGATGGTAGCGCCACCTGCAGAGATCAGCACGCAGAAGGCCACGACCAGATTCATTAGCGGAAAAGTGATAGCCAGTCCGGAGATAGCCATGGGACCGACGCCGTGCCCGATGAAAATACTGTCGATGATATTATAAAGTGACGTAATAGTCATTCCGATGATGGCCGGGATGGAGTATTGTAACAGAAGTTTGCCAATAGGTTCTGTGCCCAGTATACGAGGATCGGTTTGTTGTGCCATATAGTGAAGCGTTACATATTTTTAAGTGCAGCAAAGGTACAAATAATTTGCCTGATTCGATGATTATTCTGAACTTTGCCCACAGAGTTTAACAAACAGGTAAAAGAATGTTTATGGATACAACAAAGAAGATTACCGCATTATTCGATTGTGATGGTGTAATTGTCGATACAGAAGGACAATATACTGTTTTCTGGAATGAAATGGGACAAAAGTACGTAAACGATGAAAACTTCGGTTCCAAGGTTAAAGGTCAGACACTGGTACAGATTTATGATAAATACTTTGCGGGAGAACCGGAGAAACAAAGGGACATAACCGAGGCATTGAATCGTTTTGAAATAGAAATGAGTTATGACTATGTTCCCGGAATAGTTGAGTTTATAGCAGATCTGCGTCAGCATGGTGTAAAAATAGCCTTGGTCACCAGTTCCAATACAGCTAAAATGGAGAATGTTTATCGTGCACATCCCGAGTTTAAATCCCTTTTTGATGAAATATTGACTGCTGAGCGGTTTAAACGTTCTAAGCCCGATCCGGAATGTTTCTTATTGGGAATGACGATTTTCGGTTCCGATTCAAAAGATTCCTATGTGTTCGAAGATTCATTTCATGGTTTACAGGCCGGCAGAGCATCCGGTGCCACTGTTGTCGGATTGGCAACTACAAATCCACGCGAAGCTATTGCTGATAAGGCAGACTATGTGATAGACGATTTCAAAGGAATGACTTACGAAAAGCTGCTGACTATAACTTCACGTTATATCTGATAAGAAAGATTGAATAGTATCTCAGGGAAGAATCCCTTAGCTTTGCATGGTATTTAAAAAGAGAGAAAATCATGTATAAGCAAACGATTCGCCCTGTTTTATTTCTGATGGAACCCGAAAAGGTACACACCTTGTTGGTTTCCTTCCTCAAATGTTACCGGCATTTGCCATGGTGCAAATGCTGGATACGTCATCTCTATACTTGTTCCGACAAACAGTTGATATGGAACCATCTTACTTTCCGAAACCGTATCGGCCTGTCGGCTGGTTTCGATAAAGGTGCCGAGGTTTTTGATGAATTGGCCGATTATGGTTTCGGATTTATTGAAGTCGGTACTGTCACTCCCGATGCCCAGGATGGAAATCCCCGTCCCCGTATTTTTCGCTTACCTCAGTGTGAATCTTTAATTTCCCGTACAGGTTTCAATAATCCCGGATTGGATGTTATTAAACGCCGTCTTGAACAGAAACACGGTTCATATGTTTTAGGTGTAAATATCAATAAGAATCCCTCTTCGGAAGGCGAACAAGCTGTGGCAGACTTTTTGCATTTATACAAAGAGTTATATCCTTATGCCGGTTATTTCACGCTTAATTGGGGATCGGTGGATATTGCTCAGATGAAACGGGTACTCAAAACGCTGGCTGCTTTTCGTCTGGAACAGAATATACATGTTCCGGTACTTCTCAAACTTCCTGCCGATATAACAGAAGAAGGAATGGATGATGTGATCGACTGTACTCGTCTGTACCGGGTAGATGGAGTGATAGCTACCGGACCTACCATGGAGCGTACTTGTTTAAAAGGTTATTCGCCTGCACAATTGCAGAAGATCGGAGCCGGTGGAGTCAGTGGACGCGGGATAGGGGAGAAGTCATTAAAAGCCGTCGGCTATTTGCGTGCCCATGCCGGAAAAAGCCTTTTGATAGTAGGGGCAGGCGGAATTATTACTCCCCCCGATGCCCGTCGAATGTTGGATGCGGGGGCCAATCTGATACAAATCTATTCTTCGTTTATTTACGAAGGGCCGGGCATAGTGAAAAAGATGATTCAGGAAATTAAATAATAAGGAATAAAGTTATGGAACAGAGTTTTATTGAATATTCATTAGGAAAAGATGCTTCTTCGGCTACTCTTTGGGTTTATCCGGCTCGTAAGCCAGGAGGTAAAGCCATTATTATGTGTCCCGGTGGCGGATTCAATCAAGTAGCTTCAGATCATGAAGGTCGCGATTTTGCCGTATGGTTTAATAATCTGGGTATCACATATGCCGTACTGAATTATCGCATGCCTCATGGTGATGTTGAAGTGATTCGTGAAGATATTCGTGAAGCGATTCGCCTGATCCGCCGCCAGTCGGCAGAGTGGGGAATCCATCAACTGGGTGTTATGGGAGCTTCTATCGGAGGCTATATTGCTGCTACTGCCGCAACTCTTTATACCGGGACCGACCGCCCCGACTTTCAGGTATTGCTTTATCCTGTTATCAGCATGAACGACCGACTGACCCATTTGCCTTCACGCGGACGTATGTTGGGAGAAACTATTCCGGAAAGTCTGAAAGAGACATTATCTCTTGAACTTCATGTCACAGCCGATACTCCTCGTACATTCATTGTTTTGGCTGAGGATGATCAGGCGGTATCTCCTCTCAACAGTATTGTCTATTATACAGCATTATTGAAACATGGGGTTTCTGCCGGACTGCATATTTATCCGGAAGGCGGACATAGCTTCGGATTTCGTGATAGCTTCATATATAAGAAGTTATGGACTGATGAACTGCAAAAATGGTTGCTGACCTTTTAATGCGGACGCGCTAATTTATTCGCTTTTACTTGTATGGTATGAATTAAAAGTTATACCTTTGCGCCCGATTTTTAATTTAAAAAGATTGGATATGGCTGGTTATATATCAGATGACACAAGAAAAGTGACGACTCATCGCCTGATCGAAATGAAGCAAAGAGGCGAAAAAATATCTATGCTTACTTCGTATGACTATACTATGGCGCAGATTGTAGACGGTGCCGGTATCGATGTTATCCTTGTAGGCGATTCTGCATCAAATGTGATGGCAGGTAATGTAACTACACTTCCTATTACTCTCGATCAAATGATTTATCATGGTAAATCGGTTGTGCGCGGTGTGAAGCGTGCAATGGTAGTAGTTGACATGCCTTTTGGTTCTTATCAAGGAAATGAGATGGAAGGGCTTGCTTCGGCTATCCGTATTATGAAAGAGAGCCACGCTGATGCTTTGAAACTGGAAGGCGGCGAAGAGATTCTCGACACTGTGAAGCGTATCCTGAGTGCCGGTATTCCGGTGATGGGACATCTCGGACTGATGCCGCAATCTATCAATAAATACGGTACATATACCGTTCGTGCCAAAGATGATGCAGAAGCAGAGAAGCTGATTCGTGATGCACATCTGCTTGAAGAAGCCGGATGTTTCGGGCTTGTGCTTGAGAAAATTCCCGCAGCATTGGCTGCCCGCGTTGCAAGCGAACTGACTATTCCGGTTATCGGCATTGGTGCCGGTGGCGATGTAGACGGACAGGTATTGGTTATTCAGGACATGTTGGGTATGAACAATGGTTTCCGCCCCCGTTTCCTTCGTCGTTATGCCGACCTCTATACGGTGATGACTGATGCAATCAGCCACTATGTTTCGGACGTAAAGAACTGCGACTTCCCGAACGAGAAAGAACAATATTAATTGTCGTATGGCAACTAAATTATGGACATTGCATTTTATGCGGATATGCCTTGCTAATTTATTGTTGTTCATATCCCTGTACCTGTTGTACCCTGTGCTTCCGGTAGTGATGGCTTCACGTTTGGGCGTGCCAGTCAGTCAGACGGGGGGAATATATATACTTTTTACGCTTGCCATGTTTTTTATCGGCCCGTTTCATGCGTATCTGGTTGATGTCTACAAGCGAAAATATATATGTATGCTTTCGTTTGGGATAATGGTAGCGGCGACTGCCGGTTACACACTTGTGCAAAGTGCCACACATCTGTTGTTGCTTTGCTTGGTACAGGGAATCTCCTTTGGAATGGCTGCTACGGCAGGCATTACATTGGCCATTGATGTCACCAATTCCACTTTTCGCAGCGCCGGCAATGTAGTCTTTTCTTGGGCAGCACGTCTGGGGATGATTATAGGGACAGCGTTGGGAGTGTTTTTATTCCGGACACATGGCTTTGAAACTCTGTTATATGTTTCTGTCGCATCGGGAGCCTTGGGAATGCTGTTTGTGTCGAGGGTATATGTGCCTTTCCGTGCACCAATAGGGATGAAGGTTTGTTCGATGGACCGTTTTCTGCTTCCCCGTGGATTTATTCCGGCATTTAACCTGATGTTGATCGCTTTTGTGCCCGGATTGTTGCTTCCTGTGCTTGCCGGTGCGCCAAGTGATGTGCCGGTAGGAGGTGAACTGATACCTTTCTTTGCTTTGGCCGGAGTCGGTTTTCTCTTGTCAGTAATGGTGGTGAGATTGTTTTTCCGTTATGATAACAAGATATGGCTGCAGATAGTCACCGGGTTGATAACAATGATCGGAGCGATGGCTTTGTTGTTTTCTCCTGAAACCGGTTGGAATGTCCCGGCAGCAATATTGATGGGATTAGGACTTGGATTGGTTACTCCGGAATTCTTGATGATGTTTGTCAAGCTGTCTCAACATTGCCAGCGTGGCACGGCCAATACGACTCATTTACTTGCATGGGAACTTGGAGTCGGCTTAGGTATTGCATCTGCCTGTCACTTACATCTCACAGCTAATGAACATGTGGTTTGTCGGGTAGGATTGTTGGCGGCAATCGTGGCTCTGGCTTTCTTTGTCCTGATTACATATCCTTATTTTAAAAGGAAGAAGGTGAGATAAACGATATATGTATATCTGAAAAACAGACTCCGTAGTTTGGTGATGAATTGTCGCAAAACTACGGAGTTCGTTTTTATTGTCTATCCCATGTTGCACAATAAAACCGCAAGCACATAAGGCATGAAGATAATGACTCCTATGATGGCGGCAACTATGGCACATATCAGCACTGCACCTGCCGCAATATCTTTCACATCACCTGCAATCGGATTGTGTTCCGGGGATACGAGGTTGACTAATCTTTCTATAGCTGTATTGAATCCCTCCGCTGCCAATACCATTCCGAAACAAAGTATGATGGCTATCCATTCGTTCCGGGTGATACCGAAGTAAAATCCGGCGATTGTTACTGTGATGATTGCCACACAGTGTATCCAGGCATTATGCTCTTTGCTTACAAAACTCCGAATGCCTTTCCAGGCATATCCGAAGCTTTGTATCCTTTTTTTTATACTGAATTTTTCCATTCTCAGTTTCTGCTAACCTGTTTTACACCTTTCACTGTGCGTAGCTTTTTAATCAGTGCCTCCAGTCGTCCGGTGTCACTCACCATAATGGTCAGTGTGCCCGAGAAGAGTCCGTCGTTCGAATCAATTCCAATGGAACGCAGTGAGATGCCATTCTCTTTTGATATGATAGAGGTGATATTGGTCACAATACCGATGTCATCATGACCCACTACACGGAGTGTGATCGGATATTGAGTACCTTCCGATTTTCCGGCCCAGCGTGCTTTGACAATACGGTATCCGAAACGTTCGCGCATCTGTCCCGCATTGGGGCAGTCGTTGCGGTGAATCTTGATACCTCCGGATACAGTGACAAATCCGAATACGTCGTCTCCATATATGGGGTTGCAACATTTGGCCAACTTGAAGTCCAGTCCTTTCAGGTTTTGGTCAATGACGAGTACATCCTCTTTAGTGACAGTAGTTTCGTCTATCTGGTTTTGCAGGTTGTATTCTTCGGCACTGCGGTAGATCACTTCATCACGTTCACCGTCCCGTTTCTGTTGTTCGATGTATTTATCCAGAATGTCGTTCACGTCAAGCACTTCGTCGGCAATATTCTGATAAAACTCTGTCACATTCTTGAATCCCAAGCGTTTGATCAGACGCATCATTACTGCTTCGTCATATTCCATCTTCCGGTTTTTGAATTTCCGTTCCAATGTTTCTTTGGCGAAATCGTGCTGGCGTGCCACCATTTCCTTCAGGGCCTGGCGGATCTTCGTACGGGCTTTTGAGGTAGTGACAATGTTCAGCCAGTCCTGTTTCGGAGTCTGTGTGTTCGATGTCATAATCTCTACCTGGTCTCCGCTATTCAACTTTTGTCTCAGCTGTACATTTTTACCGTTTACCTTTGCACCGATGCACTTACACCCCAATTTGCTGTGAATGTGGAAAGCGAAATCGAGTACCGTAGCTCCTTTTGCCAGTTTGAAGAGGTCTCCTTTCGGCGTAAACACAAATACCTCGTCTTCATACAGATCCAGTTTAAACTGATCCATCATTTCCAGGTCGTTTTCTGTATTCTCCAATGCTTCGCGTATTGAAGTCAGCCATTCGTCCAGCCCGCTTTCACCTTTCACACCTTTGTATCTCCAATGTGCGGCCAGTCCGCGCTCGGCTATCTCGTCCATACGTTCCGTACGGATTTGCACTTCGACCCATTTTCCTTCCGGCCCCATTACAGTGATGTGCAATGATTCGTAACCATTGCTTTTGGGAACCGACAGCCAGTCACGCAGACGTTTCGGATTAGGTTGATACATATCCGTCACAATGGAGTAAGCCTGCCAGCATTCCTGCTTTTCTTTTTCGAACTGGGATTCCAGAATGATACGTATGGCAAACAAGTCATACACGTTTTCGAACTGGCATTTCTGTTTCTTCATTTTCTGATAGATGGAATGAATGGATTTGGTGCGTCCTTTCATGTGAAAATGCAGTCCCGCTTCCTCCAGTTTCCGTTGTATCGGAGCGATGAAGTTGGCAATATAACGGTCACGTGACTTTTTCGTCTCGTTCAGTTTCTCTTTGATGTGGTAATAAATGTCATGTTCGGTGTACTTCAATGACAAATCTTCCAGCTCCGATTTCAGTTTATACAATCCCAGTTTGTGAGCCAACGGAGCGTACAGATAGGCGGCTTCATTAGCCACTCGTCTGCGGGCCTCGTCATTCTCGGCATCCTTTATTTGCCGCATCACGTTTACACGGTCGGCGATCATGATCAGGATCACACGCATGTCTTCGGCAAAAGACAGCAACAGGTTACGGAAATTTTCCGATTCGATAGTCGGACTCTTATCGTAAAGGTCATTAATCTTAATGAGTCCCCGGATAATTCCGGCTACATCTTCGCCATACTCCTGTTGAATATATTCTATTGTATACGAGTGACAACGCACCGGTGTGTGTAACATGATGCCCAGAATAGATGCCCGTTTCATACCGATTTCTTCGGCCACGATTACAGCAGTCTGCATATCTTTGATGACAGGATTCAGACCAAAACTGTCCCTTTGCATCGCATTGTTCTGTGTGGAGTCGATAAGGTGCTTTTTCAGCTTTCTGCAGTCTCCTTTTTGTAAGGTTTCTCCGGTGAGGCGCAGTAGTTTTTTGTATAGTGAGAACAATAATTCTCTCTCTTCTTTCGTAAAGAATTCATCTCTTTCCATAAGCAGCTCAAATTTATCGTCGGTAAAGATAGTTTTTTTCCGGGTTTTGTAGGGTGTCCTCTTCCTTTTTTTGTATTTTTGGGCATGAATTAATAAAATTAGATAGTATGATAACACTTGAAGACAAAGAATTGCTTGCCCAAAAAGGCATTTCGGAAGTACAAATCGCTGAACAGTTGACTTGTTTCCAAAAAGGCTTTCCTTATTTGAAATTAGATGCTGCCGCATCTGTAGAAAAAGGTATTCTGGCTCCCGATGCCGAAGAACAGAAAGCTTATCTCGCAGCCTGGGATGCTTATACCAATTCTGACAAAACGATTGTAAAGTTTGTACCCGCTTCGGGTGCTGCCAGCCGTATGTTCAAAAATCTTTTTGAATTTCTGGATGCTGACTATGCTGAGCCGACTACAAAGTTCGAACAAACGTTCTTTGCCTCAATTGAGAAATTTGCTTTCTATGATGATCTGAATACTGCTTGTATGAGGATAGAAGGTAAAGACATTCCCGGTTTGATTGCAGATGGCGACTACAAGGCAGTTGTTTCAGGATTGCTGAACGTAGCGGGATTAAACTATGGTGCACTTCCGAAAGGTTTGCTCAAGTTCCATAAGTACGAAGAAGGCTCACGTACTCCGCTTGAAGAACATTTGGCGGAGGGTGCTATGTACGCTGCCGGTAAAAGCGGAAAGGTGAATGTCCACTTTACTGTTTCAACTGAACATCGTGAACTCTTTAAATCATTGGTAGCCGAGAAAGCCGATGCCTTTGCCAAACGTTATGGAGTAGATTATAATATTAGTTTTTCCGAGCAGAAACCAAGTACCGATACGATTGCCGCTGATATGGAAAACCAGCCTTTCCGCGATAATGGCAAGCTTTTGTTCCGCCCCGGTGGTCATGGAGCACTGATTGAGAACCTGAACGATTTGGATGCGGATGTGATTTTTATTAAGAATATAGACAATGTCGTTCCGGACAGATTAAAAGGTGATACGGTGCTTTATAAGAAATTGATTGCCGGTGTACTTGTATCCCTCCAGAAGCAGGCTTTTGAATATCTGGAACTTTTGGATAGCGGTCGTTACACACACGAACAGGTAATGGATATTCTGCAATTTGTGCAGAAGAAACTTTTCTGCAAGAATCCAGAAACGAAGGATCTGGAAGATGCTGAATTGGTCATCTACCTGAAGAATAAATTGAACCGCCCGATGCGTGTTTGTGGTATGGTGAAGAATGTGGGTGAACCGGGTGGCGGTCCGTTCCTTGCTTATAACAGTGACGGAACGATTTCATTGCAAATCCTTGAAAGTTCACAGATCGATATGAATAATCCGGAAGCTAAAGAAATGTTTGAGAAAGGTACCCACTTCAATCCGGTAGATTTGGTTTGTGCGGTACGTGATTACAAAGGACATAAGTTTGATCTGGTAAGATACGTGGATAAAGCCACAGGCTTCATATCTTATAAGTCGAAGAGTGGTAAAGACTTGAAAGCTCTTGAGCTTCCCGGCTTGTGGAATGGTGCCATGAGTGATTGGAGTACGGTATTTGTGGAAGTACCACTTTCTACATTTAATCCGGTGAAGACGGTAAATGATCTGTTGCGTGAACAACACCAATAGTCGAGGGAGAAATAAAAAGGGATGTCAATTGACATCCCTTTTCTCTTATTCTATTGCTTATCAGATCAGTTTCTTGGTAAAGCTTCTTTTACTACCATCGGACGACCGGCATATTCTGCTCCGTTCAATTCTTTAATGGCATTGCTGGCTTCTGAAGATTCCGGCATTTCAACAAAAGCAAAACCTTTAGATCTTCTTGTTTCGCGATCTGTGATCAGTTTTACTGATTCTACTGTTCCATACTCTTCCATAACTTGTCTCAAATCTGACTCCTTAACATTATAGCTAAGATTTCCAACGTACATATTCATAAATATACAAAAATAAAAAATTAATAAAATAACAATAAAGCTTTAGGAAGTGTAAATCAGAAATGAAAGTTCTCAATGCGAACATTGAGGAAATACATGTGAGAGTTAGACCAATAAAAACCTCTTATTGTTTGGTTTTGCAAAGTAAGGCATTAATTCCGGATAATATGCTATATTCGGTTCTTTTCATCCTTTTAAATATTCTTTTTTGTGTAATTAGACCAATAATTAACACTTTATTTCGGCCACCCATTCTTGTATTTGTCTCTATATTAGAAATTATTTTATGCCGTTTATGAAGTTAACATCCTGTTGTATACGATGTTAATAACGTAATTATACGAAGTTAATATCGTAAAGTCGAGAAGTTAACTTCCTGCAAATACGATATTAACTTTGTATAATCCCTTTCTATGTGTGTTTTAAGTAATTGAAAATCAGAGGTGTTTTGTGAAGTGGAAATACTCCATTCATCTTTTAGGAGGAGAATTTTCTTTTGAATATGTTTTGCAGACCTTTTACTTGTTAATCATTTTTTATACTGTTCCCTTTTTCTCCCCTTTATTGCAATCATTTGGTAGCTCGTTCGGGATTTATTGGAAGAAAAGTAGTATTTTTGCGTCATTATATCTTAAAATATTCAATCATGAAGAAAATACTTTTACTCGGATCGGGCGAACTGGGAAAGGAATTTGTAATTTCTGCTCAACGTAAAGGTCAGTACACCATTGCTTGTGATTCGTATGCCGGAGCACCTGCTATGCAAGTAGCCGATGAATACGAAGTTTTCGATATGCTGAACGGTGAAGAACTGGAGCGTACTGTAAAGAAACACCGGCCGGATATTATCGTCCCCGAAATTGAAGCCATCCGCACGGAACGTTTATACGATTTCGAGAAGGAAGGCATTCAGGTAGTGCCGAGTGCCCGTGCAGTGAATTATACCATGAACCGCAAAGCTATCCGTGATTTGGCCGCTAAGGAATTGGGGCTGAAAACTGCGAAATACTATTATGCCAAATCGTTGGAGGAATTGAAGGAAGCTGCTGCGAAGATAGGTTTTCCCTGTGTTGTGAAGCCTTTAATGTCATCATCGGGCAAAGGGCAGTCGCTGGTAAAAAGTGCTGCTGAGTTGGAACATGCCTGGGAGTATGGTTGTAGCGGCAGCCGCGGAGATATTCGTGAACTAATTATTGAAGAGTTTATCAAATTCGATAGTGAAATAACTTTGCTCACGGTAACTCAGAAGAATGGTCCGACACTATTTTGTCCGCCTATCGGACATGTACAGAAGGGAGGAGACTATCGTGAAAGTTTTCAGCCCGCACACATTGACCCGGCACATCTGAAGGAAGCGGAAGAGATGGCTGAAAAAGTAACCCGCGCATTGACCGGTGCCGGATTATGGGGAGTTGAATTCTTCCTGAGTCATGAAAATGGGGTTTACTTCTCAGAACTGTCTCCGCGTCCGCACGATACAGGAATGGTAACATTGGCGGGAACACAAAACCTGAATGAATTTGAACTTCACTTACGTGCCGTATTAGGATTACCCATTCCGGGTATAAAGCAGGAGAGAATAGGAGCGAGTGCTGTTATTCTTTCACCGATTGCCAGCCAGGAACGTCCGCAGTATAGGGGTATGGAGGAAGTTACCATAGAAGAGGATACCTATCTGCGTATATTTGGTAAGCCATATACACGTGTGAATCGCCGTATGGGGGTAGTACTCTGTTATGCTCCGAATGGTTCTGATCTGGATGCTTTGCGTGATAAGGCAAAACGAATAGCTGATAAAGTAGAAGTATATTAAATACGGAGATTTCTTTCTAAAAATCCAATAACAGGTCCTTGTCGCTTAAGAGGTGGCAGAGACCTGTCTTTTTATTAGTCTATGCCTCTGTCTTTTTCTCCTCTTTTGCAATTGTTAATACTCTGCTCGGTTAAGTCTGCAGAGACCGAAAAATGACTCTCAAACACAACTCTCTTTTATCAATATAAAACTCGTTGCATGTTGTACTATCTAACATTTGACTAATTGACTGAAAACACTATAGGTACTTGAAAACTCGATAGGTCGCCTTGTTAGATTGAGAACAGTGCCTATTTGCCTGAACATGCTTTGTATAACAGTAAAAAGGGCACTAATAATGTTCATTTTCGCGTCGCTGTAAGTTTAATGAATGTTATCTAAAGAGAAAATATAGAAAAATGGTACAACGGGAAAAAAAAGTTTCTACATTTGCGAAGTTGTTTGTTTAACTATCTGTGTGAACAAAACCGAATATCGAACGTTATGTTAATAGTGAAACTGGTAAAAACGCGACTTACCATGCTATAACGCTTTAGAGTATTAGAAGAATAATATATAAAAAGATTGCTTATGTCACAGATTATAGGACATATCTCTCAGGTAATTGGCCCTGTGGTCGATGTGTATTTTGAAGGTACAGAATCGGACTTGATATTGCCAAGTATCCACGACGCATTGGAGATAAAAAGGCACAACGGCAAAAAGCTGATTGTAGAAGTACAACAACACATTGGTGAAAATACTGTTCGTACCGTGGCCATGGACAGTACCGACGGCTTACAACGCGGGATGAAGGTATTTCCTACAGGAGGTCCTATCACGATGCCGGTAGGTGAACAAATCAAAGGACGTTTGATGAACGTAGTCGGCGATTCTATTGACGGAATGAAAGAACTCAATCGTGAGGGTGCCTATTCCATTCACCGTGATCCCCCAAAATTTGAAGATTTAACCACCGTACAGGAAGTGTTGTTCACCGGAATAAAGGTGATCGACCTGCTTGAACCTTATTCAAAAGGAGGTAAAATTGGTCTATTTGGTGGTGCCGGAGTAGGTAAGACGGTACTTATTATGGAACTCATCAATAACATTGCAAAGAAGCATAATGGTTTTTCCGTATTTGCCGGGGTAGGAGAACGTACCCGTGAAGGTAATGACTTGCTTCGTGAAATGATTGAATCGGGTGTAATCCGTTATGGAGAGGCTTTTAAAGAAAGTATGGAAAAAGGACACTGGGACCTTTCGAAAGTAGATTATAACGAAGTAGAGAAATCGCAGGCTACATTGGTGTTCGGACAAATGAATGAACCTCCCGGTGCACGTGCTTCGGTTGCGCTGTCGGGACTGACTGTTGCCGAATCTTTCCGGGATATGGGGGCCAAGTCGGGTGCCAGGGATATCTTGTTTTTCATTGATAATATTTTCCGTTTTACTCAGGCAGGATCCGAGGTCTCAGCTTTGTTGGGACGTATGCCTTCTGCTGTAGGTTATCAACCTACATTAGCTACGGAAATGGGTGCTATGCAAGAGCGTATCACTTCAACCAAGACGGGCTCCATCACTTCGGTGCAGGCTGTATATGTGCCGGCTGACGACTTGACCGACCCTGCACCGGCAACCACCTTTACTCACTTGGATGCAACAACTGTATTGAGCCGAAAAATCACTGAACTCGGAATTTATCCGGCTGTAGACCCGTTGGAATCTACTTCTCGTATCCTTGACCCACATATTGTGGGGCAAGAGCATTATGATGTGGCTCAGCGTGTGAAGCAGATTCTGCAACGAAACAAGGAATTGCAGGATATCATTTCCATCTTGGGTATGGAGGAGCTGTCCGATGCCGATCGTTTGGTTGTGAACCGTGCGCGCAGGGTACAACGTTTCCTGTCTCAGCCGTTTACTGTAGCCGAACAGTTTACCGGTGTGCCGGGAGCAATGGTCTCTATTGAAGACACCATCAAAGGGTTTAAGATGATTTTGGACGGTGAAGTGGATTATCTGCCCGAACCGGCATTCTTAAATGTAGGTACGATAGAAGAGGCTATTGAAAAGGGTAAGAAGTTGCTTGAGCAAGCCAATAAATAAAATAAGGAATCATGAAAGAACTGCATTTGAATATTGTATCGCCGGAAAAGGAGGTATTTGATGGTGAAGTGAAGAGTGTTACTCTTCCGGGAACCAGTGGAGTATTTTCCATTTTGGCGCAGCATGCGCCGATTGTCTCTTCTCTGCAAGAAGGAACAGTCAGTTACACGACAACGGATGGCGAAGAGCATACGTTGGATATTCACAGCGGTTTTGTGGAGCTAAGTAACGGAGAAGCCTCCGTTTGTGTATCCTGACTTTGATCCACACAAGAACCTGTTTTTACTATGAATATGAGCATTACAAAACGCAATTTCCTGAGTTATCTTACCATTTTGACTCTTGTCGGAGGTGGGTTGGGAGCTTTGGTTTTGCATTATCTTGAGCCCGGACACTATTTCGGAGGTTATCCGTTGATACCGGTATACTTTTATATATTCGGTGTATTTTACATTTATATGTTTGATGCCTGCAGGCGTCATGCACCGGACAAGATGGTGATGCTTTTTTTGGTAGCAAAGGTTCTGAAGATGATTATATCAGTCTTTCTGTTGATAATCTACTGTGTGGCTGTGCCCGATTCTGCTGTGGAATTTCTGCTGACATTTCTGGCATTCTATCTGGGCTACCTTATATATGAAAGCTGGTTTTTCTTCGTTTTCGAATGGAATCAGAAACTAAAAAAGAAATTAAAAAAATATGAAACAGTTGCGTAACATAGTTACCGGAATGTTGATCCTGATAGGAGGTATGTTGCCTGTTATGGTCTCTGCACAAGAGCCTGTGGAGGGCGATACCGCCACTGCTTTACAGCAAGAGATTATTGTGGGGAAAGACACAATTAATCAGGAGGCCAATCAGGTAGATGTAAAAGGCATTGTATTCGGTCATATCGGCGACTCCTACGAATGGCACATCACAAATATAGGAAAAACCTCTATCTGTATTCCATTGCCGATTATCGTATATAGCGAAACTTCAGGTTGGCATGCTTTTTTGTCATCGCGCCTTGAAGAGAATGACGGTAAATACGAAGGATTCTATATCGCTCCTGCCGGAAGCAGGTACGAAGGCAAAATTGTAGAACGTAATGCGGCGGGAGAAGAGGTTCGACCATGGGATATTTCTATTACTAAGGTTACTTTATCTCTATTTATCAATAGTGCTATCTTATTAATAATTATCCTTAGTGTGGCGCATTGGTATCGTAAGCGTGAACAGGGAGCTTATGCCCCTGGCGGATTTGTCGGTTTTATGGAGATGTTTATTATGATGATCCATGATGATGTGATTAAGAGTTGTGTAGGGCCTAACTATAAAAAGTTCGCTCCTTATTTGTTGACAGCCTTTTTCTTTATTTTCATCAATAACATCATGGGACTGATACCGATTTTTCCGGGAGGAGCGAATGTGACCGGAAATATCGCTATAACGCTGGTATTGGCTTTATTTACGTTTGTCATCGTTAATATATTCGGGACGAAACACTACTGGAAAGATGTTTTCTGGCCCGATGTTCCCTGGTGGCTGAAAGTGCCTATACCCATGATGCCATTTATCGAATTTTTCGGTGTATTTACGAAACCGTTCGCATTGATGATCCGTTTGTTTGCCAATATGTTGTCCGGACACATGGCTATGTTGGTTCTTACCTGTTTGATATTTATATCGGCAAGTATGGGGCCTGCCATTAACGGTTCGCTTACGGTGGCTTCGGTGCTGTTCAACATCTTTATGAATTTGCTCGAAGTGTTGGTTGCCTTTATTCAGGCCTATGTGTTTACAATGTTATCGGCTGTATTTATCGGACTGGCTCAGGAAGGCGGTAAAAAAGAAGAAGTAAAAGAATAATATAAACCATTTTAAAACTGAAAATTATGTTACTATCAGTATTATTGCAAGCTGCTGCTGCAGGAGTAGGATTGAGTAAATTGGGAGCTGCCCTCGGAGCTGGTTTAGCTGTTATCGGAGCAGGTATCGGTATTGGTAAGATTGGTGGCTCGGCCATGGAAGGTATTGCACGTCAACCGGAGGCATCGGGAGATATTCGTATGAATATGATTATTGCTGCTGCTTTGGTAGAAGGTGTGGCATTGTTGGCATTGGTTGTTTGTCTGTTAGTACTTTTCTTATAATAAACAAAGAAGATTATGTCATTGTTACTACCCGATAGTGGCCTGATATTCTGGATGCTCCTTTCTTTTGGAATTGTATTTGCGGTATTGGCTAAATACGGCTTCCCCGTCATCATTAAGATGGTGGAAGGCCGTAAAACCTATATTGACGAATCATTGGAGGTAGCCAGAGAAGCAAACGCCCAGTTGTCAAGACTGAAAGAGGAGGGCGAAGCTATTGTGGCTGCCGCTAATAAGGAACAGGGACGTATCATGAAAGAGGCTATGCAGGAACGTGAGAAAATTATTTACGAGGCCCGCAAACAAGCTGAAATAGCTGCCCAGAAAGAACTGGACGAAGTGAAACGACAGATTCAGATTGAAAAGGAAGAAGCCATACGCGATATTCGTCGTCAGGTAGCTCTTCTATCTGTGGATATAGCTGAGAAAGTTATTCGTAAGAATCTGGCTGATAAACAAGAGCAGATGGGAATGATAGACCGTATGCTTGATGAAGTATTAACGAAGAACTAAGAGAAAATGGAAGTCGGAATAATTTCAATGCGGTATGCGAAAGCTCTGATGGCTTATGCGGAAGAGAGAGGAGCGGAAGACAGGCTATATCATGAACTTGTCACGCTGGCACACAGTTTCCGTACAGTGAAGGGATTTTGTGCCGTACTTGATAATCCCATTGTTTCTGTTGACGAAAAGTTCAGTCTGATCTGTACGGCAGCCGATGGAGACAATAAACCGAGTGAAGAGTTTATTCGTTTTGTCCGTCTGGTACTCAAGGAGAGAAGGGAGACTTATCTGCAATTCATGAGTCTGATGTATCTGGATCTTTACCGGAAGAAGAAGCATATTGGTGTAGGTAAACTGATCACTGCTGTCCCGGTAGATAAGGCTACTGAAGAGCGTATCCGACAAACTGCTGCACATATTTTGCATGCGTATATGGAGTTGGAAACAGTGATCGACCCTTCTATAGAAGGTGGCTTTGTTTTCGATATTAACGATTACCGACTTGATGCCAGTATCGCTACACAGTTGAAGAAAGTGAAACAACAGTTCATTGATAAGAATCGAAGAATTGTATAATTAGTGAAAAATTATGTCTGAAAATATAAGAGTAAGCGAAGTATCTGAGATTCTGCGCCAACAGCTTGAAGGAATCGAGACCAAGGTGCAGCTTGATGAAATCGGTACGGTGCTGCAGGTGAGTGATGGTGTGGTACGTATTTACGGTCTGCGCAATGCCGAGGCCAACGAACTGCTTGAGTTTGATAATGGTATCAAGGCCATTGTTATGAACCTGGAAGAAGATAATGTGGGTGCCGTCTTGCTCGGACCTACGGATAAGATCAAGGAAGGTTTCACAGTGAAACGTACCAAACGAATCGCTTCTATCCGTGTGGGAGAAAGTATGTTGGGACGCGTTATCGATCCGTTGGGAGAACCGTTGGACGGAAAAGGATTGATCGGCGGTGAACTCTATGAAATGCCTTTGGAGCGTAAAGCTCCGGGGGTAATCTATCGTCAGCCGGTAAATCAGCCGTTGCAAACAGGTCTGAAAGCAGTTGATGCAATGATTCCTATCGGTCGTGGACAGCGTGAGTTGATTATTGGTGACCGGCAGACGGGAAAAACATCGATAGCTATTGATACGATAATAAACCAGCGTAGTAATTACGAAGCGGGCGATCCGGTATATTGCATTTATGTAGCTATCGGACAGAAAGGATCTACAGTGGCTTCTATTGTGAATACTTTACGCCAATATGGTGCGATGGATTACACTATTGTAGTAGCTGCCACAGCCGGAGATCCTGCTGCACTTCAATATTTCGCTCCGTTTGCAGGAGCTGCTATCGGTGAGTATTTCCGTGATACCGGTCGTCATGCGTTGGTGGTTTATGATGACTTGTCCAAACAGGCGGTATCTTATCGTGAAGTATCTTTGATTCTCCGTCGTCCTTCCGGTCGTGAAGCTTATCCGGGTGATATCTTCTATTTGCATTCCCGTTTGCTGGAACGTGCAGCCAAGATTATCAATCAGGAAGAGGTGGCTCGTGAAATGAACGACCTGCCCGAGAGTCTGAAAGGAAAAGTGAAAGGCGGAGGTTCACTGACGGCATTGCCTATTATCGAAACACAGGCCGGAGACGTTTCTGCCTATATTCCGACTAATGTGATTTCCATCACAGACGGTCAGATATTCCTTGATACAGATTTATTCAATCAAGGTAACCGTCCGGCTATCAATGTCGGTATCTCAGTTTCCCGTGTGGGAGGTAATGCTCAGATTAAGGCTATGAAAAAAGTGGCCGGTACGTTAAAAATAGACCAGGCGCAATATCGTGAACTGGAAGCATTCTCCAAATTTAGCGGAGACATGGATCCGGTTACCGCACTGACCATTGACAAAGGACAAAAGAATGCCCGTTTATTGGTTCAACCTCAATATTCTCCGATGCCGGTAGAGAAGCAGATTGCGATTCTCTATTGTGGTATCAACGGATTGCTGAGAAATGTTCCACTGGATAAGGTAGAAGACTTTGAGGCGGCATTTCTCAATACACTCGCTCTCGATCATCAGTCGGATGTACTGGACGTATTGAAGACAGGGGTTATCAATGATGAAGTAACGAAAGCGATTGAGGAAACAGCAACGATGGTTGCGAAACAGTTTAGTTAATTATAAACCATAAAGACTATGGCTTCACTAAAAGAAGTAAAAACCAGAATAAATTCGGTACAGAGTACCCGAAAAATCACTTCAGCAATGAAGATGGTGGCTTCTGCCAAGTTACACAAGGCACAGGGAGCCATTGAAAACATGCTGCCTTATCAGAGGAAACTGAATAAGATATTGACCAACTTTCTAAGTGCTGACCTTCCGGTAGAGTCTCCATTCTGTGCGGAACGCCCTGTCAAGCGTATTGCTATTGTAGCTTTCTCTTCCAACAGCTCTTTATGTGGTGCTTTCAATGCGAACGTACTAAAGATGTTTTTGCAAACGGTTGGAGAATATCGTGAGCTGGGGCAGGATAATATCCTGATTTATCCGGTTGGCAAGAAAATAGAGGAAGCTGTGAAAAAATTAGGATTTTTTCCTCAAGGGAGCTATCAGAGACTGGCAGATAAGCCTTCGTACGATGAAGCTGCTGCGTTGGCCAGATTGTTGATGGAACTTTTTCTGGAAAAGAACATTGACCGGGTGGAGTTGATTTATCATCATTTCAGATCGATGGGAATACAGGAGCTGTTGCGTGAAAGATACTTGCCGATTGATCTGTCTGCCGTTCAGAATGAAGACGGGAAAACCGGAATGGTAAATGACTATATCATAGAACCTTCCGCAGCCCAGTTGATAGCAGATCTGATTCCGCAGGTTTTGAGTCAAAAGATCTTTACGGCTGCTCTCGATTCTAATGCATCCGAACATGCCGCACGTACTTTAGCTATGCAAATAGCAACGGATAATGCCAATGAACTGATTCAGGAACTGACAAAGCAGTATAATAAGACCCGCCAGCAAGCCATTACAAACGAGTTGCTTGATATTGTGGGCGGTAGTATGGCTTAAACTTTCCACAGGGGGCACAAAGGTTGCGGAGTTGTTATCAATGAAGAAACTGAAAACTAATCATCGTCCGTAGCCTTTGTGTCTTCTGTGGCAAAATAACTTATTATTATATTGGTTTCTTCTTTCTTTTGCTATAACTTTGTAGCAAAGTATTATTTCATGGAAGAAAATCACGAATTAGAATTAGCTTGGCAAGTCATTGAAAATACCGGTACCCATCTGTTTCTGACAGGAAAGGCCGGAACCGGAAAAACAACCTTCCTTCGTCGGTTAAAGGAATTAACTCCCAAACGCATGGTAGTGGTCGCTCCTACGGGGATTGCTGCCATTAATGCCGGAGGTGTCACCATACACTCTTTTTTCCAATTAAACTTTGCGCCATATATTCCGGAGAGTACATTCAATTCTGCCCAACAAAGCTTCCATAAATTCGGGAAAGAAAAAATCAATATTATCCGCAGCATGGACCTGTTGGTGATCGATGAAATCAGTATGGTACGTGCCGATCAACTTGATGCGGTGGATGCAGTGTTGCGCCGTTATCGGGATCGTTCGAAACCTTTTGGAGGTGTTCAACTTCTGATGATAGGCGATTTACAGCAGTTGGCTCCGGTAGTAAAGGAAGAAGACTGGAACTTGTTGACCTCTTATTATGACACGGCATTTTTCTTTGGCAGTCATTCACTGAAAGAGACTGAATATATCACTATAGAGTTGAAGAAAGTCTATCGGCAGAGCGATACGGCTTTTGTCGGATTATTAAATAAAATCAGAGAGAAAGAGGCCGACGAATCTGTGCTGGAAGAATTGAATAAATGTTATCTTCCGGAGTTTCGTCCGAGAGAAGAAGAAGGGTACATCCGGCTGACGACACATAATTATCAGGCCCAGCAATATAATGACAGACAGCTGCTTTCTCTTTCCGGCAGGGCTTTCAGCTTTCAGGCGAGGGTAGAAGGTACTTTCCCGGAATCGGCTTATCCGGCGGATGAAATGCTCACTGTCAAGGAAGGGGCTCAGATTATGTTTATTAAAAACGACTCTTCCGGGGAACATCGATATTATAATGGAATGATCGGTTTGGTTACGGCTGTTGGTAAAGATGGCATCCGGGTGAAAGGAAATGGAGAATCGCAGGACTTTTTACTTGAAACGGAAGAATGGACAAATAGTAAATACAGTCTGAATCCGCAGACGAAAGAGATAACGGAAGAGGTTGAAGGTACTTTCCGGCAGTATCCTATTCGTTTGGCATGGGCTATAACGATCCATAAAAGTCAGGGTTTGACTTTTGAACGTGCCATCATTGATGCAAACGCTTCTTTTGCTCATGGGCAGGTTTATGTTGCGCTGAGTCGTTGTAAATCTCTTCAGGGACTGGTACTCAGTTCTCCTTTAAGGAGAGAGTCTATTATCAGTGACGACACGATTGACGAATTCACCCGTAATGCCGGAGAACTGACCCCTGATAAGCATAAGCTGGCTCTGTTGCGTCAACATTATTTCTACGAGTTGCTATGTGAACAATTCGATTTTCATCCTCTTGAGCAACATTTCGCACGTGTTCTGCGTCTGCTCGATGAACACTTATACCGACTCTATCCAAAGTTGCTGGAACGGTATAAAGAAACGATCGATCTGTATAAAGCTCAGATAATGAAGGTTGCCGATACTTTCAAGTTGCAATATTCGACTCTGTTGATGGAGGTGGAGGACTATGACGCAAATCCGAAACTGAATGAACGAATTGTGGCCGGTGCCCATTATTTCCGTAAACACCTGGAGGATTTGTTAAACCCACTGATGGTTTCTACAAAGGTAGAAACGGATAATAAAGAACTGAAAAAGAAATTTTCCGAAGCGTTAGATACATTGAAGACGACACTACATGTGAAGCTGGGAACACTCTATTATACCGAAAAAGAAGGTTTTACCGTATCAGCTTTTCTAAAACATAAGGCTGTCCTGACCTTATCCGTTTCCGGAGGAGAAAGTACATCCTCGTCCGGAAGATCGGAACGTAAACCCCGAACTGCTGAAAAAATAGAAGTTCCTACCGATATCCTACATCCGGAACTGTATAAACAGTTGATTGCATGGAGAAATTCAGAAGCTTCGAAAGCTAATCTTCCTGTTTACACTGTTATACAACAGAAAGCAATACTGGGCATTGTGAATTTATTGCCCTGTGATACGGCTTCGTTAGTGCGTATTCCATATTTTGGGAAGCGTGGTGCCGAAAAATACGGCGATGCTTTGCTTGAAATGGTGAGCCGATATGTAAAGGAACAGGGAATAGAACGTCCACCAATGCCTGCAATAATATTGACCCTCAAAAAAGAAACTAAGGAACCGAAAGAGCCAAAGCCTCTAAAAGAAACTAAACCCGTGAAGGAGCCAAAACTTGACACCAAAGAGATAACCTATCGTCTTTTCAGGCAGGGGAAAAATATCGAAGAGATAGCCAAGGAACGTGAGTTGGTTTCAGGGACTATAGCCGGACATCTGGAGCATTATGTACGCTTGGGAGCAGTTAAGATAGAGCAGCTCGTTCCGAAAGAAAAGATTATGAAAATTACCCGTTATGTGCAAGCTAATGGAAGTGACAAAGGACTTACGGCAATTAAAGCTGCTTTGGGTGATGAGGTTTCATATGCAGATATAAGGCTCGTACTTGCTGCCGGAAAAAAAGAATCATAAGATTTGTACGTCAGTCAGCTTACGTTTTACCGTGGTTGACTGACGTACCCAATGCTTAGTCAGGTAAATTATAATAGTGCCTCTTCTATTAACGCTTTTAGTTGCGTTTTATTCATGGTTCCTAATTTCATGGTCGGTTCTCCTCCAACAGGACAAAGCAGCAGATTAGGGATTGTACGAATGGCAAAAGCCGCTTCCAATTCCGGTTCCTGATCTACATCCACTTTATAAATATCTATTTTACCATTATATTCTACAGCCAGTTGATCCAGTATGGGTGACAGTGCTTTGCAATATACACACCAGGGAGCATGAAAATCTACCAGGCAGGGTTTGTTGCCTTTAAACTTCCATTCTTTCGGATATCCTTGATAATCTGCAACTTTTTCTACAAAACTTTCTTTGGTTAAATCGATGACTTTCATATTTCTATTTTTTAAAGGGTTACTACTTGTTTGTTTCTTTGATGTTGCAAAGATAGGAAGATCGGAGTTATTGGCAGATAGCTATTTCTCCTATTGTATTAGCAATTCTTCCTTGTCCTGCTTTTTCTGCTTTCTAATAACTTTCTAATCTCATCTGAGTATCTTATAATTGCTTTCAAACGGTCTGCGTGAAGTGTGAATTGTACTTTTGTCATCAAAATAACAAGGACTATGACCAGAAAGTTTTTTATTCTCTTTTTTCTTGGATTTTTCGGAATTGCCGGAGCACAGCAACCTTCCGGGAGCTTGACGCTGAAAGAGGCCGAGCAACGTTTCCTGAAATGTAATTTATCCCTATTGGCCGAACGCTACAATATAGATATGGCACAAGCCAGGTTGCTTCAAGCTCAATTATTTGATAACCCGGTGATCTCATTTGAACAAAATGTTTACAACCGGCTTAATGGCACTTATTTTGATTTTGGTAAGAGCGGTGAATCTGTTGTAGAGATAGAACAGGTGATCCGTCTTGCCGGACAACGGAATAAGCAAATACGGTTGGAGAAAATAAACCGGGAGATTGCCGGCTATCAGTTTGAGGAGGTAATGCGGACTTTACGTCAGGAGCTTGGGGAAGCTTTTATCGAAGTTTACTATCTGTCAAAGTCATTATCGGTTTATGATAAAGAGGTCAGTTCGCTTGAACATTTGTTGGCAGGCATTAAGGAACAGCATGTGAAGGGGAATGTTTCTTTAATGGAGATGACCCGTCTCGAATCAATGCTGTTCTCCTTGAAAAAGGATATGAGCGAATGTGAAAGCCATTATCTATCACGGCGGGGAGAGTTGAATTTATTATTGAACTTGCCCATTGATTTTCGCACTGAGCCAATAGTAGATGAGGGTTCGCTTGAACGTTTGACCATAAATGGATTGTCTTATGCCGGTTTACAAGAGATGCTATCCGTGAGGTCTGACCAAAAGATGGCACATAGTAATATCATTGCTTCGCAAGCTGATCTGAAATTACAGAAATCGTTGGCCTTTCCCGAATTTTCAGTGAAAGGTAACTATGATCGTCAAGGTAATTTTATTAATAATTATTTCGCTATCGGGTTTAGTATGTCTGTTCCTATCTTTAACCGTAACCAAGGGAATATCAAGATGGCACGCTTCAATCTCCTGAAGGCAAGCCGGGAGCAGGAATATATTCGCAGTAAAGCTGAGACAGAACTGTATGCTGCCTATACTGCCTTAGATAAAGCGTTCAGGCTTTATCGGTCAGTAGATAGGGGATTGGAACATAACTTTGAGAAACTGATAGCCGGAGCCAATGAAAACTTTATCAAACGTAATATCAGTCTTTTAGAGTTTATCGATTTTTACGATAGCTATAAAGAGACCTGCATTCAGCTTTATGATATAAAGAAAAACGTATTTCTCGGCATTGAGAATCTGAATGCAGTAGTCGGGCAACATGTCTTTAATAATTAAATCCATATAATTTATGAATTGGACAAAATACTTTCCATGTATATTGATTCTGGGGTTGGGAGGTTGTTCATCAAAGATGAAGCAATCTGAGGTGCATACAAACTTATGTCTGACAGATAGTTTACTGAAAATAGTCTCTGTCGATACGGTACATCTGCATGATGTGACGGATGAACTGGTTCTAAACGGGCGTGTGACTTTCAATCAGGAGCAGGTAGCACACATTTATCCTATGTTTGGCGGTACTGTGACGGAGCTTCATGCCGAAGTAGGGGATTACGTACGAAAAGGAGATATACTTGCGGTGATCCGTAGCGGTGAAGTGGCTGACTACGAGAAACAAATGAAGGAAGCAAACCATCAGGTTATCATTGCCCGTAGAAATATGGATGCCACTCAGGATATGTTCGATTCAGGATTGGCGTCTGATAAAGACGTATTGCAGGTGCGACAGGAATTGGCTAATGCAGAGGCGGAAGAGAACCGCATCAAAGAAATCTTTTCCATCAACCATTTCAGCGGTCGATCATTTTACGAAATCAAATCTCCGGTTTCCGGTTTTATTGTAGACAAAAAGGTGAGTAAAGACATGCAACTCCGCTCCGATCAGAGTGAGGAGATATTCACTGTTTCCGGCCTGGAAAATGTATGGGTGATGGCAGATGTTTATGAAAGTGATATTAGCAGAGTAGTTGAAGGAGCACCCGTACATATCACTACCTTGGCTTATCCCGATAAGGTCTTTTCCGGAAGTATCGATAAAGTCTATCACATGCTGGATACCGAAAGTAAGACGATGAATGTGCGCATTAAATTGTGTAATGAAGATTACTTGCTGAAGCCGGGTATGTTTACCAATGTCGGTGTGGAGTGTAAGTCGCCCGGGAAACAAATGCCCCGGATCGATGCACATGCCCTGATATTCGAAGGAGGGAAAAACTATGTTGTGGCAGTGGCTACGGACCACCGTTTATCGATTAAGGAGATTGATGTTTACAAACAGCTGAGTAAGGAATGTTATGTCCGTTCCGGACTTTCAGAAGGTGACAGAGTGTTGAATCAAAATGTATTATTGGTCTACAATGCTTTGAATGCAGACTAAAAGCGAAAAAAACTATGCATAAGTTTATAGACAATATTGTGGCTTTTTCGTTGAAGAATAAGTTTTTCGTCTTTTTTTGTACGGTGATTGCCATCATCGCCGGTGTGGTTTCATTCAGACACACTCCGATCGATGCATTTCCCGATGTGACGAATACGAAAGTGACCATCATTACCCAGTGGCCGGGACGCAGTGCCGAAGAGGTAGAGAAGTTTATTACGATTCCGGTGGAGATAGCCATGAATTCGGTACAGAAGAAGACAGATATCCGTTCGACAACCTTGTTTGGGTTGTCAGTCATCAATGTGCTGTTTGAGGATCATGTGGATGATTTTGTTGCTCGTCAACAGGTATATAATTTATTGAATGATGCCGATCTGCCGGAAGGAGTAACTCCTGAGGTGCAGCCTCTCTACGGACCTACAGGAGAGATTTACCGCTATACCCTGCGAAGTGACAAACGGAGTGTACGCGAACTGAAAACGATTCAGGATTGGGTGATCGATCGCAATCTGCGTGCCGTATCGGGTGTGGCGGATATTGTCAGTTTCGGTGGTGAAGTAAAAACCTGTGAAGTAAGTGTCAACCCAAACCAGTTAATCAATTATGGCATCACCTCGCTGGAACTTTATGATGCCATTTCGAAGAGTAATATTAATGTGGGCGGAGATGTAATAACCAAAAGCTCCCAGGCTTATGTCGTAAGAGGTATAGGGCTGATTAACGATTTGGAGGAGTTGCGGAACATTGTAGTGAAAAATATCAATGGTACTCCCATTCTGGTGAGGAATCTGGCTGATGTCCGTGAATCTTGTTTACCTCGTCTGGGACAGGTAGGACGAATGGACGAGGATGATGTCGTGGAAGGTATTGTAGTGATGCGCAAGGGAGAGAACCCGGGTGAAGTGATATCCGGGCTGAAGATGAAAATAGATGAACTGAACGAAAGCATCTTACCGACGGATGTAAAGATTGTACCTTTTTATGATCGGGAGGATCTGGTGGATCTTGCTGTACATACTGTAACGCACAATCTGGTGGAAGGCATACTATTGGTAACTTTCATTGTATTCATCTTTATGGCGGACTGGCGGACAACGGTAGTGGTAGCTGTCATTATCCCTTTATCCCTGTTGTTTGCTTTTATCTGCTTGCATGTAATGGGGATGTCCGCCAATCTGCTTTCTATGGGAGCCATTGACTTTGGGATCATAATAGACGGGGCCGTAGTGATGGTAGAAGGTATATTCGTCGCTCTCGATCGGAAAGCGAGAGAAGTGGGGATGCCCGTTTTCAACCGGATGTCGAAGATGGGGCTGATCCGGAATACTGCCAAAGAAAAGGCCAAAGCGGTCTTTTTCTCCAAGCTGATTATTATTACGGCGTTAATCCCCATATTCTCGTTTCAAAAGGTGGAAGGGAAAATGTTTTCTCCTTTGGCTTATACATTGGGGTTTGCTTTACTGGGGGCCTTGATTTTTACTTTGACCCTGGTTCCGGTCATGTCATCCATCCTGTTAAGGAAAAATGTGAGTGAGAAAAGTAATTTTCTGGTGAGTTTTATTAGAGAGAAAAGTTCGGCTTTATTTGCCATTTTTCATGCTCATCGTAAGCTGTCCATCGGATTAGCTTCTTTGGTCGGAGGAGCCGGGCTGTTTCTTTACTCTTTTCTGGGGATGGAGTTTCTGCCGCAGTTGAATGAAGGAGCCATCTATATTCGTGCTACCCTTCCGCAAAGCATTTCTCTGGATGAGTCAGTTTCACTTGCCAACAGAATGCGTAGAGAGCTGTTGGTTTTTCCCGAAGTAAAGCAGGTGCTCTCGCAAACCGGGCGCCCGAATGATGGGACTGATGCTACCGGTTTTTACAATGTGGAATTTCATGTTGATATTTATCCGGAGAAAGAGTGGGAGAGCGGACTCAGTAAAGAACAGTTGATTGAAAAAATGCAATCTGTCCTTGCTCTCTATCCCGGTACCGATTTCAATTTCTCACAACCGATTACTGACAACGTGGAGGAAGCCGCTTCGGGTGTAAAAGGTTCTATTGCCGTTAAGGTTTTCGGGAAGGATTTATATGAGGCAGAGAAACTGGCTGTACAGATAAACAAAGTGTTGGGAACCGTAGCAGGTATTGAAGATCTGGGAGTGATTCGGAATATAGGTCAGCCGGAACTTCGCATCGAGTTGAACGAAAAACAGCTTGCCCGTTATGGTGTATCGAAAGAAAATGTACAATCTATTATTGAGATGGCCATCGGAGGTAAATCTGCTTCATTGCTCTATGAAGACGAGCGTAAGTTCAATATCATGGTTCGTTATAATGAAGAGTTCCGCCAGAACGAAGAGCAGATAGGTAAGATTCTGGTACCAGCGATGGATGGTGCGATGATCCCGATCAAGGAATTGGCAGATATCCGGACCATTACAGGACCATTGCTTATATTCCGTGACAGCCATACCCGTTTTTGTGCTGTTAAGTTCTCTGTACGTGGTCGTGCCATGGGGTCTGCCGTTGCCGAAGCACAAAAGAAAGTGGAAGCTTCGGTACATCTTCCGGACGGATATACACTGAAATGGACCGGAGATTTTGAGAATCAGCAACGTGCCAGCAAACGCCTTGCACAGGTTGTTCCCGTCAGTATTGCCATTATATTCGTTATCCTCTTCATCCTGTTTTCCAATGCCCGGGATGCAGGACTGGTATTGTTGAATGTCCCATTTGCGGCGGCCGGCGGTATCATTGCCCTGTTGATCACTCACTTCAACTTCTCAATTTCTGCCGGGATCGGTTTTATAGCCTTGTTCGGCATTTGCATTCAGAACGGAGTGATTATGATTTCGGGTATTAAGTCGAATGTGCATTCGCACATGTCTTTGGCCGAAGCAGTGAAGAGTACGGTTCATTCTCGGGTCCGGCCGGTTGTGATGACGGCTGCTATGGCTGCTATCGGACTGATGCCGGCAGCCATGAGCCATGGTATCGGCTCCGAGTCGCAGCGTCCGCTTGCCATTGTTATTATCGGTGGCGTATTGTGTGATACTTTCTTTACGCTTTTTATTTTTCCGCTGATTGTAGAGGCCATTTATGGTAAAACTTTGTTTGATAAAGATGGAAAGCTGCGGCAAAGACGAGTGTAAACCGTATATTTGTCATTTTAAAACTCAAAAGTTATGGCAAAGATATTATTGGTAGAAGATGAAGTGAATATAGCTTCGTTCATAGAACGGGGACTGAAGGAGTTCGGACATACAGTGTCAGTTGCCAATGACGGTAATTCCGGATGGGAACTGATCCGGCAGGAAGTATTCGATCTGCTGATCATAGATATTATTATGCCCGGAATGAATGGCTTGGAGCTTTGCCGTCTCTATCGCCGTCAGTATGGTTATCTGGTTCCGGTGATTATGTTGACTGCGCTGGGTACGACGGAGGATATCGTAAAAGGATTGGATGCGGGAGCTGACGACTACTTGGTGAAGCCTTTCAGCTTTCAGGAGCTGGAAGCCCGGATCAAGGCCATCCTGCGTAGAGGAAGAGAAGATTCCGCCCGGCAGTTGGTATGTGATGATTTGGTGCTTAACTGTAACAGCCGCCGTGCCAGACGTGGAGAAGCGGAGATAGACCTCACCGTCAAGGAATACCGTTTACTGGAATATTTTATGACCCATCAGGGATTGGTACTTTCGCGCCTGACATTATTGAGAGATGTATGGGATAAGAATTTTGATACGAATACCAATGTAGTGGATGTATACGTAAACTACCTTCGTGGTAAGATTGATAAAGACTTTAGTAAGAAACTGATTCATACTGTAGTTGGTTCCGGATATATCATGTATGCCTGACTAAAAAACACCTGACTATGAAAATCGGACGTAAGATTGCCCTCTTTTATACGTTGATAACAGTGTTGACCACCATGATCGTCATTGGAGTGTTTTATCTCTTCAGTTCGAGGTATATCGACGGATTGTATCAGTCGTATCTTCGGGAAAAAGCTTTTCTGACTGCCCAGAAACATTGGGAACGGGATGAGGTGGACGAACAAAGCTATCTGGCCATTCAACGGAAGTATGATGAACTGTTGCCGGAGGCCAAAGAGATTTTGCTGAATATGGACAGTGACGTCGTGGTACGTGATACGTTGAATAAATATCTTTCTGCCGGGCAACAAAAACTGCTCCTTGATTCAAAGGAGATGTCATCGGTATCTTTTGTCCATAAAGATATGTTGGGAGCTGCTTTGTACTATCCTGACAATGAGGGAAACTTTATCGTAATCGTAATGTCGCATAATGGCTATGGGGTTAAAATACAGGAACATTTGCTGGTGTTATCTACCTTCCTGATACTCAGCAGTTCGGTATTGATCTTCTTCATGGGACAACTTTATTCTACGAGAATATTAATCCCCTTACAACATATTTTATTGCAGCTGCAGCGGATACGAGGCAATAGCTTGAACCGCCGACTGAAGACTACCGGCAATAAAGATGAACTGGATCATTTGATAAAAGCATTAAACAGTATGCTCGACCGTATCGACACTGCGTTCAAAGCAGAAAAATCGTTTGTCAGCCATGCTTCCCATGAATTGAATAATCCCATTACCGCCATTCAGGGTGAGTGTGAAATCAGTTTGTTAAAGGAGCGTAGCACGGAGGAATATGTCGAAGCCCTTCAACGAATTGCCGGGGAAAGCAAACGTCTCTCTAACTTGATCAGGCATTTGATGTTTTTGTCGAGGCAGGAAGAGGATATCCGGAAAAACAACGTCGAAAAGATTTATCTGGCAGACTTATTACAGGAGATGAGTACTGCTGTTCCCCGCCTCCGGTTGCAATATCCCGAGGACGGCGTAAAGAGTGCTGTGGTCGATGCAAATCCCTATTTGTTTAAGATAGCCTTGCAGAACATTATAGACAATGCCTGCAAGTATTCGCAAGAAGAGGTGATTGTGCGGCTTTACAAAGAGGGGGAACGATGGGGAATAGCGGTCGGGGACTCCGGAATCGGAATTCCCAAGGACGAGATAGAACATATCTTCCAGTCGTTCTACCGGGGAAGTAATACGAGAGAATATACAGGGCAGGGGGTTGGACTCAGCCTTTCAGCGAAAATATTTTCTGTTTACGGAGGAAAAATAGAGATTGCTTCCGAGGAAGGGAAGGGGACGGAAGTGAAGGTCATTTTCGGGTGACGCATCATCCGGATTTCTAAGTGGGGTACGTACGTTAGCATATGCTTTGGCACGTATATGACGGCCTGTTAAAATATCACAATAAGAAGATGTTTCTTGCATTTATAACATCAATAAGAGGCAATCTGTGTTTGTAGATGAGTGTTGCATTCTTAATAAAGTGTTTTAAAAAGCAAGAACTATGTCGTTGAGTAATCTGCTAATCATATTTTCATCCTCCTTTATGGCTTTGTTTCCCGTAGTAAACCCTTTGGGAAACGGTTTTGTCGTAAATGGCTTTTTTACAGACTTGGACCCAAAACAGCGAAAGACTGCCATTCAGAAGCTGATTTTCAACTTTATAATGATCGGTGTCGGTACTTTGGTGATAGGGCATCTGTTTTTGTTGATTTTCGGTCTGGCCATTCCTGTGATTCAGCTTGGAGGCGGCATACTGATTTGTAAAACGGCAATGGAATTGCTTGCCGATTCCGGTTCTTCTGATAAGGGAGAGTCTAACCAGAATCTGGATAGCTTTAAATGGAAGAATATAGAACAGAAGATATTTTACCCCATCACATTCCCCATCAGCATCGGTCCCGGCAGTATATCTGTCATATTCACTTTGATGGCCTCTGCCAGTGTCAAAGGGAAACTACTGCAGACCGGAATCAACTATTTTGTTATTGCACTTGTCATCATCTGTATGGCTGCGATACTGTATGTTTTCCTCTCACAGGGGCAGAGGATTATTCAGAAACTCGGGCCTGTAGGCAATCAGATTATAAATAAGCTCGTAGCCTTTTTTACATTTTGCATCGGCATACAGATTTCGGTAACAGGTATATCTCAGATCTTTCATCTGAATATCTTGTAATGATGAAAGGTTGATATGTATTTATCAGCAACCGGATCTCTGCTTATAGATACTCTTTCAGCACCTTTGCGATCCGCTTGTATCCTTCTGCATTCGGATGCAGTCCGTCACGGAACAGAGAAGAGTCTATCGATCCGTCTTTTTGCGTCAGTTGCGGAGCAAGGTCAATGTAAGTACAGTCTTTGCCTGCCAGTTGTTTTTGTAATTCCGCATCGATTCCGGCAATGCGGGCTTCCATCCCTTTTCTTGGCAGGATGCCCATGATGCAGAGTTTTGCCTGCGGCTGACGTTCATGAATGGCTTTTGCGATCCGGCAGATACCTTCTATAATTTCTTCATCACTGTTGAATGACAGATTATTGGTACCTATCAGCAGAAATATATTGCGAGCCTGGAAACCGTCCAGTTCTCCGTGATAGATGCGCCATAGTACATTCTCTGTTTTGTCCCAGCCGAATCCGAGGTTGCGTACACTTCTCCCTTTGAATAATTTCTCCCAGGATTCTTTGCCAAACTGGTTATGCGCGATGGGTTCGCCTCCCCAGAAGTGTGTTATCGAGTTGCCGATCATCACTATTTCAGGAGCACTTTGTTTGTTCAGTTTCAAGATTTCTTCGTGACGGCCGTACCAATCATACGGATCTCTTTGTTGCTTGCATGGGATGCACGAAGCAGGTCCTTGATTGTCTTCACGCAAAATTTCACGTATTTTCTTCTGGTAGCTGTCAGCGTATTGTTGCATACCCAGGTCGGTGGAGTGAACACCATCTACCATGGCATCCATCGGGATACCGATCTCTTCCTTGGTCAGATAGTATACAGCCGGAACCTGCTCTTTTTGTAACGTTTCATATGCCTTGCGCAGTTCTGCATTGGCTACACGATAAGATTCTTCCGCACTTTCGGAACTATATTCGTTACTATAACCGTCGTGTTCTACCAGCAAGATAGGGGTCCGGCTCTTTTCACGCAGCTTTTTCACTCCTTTCAGAGTGCGCTCGTATACAACGGCGGATTCTTTCTTTCCCGACAGATTGGGCATGCAATCGATGATATACAATTGCGCATCGATTTCAGACAACAGATCAAAGAGCGCTTCTTCCAGCTTTCCATTGCCGGAGAAACCAAGATTGATGACCGGATGTCCCAATTTCCGGTTTAAAATATTTCCCCATGCCATGCCCGGGCGGGAAGCGCAAGCTCCTTGTGCAATAGAAGTACCGTATATAACCAGTGGCTTTTCCTGTGAGGCCGGGAGAAAACGGAAAGAGGCATCGGCAGGAACTCCTATTTCCATCCACGATACTTTATTGTATAACGGCAAAAATAATTGATATTCGAATCCGTTACCGGATTTGGCTGCATATGAAAGTCCGCTGAAACTGTAGGTTATCGTGTCACCCATGGAGTATCGTCCGGCACACCATCGTTCCCGCCCGTTGTTGTCCGTAGCGTATAAGTCTACACCCGAAACTCCGGTTGCCGGCATGTGTGGCATAGAGAGTCCGCCTTTCACCACATAACGAACCTTTATTTCCGGTGCATTGGAACGGAACGCAACAGACAGTCCTGCACTTTGCTGCGCCAAATCCCATAAAGGCTTGCGCACTTTATCCTGGGCCCGTAGAGGTAGTCGGGCATATGAATCTTTTAATTCGCTCTGCCATGCTTGTCCGCGCACCACATGGATATCTTGGTTTAATGGATTTGCCCATTTGTATTGTGCTTGTAGAGAAACACATCCCAGGAAAAGGGCTAAAAGGGAAAGTTGGAGTTTGGTTGTTTTCATAATCATCATCGTATTAGGGGCATGCAAAGGTAATCATTCCCTCTCAAATATGCAATCGTCCTGACCAATAATAGACGAGTTACACACGGCTCTTTCATCTAGCAACCGTCTTCCTCCCTTGTCCTCTCCACAAAACCTTCCATTCGCACACAGCGATGCGGAAGCAGCGCTTCGTTGTTTCTTTTTTAAGAAAGAATCCGGCCGACTATTACCGGAGAAGTGTAGTAGATTAACCATTGTCATACAACTCTTTATCCCAGCCCGCATACCTGGGCTGATGAGCCCGCATGCCCGGGCTGAGATAAAGATCCGACCATTTGCACTAAAGAGAGTAAGGGAAATGAAATGCTTTTAGAGAGATAAACGGATAAGAAATTGGACATATCCATTTGTTTTCCAAATCGTTACTATTGAAATATCCCCTAAAACAGCGGGTGGAAGATGGAAGATGGGGGTGGAAGATAAATGGCATAAAAACCGCATCTTCCACCAATCTATACATCTCACAATCAACGATATGCACTCTAAAAGGTGGAAGATGGAAGATCGAAACGCGTTTTTGTATGAGAGGAAGGCAGGGTAAATGAAAGATCCGTGCGAGTTGCACAACTGGTCCATGACGAGTTGTACAACCGGTATATGCCGGGGTTACACAACTCGTCTATAGGTAGTTCAAGACCTTCACCGGATAAAGTCCGGTCAGAACCTGATAATCATTACTGAAAAATAGGGGAATCTCTTCTCACGGAGTTCTTCGTTGGAGCAAGAGTAGTATTCCTTCTCTGTTCCTACATTCTCAAAATAGTGATACTGATATTCCGGATGGCTGTTTATGCATTGGTGTACTTCTTCTACACATTGCGAGAGCTTCATAATGACCACTACGGTTTGTTGCTTCAGGTAATCTTCCAGCTCTTTGGTTGTGACAAGTCCGGGTAGTATAATCAGCCGTTCTTCCTGGCTGACGATGTGCATGCCTGCCATTGCTCCGGAAGCTATAAAAGCGGGAATACCTGCAATCTGTTCTACAGGGATACCGTCTTCCCGCAGCTTGTCGTAAATATAATGGATGGAAGAGTAGAGACCTGCATCTCCTTCCGCCACAATTACAATGTTTTTCCCTTCCGCACGGAGTGTTTTGCTGCTTTCGTATACAGCTTCGTAGGCTTTTAGAGCTTGTGTCCGATCTTTGTCCATTGGAAGCCGGAAACATTGTACGGTGTCCGAGAATCCGAGAGTATCCAGAATGGAAAGTGCCCGTGACGAAGATTTCCCGTCGCGGGTCATGGTGGCAGGACAAAAGATACAGTCGGCCGTTTGCAGGGCTTTGAATCCTTTCAGCGTTATCAGGTCCGGTTCACCCGGTCCTAAAGATACGAAACGTATGGGGTGTGATGTTGTCATTTGCTATCGGTTTATCATCTTAATGTTCTGCAAAAGTGAGGAAAATATCCCTATGAAACAAGAATTATTAAGTATCTTTGACCGCTATAATCTGAATTAAAAGACGAATACCGATGAAACAATTCCTGATTGGATGCGCACTGCTGGCCTGTATTTCTTTTGCCGGTTGCCGTCCGAAGAACAACCAGAACGTAACAACTGTAACCTGTGAGGCGGCCGATACTTCTTCCATCCGTATCACACCTGTTTATGCCAAAGGATTCAGAGTGACTTATACACCCACTTGCCGTTTGGTCGATATCAGTGATCCGCAGAAGGAAGGCGGTGAGTCTTTTCATTATGCGCTTGTACCCAGAGGCGTGAAACCCGAAAATATTCCTGCTGACTATACGGTCATAGAAACGCCTGTTAAAAGTGTTATCTGTATGACCTCCTTGCAGTTATCAAATTTCATTAAACTGGATGCTTTAAGTCATGTGGTAGGTATTACGAGCACCCGCCATCTTTTCAACAAAGAGATGAACGAACGTCTGAAGCAAGGGAAAACAGCTAAGATAGGTATTGAGGGGAATTTCGATAACGAAGTAATCATGAGTGTAAATCCCGATGTCATTTTCATCTCACCATTCAAACGAGGCGGATACGATGCCATGCGTGAAGTAGGTATTCCGCTGGTTCCGCATCTGGGTTACAAAGAGATGACTCCGTTGGGGCAGGCCGAGTGGATTAAGTTTATCGGACTTTTTATAGGTGAAGAAGAAACGGCCAACCGGAAGTTTGCGGCTATTGAAAAGCATTATAACGAACTGAAAGAGCGGGTTGCCCATGTAGAAAAGCGTCCGGTAGTTTTCAGTGGAGAAATCCGGGGAGGCAACTGGTATGCTGTAGGAGGTAAGAGCTTTCTGGCACAACTTTTCCGTGACGCAGGAGCCGACTATTTCTTGAAAGACGATCCCCGTTCGGGAGGTGTCACGCTCGATTTTGAAACGGTGTATAGCCAGGCAGAGAATGCCGACTATTGGCGCATCGTCAATAGTTTCGACGGAGCCTTTTCTTATGATGCACTGAAAAGCGAAGATCCGAGATATGCCGATTTCCGGGCTTTCCGTGATAAAGGGGTGATCTATTGCAATATGCGGGAGAAGCCGTTTTATGAAAGTATGCCTACCCAGCCGGAAGTTGTACTGGAGGATTTGATTAAAGCTTTTCATCCGGATTTGTTGCCCGATTATACTCCTGTTTATTACGAACGCCTCAATTGATCTGCCTGATGAAACGACCGACAGTATCTCTTATGTTGCTTATAGCGGCATCTATTTTTATCTTTTTCCTGTTGAACCTTCTTTTGGGTTCGGTTTCCATCCCTATCGGTTCGGTATGGAACATACTTTGGGGAGGGACAGATGAGTCCATTATCTGGCAGAATATAATTTGGAAATCACGTGTGCCACAGGCCCTGACAGCTTTAGTGGCCGGTGCCGGGCTTTCCATCAGTGGTTTGCAGATGCAAACCGTATTCCGTAATCCTCTGGCGGGGCCTTCCGTACTTGGAATCAGTTCCGGTGCCAGTCTGGGGGTAGCCTTTGTCGTATTGCTGTCCGGTGCGTTGGGAGGTGTGGCACTTAGCAAACTGGGATATATGGGTGAAGTGGCACTTTCGTTAGCGGCTGTTATTGGAGCCTTGTCGGTTATGGCACTTATTGTATATGTGTCGCAAAAAGTGAAAGGGAACGTCACACTGTTGATAATCGGTGTGATGATTGGGTATGTGGCAAGTGCTATCATCGGTGTACTCAAATATTTTAGTGTGGAAGAAGATATCCGTGCCTATGTGATTTGGGGACTGGGAAGTTTTGCCCGTGTCTCCGGAGATCAGATGACTTTGTTTGTCTGCATTATGGTCGTACTGATTCCGCTCTCTTTCCTGTTGATTAAAACCATGAACCTGATGCTGCTTGGCGATGGATATGCCCGTAACCTGGGATTGAACATAAAGCGTGCCCGGCTGTTGGTAATCTCTTGTTCGGGAGTGCTTGTCGCCATTGTGACGGCTTATTGTGGTCCGATCATGTTTATCGGTTTGGCGGTTCCCCACCTTTGCCGTGCCATCTTTCACACTTCAGATCACCGCATCCTGATGCCGGCTACTTTGCTGGCGGGGGCGTCACTGGCTTTGGTGTGTAATCTGGTGGCCCGTATGCCGGGGTTCGAGGGGGCACTTCCCGTCAACTCCGTGACAGCATTGGTCGGTGCGCCGGTCGTGGCATCTGTGTTGTTCCGTAAACGTAAAAGTGAATTAAGTGAATAAAGATATGAAGCAGAAGACCATTCATATAGAGAACCTTTCGATAGGCTATCTGGGGAAGACCGATGTCAAAGTGGTGGCCGACCGCATCAATGCCGGCATTAACTGTGGCGAATTGACTTGCTTACTGGGCGCTAATGGAGTGGGGAAGTCTACTTTGTTGCGTACGCTTTCGGCTTTTCAGCCTAAACTGGGAGGCAAGATAGAGATTGTGGGTAAGGAAATCGATGCGTATACCGACAAGGAGTTGTCGACTGTGATTAGTGTGGTGCTCACCGAGAAATGTGACATACGCAATATGACGGTACACGAGCTTGTAGGTTTAGGCCGGAGTCCGTATACCGGTTTTTGGGGAACACTCCGTGGAGAAGACAAAGAGGTGGTTGAACGTTCTATTGCTCTGGTAAAGATTGAGAATCTGGCGCACCGCATGGTACATACCCTGAGTGATGGTGAGCGCCAGAAAGCAATGATTGCCAAAGCACTGGCACAAGAAACCCCGGTGATTTTTCTGGATGAACCGACAGCCTTTCTCGACTTTCCCAGTAAAGTGGAGATGATGCAATTGCTCCACCAACTGAGTCGGCAGACCAACAAAACGATTTTCCTTTCTACCCACGACTTAGAGTTGGCTTTACAGATTGCCGATAAAATATGGCTGATGGATAAGATGAATGGAGTGACTATCGGCACTCCCGAGGATCTTTCCCTAAGTGGTAAATTGAGTAGTTTCTTCGCTCGTAAAGGTATTGTATTCGATCTGGAGACCGGTTTGTTCCGGGTAGATAATGAATATACATCACGAATACGTCTGGTAGGGCACGGACAGAAATATGCCATGGTACGTAAAGCCTTGCAGCGTAATGGAATTCTGGCAAATCGTAACATCGAGTCCGATATTTATATCGAAACCGGTGATTTGAAAGAGGGTAATGGATTCATTATGCATCTGCAGGAAGGAGAAGTGGTGACGGTGGGGAGCATTGAAGAATTGTTGGAGAAGTTAGGATGAAGCCCGCTTTTTCACCACAGAGGACACAGAGGATTAATATCTGATTTTGCGAATACGTCAAATAAGAACATTAAAACTCTGTGCCCTCTGTGTCTCCTCTGTGGTGAAAAAATATAAGTGTCGATACTATTCAGACAAGCAGGCTGCCATTCCTTCTTCCAACGTGTGTGGGTTGTATCCGATTTCAGTTTTAGCTTTTTCAATGCTCAATCCGCTAAAGCGGGGACGGGGAGTAGCCTCTTGCATTTCTTCGGTAGTGACGGGCTCAATCAAAGAACGGTCCAGTTTCAGAAAATCGGCTACCCGGTAGGCGATTTCGGCAATCGTGAGACATTCATTCCCGCAAATGTGATAGATTCCGTTGGAGGGGTGAAACATCAGCTTTTCTACTCCTTCCGAAATATCTCCTACAAAAGTCGGTGTACGCCATTGGTCGGATACAACACGAATTGTTTCCCCTTTTCTCAACCGGTTGGCAACTAACTGAAGAATGTTGCCATGCTGCCCCGTGAGAGCCTTTCCATAAACAACAACTACACGCACTATTGCATAATTGCTGCAGCAATCAGCCACCACTTTTTCAGCTTTCAGTTTCGTAACTCCGTAATAATTGACAGGAGAGGCTTCATCTTCTTCTTTGTAGAGTTGATTGCTTTTACCATCAAATACAAAATCAGTTGACAGATGGATGAAACGGCTGCCATACTGTTCACAGGCATGTGAAATGGTTTCAACAGCCGTTACATTCGTGGCTTCAGCTTCTGCATGGTGAGTTTCACAATAATCCGGCACCGAAAGGGCAGAAGTATTGATTACAATGTCCGGTTGGGATTCATTGAATAACCTTTGTACGGCATCTGTGTCCCGAATATCTGTACGTACAAAACGGTAACCCTTTCCGGGGCAGATATCATCTCTTAAAGAACATCCGGTGACATTGTAGATAGGTTTAGCCGACAAATCGTTCAGTATCCGGCGACCCGTAAATCCGTTTGCACCGATAATCAGTATGTTTTTCATTTCTTTCTTTTTTAATATGGATAGTAGCGTCCTTGTTGAACCTCGATGCGGATACCGAAATTACCATCGGAAGATTTCATTTCAAAAGCACCTTTGAAGTTATTCTTTTCCCATGGCATGGCACCATGGTTAGGCACCTTCTGGCCTTTGGCATTATATTCTCCGTATGTATTCAGGCGCATGCCGTTTTTCAGTTTAAACGATCCCATCTGGAGTTGTTGTGGAGACGAGAAGAAACCACCAAATCCGTATGAAAGAGAGGGTGTGAATACATTGGATAACCCTTGTGTCATTATAATGTCGGGATTTAGACTGAATATTCGGCTATAATCTTTGCTCGCATCGGGCAGCTCGAATTTATATTCCGGTAGTTTGGGAGGAGCTGCCATAAACAGTCCCATGTCGATCAGGAAGTCTCCGTATTGTTTGACGGTAGAGGGCAAATGCCGGATGCTGTCGGACGGTAATTCCGACTGTGCAGAAAGTGAGGCCGTACTCAGTAACAGCAGCAAAAAGAATATCAGCTTCTTCATATCCGTTGGGTTTATCTTTAGTGTCGCAAAGATATGAAAATAATCAGCTTGCCGTGAATCCTTTATTTCTTTTTTAGATGAATTACGGGACCGAAAACAGGGGTGGTTTCCCAGTGCCCTTTTATTGGATTAAATTCATGGACAGCTCCCCCGGTAATACCGAATTTATCATTGAACATGTAGTCGAGTGTACCTCCGAAATGGCTTTGCATATAGAGATCGGGAACCATATACCCCATTTTAGAGTTACGTTGGCCATTAAGTGAATATTGTCCGAATATGTTCAAGTAATTCCTGACGGATTTCGGGCACAGTCCTGCTATGACCTGTGACGCTGTCTTGCGGTTGTTCCGTTTGTGCAAAGGCTATTGTAGACATGATTGCCAGTATAAATGTGCATATCTTTGGGGTCATCATGCTGTTTTTTTAGTTTAATATCAATTTGTATCCGATTCCTCTGACATTTACGATGCGTATACGTTCGTCAGCCGATAATTTATGTCGGAGTTTAGTGATGAAAACATGTAAGCTCCGTGAATTGAAAAAGCTATCGTCTCCCCAAAGGTCGAGTAGTACATTCTGTGTGTTGACTACCTGATTCTGATTTTCGCAAAGCCGTTTTAGAATTTCTGTTTCCCGATGGGAGAGCTCTTGTTTCAATCCGGCATGTGTCAGTGTTTGTGCAAGGGTATCGAACAAATAGTTGCCTATCTCAAACCGTGTGGTTATTTTCTTTTCTTCTGCAAAACTGAATGCCTTACCTACCAATGCTTTAATACGGATTATCAGTTCCTGCATTCCGAATGGCTTTTTCAGGTAATCATTGGCACCCAATTCAAAACCTTCTACTACGTCGTTGATGGCCGAACGGGCTGTCAGGAAAAGTACCGGGGTCTGTTTATCGGTCTGGCGGATACGTCTTACCATCTCAAAGCCATCCATACGTGGCATCATCACGTCGGCTACCAGTACATCCGGACGTATGTCGAAAAACATACGCAATCCCTCTTCACCGTTGGCAGCAATGGTGAGGGTGAAATCATTCTCTTCAAGTGTATCCTTGATAATCATGGCGAGGGTTATTTCGTCTTCTACTAATAATACTTTAATTTTCTCTTTCATAACATAATGGTGAATGTACTACCGTGTCCTGGTTCGCTTTCTACACAAACTGTTCCTCCATGCTTCTCAATCATTGTTTTCACATAGTAGAGTCCCAGACCGTATCCTTTTACGTTATGGAGATTTCCGGTCGGTACACGGTAAAATTTGTCGAATATATGTTTTTGTTTCTCTTGTGCGATACCTATTCCTTCATCGGTGACTGAAATTTCTACTTTTCCGTTAACTTCTGTTTCACGACAGCGGATATGGATAACGGCTTTCTCTGGTGAGTATCTCACGGCATTGTCTATCAGATTACTCAGAATATTGCTGAAATGAGTCCGGTCGGCAAATACCGTAAGATCTTCCGGTTCTGTTTTATAGTCAATGCTGACGGGTTTCTTTGCTTTGAGTCGGTGTTGCTCTGCTAATGTTTCGAGCAAAGGGATAAGAGTTATCTCTTCCGGGCGGAGTCGGAAAGTCTTACGCTGTTCCATACTCATCGTTAGTATCTGTTCGACCAGCCCACTGAGTCTTTGCAGTTGGTCCTGGCTGATATTCAGATATCTGTCTCGCTTTTCTTTCTCATCAGCCTGTCCGAAGTTTAGCAATGCGTCGTTGGCGGCATATGCCACAGCTATAGGGGTCTTTAATTCATGCGTGATGTTGTTGGTGAAATCACTTTTCATTTCTTCCAGTGTTTTCTGTTTCAGCAATGTACGGATCAAGTACCAGAAAGAGAATCCTAATATCAATAAAATAATAAATGAAGTAATAAGTATACCAGCCATCTGCCGGACAATAACTCCAGCTACAGAATCCATCCGGAGGCGGTAGAGCGAGTGTGAATGGATGTCGAAAGTATAGTCGTAAGTATGTGCATCTGGTCCGGGGATGTAGTCCGCTGTACCGGCAACTCCCAAGGTATCGGTAAAAAACTGAGTAGAATCGAGAGTGTGGCTGAAACGCAGATATTCTATTCGATATGGAAGTGTTATTCCCCTTTCTTGCAGGCTTAGTGTCAGCAGGCTGTCGTAGGACTGAAAGTCGGGATCCATGATTATGTCAAGTCCCGAATGTAATCCCCTTTGAAAATAAGTAGCCAGTTCGAGCATGCTACTCTGATCTTTCAATAATAGGTCCAGACCACCTTTCGTTTGTAGCATGGCAGCTTTCACTTCCTGCGAAGTAGAGTCCTTGGGGATTACTTTTATTTCCCTCTGATCATTACGGACTACGATCAGGGTGTCCAGTTTTTTTTCGGTTCTAAGAATGGTGTTCTGTTGTACATCCATACCTTTGGGAACCTTCTCTTTATGAACTGTAGTACTGCTGCGAACCAGTGTTCCACCTTCATCATTGTACCCGGCAGAGACAGAGATCTCACCATGATCTTTGTCATCACGGCGCATGCATTCTATGCGTAGCATCATTTCTTTATAATCACATGTGCGCATAGCCTCGGTAATGGAATGCTCCATGTCTGTTTTCATGGTATGGTACATGCTGACCAACCAATAGGTCTGGTAGGCAAAAATAGCTATCAAAGAGGCTATTACGAGTATGGCAATATGTTTTATGGGGAGTTTCATGCAAACAAAGATAATAGTAAACTTTCTGGATTATCACATCTGATAAGACTAAATAACACAGAAAAGTGAAATTAACAGTCTGTTGCACAGATACCTATAGACACTGAAAAAAAGTAGGTAACGAGTTAGTAACGATTTTATTTTTAGTGTTGATATTACTCTTCTTAGGCATGATTTTCACCCTTATCCCATCGTACATGCATGTTGATGTGAGATTTTTCCTCTCATCGGTAAAGCCTGTAAAATGTAAGGGGCTGGTATGGGGTGATATGAAAAAGAAAGAGAAGAGACAATTATCACCTATTAAATTATAGTAAAATGAACCGTAGAGAAAACATCATTTGAGCCATAAAGAAAAACGAGTTCATGTATTTCCTTCTACCTTTGCAACAATAACTTAGCCTAACGGTTAAGGATAGTATTAATCATTTAATAAGATAACATTATGTCTCAGCAAAAAGTAAATTTTGAAAATAAGAACGGTCAGGGCATTACAATGTCGGCAGTGATCAATTTCCCGGAGAGTTTCGATAAAGAACAAAAATATCCGGCAATTGTAGTAACACACCCTGGTGGCGGGGTAAAGGAACAGACAGCAGGCCTGTATGCAAAGAGATTGGCTGAAGCTGGTTTTATTACCATTGCCTATGATGCCTCTTACCAAGGGGAAAGTACCGGTGAACCCCGGCAGTTGGAAAATCCTTATGTACGTACGGAAGATATCAGTGCCGTAATTGATTACCTGACAACACTTCCTTATGTAGATAACGAAAGAATAGGGGCGATGGGCATTTGTGCCGGGGGCGGATATACAGCCAATGCTGCCATTAACGACCATCGTATCAAAGCTGTGGGAACAGTAAGTGCCGTTAATATCGGAGCCATGTTCCGTAACGGATGGGACGGTAGCCAGAAATCGGAAGATGCGTTCCCGGTTTTGATGGCTGGTGCCGCCTCCCGTACGGCAGAAGCGAATGGAGCGGAGATGGCTATGTTCCCGCTGGCTCCGACTACGAAAGAAGAGGCTCAGAATAAAGAGATGGAAGAAGCATGGGAATATTACCGTACTCCACGTGCCCAATGTTCTACTGCTCCGAGTATGGCCCCTGTAAGATGCTTCACGCAATTAGTGACTTACGATGCATACCATATGGCGGATATATTCCTCGTACAACCTTTGCAAGTTGTAGCCGGTAGCATGGCTGGTAGCAAATGGTACAGTGAAGATTTGTACAACCGCGCTGCAAGCACGGACAAGAATCTTCATATTGTGGAGGGGGCAGACCACATGGAAATGTATGACGTACCACGGTATGTGGACGAAGCAGTGTCTGTGCTTGTTCCTTTTTTTAAGAAGAATATCTGAAAATGATACGGCTGCCGGAAGCTTAATAGATTTGTCCGGTTTCGCCGTTGATAATTTCTGAAAGTAGTATATAGCAATAAATGAAAGAAAAAACGTTGTATCTCTTTCATTTATTGCTATTCCAATTAACTTTGCCACAAATAAGGAACGATATGAAACTTACAACCAACGCACCGAATGTGTTCAACTATTCCGATATATTTTTCAGTTGTTATTCCGATAATGAACGGGGATGCTGGGGCGTGGTAGAAGACCATACACTGGTGTATGTTTGTTCGGGTGAAATGCTTTTGCAGGAAGAACAACACACCATCAAAATCCGTAAGGGGGAATGTGTGTTTCTAAGAAAGGACCATCGTATCAGCTTGACCAAGCAACCCAAAGGAAAAGAGAAGTTTATCGGTATTTCTCTGGTTTTCAAAAGAGCTTTTCTACGGGATTTCTACCAGACCATCGATAAGAAGAAATTGCCTTTGCAGGTGCGGAAGCATACTCCCAGCATTATAAGACTACCGCAGACGCCTGCCATTGCAAGCCTGTTCCAGTCCATGCTGCCTTATTTTGATACCTCCACCCAGCCCACAGACCGTATTATCGACATGAAACTGCACGAAGGTATTTATGCCTTGCTGGACATAGACGAGCAGTTCTACCCAAGCCTGTTCGACTTTACCGATCCCTGGAAAATCGATATACTGGGCTTCATGGAAAAGAACTATGCGTATGACCTGACCATTGAAGATATTGCCCATTATACGGGCAGAAGCCTCGCCACTTTCAAACGCGACTTCAAGAAAGTGAGCGATCTTTCTCCGCAAAAATGGTTGATGGAGAAAAGACTGAATGTAGCGCAAGATAAATTGTTGCATGAGAAAAGAAAAGTCTCAGAAATATATCTGGAAGTCGGCTTTAAGAATATTTCTCATTTTTCCACCGCTTATAAAAGGAAATTCGGGTATTCACCATCCAATGTAGCTGTCGTGTAAAATGCAAAAACCTAATGGGTACCAAAAGTGTTATTAACTCATTATTGATATGCATATTATGAATGAAAGTAAACTAATGATATACGGTGCTTATGGGTATTCCGGAGAGTTAATGGTGCGCGAAGCCATCAAGCAAGGAATTAAACCGGTGGTTGCAGGACGTATTGCCGAAAAATTGCTGCCCATAGCCAACGAGCTCGGTTTGGAATATAGGGCATTCAGCGTGAAGGATGCCGCAGGGTATTTGCAGGATGTAACCGTCTTGCTGAACTGTGCAGGACCGTTTTCTGCTACGGCAGAAGCTTTGGCAAAGGCATGTCTCTCACAAAAGGTACATTACTTGGATATTACCGGCGAGATAGATGTTTTTAGAAAATGCTATGCGCTGGACAATGAAGCCAAAAGCCGTAACGTAATCGTGATGCCGGGTGTGGGAACCGACATCGTACCGACCGACTGCCTGGCAGCCATGCTGAAGGAGAAGCTGCCTGCCGCCACCCGTATCGACCTTGCTTTTTCTTTTGGCACAAGCCCGAGCATCGGCACCGTGAAAACCTCCATCGAAAGTGTTGGAAAAGGAGGATTAATCAGAGAAGACGGTCGGCTCAAAACTGTGCCCAATGCATATCGGATGAAGAAGATTCCTTTCCAGAATCAACCGCAATGGGCGGTAACTATTCCTTGGGGCGACGTCTTCACATCGGGAATATCTACCGGAGTGCCTGACGGAATGGTTTATATGGCGATGACCAAACCGAGCATTTATATGCTGCATGTGTCCAACCCGTTTAAAGGGATTATGAACACCCGTTTCGGGCAGGACTTGGTCAAGAGTCTGGTAAGCAAATTCATAAAGAAAGGTCCCGACGAACAAGCAAGAGAAACGCAGCAGGGGCAATTCTGGGGAGAAGCGGAAGCGCCCGGCGGCGACAAAGTGGAAATGACCATGTCAACTCCGAACGTCTATTCGCTGACTGTCGAGGTAGGTATCCGAATTGCCAGGTACTGTTTAGGCAACCACGGGAAAAGCGGATATTACACCCCCTCCATGTTATTAGGGAGCCATTTCATCGATTCAATTCCGGGTATTGATATAAGAGTGCTCTAATTGTTGCAGAATGACTTTCGCTATTTCTTTCGAACTGAAGGGGTTCTGACCGGTAATCAGGTTACCGTCCACCAAGACTTTCGATGTCATCGGTATAAAGGATTTCCGGTAATCGGCACCCCTCTCTTTCAGTGTCTCTTCAAGATTAAATGGCACTTCCTTTTCCCGCCTTGCCAAAATTTCTTCGAACCAGCTATATCCGGTTAATTCTTTTTCTCTTACCAGATACTTTCCGTCGGAGAGTCTGACGTTCAACAATCCACATACACCATGACAAATGGCTGCCACCATCTTGTCGCTTTCATAATGGAATTTAATAATGGATTGCAAGACTGCGTTGTCCGGGAAGTCGTACATCGTGCCATGCCCACCCGCAAGATAAATGCAATCGAACATCTTTCCCGATATTGCATCCAGGCTTTGGGTATGTTGCAACATGCGTCTGAATGCCGGATCGTCCCAATACTTCCTGGATATTTTGTCTAATAGCAGTGGTTTTAAACTCTCGGGGTCAATAGGCACATTACCACCTTTCGGGCTTGTTATGGTAATTTCATACCCTCGTTCTTCTGCACTATGGTAGATGTGGGTCAGTTCACTCAGCCAAAGTCCTGTAGGCAGATTTCCACTTGCATATTCGCCGGTTCCGGTCACTATTAATAAAATGGTTGAAGCATCCATATATTATTCTAATTACTGATTTAAACTAGAACAAACTTAGTGGCTAATCGTATATTGGTTAATGGATTTTTAACATGAAAGGCTGAGAAATTAATAAGCCAGGATTACTCTACCCAAGCAGTGTTATGTACAAACTGTAGTGGTGTATAGGAACGGATGGATCGTCGATTCGGTCATACATTACTCAAATCGGTTGTATTCTGTCTTATTGGAATCGAAAGTTCAATAGTAAATCCTGATTGAAACTTAAGGTTGTCCTTCGTTTTTTCTTTTATCAGTGATTTTGGTTAGATAATCAGTGATTTATATACCATTATGATGGATGCTATTCTGTAATTTTGTACCATGATAAAAGAAACTAAAACTATAAAGGGCAATGAAGAGTAAAAGTATGATTATGGTAGTGATCATGATGTTATGTATCACTATAAATGCACAGGAACAGAGTAATAAGACATTGGTTGCTTATTTTTCGGCAACAGGAACAACGGAAAAAGCAGCGAAGTTGATTGTAGAAGTTACAGGTGGTACGCTCTACGAGATACAACCTGAAAAGGAATATGTCACTGCTGATTTGGATTGGCATGACAAGTCTTCACGTAGCAGTGTGGAGATGTCAAATGCTAAATCACGCCCTGCACTAAAATCTAAACCGGAGAATCTTGCAGATTACGATATCATTTATATAGGTTTCCCTATTTGGTGGAATTCAGCTCCGAGAATCATCAATACTTTTATTGAAAGCGGTGATTTTGCCGGCAAAGTGATTATTCCGTTTGCAACATCGGGTAGCAGCAGTATTTCTAATGCGGAAAAAGAGTTGCAGGAAACCTATCCTGATATGAAATGGCAGAAGGGCTGGCTTCTGAATGGTGCGACGAAAGAAGATATTAAGAAATGGACTAAAAAATAAATTGTTATGAGAAAGAATTTTGGGTCAAAGCCCTTTACTTATCCGCAGCCGGTGTTTATTATCGCTGCTTATGATGAAAATGGAACTCCCAATGCTATGAATGCGGCTTGGGGTGGTATCAGCGAGATGCATGAAATTAGTTTTTGTATTAGTGAGGGACATAAAACGACTGCCAATATACTGAAGCGTAAGGCTTTTACCGTAAGTATGGCAGAGGTCGGACAGGTGGTTGCCTGTGATTACGTGGGTATTGTTTCCGGCAATAAGGTTTCGGATAAATTTGCTCGTGCAGGTTTCCATGCTACTCGTTCGGAGTTTGTAGATGCACCGTTGATCGACGAATTATCTGTAGTGCTGGAATGTAAATTGAAGGATTATAATCCTGAAACCTGCATTTTGCGTGGTGAGATAATAAACGTAAGTGTAGATGAACGTGTTCTCGATGAAAACGGAAAAGTGGATGTATCCAAAGTGTCTCCTATTATATTCGACCCGTTCAATAACGATTACCTGGAAGTGGGTAAAAAGGTAGGTAATGCCTTTTCGGATGGAAAGAGATTGAAATAAGGAGTAGCATTATATATGAAAGAAATAAGAATAGACTGCGCACACCAGAGTGAGGCGGAACTTGCTTTGGCGAAAGAACAGGCACAATTGGTATTCCGCCTGAACCATACTATGCCGATGACGGACGAATATGATGAACTGCTTCATCGTCTTTTTCCGGATATGGGAGAAGGCAGTCGTGTGAATACCCCGCTTACAGTTGTTCGTCCCCATGAGGTGAAGATTGGCCGCCATGTCATTATCATGAATGGTTGCCTGATGATGTCTGCTGGTGGCATTACGATTGACGATGATGCTCAGATAGCCGCCAACGTACAACTGATATCGAATAATCATGATCTCGACAATCGCTCGATTATTACTTGTAAGCCGGTACATATTTGTAGCAGGGCATGGATAGGAGCAGGGGCTACGATCCTTCCGGGAATTACAATCGGTGAGAATAGTGTTGTAGGAGCCGGCAGTGTTGTGACCAGGGACGTAGAACCGAACACGATTGTGGCAGGTAATCCCGCTAAGGTAATTCGAAAGATTTAGGCTTTTGAATTATTTATTGTGGAAAAATATAAGAATGAAAAACGGAAGGGATTGATTTCTCTTCTGTTTTTTATTTTTCTGAATCCTCGTTTGGACTCCTTCTATTTGTTATTCTTCAAAAGTTCTAAATGCAAATTTAGCCGAAAATGGAGACAGTTTGTTTTTCTATACGGCTCAATGTTTGTCTTTCAGAGTCAATCCTTTATGCTAAAAATCTATTAACCAATATACGATTAGCCACTAAATCTGTTCGATACAAAATAAAAAAGATATCTATCCTTTCGACAAGAACAGACATTTTTCTTTATCCCCTTTCTAAGGGAATATATTATCAGTTTGCTATCTATGATTCTGCATATCCTAAATCCCAATCCGCTGACTTCGTCGTTTGGAATGCTATTTGCTATGTTCTTTTTTTCTTATCGCTATTCAAGAAAAACATCTCAAATAAAGGTTGTATAATAACGTTTAAGTATAACAAACAACGCATAACCTAAAAACAAAACAGACCATAATACAGTTCTATGCCAAAAATACCAGATGGTATAGAGATTAATAATTAAAAGCTTAAATTATGTCACAGCAAAAAGTGTATTTTAAAAACAAGAATGGCCAAGATATTACGATTGCAGCCATCATTAATTTTCCTGAGAATTTTGATAAAGACCATAAATATCCGGCTATCGTTGTCACACACCCGGGCGGTGGAGTTAAAGAACAGACAGCGGGCCTTTATGCTGAAAAAATGGCAAAACAAGGATTTGTCACTATTGTTTCCGATGCTTCGTATCAGGGAGAGAGCACGGGCGAACCTCGCCAGTTGGAAAATCCCTATATCAGGACAGAAGACGTCAGCGGAGTTATTGATTATCTGACAACGCTTCCCTATGTAGATAAAGACCGGATCGGAGCACTGGGAATCTGCGCCGGAGGTGGATATACAGCCAATGCAGCCATCAATGACCATAGAATTAAAGCAGTCGGAACTATCAGTGCAGTAAATATCGGTTCTATGTACCGTAACGGATGGGATGGTAATGTAAAATCTGTAGATGCCTTTCCTTTGTTACAAGCCGGGGCGGATGCCAGAACAAAAGAGGCCAACGGAGCAGAAACTGTCACGTTTGCATTAGCACCGTTGAAGAAAGAAGACGCACCGAACCAGGAATTATTGGAAGCCTGGGAATATTATCATACTCCACGTTGTGAATACCCGACGGCACCGGGATATGGCACAATGAGGAGCATGACGCAAATCATCACTTATGATGCGTTCAACATGGCGGAAGTCTTCCTCACACAGCCTCTACTGATTATCGCAGGCAGCAAGGCGGGAAGCAAATGGATGAGTGATGATTTGTATAAACGTGCTGCAAGTACGAAGAAAAGCTTTCATGTTGTAGAAGGGGCAAATCACATGTCTATGTACGATGTACCTGAATATGTGAATGAAGCGGTTTCTGTCCTTGCACCTTTCTTTAAAGAAAATCTGTAAACTCAAGAAATACATTGTTAACGAAAAAATGAATCCGTCCGAAAAGTCATTTTTCTCTCTCAATCAGACGAAGTTCCCCGAAGGTACGATGAAGTATTCTCTGGATACAGGCCATCGGGCGGCTGGCACTTCATTCTGTTCACTATGGCTGGGAATTCAGACTTTTCCGACGGTTTTTTAAATAAAATAAATATGAAGAAAACAAAAGTTTTAATACTGGGGGCAGGAGGTGCAATAGCCCTGCATGTGATTGAATATCTCCGGTCTGAAGCAAATATAGAATTGACATTGTTCGCCCGTCATGCGGATAAACTGAAAGAATTCAATTCTTTCGCACGGATAATCACAGGGGATGTGCTTCATTCCGATGATCTGGACAAAGCCATGAAAGGTCAGGATATTGTTTATGCAAACCTTACCGGAAGCCTGGATAAAATGGCGGCACAGATTGTCAGTTCCATGGAAGTCAATGGAGTGAAACGCCTTATATTCATTACCTCTTTAGGTATTTATCACGAAATTCCCGGTGCTTTCGGGAAATGGAATGACAGGATGATCGGTTCTGCTTTGATACCTTACCGGAAAGCTGCGGATATCATCGAAGCTTCTTCGTTGGATTACACTGTAATACGACCGGCTTGGCTGACTGATAAAGATGAAGTGGATTATGAATTGACACAGAAAAATGAACCTTTCAAAGGAACGGAAGTGTCCAGAAAAAGTGTTGCGGCTTATATCGCCGATTTGATTGAAAATCCGAAAAAGGATATAAAAGCCAGCATAGGAATAGATAAGCCGGGAACAGAAGGAGATAAACCTGCATTTATGTAATGGATGGTTGAAATTATGATCACGATGATATAATGAAACCAAATTCCAGTTCGCTTGAATTTACAGGAATGTCCACAATCTTTTGAAGCTATTTAATGTATGCATACATTAAATAGCTTCATTGATTTTGGTTAGGTTTCCCAATATTATGTGGAAAATAGTCAGGGATATGTTTGTATTGTCAGAGTTTAGACGATTATGGAAAATGAAACAGGATTAATCCTGCCTGAAAGTATCTTTAAAGATGGCATTCGGTTAAAATCCATGTTTTTACCACATGCATCTTCCACCAGTACGCCGGAACTTATTGATTATTTGTTTTCCAGTTTCAATTCTCCGTGGAAGAAGGATACTGTAGCACCACTGCCTGTCAAGAAGTTGTTTGAATCAAACATATAACCTGTATCCTATTCCTGTTTGTCTATCGATACCAGTTCGTACTTCATACTACCCAGACCGATTTGTGCGGCATATTCAACCGTATGCGTGCCGTGACGCGACTTGATGCGCTCTATCAGCGGGGCATTGTCATCACTTTCCGTCGGCTTTACGTTAAATACAAGGTCAAGACAGGCCTGGTCAAGCGCAATGGGATCGGTAGAAGCCAGGATACCGAGATCTTTCATCTTCGAGTCTTTCGGATGAGAATCACAGTCACAGTCCACAGAGAGGTTATTCATCACATTGATGTACAGAATCTTATCGTCGAAATAATCGTGGACAGCCTGTGCCGCTGCCGCAGAAAGGGAGGCTGCTGTTCAAAAGAAGGAGGCAGACAAGAAGAAAGGAGTTACAACATGATAGCTATGGACCAGATAAACTTGTGTAGATTCAGACAATATTCCTCTTTATATATGTTTGTGTTCTGGGACAATGCACAAGACATTTCAAACAGGTGCTGCATCCGTGTATGTTAACGATTTCATCTCTTGAAACAGATCTACTCCAAACTTTACCTTTAAGGACCTTTCTCTCGCAGATATTGACACAAGTAATGCAATTTCCGCATTTTGGAGATAAGGGTTCATGCAATACCGTTTCCAGTGGAGCATCAGTTAAAACCGTACCGAGACATTGTGCTGCACCATATTCAGGAGTAATTAACAGGTTGTTTTTCCCAATCCACCCTAATCCGCCAAGTAGTGCAACGGTTTTATGGGGCAATACTGATTCTTTTGTTTCATAATCGAATACGCCATCAGCCACTAATCCTGTATCGGATTGCGATATGGCTTTATACCCCTTCCCGGTGATGAATTTGGCCAATTCGTCTGCTATTTCTCCCGCCTTATGTTCGGTTTGCGAATATTCATCATCGTCGAAATTGTAATTATCCGCTATCCGTGCTTGTACGTAGTCGGGAATATTAAATACCATTTTAGCATATTCTGCGGTTAGCGGAAGTGCAAAAACGATGGCATTCGGGAGTTGTCTGTTTTGCTTTTCATTCAAATGCGATATGCCGACAAAGCGAATCAGTTCTGCTCCTTGATTTTTTAATTCGTTTTCTATCTCTTGGTTTAAGTATTTCATGTTTCTTTTTTTGTAATAGGGATATAAATATCTGTTATAAGCTCCGAAGCCGGAGTTTTTTCGGGAGTGTTGATGTAAGTCTCAAAGGTGAGCTGTTCTCGCAGGGTATAATCGCTTGTCGGCAACCAGTCAAGGTAAATATGGCGGTACACCTTATTCAGTTCATGATAAAACCCTTTGAAACGAAAGATTGCATATTCTCCCGCATGAATCTCATAAACGCCAAAGCCTTTCGGCGTTTCAAATGATTTGGGCAATATTACCCCAATCATAAAACGGCTTTGTTCTTCGGGCGTGATATACGGATAATCGAGAGTCAAACTCATGTATTTACATCCTTTTGAAGACAATTCATATTTTTTGGAAAATTGTAGCAACTGCTTCCACAAAACAGAGAAGCTATGGATGACATTATTTGTTCTTTCCAATTTCAAGTATGCGATTCGGATACCAGATATTTTTTCAATACTTGGTTCAATTCGTATCGGATTCTTCTTTTCGGGATTGACGTTTGAATGTCTTTTACGAAATTCCGGAATGGAACAATTGAAATAACTCTTGAATGCCCTCGAAAGTGTATGCTTGTTCTGATAATTGATTTGCCCGAGAAGTTTCGGGACACTTACGTCAGTTGTTATTAGCTTAAATGCAATGTACTCTAATCTCAGTCGTTGAATGTACATTCCCATATTTTCGCCACAAACTGCTTTGAAAAGCCTGCGAAAATAATATTTGGAGATACCTGCAACATGCGATAGCTTGTCGGAATCAAGGTCGTCAAACAAATGGCGGTTGATATACTCCTGAACTCTTATAATCAAATCATATTGCACATGAGCCGTATTGATCTTTTGTTTCCACCTCTTGATATTCGGAAGCCGTTTGGACATTTCCGCTCTCAATTCTTCCGAAGTGAGATTGACTCCTGTCTCTTTATAATATTCTTCGGGGAAAAGCCCCCAAAGATAAATGAGATAATCCATTGAGAAATCATAGAGTTTAACCCCGTTGTGCAAACAATAGTCGCAATACTCCACATTTTGGTTTGCCTTAAGATTGGTATAATCTATGTCTAATGGGATTCCACACGTTTGGCAATATTTTGTTTCAGCATTGATTTTCATATATTTCTTGTTCTTTGGGTGCAAAGTTAATCAATAGATTGTGCTAAAGGTTACCATAAATAGCCTTCTTTGGTTTTTTAGCTGTCAGAATTTATTTTTTGTTAGTTCTTTGCTATGATTTCCTGTATTTATTTAATGTTTCCATTTTCTTATTTGCAATAATTATTATCAATGCTTGTGGCAAAAAAACAGAAACCAGCAATCGGCTCTGCAATACATCCTGCCACAGCAAAAATAAAATACAATATCCCAAAAACAGGGGTGCAGGTTTCTGCTCTTTTTTGATATAGTATTGGAGTGTTTGTCCCCAAAGAATAAGTATAATTCCACATACTAAAAACCAAAGAGTGAAAGCACGGCTATAATTATCACCTGTAGAGTTAATTAATCCATCTCTTATCATCTCCGCAACATCCTCTTTCCCAAGCAGAAGTGCATAAACCGTGTGGATTACTCCTGTTATAACAGGAATAGCAATACGATATCCTTTCATAAAAGTTTATCATATCATAACATAAAGTGACCACAAGTGCCTTATTTCGGGGAAACTGTATTATCTTTCCGCAGATTCCCCGGTGTATCACCCAGATATTATTTGCAAAAACTATTGAAATGCTGTGCAGAAGAAAAATTAAACTCGTCGATAATGTCTGAAAGCGTGATATATGGCATTGACAAGCGGTATTCGATATGTTCCGTGTCTGTTACGTTATTCGGTTCTATCCGCGCATAATGAAGATTATCGGCTAAACGTCCGCTTTCACTGCCGAATACATATCCGGTGCCGGCATCTATCAACATAATCCTGTCTTTAGTTTTCAGCAGGAGAATATTCATAGCCAAATCTATTCCGACACAGAAGTAAAATGTCTTTTCGATGTTTGGGCAATTTCCGATGAATCTGTACGTTGTGCGAACTCGGCCTGCGCCGGATTGACGGGTAAATGGGCATCACTGATAACGGCAGTTTCTATTTCCCCGACATTTATCGTATAGTCCGATAACGTTTCAAACCGTTTAGTTCTTGCGCTAATAAACTTGCATTCAGCCCAAATATTATGGCAATGATAAGTGATAACATTTTTTCATTTGTCTTGAAATTGACAGATTAAAACTACTCCCACGTGTTGATGTGGGAGTAGCCCTTAAAATCAACACGTCTTTTTATGGATGATTATTGTTCGATATTGTCGTTTGAAATACCGACCGTCTGACCACCATCGACCACAAGCGCATGCCCAACCATGAACCCTGCACCTTCCGAGCATAACCAAAGTACGGCAGATGTTACCTCGTCCACTTTTCCCAATCTGCCGATGGGTTCCTGTGCAATCATAGCCTTGTAACCTTCCAGAGTGCCTCCCGAAAAACGGCGGATCATTTCCGTGTCAATAACTCCCGGACAAATGGCATTGATACGGATTCCCGAAGGGGCATAGTCCAATGCCGCAGATTTAGTAAGCCCCACGACACCATATTTTGCCGAAACATACGTTGAACCACCTCTGAAACCTGCCACTCCCGAAGTTGAGGATGTATTGACAATCACTCCACCGCCATTCTTCAGCATAAGCGGAATTTCATACTTCATGGATTTGAATACCCCAATTAGGTCAATACTGTTCAATCGCTCAAATTCTTCTTCCTCGATTTCATGGAGGGGTTGTATCTTGTATTCGATACCGGCATTGTTGAAAGCGATGTCGAGTTTGCCGAAAGCCTCAATAGTCTTTGTAAGAGCATTTCTGATATCTTCTGATTTGGTCACATCTACTTTTATAGCCAAAGCCTTGCCTCCGTCTTCTTCAATCATACTGGCGGTTTCGAGATTGGCTTTTTCGGAAAGGTCGGTCACAACCACAATTGCACCTTCTTTGGCAAATGCAATAGCCACACCACGCCCCAATCCACTACCTGCTCCGGTGATAAATACCACTTTTCCGTTAAATCTTCTTTGCGTTTCCATTTTGTTCTATTTTTTTCTATTTTTTTCTTGTTATTACTGTTAATACATTATTAAGGTATCAAGACTATCGTATTTAACCTCTTGTTTGACTCAAGTAATTCGTGGGCTTTGGGAGCTTCTGCCAACGGCAATTTCATTGGGGGGGCAATATGGATTGTCCTGTCGGTAATGGCCGTGAAATAGTCTTTTGCCATTGCCGATAGTTTATCATAATTATCCTCGTGGTGCTTTAAATCGCCGAAGGTGGCATACAAGGAGCCGTGAACCGCCAAATCCCATAAATCAAGATGGACGGAACCGGTTACCATTCCGTAATTGACATAGAAACCGAATCGGCGCAATGAATTAAGTGATGCTTCGGCCACCGCTTTTCCAAGTCCGTCGAATACCACATGGCATTTCACCCCATCGGTGTACTCGTACACTTTGGCTGCCACATCTTCCGTCAGCGTATTGATTACAAAATCAGCTCCCAGTTTCAGGGCGATATCTTTTTTATTTTCTGAATCGACGGTACCTATAACCGTGGCTCCTTTACTCTTTATCCATTGGGTCAGTATGGAACCTACACCACCAGTGGCCGCATGTACAAGAGCGACTTCTCCCTCGTGAACAGGGTAAGTATAGTGTATCAGGAAATGAGCAGTCAATCCTCTCAATGTATTACTTGCCGCAATCTCGAAACTCAACTCATCCGGCAGAGGAAGTGTCCGGCTTTCTTTTACGATATGGCATTCTCCATAAGCCCCTAAAGACTGAACGTAAACTACACGGTCGCCGGGTTTGAAGCGTGTCACGTTTTTGCCTACTTCAAGCACGATTCCGGCACCTTCCTTCCCCGGAGTAAACGGCTCGATTTCCTGATTCTCCTTGCGTAGGTACGTTTTATTTCCTTGTCGGGTATAAACATCCGTATAATTCACGCCAATGGCATGATTGCGAACTTTGATTTCGTCTGGGCCGGGATGTCCCAGTTCAACATCTTCTATTTTCAAAACGCTCGGTGCGCCGTGTTCCCGTACAATAATTCTTCTCATTTTTATATCTGATTATCTGTTTAATTTATTCTTATACCTGTTTCTTACCATCCCGCCAACGGTATCTTCCGTATTGGAGCTGGAAATGCCTTATCTATTTCCAACAAATCTTCTTCTATCAGAAAAATATCAAGGCTTCGGGCATTTTCTTCCACGTGTGCGATACTGCTTGCTTTGGGGATAGCGATGACATTCGGGTTACGCATTACCCATGAAAGCATAATCTGCGTGGGTATGGCATTGTGCCGATAGGCTATTTCTATCAAAGTCCGGTGATTTCTGAGTCGTCCATCGCCGAGCGGCGTGTATGCCATGAGGGGAATATTGCGTGCTTCACTCCACGGCAGCAGGTCATATTCTACACCACGGTTCTTCAAGTTATAGAGCACTTGGTTGGCGGCACAATCTCTACCATGCGGCAGCGAAACGATGCGTTTCATATCGTCCACGTCGAGGTTACTCATGCCCCAATGGACAATTTTGCCTTCCTGTTGCAATTCTGCCATTGCCCGGACGGTTTCGGAGAAAGGATATTGTCCTATCCAATGCAGCAAGTATAGGTCGATACGGTCTGTACTCAGTTTCCGTAAACTCCGTTCGCAGGCTCGTTTCGTACCTTCATAGCTGGCATTGCCGGGTAGCACTTTACTTACCAAAAACACCTTGTCGCGGCAATCGGCAACGGCTTTACCTACCAGTTCCTCCGTACCGTACATTTCTGCGGTGTCAATGAGCGTCATGCCAAGTTCTATGCCCCGACGTAAAGCTTGTATCTCTTCCTTTGGCCGACGTCCCATCTGGTAGGTTCCCTGTCCGAGCGGGCAGATTTTCTGTCTATCGGAGAATGTAATTGTATGTTTCATTTTAATGGTAGTCAAAATTCTCGATTCAGATTATCGTTTCAAGCCATCGCCGAATCCTGTTATCTACATCACTTCCTCCGTTTTCAAGAATTTCGAGGCATTCGGAAATGTGAGCATCGGGAATGTAACTGTGTAAGTCAGTTGCCACACGGGTGGCTCCATTGCCGCCGTGCGTACAGAACGGAACAACGATCTTTCCTGAAAAATCGTTATCGGTAAGGAAAGACGCCACGGCAGGAGCAATCTTATTGAACCAATTGGGCGTTCCGATGAGAACAGTGTCGTATTGTGTCATATCCTGCGGTTGTTCCGCCAATATGGGACGGAAACCGTTTCTTACCTCCTGACGGGCTTGGCGTTCCGTCGTGTCGTAATCTGCGGAGTAGGCTTGTTCCGGACGTATCTCGAACAGGTCGCCTCCCGTAGCCCGTTGTATTTTTTCTGCTATTCCCCTTGTGTGTCCTTCGTAGGAGAAATAGGCGATTAATATTTTTTTATCCATTTTCTTATTTTATCAAATTATGATCTTTAAGCCATGCCGATATTTCATTTTCAGCATCTGTTACATTTGATTCACGGATAGCAAGACCTTCCGTTATATCAGCTTCAGGAGCCAATCTGCGGATTTCCTGCACACTTTGCCCCATTCTGCTGCCTCCATGTGTCATAAACGGCACTATTTTCTTTCCGGACAAGTCCACTGTGGAAAGGAGAGTACGTACAGGCGGTGCAAAGGTGTTGAACCAGCAGGGAGAACCGATATAAATCACATCGTATTGTTCCATATTCTGAGGCAATGAGGCAAGTCTGGGTTTATACTTGTCTCGGACTTCCCGTTTCGCCACTTCTTCTATTTCATCACGGTTGGTGGTATAGGGAACTGCGGGTTTCAGTTCAAATCCGTCCGCACCGGTAAGAAGACTTATTTCTTTCGCGACAGCACGGGTGTTTCCTCCCCATGAAAAGAATACTACCAATGATTTTCCAGACTTGACATTACTTGTTTGAAACTGCTTTTGTGCGCTGGCCGAGCTGTAACTGCATAATCCGATGACGGATAAAAGCAGACATAAGAATTTTGTTTTCATGGCTGGTCATTATTTGAGATTTGCTTTAAAGAATATTTCTAATTTTTCGAATGGAATCATCTGGTCGTAGAGGTCGGTATGATTGGCTCCGGGAATAATCATCAACTCTTTATTATTGCCCGTCAGCCGCTTGTAGGCATCCTCGCTGAAATAGCGCGAATGGGCATTCTCACCGTGGATGAGCAGCACGGCACGGTCAATCTCATGGATGTAGGACAATAACGGCATGTTGATGAACGAAAGTGCCATCGTGGGACTCCATGCACCGTTGGAATTGATGGAGCGGGCGTGGAAACCCCGGTCGGTCTTATAATAATCAAAATACTCCTTGACGAATTGCGGCTCGTCACCCCTGATGCTGTCCGGCAGGCCGGGTGTGCCGGGAGTGGTCATTCCGGTTTGTGCATCGCGGGTACGGATGGCATTCATCGCTTCCCGTTTCTTGCTGCGTGCATCGGCACTGTTCTCGGCATCGAAATAACCATTGGCATTTACGCGGCTCATATCGTACATTGTCGAAGCCACTGTCGCTTTGATGCGGGTGTCCATCGCTGCGGCATTCAGTCCCATGCCTCCAAAACCGCAGATACCAATGATACCGATACGTTCCGCATCTACGTTGGGCAATGTAGTAAGAAAATCCACCGCTGCACTGAAATCTTCGGTATTGATATCGGGCGATGCCACGTTACGGGGTCCGCCACCGCTTTCGCCCGTATAAGAGGGATCGAATGCGAGGGTCAGAAATCCGCGTTCCGCCATTGTCTGCGCATAAAGTCCCGATGCCTGTTCCTTGACAGCTCCGAAAGGACCACTCACGGTGATGGCTGCAAGTTTTCCCTTCGTGTTTTTGGGTTCATAGAGGTCAGCGGCAAGGGTTATGCCGTAACGATTTTTAAATATCACTTTACGGTGATTCACATTGTCGCTCTGCGGGAACTTTTTGTCCCATTCTTGAGTAAGGTTCAATTTTTCCATGTTATCACTTGTTTTTTGATTTGTTGTACTATTCGTGCAGCCGGCAAGCAAGCCTATGCCAAATAAGGCTCCGATGACTACGGATTTAAAATTTACTGTTTTCATTTTGCTATTAATTAAATGGTTATTGATTTATTTTATAATGCAAAGGTACGGTGATAAAACCGATCGGGTATTGCTGTCAGGCTCAAATATGATTATCCAAAAGCTCAACTACATATTTTCTCAAAAGTCCGTAAAACACAAGCAGCGTTACGGAAATCCATATTCCCACAACGCTGCTTTTATTGAGTTCAGGTACTTATTTGTATGAACGTTCGAATATCTGTGTACAATCCTTGTCCGTCATTTCGCATGGATTGGAAGCATACAGGATGCCCATCGTCTCACGCGAGTTACGTGCCAGTGTGCCGCACTCTTCCTTACTGATGCCGTAGTCACTCATTTTCAGATCATCCACACCACAGGCCCGTTGTAGTTTAGTAAGTGCCGTCAGGAAATCTTCGGGCTTGTCTGCTTCCGGCATTCCCATGACACGAGCCATTTTCACGAACTGTTCGTCGCAGGCATGTTTCTCTATAAAGAAGCGATAGAACTCGTTGGAAATCATTATCAGACCTGCACCATGAGGCAAATCGTGGTGATAGGCACTCATAGCATGTTCCATCGAATGTTCAGCCGTGGTAAGGGTCAGTTGCATCGTAAGACCAGCGATTGTGCTGCCGTATGCAACTGCTTCGCGGGCTTCGGTATCATTGCCGTCCATCACCGCGCGGGGCAGATACTTGGCAATGTTCTCTATGGCGGAAAGGGCTACCGCTTCACTAAGCACATTGACAAAGCGACTGATCATTACCTCCGTGTTGTGGAACAGCGCATCGAAACCTTGATAGGCGGTATATTTCGCCGGAACAGTACACATCAATTCGGGATCAACAATAGCCAAAACGGGGTTCAGCGACGGTTCTCCGAAACCAATTTTTTCATTGGTCGCATGGTTGGAGATGACACCGGAGCAGTTGATTTCCGATCCGGTTCCCGATGTGGTGGCTATCGTTACGATGGGAAGCCCTTTCTTCTGCAACGGCAAACCTTTACCCGTACCGCCGTGAACATAATCCCACAAATCCCCCGGATTGGTGGTCATGGCAGCTACGCCTATTGCAGCATCGAGTACAGCTCCACCGCTCACTGCCACAATGAAATCGCATCTGTTTTCACGGGCTATGGCAGCTGCTTCCATAACAACTTCCTTCGAGGGGTTCTCGTGGATATTAGCGCATAGCACGTGTTCGACATGCGCATTTTCAAGCTGTCCGATAACACGGTCGAGCGTTCCGGTTGTCCGAACGGATTTACCGTCAGAAATCAACAATAGGGCTTTTTTGCCCGGTAAAGTCTGGGTTCTCAATTCATTCAGTTTGCCACAACCGAATAGCAACTTAGTTGGTGTGAAAAGGTTAAAATTCATGTTCGTATTCATAATAATCGAATTTATAAATTGTTTTAATACCAATCGTGTTTCTCGTTCCGGTCGAGTGCATTTATTTCCGCCATTTCTTCAGGCAACAACTCGAAATCGAAAAGTGATATGTTTTCTTTCTGATGATTAGGATTGCTTGAACCGGGAATGATGACCACACCGTTTTGCAAGTCCCATCTCAAGATTACTTGTGCCGGTGATTTACCGTGTGTTTTCGCTATCCGACCGATTGTTTCGTTACCGAGCATCGCTGCCGTATAGCCTCTGCCACCGAGCGGATACCATCCCTCGATAATGATACCGTTCTCGTGCATGAATTTTACCACTTCCTTTTCTTGATAATAAGGATGTATCTCGTTCTGAACCAGTACAGGCTTTATACTTACTTTGGACAGGAAATCCGTCATTTCCTTGATATAATAGTTCGATACACCGACCGAACGGATTTTTCCTGCTTTTACGGATTTTTCCATTGCCTTGTAAGCCTCTACGTCATGCGCTCCGGGATGGTGGAGTAGCATTAAATCCACATAACCGATATTGAGTTTGCGCAATGATTCCTCGATCGCATTTTCCGCATCGGCAAATTGGTTCGGATAGAGTTTCGTGCAGACGAACAATTCTTCACGCGGCACCCCGCAGGTACGGATGGCTTCACCGACTTCCTCCTCGTTACCGTAGAAACTTGCTGTATCGAATTTACGATAACCGAGTTTGACAGCAGCCAATATGGCATTGACGCACACATCGCCATGAAGACTGTATGTTCCGAGACCGATGACCGGCATTTCATATCCACTACTGAGCATAATGGCCGGAGGATTGCCGTTTTTTCCTTTCGACAAATCGAATATTCCGCTGTTTGGAGCAGAATCAGGGGTTGGGTTGGGATTCGGTTCCGGTTCGGGTACTGTATTCTCTGTATTTCGCGGAGAATCGGTGGGACTACAGGCACTCACCGTAAAGGACAGGCTGCACGCCGTCATCAAAGATATTAGCCACTTTATCATAACTTTTTCGTTTTATGTCTGATTTCGGTGGCAAAGTTAATGCGAAAGCCTCACAGCGGCGTTGCTGTGAGGCTCAAATATGGTTTCTCAAAAGTTCAATTCTTTTCAGCTTCGATTTACACGAATGCGGCGGTCGGGGATATGCCGTATTGCTTTTTGAACGCGGTCGAAAAATGTGACGGATTTTTAAATCCTACTTCGGCATAAACATCTACGACCTTTTTACCGCCCTCCTGCATCTTGACGTAAGCCACTTCCAGACGTTTACGTATAAGCCATTTTTCAGGCGTCAAGTCACTGATTTTTTTGAAATCCCGCTTGAATGTGGCGAGGCTGCGCCCCGTGTAATGCGCCATTTCTTCCATTGTGAACTCGTACATGTAGTTCTCGTCCATAAATTCCAAAATATCTATCTTCCACGGTTCGTTGAAATCGAAGAGTGTCGGTGCGAACCGTTTGTCGATATGCAATAATGCAAGCAGGCCTTCCTGCAATTTCAAGTTCATGAAGTCATCCTGCGGCTTCACTTCCGGATCGAAATAAGGTGTCATGGAAGCAAAAAGGCTGGCGAGTTCTACCGTTTTCGGCAATTTTATCACGCCAGAATCAAGTTTCGGAGTATTAGCCGGCACTTTACGTTGTTCCAACTTACCGTACATTTCACGTAGGAAACGACGTGTGAACATCAGAAAGATACCGCAATACCGCTCGCCGTCTTTCGTCTTCTTGTACATGGTGATATGGTGGTCGCGCGGTATGAAGACACATTCACCTTTTCCGACATGGATTTGCTCGTTGCCGTTGTCGAGAATCATCTCACCCGAATAGACATAGTTAATAGCATATTCACGGGAACGATGTATGCAACCGCTGAGGTCGTCATAAAAGAAACTGTAAAACACATCGTTGTAATTGAATATGAGCTTCATCGGACCTAATTGTTCATTTATCATATTTTTACGCTTTACTCAGATTAAATTTTTGCAAAGATATAAAACATTTCTCTAAAGCTCATTTTCTTAATATCTTTTTGTAATATATGCGAATCAGTAGGCCAACTACTAATTCGCATATATTATTATTAAGTCATTTTTCAATAGTTGATTTATTCGAAATAAAGCTTATCTCCCTAAAAAAACAATAATTGATTAATTGTGCTGTTATTCAAGTTGTTATCGATATTTTGCCTTGTTTTTCTTTGTTTTGTATGGTAATTGACAATAAGACTAAAAACACTAAAATCGGGAAGTAAAAAAGCACAGTAAAGTCATTATAAATAGTCTGATTTTCTCCATAATGATTTTGAGTTTGTTAGGTTCTACCTGCATTTATTATCAAGAATCTGTAATTCGGGTTATATTCCCCGTAATTTGTCTACTAAGTATATTCTCTTAACCACATACCTTTGTAACATGAAAAACAACAATTTAAACAATAGATAATTATGAGCAAGAAAGTATTGATTTTATCATCCAGTCCGCGACGCGGGGGAAATTCTGATACACTTTGTGATGAGTTTATGCGTGGAGCCACAGAGGCGGGGAACGAAGTGAAAAAGGTTTTTCTACGGGACAAGACCATCCACTATTGTACGGGATGCGGCGTATGCAGCCAATATAAGAAGCCGTGCCCTCAGAAAGATGATGCGGCGGAAATTATTGAGAAAATGTTATCGGCCGATGTTATCGTTTTAGCGACACCCGTTTATTTTTATGCAATGAGTGCACAGTTGAAAACGTTACTCGACCGTTGTTGCGGCCCTTATACCGAAATGATTAATAAGGAGTTTTATTTTCTCGCTTCTGCTGCCGAGGGTAAAGAGGGACTTCCTTATTTGGAACATGTATTCGATAACCTCATGGGATTTATCGATTGTCTAGAAAATCCGGTAGTGAAAGGTAAAGTGCTTGCTACCGGTGTTTGGCATGTGGGTGAAATAAAAGGTAATCCGGCATTGGCAGAAGCATATGAAATGGGGAAACAGATTTCATAATATAGATTGGTATAGAATAAATTATTTCAAAACATAATCCTAAAACAGTATGGAAACAAAGACAGTAAAAGCTTACGGAACAGAATCGGCTGAAACACCGCTTCATCGTTTGGATATTCAGCGTCGTTCACTTCTACCGAACGATGTGGAAATTGATATTTTATATTGTGGAATTTGTCACTCAGACCTTCATTCTGTGCATAATGACTGGGGCGGAACTATTTATCCCATAGTTCCCGGACATGAGATTGTAGGACGTGTTACAGGAATTGGTTCGGATGTGACAAAATTTAAGGTTGGTGATTTAGCTGGTATTGGTTGCATTGTCGATAGTTGCGGACATTGCGAACACTGTCACAACGGTGAAGAGCAATATTGTGATGAAGGCTGGACTGTTGTTTTTAATTCGCCCGATAAATATCTTGGCGGACAGACCTATGGCGGTTTTTCGCAAGCTATTGTGGCCGATGCCAATTATGTACTGAAACTTCCTGAGACGATTGATCTTGCAGCATCAGCTCCCATTTTGTGTGCAGGAATTACCGTTTATTCGCCATTGAAGCATTGGGGGGCAGGTCCCGGAAAGAAAGTAGGTATTGTCGGTATGGGTGGGTTAGGCCACATGGCAATAAAGATTGCCAAGGCGATGGGAGCCCATGTTACTGTGTTTACAACATCTCCTTCAAAAATGAATACAGCCAGAGAATTGGGTGCAGACGAAGCTGTTCTGTCCACCGACCCCAAACAGATGGAATATCAGACTCGTTTTGATATGATCCTGGATACGGTTTCCGCACGGCATGACGTAAATATGTATCTGAATGCCTTGAAAGTGGACGGTAGTCTCGTTTTAGTTGGTCTTCCTAACCAACCGCTTGAAGTCGGTGCATTCAATATTGTAAATGGCCGCAAAAGTTTCTCCGGTTCCAATATTGGCGGTATTGCCGAAACACAAGAGGTGATTGATTTCTGTGCGGAACATCATATTACGGCTCAGATAGAGTTGATTGGTGTTGATCAGATAAACGAAGCCTTCCGACGTTTGGAGAAGAATGATGTCAAGTACCGTTTTGTGATTGACATGAAAGCGAAAAAAGTTTCTCCGAATACCGATAATGTGATGTAAGATCCCATAGACTGATAACACGGACATGGTCCGTGTGTTTCATTTCCAACATATTGGTAGATATCAAAAAAAGCATTCTGTCCTTGTAAGGTATGGAATGCTTTTTTGCGTAATGCCGTTAGTTAGCTGTCTGTATCGCAGTGGCACTTTATGCCAAACTTAAAATTGGTGTAGGCATAAAGAAGCATAATCTGTAATTCGGGTTATGATGTCTGTAATATGTCTACAAGGAGTCTCTTTTCTTCCTTGTATATTTGCAATGTAGAAAGAAGATAATCAATTATTTAATTACTAAAATCAAGGAAGATATGAAACGAAATTTATTATTGGCAGCAACATCGTTTACGATGCTCAGTGCAAATCCTTCTTTTGCTCAAACCGATGCAGATAATTTCTATAGAAGCAATGTGATAAATATGGAGAAGGTATCCTTTCCCAATCAGTACAAAATGAAAGTGGCAGGTAATCTCTTTTTGCCTAAAGAGATGAAAGCAGACGAGAAACGTCCGGCAATTATTGTAGGACATCCTATGGGAGCCGTCAAAGAGCAGAGTGCTAATCTCTATGCTACGAAAATGGCCGAACGCGGTTTTGTAACTTTATCCATCGACTTATCTTTCTGGGGAAGCAGCGAAGGAGAGCCTCGCAATGCAGTCCTTCCGGAGCTTTATGCGGAAGCCTTCAGTGCTGCAGTCGATTATCTGGGGACACGTTCATTTGTCGAACGTGAGCATATCGGTGTGATTGGGATTTGTGGTAGTGGAAGTTTTGCCATCAGTGCGGCAAAAATAGATCCTCGTCTGAAGGCCATTGCAACCATAAGTATGTACAACATGGGGACAGCCAGTCGTAATGGGCTGAAGCATGCCTTGACTTTGGAGCAACGGAAGCAAATCATGGTCGAAGCCGCCGAACAACGCTATGTAGAGTTCTTGGGTGGAGAAACCCGATATACTGGTGGAACTCCTCATGAAATAACAGAAAACTCCGATCCGATAGCACGTGAGTTCTATGAGTTCTACCGTACTTCACGGGGAGAATATACTCCTGAAGGAGCAACCCCATTGACCACTACACATCCCACACTCAGCAGCAATGTCAAGTTTATGAATTTTTATCCGTTTGCTGATATTGAAACCATTTCACCACGTCCGATGCTTTTTGTTACCGGAGAGAATGCACATTCGCGTGAATTCAGTGAAGATGCCTACCGGCTTGCCGCCGAACCAAAAGAACTGTATATTGTGCCTGGTGCGGGTCATGTAGATCTTTACGACCGCGTGAATTTTATTCCGTTCGACAAATTGGAGGATTTCTTTAAGACATATTTGAAATAATAAAAGTTCATCCGACACAAATGCGTAGTTTTTTCTCCTGCATTGCTGGAATCTGGTTTATCCGAAGAATGCGTTGTCTTGACGTTAACTCCAGGTGCGGACATCCGTAACCTTGAATGCCGGTTCCATTTACCGGCCGGGGTAAATGCTTTTACATACCGAGGTAAATGGATTTACATGCCTGGGTAAATGGATTTACGTCGATAGTAAAATTCAGGTAAATATAATCTTCTGATTATCAATTCCATTTAAACGCTGATTCAACTGCGCATGTATCGGGTGAACCATAAAAAAGAAGGATATGGGAATGAAATATGATATAATCATTCTTTTGAGTTACTTTGATGGAGAATATACCAGGGGAAGAAATAAAATCGATAACTAAACAATCAAATCATGGAAATAATTAAGAATAAGGACTATGAAGGCGAACGTCCTTTGTTTGCCACACACGACTTGCAATTGGAAAACGTAACGATTCATGCCGGTGAATCCGCATTAAAAGAGTGCAGTAATATCATAGCAGTGAACTGCCGTTTTGAAGGTAAATATCCTTTCTGGCACACGAATGGTTTCATTGTGAGAAGCAGCTTTTTTACGGAAGGAGCACGTGCCGCACTTTGGTATTCACAAAATCTCCAGATGATGGATACCGTGGTAGAAGCTCCGAAAATGTTTCGTGAAATGGATGGTATCAAATTGGAAAACGTACAACTTCCCAATGCGTTGGAAACGTTCTGGCATTGTCGTAATGTAGAATTAAAAAAGGTACAGATAGATAAGGCCGATTACCTGTTCATGCATAGTGAAAATATCCGTATTGATAATTATAGCCAGAACGGGAATTATTCTTTTCAGTATTGCAAGAACGTAGAAATTCATAATGCTGTCATTAATTCGAAAGATGCCTTTTGGAATACGGAGAATGTAACCGTGTATGACTCTGAATTGAACGGAGAGTATTTGGGGTGGCACTCTCACAATCTACGTCTGGTAAATTGCAGAATCTCGGGAACGCAGCCGCTTTGTTATGCTCACGACCTTGTTATGGAGAATTGTATGATGGCTGACGATGCTGACCTTTGTTTTGAATACAGCAGTTTGCAGGCAACTATTAACACTCCGGTACATAGTGTGAAGAATCCGCGTACCGGCAGTATAACGGCAGAAAGCTACGGGGAAATCATCATGGATGGAAGTATTAAAGCTCCGGCTGACTGCGCACTGCAACTATGGGACAACTTAACTTGCTTTAGCGCATGAAGTACGATTTTGATGAAATAATTTCCCGTCGTAATAGCAATTCCTATAAATGGGATGCGGTGATGGAAGAGGGTGTTCTGCCTATGTGGGTAGCCGATATGGATTTCCGTACGGCTCCTGCTGTGGTTGAAGTGTTACGTAAGCGGATGGATCATGGCATTTTTGGCTATACCAAAGTCCCTCCGATTTATTATGATGCCATTATAAACTGGTTCACACGCCGGCATGGTTGGCAGATAGATAGAGATTGGATTATATACACTTCGGGAGTCGTTCCGGCTTTATCTGCCATAATCAAAGCCCTGACAGTTCCGGGTGACCGTGTGCTGGTACAAACCCCGGTTTACAATTGTTTCTTTTCTTCTATTCGTAATAATGGTTGCGAAATAGTAGCTAATCCCCTTGTATACACGAATGGAACATACCGGATTGATTTTGACGATTTGGCAAGGAAGGCTACCGATCCGAAAGTAAAACTATTGTTACTTTGCAATCCACACAATCCTGTAGGAAGGGTTTGGACCCGGACAGAACTGATGTGTATCGGTGAAATTTGCCTTCGTAATGATGTACTGGTTGTAGCGGACGAGATACATTGTGAGTTGGTTTACTCGGGGCATACTTATATACCTTTTGCGTCTATTTCGGATGATTTCCGAAATCGTTCGGTTACTTGTACTTCGCCAAGCAAAGCATTCAACCTTGCCGGATTGCAGATTGCCAATATCTTTGCGGCTGATGAATCTGTACGTGTGAAAATAGATAAAGCAATCAATTTGAATGAAGTTTGTGACGTGAATCCGTTTGGTGTGGAAGCCTTAGTGGCCGCCTACAATGACGGGGAAGAGTGGCTGGAGGAACTGAAATGTTATCTGTCGGATAATTACCTGTACATGAGGACTTTTTTCAATAAGTATCTTCCACAATTTCCTGTTGTGAAATTGGAAGGTACATATCTGGTATGGGTAGATTGTTCGGTGCTGAATCGTAGTTCAAAGGAAATTGCAGAGATATTATTGAAGGCAGAAAAGCTTTGGATAAACGAAGGAAGTATGTATGGAGAAGCCGGTGAAGGCTTTATCCGTATCAATATAGCCTGTCCCCGACAGATATTGATTGACGGCCTAAATCGATTGAAGAGAGGTCTTAAAGAAATAAGTCTTTGCTATTGTCGGGATAGGCAGATACTGCTCCATGATACAATTGAGTAAATATAAGAATAGTATTCCCGATAACAGTAGATAACTCTAAATAAGCCAGTGATAACTCATTGTTTTGTCTTTTCTTCGGTACTTTGCAGCTGTAACCCAAACAAAAAACGAAAAGATGAAACGGATTTACGTAACTTTAGTGTTTGTTGCTGCTGTCTGTTGGCAGGTGGCAGCGCAAAATGAAGACTGGATACTTTCTGCAGATAGCCTGATTACGGTGGATGGACGTTTAGACAGTTTATACAGATCCTTGCCGGAAGTGATGGTGGTAGGTGAACGTCCGATAGTGAAAGCTATGCAAGGCAAACTTATATATGACCTGCCACGGCTCCTCCGGAATTTAGCGGTAGATAATGCTTATGATGCAGTGAAGGAGCTTCCCGGTGTCACGGAAATGAACGATAACCTTACTTTAGGTGGAAAGAGCGTTACTGTTGTATTGGATGGCAAAGTGACTACAATGACTCCCGAACAACTGAACACTCTATTAAAAAGTATTCCTGCCAGTCGTATAGAGAAAGCAGAAGTGATGTATTCGGCTCCAGCGCGTTATCAGGTGCGTGGAGCCATGATAAACATTTGTCTGAAGCAAGGTGATTCCGGAGCAGCCTCCCTGCAAGGAGAAATTTTCAGTGACTACCGGCAAAAGCATTATGAAAACCTGACTGAGCGTGCGAGCCTTCTATATTCCGGACATAAATTTTCTGTAGACTTTCTTTACTCTTACAGTCATGGACGGAACTATTTCTTGACGGATAAGAAGGCTTTGCACACCTTGTCGGATGGTACGATACATCCCATGAACACCAACGAATCTCAAAAAAGTCGTTTTAACAGACACAATTTACGCTTGGGAGGTGATTATCTTTTTGCCGACGATCATCAGCTCAGTTTGACATACAATGCCCAGTTTATGAATGGCTTTAATTTAAGTACAGTGAATGGTACACAAACCTCAAATGCCCGTACCCGGATGGTCGATCAACTACATAACGGGCGGATCGATTATCACACCCCATTCGGAATGAAAGCAGGAGTGGAATATACTTATTATCATTCGCCTTCTTCACAATTGCTACATAGCCGGTTAGAAGGCGATGAATTGAATTTTCGTAGTAGCGATTCTCAGCGTATCAATCGTTGGAAGCTTTTCCTTTCTCAAGAACATGAACTGCCTAATGGATGGGGAGTAAACTATGGAGCTGTCTATACTACAAGTTTAGACAACAGCTATCAATATTATTATAATTCTGAGAATGACAACATGATGTTGGAAAGCAACAACATGAAATCTCGTCGGCGGGAACAAACACTGAATTTCTATGCCGGATTTAACAAGAGTTTTGGCGATAACTTGTCTTTGGATGCCTCGTTGGCTGCCGAACAATTCCATACGACTGTATGGAATGAATGGAATCTATATCCGGCTTTTAATCTCAATTACACTCCGGCACCGGGAAACGTATGGCAATTGTCACTCAGCAGCGATAAAAGTTATCCCGACTATTGGGCAACTCAAAATGCCGTGTCCTATATGGGCGGAGAATATTCGGAAATTCATGGAAATCCTTATCTGAAACCGGAAATTAATTATCAGCTACAATTGACTTATATTCTGAAGAGTAAATATATATTCAATGTCTGGTATAGCCATACTAAAGATAATGCAACACAAACTCTTTATCAGTCCCCCGACCGATTGGTCGAGATCTATAAATACTTCAATTTTGATTTTGAGCAACAAGCAGGTATACAAGCTGTTGTTCCATTTACGATAGGTCGCTGGCTAAGTTCACGTTTTACGTTGACCGGCGTTTACGATCGCCAGAAAGACAGTGACTTCTGGAATATTCCTTTTGACAGGAAAGTATATTATGCCATGTTGAATATGAATCATACCCTGACCCTTTCTTCCCGTCCGGATCTCAGGTTGATTGTGAATGGGATGATGCGCAGTAAGGCAATACAGGGCATTTATGATTTACCGGTATCCGGCAATGTAGATGTGGCACTCAGATATACCTTTGCTGGTGGGAAAGCGTTGTTAACCTTTCGGTGCAATGACTTGTTTGAAACGGCTCAAATCTCTCCGCGTATTCGTTATGCCACGCAGAACGTAACAAACCATTATTCCGCTTTTCGTGAATTGGGTATCTCGTTTACCTATAAATTCGGAGGATATAAAGAGAAAAAACGTGAAGGTGTGGATACTTCACGTTTCAAGTAGATTTACTCTTAAAAATTAAGGAGGGGCTATTGGACAGGTATGGTTACTGTTATTTTAGTACCTTCCTTGTATGTCGGATCGATATTTATCTCTCCGGATAACCTGCGGATAATTAGTTGACACAGATATAGTCCTAATCCATTTCCCGGAGTAAACGTGTTGAGTTTCGAGAAACGTTCGAATACCTCTTTGTGCTTGTCAACCGGAATACCGCATCCGGTATCTGTCACACTGATATGAATCCGTTGGTGTGCTTCATCCATGCGGTAACGGAGGGTGATATTTCCTTTTTCGGTAAATTTATTAGCATTATTCAACAAGTGTTCTATGACCAATGATAAATATTTCTCATGGGTAGACAAAATGACAGGATATTCCGGTAAGTCCATATGATATTCTATATCAGGCTTATGATACTGGCTTAGTTGCTTCATTTCTTGTATGCAGATATGATGTAAATCGACTTGTTTACAAGGCAGTTTTTCCTGTGATACATCCAGACTGGATACCTCGAGCATATTATTGATCAGTGAAGTCAGTAAGACCGTGTTCTTCTGCACCTCGTGTGAGAAGCTTTCGCGGTTTTCTTTATCTACTTCATCATTGAATATCAAATCAGAGAAACCGACAATGGCGTTAAGTGGTGTTCGTATCTCGTGACAAACAGAATTAATGAAAGCTGTTTTCATCTTTTCACTTTCTTCGGCCTTTTGCTTGAGATTCCGGAGGTGAATCTTCATCTTTTTTTCTTTTTTCAGATTGTGATATAAATAAAGACAGATAACGATTACAATGGTCAGGATGATGAACAGGCATATCACTAAAATGCGTTTATTTTTGATTTCAAGCTGTGACTTTTCATTATTCAATTTGTTCACCTCATATTTTATTTGGAGTTCACTAAGTTGCTTTTGCATATTTTCAGTGTTTAGCGAATCTTTATACTGAGCAGATATTCTAAGATATGCCAGCGCCTCCTTAAAATTGCCCATGGCCTCATATGTTTGTGATTGAATGTCGTAGAGTCCTGGCAGATTATTTGGAATTATCGTTTGAGCTATTTGAATCAGACTGTCGTTGGCAATTAATGCTTTCTCGTAATTGGGGTGAGGCTTTAAGTTCAAGTAATAGTTGTCCATTGATAGGAAATAATTGTACCGGTCGTACGGATTTGTCAGCTCCTTGTTCAGTTTTACTATTTGCTGCCAGTAATAATCCATCTTTTCGGGAGCTACCATGATAGCATTTGTCAACAGTGACGCATAGATTTGTAACTCACGTGCAGCCAGATTGTAAAAGGGGCGTTTTGCTTTGTAATGATCTTTATAATACAGTTGCTGATTTTCCAAATCTTCTTCCAAAAGACGGATCGCTGAGTCACATTCGTTCAAAAAACTATAGATATTGGATAATTTCCAAACAATCATTGATACAAATTTAATGCGTTTCTCAGGAGGTAATTGCTTGGATAAGTTCATTGCTGTTTCCAAATAGGGGAGTGCTTCTTTCATCATTTCATTGGAATGAAGGCTACTTCCGGTGATATAAGCTTGTACGATTTTGCTGTATAGAGATGGTGCGTCCGATTTCTTTTCTTCCGTAAACTGCAATTCCTTCGCAATGGCCTCTTCTGTCTCGTTATGGCTGCATAGCACATCGAAAAAACGCATGTGAAGATAAGCTGATAAAGGAATTATTTCTTTGACATTATGAGTTGCTTTTATCAGATTCATATAATGATACGCTGAATCCATGCGGTATTCTTTAGCCTCTCCGCATGCAAGATCATTCAATGCATCAAGCATCATGGGTGTGTCACCCGCCTTTTTAGCTTCTCTATACATGCCAAGCAAATATGTTTTTTCGTCCGGTGTTTCAAAACAGATATCTGCCAGGTTTCTGTAGATACTGATTCGTTGAGCGGATACTGTCGTATGTTTTAGTTGTAGTAAGAGGCTGTCTTTTGCATGGTGATCTATAGCTGATACTATTCCGGTACAGATACATAGAGCCACAAAGATTATATGTCGTATCATATTGCTTGTTTGTTTGTAAGTAGCAAATATACGTCTTTTTTCCCTGAAAAATCCAGCAATGATGTGGCATCTTTTTATCTCCACTAAAAAAAGGTAATAAAGACAACTTTGATATGGAGTTAATTGTTAATTTTGCGACTTCATTTACTAACTTAATAACTCCCAATATGAAATCAGACATAGAAATAGCACGTAGTGTTGAATTGAAGAAAATAAAACAAGTGGCTGAAAGCATCGGCATACCTCGCGATGAAGTAGAAAATTATGGCCGGTATATCGCAAAAATCCCTGAATATCTGATTGATGAAGAAAAGGTGAAACAGAGCAATCTGATTTTGGTCACTGCCATTACCGCAACGAAAGCAGGGATTGGTAAAACGACTGTATCCATAGGTCTTGCATTAGGATTAAACAAGATAGGTAAAAAGGCAATTGTTGCTTTGCGTGAACCTTCCCTGGGACCGTGTTTCGGTATGAAAGGAGGGGCAGCAGGAGGAGGTTATGCCCAGGTACTTCCGATGGAAAAGATTAATTTGCATTTTACCGGTGATTTTCATGCCATCACTTCGGCTCACAATATGATCTCTGCATTACTGGACAATTATTTATACCAGAATCAATCTAAAGGTTTTGGTCTGAAAGAGATTCTCTGGCGTCGCGTACTCGATGTCAACGATCGTTCATTGCGCAATATCGTAGTTGGTCTTGGTCCGAAAACAAATGGTATTACACAGGAATCCGGATTTGACATTACACCGGCTTCGGAAATTATGGCTATTCTTTGTCTTTCAAAGGATGTAGATGATCTCCGCCGTCGTATCGAAAATATTCTTTTAGGCTACACCTATGATAACAAACCGTTTACTGTAAAAGATCTGGGCGTGGCAGGGGCTATTACTGTCTTGCTGAAAGATGCTATACATCCGAATCTGGTACAGACTACCGAAGGCACCGCTGCATTTGTACATGGTGGCCCATTTGCTAATATTGCCCATGGCTGTAACTCTATTTTGGCAACAAAAATGGCGATGACTTTTGGAGATTATGTTATCACAGAAGCCGGCTTCGGTGCCGATCTGGGAGCAGAGAAATTTTATAATATTAAATGTCGTAAGAGCGGGCTTCAACCACGTCTGACAGTGATTGTTGCCACAGCACAAGGGCTCAAAATGCACGGAGGAGTAAGCCTGGACCGAATTAAAGAACCGAATCTTGAAGGATTGAGAGAAGGTTTGCGCAATTTGGACAAGCATGTTCGTAATCTTCATTCGTTCGGTCAAACGGTTATCGTTGCTTTCAATAAATTTGCGAGTGATACGGATGAAGAAATGGAGTTGCTTCGTGAGCACTGTGAGCAGTTAGGAGTAGGCTATGCTATCAATAATGCCTTTACGGAAGGAGGTGAGGGTGCTGTCGAACTGGCGAATCTTGTGGTTGAAACAATTGAGAATAAACCGTCTGAACCGTTACAGTTTACATATAATGATGGAGACAGCGTACAGCAGAAAATCGAGAAAATCGCAATCAATCTATATGGTGCAAGTGTCGTGACTTATAGTACACTGACCCGTAACAAGATTAAATTGATTGAAGAAATGGGTATTGGTCATTATCCTGTATGTATTGCTAAAACCCAATATTCTTTCTCTGCGGATCCGAAAGTATATGGTGCGGTAGATAATTTCGAACTTCATATTAAAGATATCGTTATAAATAACGGTGCCGAGATGATCGTAGCGATTGCGGGCGAAATAATGCGTATGCCGGGTTTACCTAAAGAACCACAAGCTCTGCATATTGACATCGTGGATGGTAATATTGAAGGATTGAGTTAGAGATAGTCCGATATAAAGCAATAAATAAATCCCCGCTATTCTTTTTGAAAGAATGGCGGGGATGACGGATATATAGAGTCCAGTGTGCTACTTCTTGATTCTTTCTAACACACTGTACGATTGTAGCTCCTTCTTATTATTGTATTGTTCAGAGCGGACAATTCCAATATTGGGTGCATACCATTCATATCCATAACCTTTTATTGTTTCCTGAGGAGTCCAGATATTCATTTCGTACTTTACTTTGGTACAATAGAATGCTCCTGCTGGAGTGTTTACCGTTTCGGTAGCAACAAATTCCCGGTCGAAGATAGAAATTTCGGCGCGGTTATTTTTATTGCCTTTTTGATAAAGACGCAGAGTGCCGTCATCAAACTCGTCATCGTCTCCCGGATTCATTGGATCGGAAAATGCATTCGGGTAATTCATTAAATCTCCCATCATATATACATCGGCATTCATCATATTAAGTGCAGTGGGGAATGTGGCCACATCTCCCATACTCATAGAGAAGTTACCGTCATTGCAGCGAGCTACCATTTGCCCGGAATTGAGTGTTTTTCCGGAAGCATCAGTAAATGTATAGTTGGCTACTACTTCCATTCCTGAAGGGTAATCGTAGGCTTGGTCTACTCTGTAGACAAGGATGTTGGTGAGTTTACCATCAGCGGTGTAACAATTACGAGTGATTTGCTCACCTTCTTGGTTAGGAAAGAAGAAGGCGCAATCCTGATTTTGAGCCATAGCTCCTGCAGCAACAAATAATGTAGTTGCAACCATTAAATTTCTTATTTTCATATCAGTTTAGGTATTAAGTGAATATCTTCTTTTTTTTAACTACTTAACAACGGTTCTTGGGAAGGAAAGGTTTTAGGGTGGGGTGTTAATGCCATGTTAAAAGAGCAAAAAAAATGCCCGCAACTTTCTTCACAGAGAATTGCGAGCCCACGTATGTTATTGTTTAATACTAAAATGTGCTATTTAATAAGCGAAGATCGGATATTTTTCCATTGTCTTATTGACACGTGCACGTACTTGTGCTATCACTTCTTCGTTCTCTACGTTCGATAGAACGGTTTCGATCATTTCTGCAATCTCCAGCATCAGATCTTCTTTTGCACCACGAGTCGTGATAGCGGGAGTACCCAAACGGATACCTGAAGTCTGGAACGCAGAACGACTATCGAACGGAACCATGTTTTTATTGACTGTTATATCAGCAGATACAAGTGCTTTTTCGGCAACTTTACCTGTCAAGTCAGGATATTTACTGCGTAGATCCACCAGCATCGAATGATTATCCGTACCGCCGGAAACGATGGCAAAGCCACGGTCAATTAAGGCTTGTGCCAATACGGCAGCATTCTTTTGTACTTGCTTCTGATATTCCTTATATTCCGGTTGCAAGCACTCACCGAAAGCTACGGCTTTAGCTGCAATTACATGTTCCAGCGGACCACCCTGTATTCCGGGGAATACAGCTGAGTCGAGCAACTGAGACATCATTTTAATTTCTCCTTTTGGAGTTTTCTTTCCCCATGGATTGGGGAAATCTTTACCCATCATGATTACACCGCCACGAGGTCCCCGCAAAGTCTTGTGGGTAGTTGAAGTTACGATATGAGCATATTTCACCGGGTTGTCCAACAGTCCTGCTGCAATTAATCCAGCAGGATGTGCCATATCAATCATAAGGATCGCACCCACCTTATCGGCAATTTCGCGCATACGTTTGTAATCCCATTCACGAGAGTAGGCTGAACCTCCTCCAATTATCATTTTGGGTTTCTCACGTAATGCCACTTCTTCCATCTGGTCGTAATCCACGCGACCGGTTTCCTGTTTTAAATTATATTCGCAGGGAGTGTAAATGATTCCCGAAGTATTTACTAATGAACCATGTGAAAGGTGACCTCCGTGTGCCAGATTCAGTCCCATGAACTTGTCGCCCGGGTTCAACACAGCAAGAAATACAGCAGCATTAGCTTGTGCTCCTGAGTGAGGTTGTACATTGGCCCATTCTGCACCGAAAATCTCTTTCAAGCGGTCGATGGCAATTTGTTCACTCTGGTCTACCACCTCACAGCCGCCATAATAGCGTTTACCCGGATATCCTTCCGCATATTTGTTGGTAAGACAAGATCCCATTGCCTCCATCACCTGATCACTCACGAAATTCTCTGATGCGATCAGCTCAATGCCTTTCAACTGACGTTGATGTTCTTTTTCGATAATCTCGAAAATTAAATCGTCTCTTTTCATTATTTGTTATAATAAGATTAAAGTATATCTTGAAACCTTTATTATTATAATCGCACAAATTTAGGTAATATTTAAAGAGTGTGCAACCTTTTAGCTAAAAAAGTTATTTAAAATATAACTCCGAGTGAAAAACTAAGTACATTATCACGGCGTCGAAAAGTGATATTACTTACTTCGGGCTTACCTTCGACGTCTATATTATCGTAAGTAACAGACTTCGACAAGTTGCGAAGTCCTTGTTCATAACGAAAATCGAAAAAGATACGTGAAATGCTGACGCTTACTCCGATTACTGCGCTGGCATTGAAGGGATGTAACCTCTCATGGATGCCTTGCTGGTCGAAGTTCTCAAAGGTGATTTTATTTTTTTGATTCCACAGATATCTTAGTTTCGGTCCGGCAAAAAGAGACATGCTGTAAGGGCCTTGTCTTACTACGTGATAGCCGTAAAGCAACGGAAAATCAATACTGTGAATAGTTGAATTAACCGATGCATAGTCAGGTTCGATATCGGGATGTTGTGAACCCAGTTTATCGAAAGTGATTTCGCATCTGCTGATGTTATACGATATCTCGGGCTGTATAAAATGTCTCTTCATGTTGAAGCGCATGAAGAGAGCACCGAAATAACCTATTTTATAATTATTCTGAATCTCGTCAATGGTTACATCTTTGATTTTCAGATTGGAAACCAAAAACATGGAAGAGTTAAAACCACCCCTGATTCCTACATTTATTTTGCGGTCATCCGGGCGTTTTTCCTTTTTATGATCACCTTCACCATAAGCGGCAAAAGTAATCCACATATATATAAAAAGGAGAATCACTCGTTTCATAGCTTCACTTTGTTTTCTTTTCTACTGACCAACCGAATTTACCGATCTTTTCTCCCAGATTATAATATCCCCCATGTACATATACAAGCGGATTAGCTTCTGCCAGTTCCAGTTTTCCGGTTTCCCGGTTTAAGTGACGGTCATCCGCCCGAATGTTTACCACATCGGCAATAAACATATCATGTGATCCTAAAGATACAATTTCTTTTACCCGGCATTCGATACAAAGGGGAGATTCCTCAATGAGAGGCGCACTCACCACCGTGCATTTACCCGGTGTCAGTTTCATTTCTTCAAATTTGTGATAATCCTTACCCGACCGTACCCCACACCAATCTGTTGCAAAAGCCATATCCCGGGTTGTCAGGTTGATCACAAACTCCATATTCTTTTTTATAATAGGATAGGAGTAGCGTTCGGGACGGACAGAAATATAACACATCGGTGGATTGGTACAAATGGTTCCGGTCCAAGCTACCGTAAGTATATTGTATTCACTTTCATTGTTTCCGCAACTTACCAGTACGGCAGGCAACGGATAAATCAGGGTTCCGGGTTTCCAGTCTTGCTTCATCTTTTTTATTAATAGCGTGCTATATGCGCTACAAGTGCTATTACGTCATAGCACAGTATTTTAAAACTCGTAGCGCTGTGGCACGTAACTAAATGATTGTGATATCTTCTCTTTTCTGTTCTTTTTCGCAATAATGGCATTTTATAACACAACTATCCTTGTCAATCACATGGAATAACGTGGCCATCGGTTCATTGTTCGTAATACATTTCGGGTTGGCACATTTCACGATACCTTTCAACTCGTCCGGCATACGTACCTCTTTCTTTTCTACCACTTCGTAGTCACGGATAATGTTTAGTTTTACATGAGGTGCTACTACGGAAATACGATTGATTTCTTCGTCACAGAAGAACTTGTCAGCAATCTTGATGATCCCTTTCTTACCCAGTTTCTTGCTGTCCAGATTGAATCCGATAGTAATATTGGTCGTCATGTGTTCCAACCCAAGCAGTGAAACTACAGTAAAGAGTTTCTCCGAAGGGATATGGTCGATAACAGTGCCGTTTTTCAGTGCGGCCACCTGTAGTTCTTGTTTATTCTCGCTCATGATTTTATAAAATATCTTGTAAAGTGATTCCTAATACATCGCAAAGTATAGCTTGACGGGCATAGAGACCGTTCTGTGCCTGCTGAAAGTAGTAAGCTTTCGGACTATCGTCCACGTCATAAGCTATTTCGTTAACACGTGGCAATGGATGCAGGATACGGAGGTTAGAACGAGTGTTTTCGAGCATTTTCGCTTTCAGGATATATACATTCTTCACCCGTTCATATTCCATTAGGTCAGTGAAACGCTCACGTTGTACGCGGGTCATGTAAAGAATATCCGCATCCTTAATTACCTCTTCGTTGAAGTCTGTGTGCTCCACATATTTTATGTTATGTTCTTTGCAATAAATCTTATATTCTTCCGGCATCTTCAGCTCTTCGGGAGCAATGAAGTGGAAAGTCGGATTAAAATGCCGCATTGCCATCAGTAAAGAGTGTACTGTACGTCCGTATTTCAGGTCACCTACCAGATAGATGTTCAGATTCTCCAGTGTACCTTGTGTTTTATAAATGGAGTAGAGATCGAGCATTGTTTGTGAAGGGTGCTGATTGGCTCCGTCTCCGGCGTTTACGATAGGCACTGGGGCCACTTCACTGGCATAGCGTGCTGCTCCTTCCAGAAAATGCCGCATTACAATCACGTCAGCGTAGTTACTAACCATCATAATTGTATCTTTCAGAGTTTCCCCTTTGGATGAGCTGGTGGCTTTAGGATCCGAGAATCCGATAACCCGTGCGCCCAGGCGATTGGCAGCAGTTTCGAAACTTAGCCGGGTGCGGGTAGAAGGTTCAAAAAATAGGGTAGCCACTACTTTACCTTCCAATAACCGGCGGTTGGGATTCTTCTCAAATTGTTTCGCCATTTCGAGCATATAGAGGATTTTTTCTTTCGAATGCTCCGCTATGGTTACTAAACTTCTGTTTTCCATATCGTTATATGTTTATTGATATATCCTTTATTTCGGTTTGTAAAGATACGAAGAAAAATACAGGTTCTGCAAGATTTTCATCGTCTTTTTATGAGTAATTCTACTACTATGACTATTTATATTTTGCATAATTATTTGGAAAATATGCGCAATAGTATTACCTTTGCACTGTAATTAATGAATGATATGAACCGATTGTTTACTACATATAGCATACACAATGCCGTGCGAGAAAATAAGATTCTGTACGGACACTGCATTGTGCATGTACATTGGTTTAGCGGATTTATCTGAATTACTCCCTGTTTTGTAGTTTGATTTATCTCTTTTCGTTCCCCTTATTAAATATAAGGTGAAAGGGAGGATCTGTCCGGCAGCTCATACATAAAAGTTGCCAGGGATTGCATTGTGTAACTTTTTAAAATATACGAGTATGTTTTCCATTATATCTATCATGTTTTTAGGTATTGGCATCGGTTATTTGCTGCGTAACCTGAAATTTCTGGAGAAAGTAGAAAAGAGTACTTCGCTTACGATATTCCTGCTACTTTTCGTGCTGGGCCTTTCGATAGGCTCCAATAGTTTAATCGTAAATAATCTGGGTAAATTCGGATGGCAAGCCATTGTGTTGGCTACTTCAAGTATTTTTGGCAGCATGTTGGCTTCTTTTCTCGTATTACGCCTGTTTTTCAAGAAAGGAGGAAAATCATGAAAGGTAGTCTGATTGTTGTCGCATTTTTCTGTATAGGCTGTTTGGTCGGAATCTTCAATGATTTCCAGTTTGACATGCACAATCTTTCTATGTATATACTTTATGCGTTGATGTTGCAGGTTGGCATCAGTATCGGAAGCAATAAGAATCTGAAATTTCTGATCAAAAGTCTACGCCCCAATATGCTTTTAGTGCCGATAGCTACCATTGTCGGAACCCTTCTTTTTTCAGCTTTTGCCAGTTTATTGTTGAGTCAGTGGAGTGTATTCGATTGTATGGCAGTGGGAAGTGGATTTGCATATTATTCCCTTTCATCCATCTTGATTACTCAGTTTAAGGAAGCTTCTGTAGGATTACAGTTGGCAACGGAACTTGGTACAATTGCTTTGCTGGCCAATATTTTCCGCGAAATGATGGCATTGCTGGGCGCACCACTGATCAGGAAATATTTTGGGAAACTGGCCCCTATTTCTGCTGCCGGTGTAAATTCAATGGATGTATTGTTGCCGTCCATTACTCACTATTCGGGGAAGGACATGATACCTGTTGCCATCTTTCACGGAATCCTCATTGATATGAGTGTACCTTTCTTTGTTTCATTGTTCTGCAGTTTATAGTTATATTTCTTCATTAACTATCTCCCAGCCATTAATCTTGATAATGACCGGGATGTAGTTATCGAAGGATATTTCAATGGTGAAATCATGGTTATGCTCAAAATCAATATTGGGATTTCCGCCTATGAGTTTACCAATAAGATTCTCATCATAGCGGATTGTACCTGTTTTGTCGGCAATTCGCAGCCGGGGTTCTCTATCTTTTTCCAGTCTCATTACATTGAAGTCGGCAATCAACGGATCTGATTGTCCCGATGATGTTTCATAAATGGGAATATAGCTTATCTGGTCATCATCGGAGAATTGTGAATCATATCCATACTTACCGTTATTATCCTCTATATAAATGTTATCACTTCTGTCTTGATTCAAATTATGAGCAATGACCCGGATATGATTCGTCATTTGTTTCAAGTTTATCAATACAATTGTTTTTTCTTTACTGTTAAGCCCGACTATATCGTGCATACCGTGATAGAGCAGTTTGGGCTGATTGATTACCCGGTTGTCCTCCTGACGTTTTACAGATAGAAAGAAATCATCGATATAAGTTTTCCCCGGCACACATTCAGAAGTCTGATAAGTACTTTTATCATAGCCACCCCATGCTACAAATTGGTAACTGCCCTGTTTGTAAGGCAGCTCCATGACATAATCGTCATTGATTGAAGTCATAGAATCGTTTACCTGAGAGATAAAAACTCCTTTTTCATCGAATATGAAAACAGCCAACCGATCGATACCTTGCGCAGTGCTCTGCCTTGAGTCTGCATTTGTATCATAGCTGAATTTGAGAGCCAGCCCTCCATCATCCCGGGGACATCCGGACATATCTTCCCGGATGCAATTCGTGAGTACGAAAGGCAATATAATGAATATGAATACTCTGAATCCGGCTTCTATCTTGCAGGTAAACATTCTGTGGAGCATTAATTAGCTGGTTATAAATCGTGATCTTCTTCAATCACCTCCCAAGGGATAATCTGGATGTCGACCCCAATCCATGAATTAGGCTTGATTGGTTTTCCGCTGTCAAAGTTATCCGAAGGATTTCCCGGTGCTTGTATAGAATTGATGTTGATCTTGAAATATTGGTTTCTGTAGATATTATAAGGAGCCTGTGGTGTGACTGCATCACCGTTAACAAAAATATGATAGTAACACAATCCGTTGCTATACGTATTCTCCGATAATAGGTAGATCCCATTGATAGATGGCATTCCCGGAGTATTTGCGGCACATAGCTCCGCAAACTTTTCTGCCGTAGGTCCATCTATAAAGTAATTGGCAACACCATCGGCAGTCCGCACGACAAAGAATGTTTTATCCGCCGGTTTCGGATTGACGATGATTTCAAAATCAGCCGCAACTGTAGGGGGATTTATTTTGGTAGATATGATGTTAGTGGGTGTAAATACCCCGCTGACACTGATAAAAGTTGCTGCATCCACATTGGATGTACCCGAAATATACTGGAATGCATTTTCCGTAGCATAAGAAAAAGAGGTAGGCACATCAGCCGAAGCATAAACGTTGATGGCATCTGTTCCCCTCGTAAAATCTGCTGCGGTATAATTAGCCCAGTTATAGTCTTTGATGAGAGCGTCCCTGTTATCCTGAATAAAGTAGAATTTTTTATTCAGGTTTCTCCAGCCGAACTTCAGATCTGTCATCGTTCCGCCTCCATTCACTACAAAGCTCTGTGATTGGAACACCGCCGCCTTTGCAGTGACGCGATTTACAGAAATGGTTATGTGATTGTTTTCGGCTTCACTTTTCTTCTCATATAAATCAGTAGCGGGCGTAAGGGTCGGATAAGCACTATTGAACATGACAAATCCATTTGTTTGATCGGCCAATTTTGTTATTTCTTGTGTGAAATCTTTATAGCTGAATGCACCCAATCCGTTAGAAGTAATATAGTTCACTATTTCTGCATTAAGGTTTACTCCCGCAAAAATATATTTATCCGTCTTTTTGGTGCTGACCGGTTGGCTGGTCACCCAGGTAGAACTCCCGGCTGGTTTCTGTGTAAGCGTGCCTCCTGCGACCGTAAATTCAGCTACAGTAGGTGTATTGGGAGATTCTGCGTCATAAATAAACACATGTAGGGATTTCACTGTATTTTCCGCTGCAATTCCCGGATCTGTAGATACTGCACGTGTCTTCGATGCGTGGGGAATGCTGATGGAAAAAGAGGCATATGCATCCGGGGCAATTACGTCCGGATTGCTGGACTGGTCAACCCAATCATTGTCATTGCTGCATGCAGCCATAGTCAATGCAACCAGTGTAGTCATAAAGATTTTACTTGTTTTCATTATCTTTTTATTTAAGTGGATATACTACGTTTTTTTCAGATAACAAATATACCTTCCAGACAGCAACGATTTGTGACTTTAAAAATGTATTTATAAACAAAAAGTGTCTATTGAAGCAACCCCTGAAAAAGAAAGCTCTGATAATGCAACGCACCGTCATCAAAGGGATTGTTCGTTTCGATAGGCGCAACAAAAGTTACAGATTACTTGTTTACAGATAAAAATATAAAAACAATGATTATGCGTGATATAAATACAGATTTAATAGATGCAATGAAAATATACTTACCCAAGGGGAACAATCTTGCAAATGCGCTGATGGACATTCTTTATCTTGGCAAAGAAGCTACTTACAGGCGGTTGCGGGGTGAAGTACCGTTCACTTTTGCCGAAGTTGCCACCATATCTCAACACATGGGCATTTCTCTTGATAAAATAATAGGGGCCGATTTGAATGACAACGCTATCGTTAATCTGAATATGTTGCAATGTCAACGCCCTGCGGAGACCTATTATTCTATTATCGATTCGTATATAAAGTTGTTCGGTCAATTGATTGAACGGGAAAGTTCGGAAAGAAGTACCTCCTCAAATACCGTTCCGCAAACCCTGTATTTAAAGTATGAAGCCTTATCCAAATTCCAGCTTTTCAAATGGATTTACCAACATGAAAGCACATATGCAGGCAGACATTATGAAGATTTGGAGATTCCGGAAAAATTGATTGACAAGCAAAAAGAATTTGTAAATTTGTCCCAGCTATTCCAGACAACCAATTATATATGGGATAAAGAGATATTTATCAGATTGGTCAATGAGATCAAGTTTTTCTTAAATATCAATCTGATATCAGAAGACAGTGTAAAAAGAATAAAGAAGGAATTATTGGTATTACTGAATGAATTGGAGAAGATCTCAGCTCAGGGAAAATATTCATCCGGAAAAGATGTGAAAATATATATATCCGATATCAATTTTGAGTCTACATATAGTTATGTAGAAACAGATATCTACCATCAATGCCTGATAGGGGTCTTTTCTATTAATTCCATAACTTCGAAAGATGATTTGCTATTTCAGCATTTGAAGGTATGGATACAGTCATTAAAGAAGTATTCAACTTTGATTTCGCAGAGTGGTGAGGTTCAGCGAATCCATTTCTTTAACCGGCAACAAGAACTGGTGAAAAGTTTATAATGAAGTTTCGAAAATGGATACACGTCTTTATACACATTTCCGATTGTTGCATAATTGGACAATAAATTCATGTGAGATGTGATAATAGAAAAATCTTTGTTTACACCATTCATTAAACGCCACGGATTCCTTCCTGAAAAAGTCCATCTTTGTATCTGAGAAAATAAACCTAAACCCTAATGAAAAAATTAATGGTTATTCTGATAACCGGCCTTTTATATATGTCATGTACCGACAGTATGGAAGTGCCCGGAGATGCAGATAGAAATAATACAGAGGATGTATCGGTAAGGTTAGTGATAACCATACCGGCCTCCACTACATATGCCCGGACGCGAGGAACATTTGCGACGACCGATCATGAGTCTAAAATCAGTGAGATTCAAGTGTTAGTGTTTGAAGAAGGTAAATATAAGTACCGTGTACCCGGCATATCCATCAACAACACTTCATCTGCTGCTTCTTTTAAAGCTTTATTAAAATCAAGCAGTTCGCCTTTAAAATTACTCATATTAGCCAATGCTACCGATGCGGTAATAGCCAATGAGCCTTCGGTGGATGATAGCGAAGATTTGGTGAAAAAGAACATCAATCTCCGGTTCAACAATATCACTTCCGATTTTCCAATGTATGGGGAGTATGAATTGCCCGGAGGATTAGAAGCAACGGTTATAAATAATATTACCGGAATAAAGATGTTACGTTCCATTGCCCGGGTAGACGTGAAAGCTACGGAAGTGGCAAACTTTAAGTTGTCAGGGGTAAAAGCATATCGTGCCAATGACCACTTGCAGATAATACCCGATGAAACCGGAGTCGTCAGGGTTACGCTTCCGAGCGTACCTGCCGGAAGTACCGGAAATGTAAACAGTGTCCTGTATCCTGTATCTGCTGAGAACCTGAATGAATTTTCAGCCCAACTCTACTTGCCTGAGGCCGATTCACCAGCCCCGGACAATCGGGTTAGTCAGGCAACCTGTATTGTTGTGGAGGGTTATTATGAAGGAAGTGATCAACCGGGTTACTACCGTATGGATTTTGATCCCGATAATGTTGAAAATGCTTTCGGGCAAGTACTTCGTAATCATAAGTATATTTTCAATATAAAGAAGGTCTCAGGTCCGGGGTGGGGTAGTCCGGACGAAGCGGCGAATAATCGTTCCGCCCATATCGTAGCCGAAGTACAGGCATGGGATGATTATACCATTGACATGAGTTTCGATGGAGAACATCATTTTGGGGTGTCTTCGCGAGAGATCATCCTCAAGAACAAAGCCGGTTCGGCAGGAATCATCAGTGTGAATACCGATCTTCCGGATTATACTTTACAATGGGCCGATGCGGCAGGAACTCCCCAAGGAACCGCCGACCAGTCATTAGCAAATGAATTCTTTAAAGTAGAAAAAACACAGAATGGGAGTCAACTGGTGATTACAGCTCTGCAGAACAATTCGGCAAGCAATATCCGCCGTACTCAAAACTTTATGATTACAGCCCATCGATGGCGTATTTTAGTGAATATACAGCAGAGATATGATGTCGCTGCCTACAAAACAATTGATCTTTTAACATTCAATGCCGGTTTGGGATATTTAGGAACGAATATAATTGGCTCTGGCAATGCAGAGGCGCGCGCAACTGGTCTTCGCGGAATACTCAATAATCAAAATAATTTCGGTCCGGCCGGAACAGTTGAATGCGGAGGATATAATCTGATTGGCGTGAGTGCGAGCAATAATAATCTGACAGATGCTCTTTTCGCGGCTTTTGATGTCGTTTATGTCCATTATATGAGCAATTCTTTATTCGGGATCTCGGATGCCCAGAAAGCGCACAATTGGGTGAAGGCTAAAAAGAACCGTGTATTGATTGTTTCTTATGATGCCAGTGATGTCAGCCAGAATTTATTAAAAGAGATATTGGGTGGAAATAGTGGCATTTCTTTTATCAGAAGTAATACCGGAGCATTTCCTTTGGCAAACCCGGTAGACAGTAATCGTTATTTTACTAGCACCGGTCCTTTTACCAGTGGTTCATATACTCCTGTCAGCACTGGCTTTTCCTTACGCAATTACGATTCTTTTCATGGTGAGATATTGCTTAATACCGATGCTTCTAAAGGCATCACTCCTATATTGATGGGATCTTCAGGAGGAATTGTTTTAGGCATAGACTACTCAAGAAGAATAGTCTATTGGGGCGATACGGATATAGGCAACTCGGGAACAGGTACAGGAGGGACCACTAATAATCGTATAAATAATGATGATGGGACCATTAATAATAATGCCTCCAAACTGATAGCCAATGTTTTTGCCTGGATAGCGGAGACTGTACTGTATGGAGAGTGATTACTATTCTCCGAGTGTAGCAAGCAAATCGTACGAAGGTACAAAAAACAATGTGCCTGTTACCGGAGTACTGAAGTCCAACAAACGATCGGTGTTCCCCACAGGGTCACCAATAAACATGTTCTCCAACATTTTGCGGGTAGTACTGAAGGTGCTGGCATAGCCGATAAAGTATGTTCCATATTCTCCCTTAGAAGTGTTGGCAAACGGCATATTGGCACGTACGATTTTCAAATCGTCACCGATATTGGTTACGGCATTGTGGGCATTTTGCGGTTTCTCTTCGTCCGACAATTCCACATCATTATATTTGCGGCGGCCAATCACCTTTTCTTGTGCTTCGACCGGAAGCGAGTTCCATGCTACCATGTCATGGATATATTTCTGCACAAAAACGTAACTGCCTCCTGCAAATTGCGGGTCTTCGTCACCGACAACCGCAAAATGATAAGGGTTTTCATCTACGGCCGGATTCTCCGTACCGTCTACGAAACCGATGATCGCTTTTCCGTCCATATATCTGAACCCGTGTGTTTCATCGATGGATTCTGCCACACCTTTGAGTTTTTCGTCAATTATAGAGGCAAATTCAAAACAGAGACCCATCTGTTTAGCCCGGATGTGCAGTAACAGGTCGCCCGGGGTAGATACAGCTATATATTTATCTCCTTTTATCTCTTCAAAGGTACTTAACTCTTTAGGTTTGTCCAACTCTGGAAAAAGTCTGCTCCAGGCATCGGCACCAAACCCCATCGTGCAGCTAAATTGCATATCAGGAAAACGGTTACGCATACTGCGTATCAGGGCGGAGAAATTAGCACATACATCTTTTACTTGCTTGATTGCATCGTCCGATTGCTTCAGTCCATAAACAATAAAAATAGCGTTTTCGCCTTGTTTCTCAGTTACATCTTGTGGTATATTTCCACCGAATAATTCTTCATGTACATTCATACTTTCCTATATTTTAAAGTTGTTGTTTATTGTAGTCGGTCTGATCTGATCAAATCAGATTTTATTCTTTTCTATATATCATATAACTTAAAAGACTTGGCTTAGGTTCATTCGGAGGTTTGATTTTGTTCACCACAGGATACATCGGCAAACATACCTTGTATAAACTCTGTGGTGAACTTTGTTATATTATGGTTTTACGTATTCGGCGACATTACTCAAGCGCTTTTCCTGTACCGACAGGCCAATATGGATTCTGATACATCATGGATGTATTGATGTCTTCCGGATTGGTGGCCGATAATTGCAAATCCTGTAGTCCGAGTGGCTCCAGATAATAAGCTTTTTTCCAGGTATATCCGTCATAAAGTTGATTATTCGTTTGTGTCCTTCGCAGTGGTCGTACGTATTTCCCATCCGATTTCGGCGACATGTTGGCAGATGTGCTGCCATCGGCTACTACAGCAGACTTTTCATTACCGTCTTTATCCGTGGTTGTGTAGAGTTTATAGGCTTCATCCCAGAAGTTGATGCCTTCTACAATGTATGGTTGTGTAAATAACCGGTCCCAAGAGCGCCATCTCTTCAGGTCATCCCAGCGCATGCCCTCGGCGATAAATTCGCAGCGGCGCTCACGGCGAATGTTGTAAAGCGTCGCATCTACCATTCGGTCTCCCGAGTAAACTCCGAGGTCGTCTTCGCGGCTCAGATCCGTACTATTGATCGTCTTCTGATAGTCCTCATCGACACCGGCACGTCTGCGAATGGCTTTCCAGTAGTCCTGTGCCTTACTGTCTAACGAACCATTCTTCTCATAACAAGCCTCGATGTAGTTAAGATATGCTTCGGAAGCACGAAAAATAGGACAGGCATTGGTCCCCAGCAATTCGTCCGATCTGCTTTGTTCGTCATCATACGGATAGAACTTACGGGAACGATAACCGGTGATATCACGTGTCTGTTCCTGATCACTGATTACTGTAGATTTTACCCAAGGTACAGGTATCGGATTCGTCACCATGTTTCCCGCCTGGTCCTTATTGTAATTCTTCACTGTATCTGCTCTTTCATCTGTCATCCACGCATCTTTTTCTCCCCACACAAACAGTTGCAAGCGCTCGTCACGGTCTTTCTTTTCATCAGAAACCGTTCTGTCATCAATAGCATTGTTGCTTGCATAGATAGGCATACCGTCTTTCATCAGAAATGTTTTGATCAGTGAACGTGTCAGTCCGGTACGGTCTCCGTTTTTAAGGCGTGCACCTACACAATGTGATACGGTAAGTGACAGGTTATATTGTTTCCACAGCAGTACTTCTTCCACATTCGAAAGATCTGGCTGGCTGAACATTTCGAAATAAGGATTCCACCCATAAAGTGTATTGTATGGAGGATTCATTACATGCGAGTTTTCTGCCAGTTGAACATGATCGGCAACAGCTGCCGCTGCTTGCATTGCTTCCGTCAGGAAGAAGTTTATTTCTCCTGCTATATCGAATGTTTTTCCACTGTTATAGCTCATTACGGCTCCGGGCCATGTTGGATCACCCGGTACGCGCCCCGTTCCCTGATGATATTTCTCGAAGGTTGCTTCGAACAGTGCAACTCTTGATTTCAGCACCAATGCAGCCTGTTTGTTAATACGCTGGTTATTCTGGAAACCACGTTCTTTCAGGCGACTGATAGCTTCGTCAAGATCTTTTAGAATGAAGCGTGCCACTTCATTGCGTGGTGCGCGCTGACTTTTCTTGATCAGTGTTTCGGAGTCGTCCGGCAATACTTCGGTAATGATGGGATAATCGCCAAAACGTACCAATGCGTTATAATACGCCAGGGCACGGAAGAAATAAGCCTCTCCGATATACTGCTTCAACAATTCTGCATCTCCGGGAATCGTACCCTCTTTCTCTTTCGGCAGTACTTGTTCAAAGAGATAATTCCACACACGAATACGGTTCAGAGGTTCTTGAATGTTTTTCCCTTCGGGCACCTGTTTGTTTCCCGCAAAATAATCAAGGTTTCCATCATCACTCAATAAATTGTCGGTGTTAGCATCATTTCTTACCACTCCGGAGTTCCATGCCCTTTGGTGATACATCTTGGTTGTATTTGAATTTTCAAGGTAGTCGTCATAGTAATTGATAACATAGCTTCCCACTTGATCTACTGTGTTGAAGTAATCTTCCGGAGTGATATCACTGATTGGCGAACGGTCCAGGAAGTCGTTGCATGAAGTCAGTGCCAGTCCGCCCATTCCGATTAACGAGCAGAAACAGATATGTTTCAGTTTTAGTTTCATCATTTGTCTGGTAAAATTAGAAGTTAACATTTAAGCCGATAGAAATCGTTCTCTGCAAAGGATAGAGCTTACCGTCTCCCCAGTCGCTACCCAATAATTCCGGATCAAATACTCCGCTGATTCCCGAGAAGGTCAACAGATTGTCTCCGGACACATAAACACGTACCGATTCCATTGCTGCTTTCCGGGTCCATGTTTTGGGCAGAGTGTAGCCAATCTGGGCATTCTTCAGACGGCAATATGCGGCATTCTGTAGATATCCGCTTTGTACTTTCTGGTTTTTATCTGTATTAAAATAGGGTTTTGGGTAGTAAGCATTAGTGTTTGCACCGAGAGGATCACCTTCCGGGCGCCAATAGTCCATGTGCTCTTTAAATGCAGTTGATTGCCATAATCCGCCATTTGCTCCCCAGAAGTACGGACCGTCCAACCAGTAATCTCTTTTCATCACTCCCTGTAGGAATACTGAGAAATCGAATCCTTTCCATGCTCCGGTCAGTGTCAGACCGAAATTATACCTGGGTGTGCTGTTACCGATAATTGTTAAGTCACCATGATCTTCCAGAGTGTTCGATCCGTTGTTAACCCCTTCTTTTCCATCCAGGTTTGCATACATAATGTCACCGGCTCCCCAGTTTGTTCCCCAGTTGGGTGTGCCTCCGTTGGCCAAGTGCGCATTCATTTCCTCTTGGGTTTGTGCGATACCAACAGTTTTGTATCCCCAGATGTCACCCAATATCTGTCCATTATAGTATACGTCCGAAGAGAGTGAATTCGTCGGGTTTGGATATTTCAGTATCTTACGTTTTCCATCAGATAAAACGAATCGCGCACTATAATCAAACTCGCTGATGCGGTCTCTCCATGAGAGCTCCAGCTCCCAACCGTATGACTTCATGTCGCAGTTGTTCACTTGAGGGGGTAGAGCTCCCAGTACGGGGGGTAATATAGGAGCAGGACCTATCATATCGTATGTGTAACGGTTATAATAACCGACCGATCCTGTCAGGCGATTATTGAGCAAACCAAAATCCAGACCGAGATCCCATGATTCAATGGTTTCCCATGTCATCAGTGAATTAACGATGCCCGGCAGTTGAGCTGTATTTTGTTTCTTGCCGTCGATCAGCCATCCGGAATTGGCAGATCCCGTAATCATATTTTGATAAAAGGGATACCAGGCATTGGCCTTATCCGTGTTGTTGTTGCCAAGCTGCCCCCAAGAGCCTCTCAGCTTTAAGGTGCCGATAATACCGGCCAAAGGACGGAAGAAATCTTCACGTGCGATATTCCATCCGGCTGAAAAAGAAGGGAACAATCCCCAACGCTTATCGCCTACAAACCGTGAAGAACCGTCATAACGCAGATTGGCTTCTATCATATACCGCTCTTTGTAGTTATAGTTCACACGTCCGAAGAAACCGGCAATTGCTCTTTCGCGTGCCCATGCATTTGCCTTCTGATTGTCCTGAGTCAATCCTAAAGAAGGAACATTCGAACTGATCAGGTCAGTTCCGAATCCGGTCATTCCGCTTGGCCGGAAAAGTTCGGCGTTGAAACCACCCATCACTTTAAAATAATGATCACCGATTGTTTTTGCATAGTCGCTGTAAATGTTGCCGGAGAAGTAATCTTCATCTTCACGTTCGTCCTGAACCTCTGAATATCCGGCCGCTCCACCGTTCCACGACAATAAGTAAGGTTTGTTGTTCACGTCATATCCATAGATCGGTAATACTGCCCAATGTTGCTTTCGTGTATAGGTACGCATACTTCCCTCTACTACAATTCGCCAGTCTTTGACGGGCTCGAAGATAGCTTGTAGCTGATTGGTATACCAGTTTTTCTGGCTCGTTTGCACACCTCCCTCTTCCAACTGAATGATTTCCATATTGGGCATGTAATGACCGTTCGGATCCATGGGAGCACAGGTCGGCCAGCGGCGGGCAATGTTATGAAAGAATGCACCTGTCATGTAAGTTGGGCGGTCATAGTCTTCACGGGTCCATTTGCTCGTGTAGTTTAACGTGATCCACTCCGCAGGTTTTGCCGAGATTTTAGCATTCATCGTATAACGGTTGAAGTTATCTTCGCCGTGCTTGATAAGGCCATTCTGATTCAGGAAACTGCCGCTGATCATATAAGTCAGCTTCTCTGTTCCTCCACTGATACTGAGGTTGTGTTCCGTAGAGGGTGTCCAGCTTTTATAAAACTCTTTGAACCAGTCTGTATTGGCAAAAGATCCTGCATAGCTTTTCCATTTGCCGTCCGGTCCAGCTTCCAGCCCGTAATACTCGGGAGTGGAAGGATCGGTAAACTTTCCGTTTTGGAAGTCCAGAATATTTTGCAATGCTTTTTCGTCAAAGGTAGGAGATTCCCCACCATTGGTCGAAGCCCGGTTAAAATACTGCGCAAAGGTGTAAGAATCCACCATGTCAGGCAACTGAATGGCATCCGAGAAACGTACATTACCCGAATAGTTTACACGTGTTTTGCCACTTTTACCACTCTTCGTAGTGATCAGGATGACCCCGAATGCCGCACGCGCACCATAGATCGATGAAGAAGCTGCATCCTTCAGTACAGATACCGATTCAATATCATTCGGGTTGACTGTATTCATGTCTCCTTCGATTCCATCGATCAGTACCAACGGACTACTGCTCGAACCATCGCTTATCGTACCTGCTCCTCGGATGTTTACGTTTAGTTCGCCATCCAGTGTACCACCGCTACTGCCCACGGACATATTCAGTCCCGGAATAACTCCTTGCAGTGCCTGTGACACATTCTGTACGGGGCGCGACTCCAGGACGTCCGCATTGACCATACTTACAGATCCGGTAACGTTTACTTTCTTTTGTGAACCATAGCCCACAACTACTACTTCATCCAGTTGCTTTGAATCTTCCTGCATGGTGATATGGAGTTCCTTGCCGGTCACTTCCGTTGTGACAGTTTTGTAACCGATAAATGAAAACTCGAGGATAGCTCCTTTGGGAGTGTCAATAGAGAACTTTCCGTCCAAGTCGGTGATGGTTCCCGTATTGGTGCCCTGCACTTTTACGGAAACTCCGATAAGTGGTTCACCCGTGTTGTCGATGATTACACCGGTGGCTTTCACGGTTTGTTGTTGTATACTGGCAGTCGCTTGTGTTTTGTAAGTATCGGTCGTCGCTTGTGCCGACTGTGCGCACCACAGCAACAAAGTAGCAACTACTGTTTTCAGGCAGTGTTTTTCCCATACTCTTGTAAACCTTAAGGATAGGTTACTTTTTTTCGTCATAAATTAATAGGTTTGAGTTAAACATGTTTTTCAGTTTTTTACTTCTTTTGCAACTCCGTCCTCATTTCGGAATCGAAGTCTTGTTAGTTTTTGTTTTCTTCTACTTTTTCATAATTTTTCTTTTAAGTGATACAATTATTCCGGTTTCTCTGAAAAGAAACTAATTGATGAAGTAGACAAAGATTATGCCAGATGTAAAAAGATGGTATAAGGCACTAATGAAGTATAATACGGGGATGTAAATGTGGAATTCACCACAATTTTGTGGAATAAATCCACAAACAAAATCCGCTTGACGTTGTTGTTGTATCAAACTTAAATTAATAGAAACCCAAATGATAAAGAAGCTTAACCCCCTTTTGTTGATGGCAATGTTGTTATTCATTTCCAGCACTGTTTTTTCAGCCGGTTTTCCTCCTCCCGATAAAGTGCAGGAAGCCTTTCAGAAAATGTATCCTAAAGTGACCACGGTCGATTGGGAACGAAAAGGAGATTATCACATTGCCGATATCAGGGTGAAAGGACGGGAGCTAAACGTCTGGTTCAGTGATAAAGGTAAATGGTTGATGACAGAGACCGATGTCGAATCTCTGGAGGCTGTTCCTCCTGTTGTGGCAAAGGCCTTTATGCAAAGTACGATGGCGTCCATGCAATTGGAAGATGTAAGAATCATCACTTTTCCCAAGCAGCCGGCGGTCATCATAATCGAAGTGGAGGAATATGACACTGATTCGGAATTTCAGTTGTTTTATTCTCCGGACGGTAAACTCTTACAGACTCTTAATGTAAGCGAAACAGGAGGAGAGATTTATCCCGGACTGTTTAAATAGAGTTTGCTACATAATACCAGCTACTCTTTTCACCACAGCTAAACAAATTACGCAGATATTCAAATCACATCTATTGATTTCTTTTTTCTCTGTGTAATTTGTGAATCTGTGGTGACTAATCTATGAAGATCATTCCTTTTCTCCATGCGATTGTTCATTGAGATTTCTTTTTTATTGTGCCATGGTTTCAGAATCATCCTCAGATTTTGTATCGTTATCTTCTTATGCTCGTACAATTCATTCCCGGACGCAATTATTCTTTAGCTTTTCTCTAAAATTGCATTTGAGAAAGGTGTAGCCCAGCTGTTGTTTGGGTGTAGCCATCCGATCGTTATGGCTACACCTTTCACCTTGGATGGCTACACCCTTTTCAGGTAATCAGTCTTACCTCCTTCCGATAATTCTCTTTGTAGGAACTATATCTTTTTGATTTTTAGAATATTATTTTGTTGTCTAACTTACATTTTACAAAATTGTCTGCATCTATGAAAGGGTATCTTGGTAAGATGATTACTATTACGAATCATAATAATATGATGATTGGAGTAACAACTGTCATGAAATACTATTTTATAGGATAGAAGAAAAAAATAACAGATTCCTTTGTGAGTAATTAGACAAAACCGTATTTTTAGAGACATGATTATGTGCGGTCGGATGATATGTATATAAATTTCTGATAATTAATTTATTAGATATTAGAATTATGATGAAGTCCATAAGCTGATGTTGTAAATCTCGGAAGGAATGACTCTATGTGTGAAAGTATCATTTGTTCCACATGTGATAGTATGCCAAAAGAGTCGTATCGAACAAATTGCGTAGTTAGATAGCCAGTGGACATTATCAACTTAAAGAATAAAATGAAAGATATTATTGATCTATTACAAAAGAAACGAATAAAAACTGTTGATGCCTTAAAGCAAGGCGAACAACATCAGCTCTCTTGTCTTCAACAAATAGTAAATAACATATCAGGTTTCAATTCCCAATTTTGGAGAATTGGAGACCTAGGATTATATGAAACCAAACATCCAATCAACATAGATTCTTTGAATGGAGATTTTGTTGCGTGGTTTGATGTCGGGAATGAAAATTTTCCCACTGAAAAACAACTTGCCACATGGGAAGACTTTTGTAAAATCAGCCCAACGAACATGAAAGAAATGATTATCGAGGGACTTACGAAGTTATCAAGGCAAATGGATTTATTACTTGCTGATATCAAGCCTCAATATGGCCCAGTTTACAATCCAAAGGCGGTATCAAGAAACGCAAAGAAAGCCATTGAAGTGATGAGCAAAAACAACAGGTCTATCGGTCGGCAAGCTAAATCGATTTTCCAATGCATTTCTGTTGTGATCCCAAAGCAAGACAAGTCCCCAGTTCGGTTTATAATTCTAAACTTTCAGATCGGGCGGCATCCATATGAATTTGAAGCTGTCTTGTGTGATAGTGTAGTATTTATCATTGGAGAAAACTCAGGTTTATGGACTCGACTTGATTGGGATTATGAATTTAATGTATCAGATTTTAATATTGCAACAGCTTTGCATCCATATTGGCGACAGAAATAATATGAGATTAAAGGCAGAGTAAAAAAATAAAGCTATTCTGTAATGTAGTCGTGAGATCAGTTGATAATAAGCGAGTTATATCATAATCCTGAAAAACACTCCGTGAGGGGCTGTTTTGTTTGGAACTTTTTAGGGAAAACCGGATATTTGCACTGTTGATCAACGAAACGAGACTATAAAAATGAAATTTAAATCTTTAAAAAGAAACGTAGTATGAGTGTAATTTTTAAAACAGTGCAACGCCCGTCAGATCCGCGCGTTGAGAATTCTCCGAAGAAGTATTATCCGCAACTCATTACATTGGGTCGGTCGGTAAACCTGAAGTTTATAGCACAGAAAATCCAGGACCGTTCATCACTTTCGGTAGGTGACATTAAGAGTACGATTCAGAATTTTGTAGAAAAGCTGAAAGAGCAGCTGCTGGAAGGAAAAGCGGTAAACATTGAAGGATTGGGGGTATTTATGCTCGCAGCCAAGTCGAAAGGTGTCGAAAAGAAAGAAGACATCACGGCCAAAAGTGTAGAGGCTGTACGTATCTATTTTCAGGCTAACAAAGAGTTGAAAATTACCAAAACGGCTACCCGTGCGGGTGAAAAACTGGACCTGATCAGTCTGGACGATTACCTGAAAGGGACAACTGATGGAGGAGACGGAGGTATCGTAGATGATCCGACGGCATAAAACGGCTGGCGGAGAGGTAATGATCCTGTAACAGACGAATAGAAAACAGGATGTGTGTATGGCTTCCGGCCGATTCCCGAAAAAACGGGACGGCCGGGAGCCTTTTTTTACTTCGCTTAGGCTTTTTTGTGTGCAAACATGGAAGGGAACGCTTGTCAGATGGAAGGGAATGATTATCTTTGCAACTTCGAATAAAACTACGGAATAAAATGGTTAAGAAGATAGTAAAAGGCCTTTGGATTTTCTTTGCACTGATGGTGCTGGCAGGAATTGCAGTATTTGCTTCTATCGCTTATGGATGGATTGGATATATGCCTCCTGTGGAAGAATTGGAAAATCCAAATTACAAGTTTGCCACCGAAATTCTTTCGGAGGACGGTAAGGTTTTAGGAACATGGTCGCTTAGTAAGGAGAATCGTGTATATACCTCATATAATGAACTTTCACCTAACATCATCAATGCACTGATAGCAACGGAAGATGTACGCTTTGCCGAACATTCGGGTATTGATGCCAAGGCACTGATACGCGCTGTAGTGAAACGTGGGTTATTGATGCAGAAAAACGCAGGTGGAGGTAGTACGCTCTCGCAGCAACTTGCCAAGCAGCTGTTCACAGATGAAGTTGCCAAAAACACTCTGCAACGTCTGTTTCAGAAACCGATAGAGTGGGTGATTGCCGTGAAATTGGAGCGATATTACACCAAAGAGGAAATTCTGAGTATGTATCTCAATAAGTTCGACTTTCTGAACAATGCAGTAGGAATCAAAACGGCTTCCTATACCTATTTCGGATGTGAACCGAAGGACTTGAAAGTTGAACAGGCGGCCACGCTGATCGGTATGTGTAAGAATCCTTCACTCTACAATCCGGTACGCTTTAATGAGCGTTCGCGCGGACGGCGGAATACAGTACTTGAGCAGATGAGAAAAGCCGGATATATCACGGAGGAGGAGTGTGACTCGTTGCAGAACCTGCCGCTGGAGCTGGTGTACCACCGGGTGGACCATAAAGAAGGATTGGCTACTTATTTTCGCGAATATTTGCGTGGTGTGATGACTGCTCCTAAACCCGTTCGCAGTAACTATCGTGGCTGGCAGATGCAAAAGTTCTATGAAGACTCGATCGACTGGGAAATGAATCCGTTGTATGGCTGGTGTGAGAAAAATAAGAAAAAGGACGGTTCGAACTATAACATCTATACGGACGGGCTGAAAATTTATACAACCATCAATTCGCACATGCAGCGTTATGCCGAAGAGGCAGTGGAAGAGCATATCGGAGACTATCTGCAACCTCTGTTCTTCAAAGAGAAGAAAGGACGCAAAAAAGCTCCGTACAGCAATCAATTGACTCAAGAAGAGATTGACCGCATTCTGGACAGGGCAGTGAAGCAGACCAGCCGTTATCAGAGTATGAAAGCGGCCGGGGCCTCGGAAACGGAGATCAAGAAGGCATTCGACAAGCCGGAGCCGATGTCAGTCTTCACATGGCACGGTGAAAAAGATACCATTATGACTCCAATGGATTCCATCCGTTATTATAAACACTTCCTGCGTGCCGGATTTATGTCGATGGATCCGATAAACGGGCAGGTAAAGGCATATGTGGGTGGACCGAACTATACTTATTTCCAATATGACATGGCGATGGTGGGGCGCCGACAGGTGGGATCTACTATTAAACCCTATCTATATGCGTTGGCAATGGAAAACGGATTCTCTCCCTGCGATGAAACACGCAACGTGGAAATCACCCTTATTGATGAAAATGGAAAGCCCTGGTCACCGAAGAATACTTCGAAAGGACATTATGGTGAAATGGTAACTTTAAAATGGGGACTTGCCAACTCAAATAACTGGATATCGGCTTATTTGATGAGTAAACTGAACCCGTATGCGTTGGCACGTCTGATCCACACTTTCGGGGTACGCAATAAAGAAATTCAACCTACAGTATCTCTCTGTCTTGGTCCGTGCGAAATTTCGGTAGGAGAGATGGTCAGTGCTTATACAGCCTTTGCGAATAAGGGAATTCGGGTAGCACCTTTGTTTGTGACCAAAATAGAAGACAGTGAAGGCAATGTGTTGTCCACCTTCTCGCCACAGATGGAAGAGGTGATCAGTGCATCGAGTGCCTATAAGATGCTGGTAATGCTGCGTGCCGTAATCAATGAAGGTACAGGAGGACGTGTCCGCAGGTACGGAATAACAGCCGATATGGGTGGTAAGACCGGAACGACTCAGCGCAACTCGGACGGATGGTTTATGGGATTCACTCCTTCACTGGTATCCGGTTGCTGGGTAGGCGGTGAAGAACGGGATATCCATTTTGACTCGATGAGAGATGGACAGGGTGCTGCGCTGGCATTGCCCATCTGGACAAAATACATGCATAAGGTATATGCAGACCAGACATTGGGATATGATCCGAAAGAGACTTTTAAACTCCCTGACGGATTTGACCCGTGCAAAGACTTCAGTATTTCGGGGGATAGCATCATAGATGAACCGGCATCGGGACTAGACGATTTATTCAATTAACGTAGTCAGTGATGCACTCCTGTCTGATTTGTATCGGAAGTAATTATAACCGGAAGGAGAATCTCCTTCTTGCCCGCAGGAGGCTGACGGCTCTGTTTCCCTCCATCCGCTTTACGGGTGAGCAGGAAACAAGGCCGTTATTCTTTCGTAATCCGGCGTTGTTCTCTAACCAAGTGGCTCGCTTCTATACTGATGCGGACGCCGAACGGGTGGTGGAAGAATTGAAAACAATCGAAAAGGAGGCTGGAAGAGAGAAGGAAGACAAAAAGAGGGAAAAGGTTTGTCTGGATATCGACCTACTCGTTTTTGATAACCGGGTATTGAAACCGGAAGACTTGAAAAGAGACTATATTCTCAAAGGACTTGAAGAACTGAAGTAGCCTATGGCTCGCAACTAAATATAAGAAATATGAAATTTTTAGGAATAATTCCCGCACGTTATGCTTCTACCCGCTTCCCGGCAAAACCATTGGCCATGCTGGGAGGAAAAACGGTGATACAACGTGTATATGAACAAGTGGCCGGTGTGCTTGATGATGCCTATGTAGCCACGGATGACGAACGGATCGAAGCTGCTGTAAAAGCATTTGGCGGCAAGGTAATAATGACTTCTGTTAACCATAAAAGTGGAACAGACCGCTGTTATGAAGCTTGTACAAAGATAGGTGGGGACTTTGATGTAGTGGTTAACATACAGGGAGATGAACCTTTTATTCAGCCTTCGCAGCTGAAAACTGTAAAAGCCTGCTTTGAAGATGTGTCTACACAGATTGCTACTTTAGTGAAACCCTTTCCGGCAGATGACGAGTTTGCCGTGCTGGAAAATGTGAATTCTCCGAAGGTAGTACTGAATAAGAACATGAATGCATTGTATTTCAGCCGATCTGTGATCCCGTACCAACGTAACGCGGATAAAAAAGATTGGTTGAAAAATCACACTTATTATAAACATATCGGACTATATGCATACAGAACAGAAGTACTGAAAGAGATAACTTCGCTCCCACAGTCTTCGTTGGAGCTGGCTGAATCATTGGAACAACTTCGCTGGCTGGAAAACGGGTATACCATTAAAGTTGGAATCAGTGAAGTAGAGACAATCGGGATCGATACACCTCAGGATCTGGAAGAGGCAGAGAAGTTTTTACAGAAAAATAATTTATTATGAACCGGACACTTCAACCCGAAATTCAGGAATTAGTTCAGTTCAACATCCTTCCTCCGGAACGTACGGTAATGCCGAACGGAGTACCGTTGACGGTTATCAATGCCGGCGAACAGGATGTGGTACGCGTTGACATTTTGTTTGGTGGCGGACGTTGGCAACAGTCGAAAAAACTACAGGCATTGTTTGCGAACCGTATGTTGCGTGAAGGATCCCGGAAATATACGGCGGCAGAGATTGCTGAAAGGCTGGATTATTACGGGGCATGGCTCGAACTATCCAGTTCGGCGGAATATGCATATGTCACACTGTACTCACTGAATAAGTATTTTGCCGAAACGCTCGATGTGCTTGAATCGATTATCAAAGAGCCGCTTTTTCCGGAAAAAGAGCTGAATACGGTAATAGATGCCAATATTCAGCAGTATTTGGTTAATACGTCAAAAGTGGATTTTCTGGCACACAGGAGTCTACTGAGGGCACTTTATGGTGAAGCACATCCATGCGGACGCTATGTGGAGGAGACAGACTATCATAACATAACTCCGGACTTATTGCGTGAGTTTTATAATACGTATTATCATTCGGGAAATTGCTATATTTACCTTTCCGGTAAAGTAACGGACAAAATTACCCGCCGTATAGAAGCTGCATTCGGTACGGTTCCGTTTGGCAATCATCAGCAAAGGCTGGTTAAGAAAGAATATCCGTTTGTTGCGGTCCCAGAGAAGCGTATTTTCACGGAAAGAGAAGATGCAATGCAGAGTGCGGTGAAATTGGGAACTACAACTATCTTGCGAACACATCCCGATTATCTGAAACTACGGGTGTTGATCACTCTGTTCGGGGGGTATTTCGGCAGTAGATTGATGTCGAATATTCGTGAAGATAAAGGATATACCTATGGAATTTCTGCCGGGATCATGTTCTATCCGGGTAGTGGCCTGCTTGGCATCAGCACGGAGACAGCGAATGAATACGTAGAACCGTTGATACAGGAAGTTTACAAAGAGATCGATAAACTGCAGAATGACCGGGTGGCACCGGAGGAGCTGGCCATGGTACGTAACTATATGCTTGGAGAGATGTGCCGGAATTATGAATCACCTTTCTCACTGGCTGACGCTTGGATGTTTATCCTTACTTCCGGTTTGGATGATGCTTATTTTGCCCGCTCGCTACAAGCTGTGAAGGAGGTTACGCCGGAAGAAATACGGGAGTTGGCAGGTCGTTATTTGTGCAAAGAGAATTTAAAAGAGGTCATTGCAGGTAAAAAGTTAGCATAAAAAAGCGTCAAAAGAAAGCAGCTTTAGTGTATAAATTGTATATTTGCCAAATGAAAACAACAAGATACATCTATACAGCACTCATTTTAGCGGCTCTTTCGCAAGGGAGTGCTGTCGCACAAAATAAAGGTGGATTCTTCAGCAAAGTGCGGGACACCTTCTCTACTGAAATTAAAATAGGAAACTATACGTTTAAGGATGGCTCCGTATATACCGGAGAAATGAAGGGACGTAAGCCAAACGGTAAAGGTAAGACTGTTTTTAAGAATGGCGACGTTTACGAAGGGGAGTACGTAAAAGGTAAGCGTGAGGGATTCGGAGTTTATACTTTCCCAGACGGTGAACGGTATGAAGGACAGTGGTACCAGGACCAGCAACATGGCAACGGGATCTACTATTTTATGAACAATAACCGTTATGACGGTATGTGGTTTCAGGATTATCAGCACGGGCCGGGAACGATGTATTACCATAATGGAGACGTATATGTGGGTGACTGGGTGAACGACAAACGTGAAGGTAAAGGAACGTACACTTGGAGAGACGGTTCCAAATACGTGGGCGACTGGAAAAATGATAAAAAAGACGGTAAAGGAGTATTGGAATGGAATGACGGTTGTAGATATGACGGTGACTGGAAAAATGATGTCCGTGAAGGTAAAGGAACCTTTGAATATACAAACGGTGAAAAATATGTGGGTGACTGGAAGGACGACTTGCAACATGGAAAAGGTATCTTCTTTCTGGGAGGCGACCGCTATGAAGGTTCATATTTGCAGGGCGAACGTACCGGTTCCGGTATATATTATCATGCTAATGGTGACAAATATGTAGGTAACTTCAAAGATGGCATGCAGGATGGTGAAGGTACGTTTACCTGGGCTAACGGTGCCGTATATGAAGGTGAATGGAAAGATAACAAGCGTAACGGACATGGAACCTATAAATGGAGCAACGGGGATGTGTACGAGGGAGAATGGAAGAATAACCAGCCTAATGGTAAAGGTACTCTTACTTTGACAAACGGTACCAAATATAAAGGTGGGTTTGTGAACGGATTGCAGGAAGGCAATGGAGTGGAAGAAGATAAAAACGGGAATCGTTATGAAGGCTTCTTCAAGCAAGGTAAGAAAAATGGACCGTTTGTAGAAACAGATAGTACCGGAAAAGTAATCCGTAAAGGAACTTACAAATTCGGACGACTGGAACAATAGACAGAGTAGAGATAAGCATAAATAAAAAAACGTAGAACTGAAAGTTCTACGTTTTTTTATTGTCCTTTATCCTATCTTTCTTAGATAATGTATTGTGAACTGATGGATTCGTTGTTCATTACACGTTTAATTGTTTCGGCAAACATATCGGCAATGCTCAGCTGTTTTACTTTGACACATTTTTTAGAATAAGGAATGCTGTCGGTGAAGACCATTTCAGTCAGTCCTGACTCCTGAACACGGAATGATGCGGGATCGGACATTACACAGTGACTGGCAATGGCACGTACTGAGTTGGCTCCGGCTTCAAGCATGATGTTGGCGGCTTTTGTAATAGTACCGGCTGTATCAACAATATCGTCAATCAATACTACGTTTTTACCTTTTACATCGCCGATGATTTGCATAGAGGCTACTTCATTTGCTTTCTCACGTGACTTATTGCAGAGAACCAGGGGTACACCCAAGTACTTGGAGAATGTACTTGCTCTTTTTGAACCACCGACGTCGGGAGTTGCAATTACGAGTTCTTCCAGCTTCAATGACTGAATATAGGGGAGGAACACGGCCGAAGCATACAAGTGATCCACCGGAATATTGAAGAAACCCTGAATCTGGTCTGCGTGCAAATCCATTGTGATCAGACGATCGATGCCTGCAACTGAAAGCAGGTCTGCTACCAGTTTTGCGCCGATAGAAACACGTGGTTTATCTTTTCTGTCCTGACGTGCCCATCCGAAATAGGGGACAACTGCAACGACGCTCTTTGCAGACGCTCTCTTGGCTGCATCGATCATCAGAAGAAGTTCCATCAAATTGTCGGAATTAGGGAAAGTGGACTGAACCAGGAATACGTGTGCGCCACGAATTGACTCTTCATAAGAAACTGCAAATTCACCGTCAGCAAAGTGGGTGATATTCATGTTTCCCAAAGGACAATTGAGGCTTGCGCAGATTTTTTCTGCCAGGTATCTCGAATTAGTTCCCGAGAATACCATAAAGGGTGCTTTTTCGCTCATTGTGTGTAATAGTTGTTACCTATTGGTTATAATTTGCGCGCAAAGGTATGAATTATCTGGGCATTTTAAAAGACTTATTGTAGAAAAAATTGTAGTTTTGCTACCTAAACACTAATTGTATCCGAAAAGAAATGAATCCGCGTTTGCCTATAGTGCTTTTCTGTGTGTTGTTGCTGACGACATTCTTCTCTTGTGTCGATACAGCTCCAACCAAGGAGGTACAGCATATCGATTCGCTAAACCAACTGGCATATACTTATCGATATAGAAATCTGGATTCTTCTTGCCGGGCTGCGTCGCAGGCCTATAAAGAGGTTAGCATGTACCAGCAGGGAAAAGCGGAAGCTTCTAATAATCTTGCTTTCTGCGCTTTCATGCGGATGGATTTTGATAATGCGGAACGTTTGTATAAAGAGGTCTACAATCTGACGAAAAATGAACTGGAGCTTTTGATTGCTGATATCGGACTGATGAAAATTTATCAGCGGACAGCTATGAATAAAGAGTTCTATGATTACAGGAATAGTGCAATCCGGAGAATGAAGCGGATTGATGAAGAAAGTAACCTGTTTATAGATCGTCACGAAAGTGCCCGGTTGAATTATGCTTTTACAGAGTTTTTTATCGTTTCAGCGGTTTATTACTACTATCTGCAACAACGTGCCGAGGCGATGGCTTCGCTGAACGAAATACGGCAAAACGAGGAGTTGGCAGCCGATACAAACCAAATTCTCTATTTTCATTATATCAAAGGTTCAGCCGGTTTATGTGAGGGGAAAACACCGGAAGACCGGAAGCTTGAAGAGTTTGATGAACTGTATACCACTTGGAAAATGGCATCGGAGCAAGGATATTTATACTTCGAAGGAAATGGCTTGCAGGGGCTTGCCAATCTGATGGCATCTTCGGGTAGTTATGAATTATTCCTGAACAGACGTTCACATGCTCTGACAAGGTTCGGTATGCCTGTAGATTCATTGTTGCCGTTGAGATTAGGACAAATGGCACTGGAACGTTTTCGTAAATATAACGACCTTTATCAAATAGCGGGTGCCTATGTATCAATCGGCAAATACCTGAATGCTCATGGGCGCTATGCAGAAGCGCTGGACACGTTGGCAAAAGCGTTGGATTGCGTGAACCAGCACCATATAACATATTACCATTCTGTAGCAGATACACTTGATAAACTGGAGGTGTTTGTCCCAAACAAAGATGTGGCATATACTGAAGTAACTTGGCTTGGGAAAGAAAAGGTGAAAACTGTGCCGGAATGGATCTCCAGAATACGTGAACAGTTGAGTGTGTCATTTGCGTGTCTGGGTATGAAACCGGCTTCGGATTATAATAGAAATGTCTATCTGGATATCTTGCGATATACCCGTCAAGACAAGGAACTGGAGAGTCGTTACCTGTCTCTGGAACAAGAATCCAGACAGTTGAATGTGGTATTATTTTTCGTAATTATAGGGCTCGTACTGGTTGCTGTCATGTTTTGGCTGTTCAACAAAAGATCGAAAGTACGAAACCGTATCCATATTGCCCGTTTGAAACAAACATTGGATGTCTGTCAGAAAATCACTGCTTCTATCCCGGCTGATGTGGCGGATGAAAGTGAGATTGTACGTGCCATCGCCGGATCGATATTGCCGGATATGGAACAATTGTTTAGTGCGACAGAAATCAGAATCGGGGTGAGGGATGAAGAAGCTGGAGAAATTAAGTTTGACGAAGAATGTGAAAGTGAACAGGAAACTGAAGTAAAGTCGGGTAGCGAGATTGGTATAAGAGCGGACTTTAATTTATATGTACCCGATAAAACAGATCCTATCGGTATTTTGATTCTCTTCACCCGCTATCGGCTGAATAAAGACGAACAGGCGTTGGTGAAAGTAATAACTCCTTATATTGCTTGGGCATTAGACAATGGAATGACATTTATTTCATTGGGTGATGAACGAAATAAGCTGGAAAAACAAAGGTATGTTTATGAACAGCACATCGCCGGAAACAAACGTCAGAACCTGATAAAAAAATCCTGCCTGGCTATCGTAGACGGAATCAATCCGTATATAGATCGGATTATTAACGAAGTCCACAAGCTGACGGAAAAAGGCTTTATTAATGACGACCGGATAAAAAAAGAGAAGTACCAGTACATTGACGAACTGGTCACTACTATCAATGAATACAATGATATATTGGCATTGTGGATTAAAATGAGACAAGGTTCACTTAGCCTGAATATTGAAAATTTTGAGCTGAACGAACTGTTTGAGTTGATAGGCAAAGGGCGTAAAGCTTTTGAAATGAAGAAGCAGAGGCTTGAAATAGAACCGACAGGGGCATTGGTAAAGGCGGATAAAGCTCTGACCTTGTTTATGATTAACACACTGGCCGAGAATGCCCGCAAATATACCCCGGAGGGAGGTACCGTGAAGATATATGCTGGGACGACCGATGAATATGTGGAGATTTCTGTGGAGGATAACGGACGGGGACTTTCGTCTGAAGATATAACGAAAATTATCGGTGAGAAAGTCTATGATTCTCAATCGATAGGGATGAAAGAAAGTACGGATCAAGAAGAACTGAAACGCAGTAAAGGCAGTGGGTTCGGACTGATGAATTGTAAGGGAATTATTGAGAAATACAAAAAGACCAACGACTTGTTCAGGGTGTGTACATTTAACGTAGAGAGCACACCGGGTAAAGGAAGTCGCTTCTATTTCCGGTTGCCTCCCGGGATACGTAAGATCTTCGGGATCTGGCTATACCTGATCATATCTTGCAGTTTCTTCTCTTGTCAGGATGAACCGATGCCGGAGAAACTGAAAGATGTCCCTGTCGACTCCGTAACCTTGGTAGCTGAAGAGGAATACGAACGTTTATTAGACGAAGCTTCCCGCTTTGCTGATACAGTGTACTATTGTAATGTGATAGAAAATTTTGAACTCGCTTTGCAGTATGCCGATTCGGCACTAAACCGACTGAATGCACATTATAAAAAGTATGCTCGCCATCCTCAACGATATATGAAACTGGTGGGGAGTGGAGTACCGGCCGAACTGGAATGGTGGGTGGAACCGTTCAATACCGATTTCCATGTGATATTGGATGTGCGAAACGAAGCGTCAGTCGCATTCTTAGGTCTCAAAAAACTGGATGCATACAATTACAATAATGTCGCTTATACGGCATTATATAAACTGACTGGAGAAGATCAGTCTCTGGAAGGTTATTGCCGTCAACTGGAACGGTCGACTACTAATAAGACAGTAGGGATTATTTTGTGTATTCTTTTGTTAGTGGCTTCTCTTTGCGGCTATTATCTTTTGTACATGCGCAAACGGCTCCTGAACCGCCTGAATCTGGAGCAAGTCCTGGAGATTAACAAAAAAGTATTTGCCTCTTCACTGACACGTACGCAAGAATCGGCAGAAGCTTTGCAACGCGAAGAAGATACGCTGAAAGAGATACCACAGAGAATTGTAAATGAAGCTTTTGACTCGGTAAACGAACTTTTGACCATAGAGAGGTTAGGCATTGCTGTATATAACGAAATGGGACATCGGCTTGAGTTTGCTTCCAGTCCTCGTATGAATGTGACTCCGGAAATTGTACAACAATGTTTTGACTGTCAGTCTTATCTTTCGGACAAAGACATGCAAGCATTGCCTTTGCTGGTTGATGCCGGAGGTGAACATCAGTGTGTGGGTGTATTATATTTGGAAAGGCAGGAAGAAAGCATGCAAGAGGCAGACCGCCTGCTGTTTCAATTGATCTCCAGATATGTAGGCATTGTGGTCTTTAATGCAGTTGTCAGGCTTGCTACGAAATACCGCGATATTGAAGCAGCACATGAAGAAACAAGAAGAGCTTCATGGGAAGACAGTATGCTGCATGTACAGAACATGGTACTGGATAATTGCCTTTCGACCATTAAACATGAAACGATTTATTATCCGAATAAAATCAAACAGATCATCGGCAGGTTGAATGTGCAGTCCCTCTCAGAAGAGGAAGAGAAGGAGAGTGTGGAGACCATTAGTGAGCTGATAGAATATTATAAAGGTATTTTTACGATATTGAGTTCGTGTGCTTCACGTCAGTTGGAAGAGGTTACATTTCGGAGAACAACAATTCCGGTTGCCGATATAATGGCATATGCCGGTAAGTATTTCAAGAAAGCTGGTAAAGGGGGTGCTAATAAGATAACGATGGCTATAGAGCCTCTTGAAGCTAAAGTAATAGGAGATATCAATCAATTGCGTTTTCTTATGGAAAACCTGATTGATGAAGCCCTCTCTTTCCATCAGGATGGAGAGTTGATATTAAAAGCTGTCGCAGACGGAGAATACATTCGTTTCCTGTTTACAGACAGAAGACGTGAAAAACACGTAGAAGAGCTGAACCTGTTGTTTTATCCGAATCTGGCACGTATGACTTCGGGGGAAAAAGGTGAGTTGCGGGGAACTGAATACTTGATATGCAAACAAATTATCCGTGATCATGATGAATTTGCCGGAAGACGCGGTTGTCGCATCAATGCCGAACCGGCACAGGGGGGAGGATTTACAGTCTATTTTACTGTACCTAAAAGATAAGAAAACTAATATACATAGATAATAGTATGGAAGATAAGAAATTTAAAGTAATTATTGTAGAAGACGTCAAACTGGAACTGAAAGGAACCGAAGAAATATTCCGTCATGAAATACCGAATGCCCAGGTAATTGGTACGGCAATGACGGAAAATGAATTCTGGCCTTTGATGGAGACTCAGTTACCCGATATGGTATTGCTGGATTTAGGGTTGGGAGGCTCTACGACGATCGGTGTCGATATTTGCCGGAACATATTTAAACGCTATCCAGGGGTGCGGGTGCTGATATTCACAGGAGAAATTCTAAATGAAAAGTTATGGGTAGATGTATTGAACGCCGGAGCAGATGGAATTATATTGAAAACAGGTGAATTACTGACCAAAACAGATGTGCAGGCTGTGATGGATGGCAAAAAACTGGTATTTAATTATCCAATTCTGGAGAAGATTGTCGAGCGGTTTAAAAAATCGGTTGCCAATGACGCTAAACGTCAGGAAGCTGTCATAAGCTATGATATCGATGAATATGACGAACGGTTTCTCCGCCACTTGGCCTTAGGATATACCAAAGAGATGATAGCTAACCTGAAGGGTATGCCTTTCGGAGTGAAATCACTGGAAAAACGGCAAAACGATTTGATTGGGAGGTTGTTTCCGCAAGGTGAACGGGTGGGAGTAAACGCAACCCGGCTGGTGGTTCGTGCATTAGAACTTCGCATTATCGATCTGGACAATCTGGAAGCCGATGAAGAGTAAATGGCGCATTCCACATCCGGCAACGATGTTCTTCCTGTTTACGCTGGCAGTCATCTTTTTATCCTGGATATTCGATATCTATGGACTAAGGGTACAGCTTCCGCAAACAGGAGCGGAAATTCGTGTGCAGAGTCTGCTGAGTCCGGAGGGGATTCGCTGGATGTTGCGGAATGCGATCACTAACTTTACTGGGTTCGCACCGCTGGGCATGGTACTGACAGCAATGTTTGGCATCGGAGTAGCCCAACATTCTGGATTTATCGATGCTTGTATCCGACAGGGAGTGAAGAACCGGAGAAACACTAAAAAAATAATTCTTTGGGTGATTATCCTGGGATTGTTATCGAATATAGTGGGGGATGCAGGTTATATCATACTACTGCCGATAGCAGCTACTCTATTCTATTCGGTTGGATTGAATCCGGTAGCAGGAATCATCACTGCATACGTATCGGTATCTTGTGGCTACAGTGCCAATGTGATGTTGAGTACAATGGATCCGTTGATAGCCCGTACTACACAAGAGGCGGCCATCGACTCCGGAGTATATCAGGGAAACACAGGACCTTTATGCAATTATTATTTCATGTCTGTTTCTACATTTATTATTGGAGCTATTATTTATAGAATAACCTGTAAACAACTGATTCCTTCTTTGGGAGAATATGAAGGAATGCAAATATCTGAGGTCTATAAACAACTCTCACGGAAAGAACGTCGGGCTATGACTATGGCAATCGTAGTAGGGATGATCTACGCCTCAATCATACTATGGGCTACTTTTTCATCTTGGGGTATTTTGCGGGGAGTAAATGGAGGACTGATACGTTCACCTTTCATTATGGGCATTTTATTCTTACTATCGTTGGGAGCTGCAATCATGGGAATGGTCTACGGATTTAGTTCCGGACGTTATCGTACGGACGGAGATGTAATAGAGGGACTGGCAAAACCGATGAAGTTATTGAGTGGCTATCTTGTCATTGCTTTTTTTGCTGCTCAGATGTTTGCTTGCCTTGAATATTCACATCTTGATAAATGTGTGGCTATCATAGGGGCCAATTTGCTTTCTTCGGTGCAAGCAGGTCCATTATGGACTCTCATCCTGTTTATATTGTTCACTGCTACAATCAATCTGATTATGGTTTCTGCGACTGCCAAGTGGGGCTTTATGGCTTTTATCTTCGTACCTGTATTTGCACGGATGGGGATTGAACCGGATATGACGCAATGCGCTTTTCGGATAGGTGACAGCGCGACGAATGCCATTACCCCATTTATGTTTTATATGCCTTTAGTATTAACCTATATGCAACAATACGATAAACAGGCCACTTATGGTTCGCTTTTAAAATATACCTGGCGATATTCTGTATATATATTGATAGGCTGGACTATGTTACTTTTTATTTGGTATTTAACTGGCTTACCTTTAGGATTATAGAATAGTGTGATGAAAATGTAAGCAAAAAAAGTCATAGATTCTTTTGGAGATTTCAGAAAAAGCACTACCTTTGCACTCGCAATCAAGGATGGTTCCGTAGCTCAGCTGGATAGAGCAACGCCCTTCTAAGGCGTGGGTCAAGCGTTCGAATCGCTTCGGAATCACAACGTAAAGGCAAGTAGTCTGTAAAAAGACTGCTTGCCTTTCGTCATTTTACTGGTTATCAAACACTTAGTACTATATCGTTTCAGATCAAAATCGTGCGAATTTCTTCAAAAAGGTAGAAAACAAATAGAAAACATGCCCAAATAGGGGCATGGTAGAAAGAATTTAGAAAACAACTAAAGTAGTGGATGGAAACAAGTAAAGCCATCTGGATGTTATATAACCAATATTAATGAAATACTAACTATTAACTACTAAACCATGTGTTTTCATAATTCAATGTCTGCCAAAGCTATAAAACTGGCTGCACGTTACGGACGAAAATCTGATATCATTGAGATATATCGGGATGTTCTTAACGAACAATATCACATTAACGCCTTTAACTTTCCCAAATATCCGATTATCACTGCATCTGATGAGATACAGGTATTCAATTGGGGACTTATTCCCTTTTGGGTAAAGACAGAAGAGGATGCTGAAGAGATGCGTAAAATGACCTTAAACGCAAGGGCAGAAACAATATTTGAAAAGCCGTCGTTTCGTGAATCTATAATGAGGAAAAGATGTATCGTTCCCTCTACTGGATATTTTGAGTGGAGACATGAAGAGAGTAAGAAGACTCCTTATTATATTTATGTTAAAAATGAATCCATCTTTTCAATGGCAGGCATTTATGACATCTGGACAGATAAGGAATCGGGTAGGCAGCATGCTACTTTCTCCATCATAACGACTGCTACAAATTCGTTGACGGATTACATACATAACACTAAACACCGAATGCCGGCTATTTTGTCACCGGAAGATGAAGAACAGTGGCTGAATCCTGAATTATCCCGCGAGAATATTGAATATTTCTTTAAACCATATTCTTCAGATGAGATGGGGGCATACCCGATAGGTAATGATTTTATAAAGAAAATGCCAACGGACAAAAGTATTTTGCAGCGGGCATAAAGTTGGTGTACAGTTTCCGGAATATTATCGGATTGGTATTTTATCACCTTTTTTAACGCAAAAATAACTATCGTTACTGACTTTTCAAAAAAGTCAAAAGATGAAAAAATATATTGTGTTTACATAAGATTCGTGTTACATTTGAACGATAAACAATTAAAAAACACAATAACCATGAAAAAAATTATTTTATTACTTGCTTTATGTTTTACCGCAAATAATTTCTTTGCGCAGACTACTGATCCGAATCAACTGAAGAATGAAGGTAATGACGCTTTGAATGCAAAAAATTATGCTGTTGCTTATGAGAAATATAGCGAATACCTGAAATTAACTAATAATCAGGACTCTGTTACTGCATACAACTGTGGCGTATGTGCGGATAACATAAAGAAATATAATGAAGCTGCCAACTATTTTGATATTGCAATTAAAAAAGGGTACAACTTAGCAAATGCATATATCGGTAAATCGGCTGCCTATCGTGATATGAAGAATAATAAGGAGTATATTGCTACATTGGCAGAAGGTATCAAAGCTGTTCCAGGCAATGCAACGCTTGAAAAGCTATATGCAATATACTATTTAAAAGAGGGGCAGAAATTTCAGCAGGCAGGCAACATTGAAAAAGCAGAAGAGAATTATAAACATGCAACTGACGTGAGCAGTAAAAAGTGGAAGACTGATGCTTTATATAGCCTGGGAGTTTTGTTCTATAATAATGGAGCAAGTGTTCTGCAGAAAGCAACTCCTTTAGCAAATTCGAACAAAGAAAAATATGCTTCCGAGAAAGCCAAAGCAGATGCAGATTTCAAAAAAGCCGTAGACTATCTGGGAGAGGCAATTACCTTGTCACCCAATAGAACTGAAATCAAACAGATGCAAGATCAAGCAAAAGGAATGATAAAATAAAAAGATTATCCTAAAGATAGAAGAGAATGGGGTTGCTAAAATCAGCAACCCTATTTTTTTTGTATGCATCTGTTTTTTATTGTAAGTTTGTCACTTGAACTAAACAGTGAAAAAAAGAATGATGCAATCCTATAGTAAAAATGAAGCTATCGACCGTATAAACAAACTGGCCAAAACAGGAAAAGCGTTTCTGTTTATTATAAACTATAAACAAGATTGTTCTTTTGTAGAGCAGATAGATAATATTGACCCGTCTGAGCTTCTTTATAATCTGAATGGCTTTAACAACTGTACGTCTGTACCTACACCTTTACAATCTCCTATAACATGGAGAACGACCCCAATATCGCTTGTACAATATAAAACTTCGTTCGATACTGTACGCAGAAATATTCTGGGAGGAAATAGTTTTTTAACGAATCTCACCTGTATAACTCCGGTCACTACAAATTTAGGATTGGAAGATATCTTTTATCATTCTCGAGCTTTATACAAACTTTGGCTGAAGAATCGCTTTGTCGTTTTTTCCCCAGAGATATTCATTCGTATAGAGAATGGGAAGATTTGTTCTTATCCTATGAAAGGAACAATGGACGCAACTTTACCTTCCGCCTTGGAAGTCTTGATGCAGGATGAAAAGGAGGCGGCAGAACATGCCACAATTGTTGATCTGATACGGAATGATTTGAGTATGGTGGCAGATTGTGTAGCTGTAACCCGTTATCGCTATGTAGATACTCTCCATACAAATCACGGCCCTATTTTACAGACCAGTTCGGAAATCAGTGGGATTTTGCCGAAAGATTATGTTTCCTGTTTGGGAGATATTCTTTTCAAGCTTCTCCCTGCCGGTTCCATTACGGGAGCCCCAAAACATAAAACGATGGAGATAATAGAACAGGCGGAAAATTATGATAGAGGGTTTTATACTGGCATTACCGGATACTATAACGGAAAAAAGTTGGATAGTGCCGTCATGATTCGTTTCATTGAAGAACAAGATGGAAGAATGTTTTTTAAGAGTGGAGGAGGGATTACCTGTAAAAGTGACTTAGAAAGTGAATATAATGAAATGAAGCAGAAAGTTTATGTGCCAATTTATTGAAACAATACATATAGAGAGAGGAATAATATATAATCTGGATTATCACACGAATCGGATGAACCGGACACGTGCAGTTTTTTGGCCGGAACAGCCTGCGTTAGAGCTATCAAAATACCTTTATCCTGTATCAAGCGAAGGAGTGATGAAGTGCAGAGTAATCTATGGTCGCGAAATAGAGGAGATTACATATACGTCTTATCAGATACGTCCGGTACATTCTTTACAGATTGTTTATTCGGATGATATCGATTACACTTACAAAAGTACAGACCGGAGTGTAATTAATGAGCTTTTCGCTCGCAGACAGGAACAAGACGACATACTAATTGTCAAGAATGGACTTCTGACAGATACATCTATAGGTAATATTGCTCTTTTCGATGGAAGTGAATGGTATACCCCAAAACAGCCTCTCCTTAAAGGTACCCGAAGAGCATCATTGTTAGCTATGAATCTAATCAAGGAAAAAGAAATAACCGTAGAGCGGTTGTTTGAATACTCTCAAATCTGTTTATTCAACGCAATGATCGACTTTGGTAAGATAAAGATTGATGTCAATCAGGATCTCATACGGATATAACGATTATTAACAAGTTTATTTCTGGTCTGTTTGAACAAAACCTCTTTGGGGCATGTTATATAGATGTGTTTTTCATAGTATTAGATATAAGATTAATTAAAGAGATTGTACCAGCTTGTGATAAGTAAGTACGTCAGAAACAGAGGCGTCTGTTTTATTGATAAATGTGTTAAAGTGTCGGCTCTTTGTAGCCGACACTTTTTTTATACCTGTTTTTCGTCCATTTTATGGATAGTTACAAATAATTCTTATATATTTGTGGGATATAAACAGAAAAGAATGACACAATGAGTAATATACCTGTTATCTTTCGTTTTTTAAAAGACCTTACTGCGAATAACAATCGTGAGTGGTTTAATGAACATCGGGGTGAATATGAAATAGCCCGCATAGAATTTGAAAACTTCCTTTCTTCCGTAATTGCCCGTATTTCACTCTTTGACGAAAGTATCCGTGGCATTCAACCCAAAGATTGTACCTATCGTATTTACCGGGACACCCGTTTTTCTTCTGATAAAACTCCTTATAAGAATCATTTCGGAGGATATATTAATGCGAAAGGGAAAAAATCCAATCATAGTGGTTATTACGTACATATACAACCAGAAGGTTGTATGCTGGCCGGAGGTAGTTTATGCCTGCCACCCAACGTTTTAAAAGCATTGCGTCAATCTATTTATGATAACATTGACGAGTATCGTTCGATTGTGGAAGATCCTGAATTCAAAAAGTTCTTTCCAGTTGTTGGTGAAGATTTTCTAAAAACTGCTCCTAAAGGTTTTCCTAAAGATTTCAAATACATTGATTATTTGAAACCTAAAGAATTTACTTGTGCTTATTCTGTGCCAGACAGTTTTTTCCTGGCTCCTGATATTCTGGATAAAACAGAAGAGGTGTTCCGGCAATTCAAACGCTTTGCTGATTTTACGAATTTTACTATCGATGATTTTGAATAACGATTGGATAGGTATATCCTGAATGACTCTAAAAACAAATTCTGAAACACAATAATACATCCTTTTTATGGAAAAGACTCTTAATCTGATTAAAAATGATCCTTGGCTGGAACCTTACAAAGACGCTATCGTCGGACGTTTTGAACATGCCATGGATAAGAAGGCCGAATTGACCAATGGGGGAAAATCTACGTTGTCGGACTTCGCTTCCGGATATCTTTATTTCGGTTTACATCGCACTGATAAAGGATGGATATTCCGTGAGTGGGCACCAAATGCGTCGCATATTTACATGGTAGGTACATTCAGTAATTGGGAAGAAAAACCTACTTATAAACTAAAACGCCTGAAAAATGGTAACTGGGAAATTAAATTGCCTGCTGACGCTATCAAACACGGCGATCTATATAAATTACATGTATACTGGGAAGGTGGTCAGGGAGAACGAATTCCCGCTTGGGCTAACCGGGTGGTGCAGGATGAAAACACCAAAATATTCAGTGCCCAGGTATGGGCACCGGAGAAGCCATTTAAATTTAAAAAGAAAACCTTTAAACCCAGTACCGATCCATTGCTGATTTATGAATGCCACATCGGTATGGCACAGCAAGAGGAAAAAGTTGGAACATATAATGAATTTCGCGAGAAAATTTTGCCACGCATTGCCAAAGAGGGATACAATTGTATCCAGATTATGGCTATACAGGAGCATCCATATTATGGTAGTTTCGGTTATCATGTGTCAAGTTTCTTTGCGGCATCATCTCGTTTCGGCACTCCAGAGGAACTCAAACTGTTAATTGATACAGCTCACGAACTGGGTATTGCCGTTATTATGGACATTGTTCATTCGCATGCCGTAAAAAATGAGGTAGAAGGGTTGGGCAACTTTGCAGGTGATCCGAACCAATATTTCTATCCGGGCGGACGCAGAGAACATCCGGCATGGGATTCACTTTGCTTCGACTATGGTAAAAACGAAGTAGTGCATTTCTTGCTTTCAAACTGCAAATACTGGCTGGAAGAGTATCGCTTTGACGGATTCCGTTTCGATGGTGTCACTTCTATGCTCTATTACAGCCACGGATTGGGCGAGGCATTCTGTAATTATGGAGATTATTTTAATGGGCATCAGGATGGCAATGCTATCTGTTACTTGACACTGGCTAATGAATTGATTCATGAAGTGAATCCTAAGGCTATTACCATTGCAGAAGAGGTATCCGGTATGCCGGGACTTGCCGCCAAAGTGGAAGACGGAGGGTATGGATTTGACTATCGTATGGCTATGAATATCCCCGACTATTGGATTAAGACCATTAAAGAAAAGATAGACGAAGACTGGAAGCCATCCAGCATGTTTTGGGAAGTAACTAACCGCCGACAGGATGAGAAGACAATCTCATATGCCGAAAGCCATGATCAGGCGTTAGTAGGAGATAAGACAATCATATTCCGCCTGATTGACGCCGACATGTACTGGCATATGCAGAAGGGCGATGAAAACTATATGGTTCATAGGGGCATTGCTCTCCATAAAATGATTCGTCTACTTACGGCAAGTACGATCAACGGTGGATACCTGAATTTTATGGGAAACGAATTCGGACATCCGGAATGGATTGACTTCCCGCGTGAAGGTAACGGATGGTCATGTAAATATGCTCGCCGCCAGTGGGATTTGGTTGATAATAAAAACCTGACTTACCATTACTTAGGTGATTTTGATGCTGACATGCTGAAAGTAATCAAGAGCGTTAAAAACATTCAGCAGACTCCTGTACAGGAAATTTGGCATAACGATGGTGACCAAGTACTGGCATACCAACGTAAAGACTTGATTTTTGTGTTCAATTTCAATCCGAAACAATCATTTACTGATTATGGATTTTTGGTAACCCCCGGAACTTATGAGGTAATATTGAATACAGACAACGTAGTTTACGGAGGCAATGGCTTGTCAGATGATAGTGTGAAGCATTTCACATTACCCGATTCTTTGTATAAAAAAGAAAAGAAAGAATGGTTGAAACTCTACATTCCTGCGCGAACAGCAATGGTATTGAAAAGAACCAAATAAAAATGGGAATAAACAGATAAAAAAACAGCCCTTGCACAGATTAGATTGCAAGGGCTGTTTTATATTCAATTAAAATTTAATCTTCAGTATTTTACCGGTATATGCTCCTAAAGCTATTTCTGTGGCTTTATAAGGCAATAAACAGACTACTTCTTCTTTATCGGTCATTAAATCGGTTGCTTTGTATGAGTCAAATTGGGGAATCTGCAAAAAATCGAAGGCATGAGAAGGTACATTAATTGCAACATTTACCGATTGATTATCAAAGTTTACGACTACAAACAGCAATTCATTTTTATACTTACGCATGAAAGTATACTGCTTATGTTCATTAAATCTCCATCCATTTTCATTGGCATACATCAAATCAAAAAATACACCTTTTGATATTGCTTGCTCTTCATTACATAGAGTCAAAACCTTATGGTAAATTGCATATAAATGCTTTTGTTCTTCAGTTAGCATTTTTCCATCAAATTTACCTTCGTTACGCCAACGCCGAATGGTGTCTACACTCCAATAATCGAAAATAGTGGTTCGTCCGTCACGTCCGCTGAATCCTTCACTATCCATTCCCATTTCTCCGAACTCCTGACCAAAATAGATCATCATCGGATTCGTATTCATGCAAGCTGATACGATTAGCGCGGGAATGCCCTTGCGTGGGTCTCCGGCAAAGAAATCAGATGCAATGCGCTGTTCGTCATGATTTTCAAGGAAGTTAAGCATCCGCTTTTCAATCCCCCCCAAAGACTGCCAACTACGGGTGATGGCAGTTGCTGAATCGTAACCACAAGCCACGTTACGCAAGGTATCATACAGTCCTACTTTATCATAGAGATAATCGAACTTACCACGAAACAGATAATTTTTATATTCGTGAGGATTGTATACTTCAGCAATAAACAAAATATTGGAATAGGTTTGTTTCACTTGTGGAATAGCCCATTCCCAGAACTCTACCGGAACCATTTCAGCCATATCACAACGGAATCCATCAATGTTCTTGGAAGCCCAGAAAAAAAGAATATCCAACATTTTAATCCAGGTATCCGGAGTCGGTGAAAAATGACAGGTTCCTCCATTTTGATAATCTACTCCATAATTCAGCTTTACAGTTTCATACCAGTCATTTATATTCGGGTAAGCATCAAATCGATTGTTACCAGTTGCTTTGGCAGGAAATTCACGATAAGGTTCCACTGCGTTTCCTGTCATATCAAACTGACCGTGCAATTCCGATTGTGGAATATAATAAAAATTATTGTATGGACTGAACGAGTAATTAGGATCATCGTTGGCTCCGAGTTGGCTGGTACCATCCGGCTGTGCATCCGAATGATATTGGCGCGCTACATGATTCGGTACAAAGTCGATAATCACTTTTAGTCCTGCCCTGTGTGTGCGGTTTACCAGGTTTTCAAACTCTTTCATTCGTCCGGGAACATCAGTAGCCAAATCCGGATCTACATCATAATAATCCTTAATGGCATAAGGAGAGCCCGCTTTGCCTTTTACAATAGCCGGATGGTCCGGTCGGATATTATATCTTCTGTAATCAGTCTGAGTAGCGTGTTCGATAATACCGGTATACCAAATATGAGTCGCTCCGAGCTTTCTGATCTCACCCAAAGCTTTGGTTGTGAAATCAGCCATTTTTCCACAACCGTTTTGTAAGATGTCTCCGTTATTGATGCAGTGGTTATTATTATTTCCAAACAAGCGCGTAAACACTTGATAAATAATCATTTTTTCTTCGTTCTTCATTTTTATAAAAGCTATTTAAGATTAACTATTTTAGTTTCCCGATGGCTCTGATAAGCCGCTTCGATTATTCGTATCACATTCAAGATGTCTTGTGCATGCGTTTTCAACGTTTTTCCTAAACACAAGTGTTCATATATATTCTGATAGAAACCACCATAATTACCGGATATACCCGGATATTTCCGGCAGATTTCTTTTCCATTCATTTCTGTATGCAATAATCCCCATTCTTGTTCCGATTCCTCTCCCCAATTAGGGCTGCTAGGCATTTCACCAGCCAATAAGGCAGCTTCTTGTTTGTCGACTCCATATTTGACATACGATCCTAACGTCCCATGCAACATGAAACGTGGTTCGGCTTCCCGCATCAAATAGCTTGCTTTCAGGGTGATCTTCACATCAGGTGCCAAGGAAGGACGTAACAAATGAATTATAAAATAATCATCTACTTTTCCTCCATTACGAAGTACACCCAAATCGGCAAAAACAGCTTCAGGCATTCCGAAAAGCTGAACTGCCTGATCAATCAGGTGTGATCCCAGATTATATGTCAGTCCACCTCCCGATACTCCGGTTTCTTTCCATGTGTTAGGCTTGATGAAGTTTCGGTAACGGGCGAAAGTTGATTCATATTCCACTAAGCGACCTAACAACGACTTATCAAGAATATCACGTACTGTCAAAAAGTCTGCATCCCACCTGCGGTTTTGATACACACTAAGCATTAGTCCTTTTTGTTCAGACAAAGCTATTAATTCTTTTCCTTGTTCTGTAGTAGAAGTAAAAGGTTTCTCAACTACCACGTTTTTTCCGGCTTCAAGAGCCATTCGGGTATATTCATAATGTGTGCTGTCCGGGGTATTAACCACAATCAGATCTATCTCGGGATCCTCTGTCAACTCATTAAAACTACGCACAATCGTTGCTTGCGGATAACGTGCTTTAGAGAGTTCCTTGGTACGCTCTACTATTTTACAAAGTTTGAAATGCGGATTCGTACTGATAAACGGGGCATGAAATACCTGTCCCGACATACCAAAAGCAGCCAATCCGGTTTTTATTATCTCCATATCTTTCCTTTCTCCTCAATCAGTTGATCCAAAACTTCGGAAGCAGTGTTATAGCCTTGCTCAAAAATCTCTTCAGCTTTTTCAAGCTCAGTATTGCTGTAACCCTCCAGATTATAAGGTTCTATTAGTAAATCACAATTATCGCGCTCCGGAAACGTATTGGCGCGAAACATAAAATGATAAGAGCGCATGGCAATACTGACAATATTCATTTTATATTTCTCTGCCATCAGCGGACTGACATTTACTGCCACTACTTTTTCACATTCATTTCGGATGGTAGAAACCGGTAGATTCATCAAAAGCCCTCCGTCCACATAGTGTGTATTTCCTATTTTTACAGGCGTAAACAATACCGGCATACAGCATGAAGCTGCCACTCGTTCGGCTATATTCCCTTTATGAAAATGCATACTGCGCCCATGATCCAGATCAGTGGCGGTGATGATAAGTGGAAGTTTTAAGTCTTCCAGTTTCTGTGCTTTAAGATTCGACTTCAGAAAGTCTATAAATTCTCCCAGTGCAAATAAACCGACTTTGGGAATCACAAGTTTGGTCAAGTCCTGAAATTTATGTCCGGAAAAGTAGTCCAACACTCTATAGGGTTCGTTACCGTCGGCGTAAAAAACTCCGGCCAAAGCTCCGGCACTTACTCCTGAAATGATATCCGGTTTAATATCATGCTCCAATAAGGCCTGGATAACTCCCAAATGGGCAAATCCTTTAATAAAGCCTCCGCTTAAGGCATATCCAATGTTATAAGGTTTTCCGGTTAATGCGTTATTCTCCATTTTCATTTACTTGATTCATATATGTACGCCACGAAATTAGTAAAATAATTAAGAGGGAGAATTGATATAAGAAAAAAACTGGTAGAAAATAGCATTAAAAAGGATAAAATCCGGAAAAGTGCTTCCGGATTTTATTTATTCAAATATAAAAAGCAGATACAGACTACTTTTCAATTATTCTTATTTTTCTTTTTTCGTTTTTTTTAAATCCGGTAAAAACCAAGTTACCAATCCTAATAACGGCATGAATGCACAAACATTGTATACCGCATCGATTCCAAATTTATCGGCCATATTGCCAAGGACAGCAGAGGCGATACCGGCAACACCAAATGCAAATCCAAAAAAGAGTCCCGAAATCAGCCCTAATTTATTAGGAAGCAGTTCCTGCGCATAAAGCAAAATAGCGGGAAAAGCGGACGATAACATCAGTCCGACGCAAAAACTAAGAAGTACAGTCCATACAAGTCCGGCATGTGGCATCAACAAACTAAACGGTGCTGTGCCAAGGATTGATCCCCAAATTACATATTTGCGCCCGACCTTATCACCGATAGGGCCTCCCATTAATGTACCGATGGCAGTAGCTACCAGAAATACAAATAAGAAGAATTGTGATTGCTGAATACTTACATTAAACTTATGTATCAGATAGAAAGTATAATAGCTGTTCAGACTCGCCATATAAATATATTTAGAAAAGATCAAGATCATCAGTATCGTAATGGCAAATACTGTTTTGCCTGGAGAGAGCGGGCGTTCAATATAGGTTCTTGCAAGTATGGGACGTTTTTTAAGATGGTTCAGATAGGTCCGGTACCAACGACAAATAGGGAACATTGCACAGATAGCCGCTAAAGCAAGAATTGCAAACAAAGCAATATAATGCCTGCCGTAAGGAGCCACTAACAACGCCACTAACAAAGGGCCTAATGATCCGCCCAAATTGCCGCCCACCTGAAAGAGTGATTGCGCTAATCCCCGTTTTCCTCCTGAAGCTAAAAAGGTTATACGTGATGCTTCGGGATGAAGGACAGAAGAACCGATTCCAATAATAAAAACGGATGCAAGCAACCAGTGTAAATTGGATGCAAAAGCCAGATTCAACATACCTACCAGTGTGAAACTCATTCCGATGGGAAGTGACCATGCTATAGGACGTTTGTCAAAAATAAGACCGGTCAGTGGTTGAAACACGGAAGCGGACATCTGGTAAACAAGAGTTATCAATCCAATCTGAGCAAAACTTAACGAGAGATCTTCTTTAAAGAGAGGATATACAGCCGAAATGACAGCCTGCAAAAGATCATTTAAACAGTGAGAAATACTTAATGCGATCAATATAGGAAATGCAATCCTACGAACCGGTTGGACCTGATTTTGTACCATATATTCTATACCTTATTTAAAATCGGATGCAAAGGTATAAAAAACAAAGAAGTAAGTAGCATAGGAGTGAGTCTAAATTAAAGAATAGCCGAATCGTCAGCGGATGAAAGGGAACTATTATTTTTCATGGGAATAAATCTTGATTTGCTAACTTTTTGTGTATCTTTGGTTCATAAAATAATCTGTTAACCCAAATAATTAATGAAACAACAATCAACGTATGATGAATCAAGAATTATTAATGAGTCCCAATCATCTGGTGACATTTTTGCAAAAGCCTGCTGCTGAATTTACAAAAGCAGATATTATTTCCTATATCCAACAAAATGAAATCCGCATGGTCAACTTTATGTATCCTGCTGCGGACGGACGACTTAAAACATTGAATTTTGTAATAAACAACGCTGCCTATCTGGATGCTATCCTGACTTGTGGTGAACGAGTGGATGGATCAAGCCTGTTTCCTTTTATAGAGGCAGGGAGCAGTGATTTGTATGTAATTCCACGCTTCCGTACTGCATTCGTTGATCCATTTGCAGAATTACCTACACTCGTGATGCTTTGCTCTTTCTTTAATAAAGATGGAGAACCTCTGGGAAGTTCTCCCGAATATACCTTACACAAAGCTTGTAAAGCGTTTACGGAAGTAACAGGCATGGAGTTTCAGGCTATGGGAGAATTGGAGTATTATGTGATTGCCGAGGACGACGGAATGTTTCCGGCAACCGATCAGCGCGGTTATCATGAATCAGGACCTTATGCTAAATTCAATGATTTCCGTACACAATGTATGTCTTACATAGCTCAAACGGGAGGACAAATAAAATACGGGCATTCTGAAGTCGGTAATTTTATGCTTGACGGTAAAGTCTACGAGCAAAATGAAATAGAATTTCTGCCAGTCCGTGCAGAAGATGCTGCCGACCAATTGATAATAGCCAAATGGGTTATCCGCAACTTAGCTTACCAATATGGTTATGATATTACATTTGCTCCGAAAATTACAGTGGGCAAAGCTGGATCCGGATTACATATCCATATGCGCATGATGAAAGACGGACGGAACCAAATGCTAAAAGACGGGATTCTTTCTGATACAGCTCGTAGAGCCATTGCGGGCATGATGCTGCTTGCCCCATCCATCACGGCTTTCGGAAATACAAATCCTACTTCATATTTCCGGCTTGTACCACATCAAGAGGCGCCGACTAATGTTTGTTGGGGCGATCGAAACCGTTCTGTATTGGTACGAGTTCCATTGGGATGGTCTGCTAAGACAGATATGTGTGCGTTAGCCAATCCATTGGAGTTGGACAGCCACTATGATACGACGCAAAAGCAGACAGTGGAAATGCGTTCACCGGACGGATCAGCCGATCTCTATCAATTACTGGCAGGACTTGCAGTGGCCTGTCGTCACGGTTTTGAGATAGACAACGCCTTAACCATTGCAGAGAAGACATACGTTAACGTAAATATCCATCAGAAAGAGAATGCTGATAAACTGAAAAACTTAGCACAACTACCGGATAGCTGTGCGGCATCAGCAGACTGCTTACAGAAACAACGGACTGTATTTGAACAGTATAATGTATTCAGCCCTGCTATGATTGATGGCATTATCAGTAGATTACGAAGCTATAATGATGCTACCCTGCGTATAGAGATACAGGGCAAACCGGAGGAGATGCTGGCATTAGTAAGCAAGTACTTCCATTGCGGATAAAGTCCCCCAAAGATCATTTTAATGCGGATTGAGTATCATAGTTCAGTCCGCATTATTTATATTCGCACTTCAAAATGAAATTATATCATGGAAGAAGCAAAAGATTTCAATAAGTATACATCGAAGGTTAACTTTGCCCCCATTACAGATTTTGTACTTCAAAATGGGCAACTTACCCAATATCCAAAAGGAGATTTCTTTTGCCGACAAAATGAATCCTGCAAATTGATGGGGTATGTGGCAGAAGGTTCTTTCCGCTATTGCTGTACCAACAGTCGGGGAGAAAATAAAATTGTAGGCTATACATTCGAACACTCGTTTGTGGGTAATTATCCGGCATTCCGTTTAGGAGATAATTCAAATGTAGATATACAAGCCATTTGTAACTGCACTGTTTATATAGTAAACAACAGACAGTTAGAGGTATTCTATGACCGGGACGACACGAATCTGAAATTGGGTAGACATATAGCTGAAATATTGTTATGGGAAGTATATGAACGGATGATATCGATGTACAGCATGACGCCCGAAGAACGATATAGGGAGATACTTGAACGTTGTCCCGGACTGTTGAATTTGATTTCATTGAAGGAACTGGCATCCTATCTGATGATATGTCCGGAAACACTCAGCCGTCTTCGAAGAAAGTTAGTACAAAAATAAAATCTTGATTTCAGTCAAGATTCATTTGTTCCGATCCCAATACCTTTGTGTAAGCATTAAAAAGAATAAAAATGAAAAAGGTTATCATAATAGGAGCTACATCCGGGATCGGCAGAGGATTGGCAGAACGGTTTATTCAGGAAGGGAATATGGTTGGCATAACGGGACGAAGGGAAAATAAACTGCAAGAGCTTTGTTCACAAAATAAAAACTGTTTTTATACCATATCAGATGTTACAAAGGAAACTGATACAATCCGGCAACTCAATAATCTTGTGGACAGAATGGGAGGTATGGATATACTCGTGTTCTGTTCGGGGGTAGGGGAACTAAACCCTGAGCTCGATTATAATTTAGAGAGACCGGCTCTTTTGACCAATGTTATCGGATTCACCAATGTGGCAGACTGGGCATTTTATTTTTTCCAGAGACAAGAATCGGGGCATCTGGTTACAATTTCCTCTGTAGGCGGGATGCGTGGTGAAGGAATAGCACCGGCATACAATGCTTCGAAAGCCTATCAAATCAATTATACGGAAGGCTTGAGGAAGAAAGCAGCCAAGCTATCTTACCCCATTCACATTACGGACATACGCCCAGGATTCGTAGATACAGCGATGGCTAAAGGAGAGGGGTTGTTTTGGGTCACTCCACTACAGAAAGCCGTACAACAGATATACCGGGCGATCTTTCGGAAAAGAAAAGTTGTATACATCTCAAGAAGGTGGAGATATGTAGCAATGCTTTTGAGAATAATGCCTGCTTCTATTTATTGTAAAATGTAACAGCAGAAGTAGGGCTCCGGTTTTTCTGATATTTGACAGATTGAGTTATCTACTTTCGTTCGATCTTTGCTGCTCCTGGAATATTTATTAATATGAATGTTATAATAAGACAAATAATATTTTCATATTAATTGTTCCTAATGTCTTCTGCATCAAAAGAATTATCTTTGTAGGCATATACTATAAACCTATAATAGAACGAAATGAGTCCACGTAAATTAATACTTTGGCTATTTGCCTGTACCCTTATAGTATGTGCCCTGCGGGCCGGGTTATTGACAAGTGCAGATCATTATATCTATCATCTGCGGAATATGCATGCTTCGACTTTTGCATATCGGTATGATGATTTTCTACCCTATCTACCGATTGTTGTCATGTTTATATTGAAACTTGCAGGAGTAAAAAGTCGTAGTGACTGGAAACGTATGCTCGTTTCAACTGCATTTGCGTATGTCTTGATGGGAGCAGTAGTCATCTCCATGAAATCATTGGCGGGTGTTCTCCGTCCAGACGGTTCGGATTTTCTTTCCTTCCCTTCAGGCCATACGGCTACTGCTTTTACGGCTGCTACTCTTTTATATAAAGAATATGGCTTCAAGACTCCTTTAGCCACCATTGCCACTTTCCTGCCGGCTGTTGTTACCGGCTTCACACGCCAATTAAACAATCGTCATTGGCTAAGTGACGTATTGGCCGGTGCTACCATTGGCATCATGATGGTAGAGTTAGCTTATTTTCTGACAAATTTAATTTTTAGGAAGGAGAGTGACACGCATACTTGTCCTAAACCGTAAGAAATATAATAGGGATTATCCTGATCGAATAATCCCTATTATATTTCTTAGACTCTGACAGTCAATTCTCTTAAAGTAAAATCAGAAAGCATCATGACTGACATATAGCAGGTAGTTGTGTCTCTGAATAAAAATATTATTTTCTCTGGCTAACCAACCTACTGCAAGTGCAACATCTTCAGCGCTGAGGTTAATTTTCCGACTAAGTTCCTGAATAGATATTTTTCCCCTCATTTCATTCAGGGTGCGCCATACTTTGCCGGCGTTTTCTCCAATTGTCTCTAATTCCATTTTACATTATTTGGTTATGTTCCTAATATACAGAAAAACATTCAAATACAGAATTTTTAAGTCATGTTTTTATTCTGGTTTTACATTTTTTAGTGTAAATCTCAAGTACTCTTTACCGGATAATCCGGCTTTGGAACAAGAAGAGTAAAATAAACCATATTTGTGCAAATAATAAGGGGGATTAACTAAAAAAGGAGTCCGCGATAATCCCGGCCTCCTTTTTCAAACGTTTTTTTCAATCAAACTCTGTTTTATAATCCTTTATTCATGGAGCATTACATAGCCCCAAATCATAGAATCGGAATTACCGATTCTATCCAACAATCTTTTTACCCATTTCATAATCTCAAATTTTTATGTTATACCTTGAAAACATTACAAATGTAAGGGAGAAATATGACGATTGAATTGACGTAGGATAAAAAGGCTGTTTTAAACTGTTTGTTTTTGATGTATGTCAATGATTGCAGGATAATCCTGTTACATCTTATCAAAGAATAACCCGACAAAGAGTAAATGTGAAAATAAATAGTTAAAAGATGGATGAAAACGGAACAAAGTAGATAAAATACCGTCTTATTATAAATGTTATACAACTGATAAAGTGAGGGAGCCGTACACCCTTTATGCGTAGCCATTCCCGAAGGTAGCCGGGAGTATTCTATTTCCTTTGAAAAAGCCCGTACAATTTTTGTACGGGCCTTTTATTATGCAGAAAAGTGATTCAATCGTTATTATCTTCCTCGTCGTCGACCAAATTATTAAGTTCCACTTCCAGATCAACCAACTCTTGCTCCCATATCTTCAGTATCTCTCTGGGGGTATCTTTGGGAGCTTTCTTAATTCTTTCCTGAGCAAGAGATACCTCATGCTCTAATTCCTTGCGCCTGCTCATATCGTTAAGTCTATAAGTTTGATGAATTAAAATGATTTGTTCAAAAACGACCCTTTAATAGGTCCGGTATTTCCGAAGGTTCGCCGGCGACCCTGATTCCTGCAATCTCCAATGCTGAAATTTTTTCGGCAGCAGAACCGGAACTTCCGGATATAATGGCTCCGGCATGTCCCATCTGTTTGCCCGGCGGGGCAGATTGCCCTGCAATAAATGCTACTACAGGTTTAGTTACATGTTCACGAATATATGCTGCGGCCAGTTCTTCAGCATTTCCTCCGATCTCACCAATCATAACAATAGCATCTGTTTGAGGGTCATTCTGTAACATTGCCAATAATTCGCGGAAATAAAGTCCGACAACAGGATCTCCTCCCATGCCGATAGCGGTGGATTGCCCCATACCTTCGGCTGTGAGATGTGACACGATTTCGTAAGTCAGTGTTCCGCTTCGGCTTATCACTCCTATATTGCCCGGACTGAATACCTGTCCGGGAAGAATACCTACCAGACTTTTCCCCGGAGAGATAAGCCCCGGACAGTTTGGTCCAATCAGTTTTGCTCCTTTCTGTTCAGCAAACCGATAGGCTTTTATCACGTCCAGTGTCGGAATTCCTTCTGTAATGCAAATAATCAATCGGATACCTGCGTCGGCAGCCTCCATAATAGCATCAGCAGCAAAACGGGCCGGTACAAAAATAATAGATGTATTGGCCTGTGTGCGACGGACAGCTTCATACATGGTATTGAATACCGGAAAGGTATCATCTGCCATTGTGCCTCCTTTTCCGGGCGATGTGCCACCCACTACATTAGTTCCATATTCAGCCATCTTTTTTGCATGAAAGAGTCCGTCCCTGCCTGTAATTCCCTGTACCAGAAGTCGGGTGGATTTATCAATAAGTATGCTCATATCGATTCTTTTTTTAATGATTCTACAGCCATCCGAGTAGCTTCTTCCATTGTTTGTGCTACCTGAAAACGACTGTTTTTACTCAATAATTCACGCCCCATACGTTCGTTCGTGCCCGTCAGTCGTACAATAATAGGGATATCCGTATGTATCTGGTCAAATGCCTGCAATAGCCCGATAGCCACGTCATCACCTCGGGTGATGCCACCGAAAATGTTGATAAAGACAACCTTTACCTTTTTATCATCCAGCAATAATTTCATTGCTTCTATTACTTTGATAGGATTCGAGCTACCGCCAATATCAAGAAAATTTGCCGGATTACCTCCATAAAGTTTAATCATATCCATGGTTGCCATAGCTAAACCGGCTCCGTTAACCATACAGCCAATTTCGCCATCCATACGGACATAACTGAATCCCCTCTCTTTGGCAATAGCTTCAAGCTTTTCATCTTCTGTAGGTTCTGATAGTTTCTGCAAATCCGAATGACGGTAAAGTGCGTTATCATCAAACACCACTTTCGCATCAATTGCCAGTAATGTACCCGTAGGGGTAAGTACCAATGGATTAATCTCAGCCAGTGAGGCATCCTTTTCAATAAATGCTTTGTAAAGGTTTTGAATAATGGTTGTCATCCGATTGGCCTGCTCTGCTTGTTCGAATAGAGAGAAAGCAAATTTACGTGCCAGATAATCGGGAATCCCGACCAGAGGATCAATGTTGTAACGCATTATTTTTTCGGGATATTGACGAGCCACTTCCTCAATGTCCATGCCACCGGCTGCACTCATGATCAGTACAACAGAACGTGTATTACGATCTATCGTAAAACTGATATAATATTCTGCGGCGATATTGATGGCTTCACTAAGAAGGACTTTGGTTACGGGATATCCTTTAATGGTCATCCCCAAAATCGTTTGAGCATATTGATAGACATCTCTGTCGTTATCGGCAAGTTTTACCCCACCGGCTTTTCCACGGCCCCCGGTCAATACTTGTGCCTTAATTGCAACCCGGTTTACACCCATACGGTGGTAAGCGGCTACAGCGCCGTCTGCAGTATGGCACAAAGCATGTCTTTCGACAGGTATTCCGTAAGAGGAGAAAATCTCTTTTGCCTGATATTCGTGTACTTTCATTGGACAAATAGGTTTGTTTCTAATTATAACAAAAGCATAGGCAAAAAGGTTGCAAAGTACTCAGGACACGCCAGATATGTCCACCCATCGGATTCACTTGTGCAAAATGGGTATAAAGGCAACTGGATATCTCCTTAAAACCAGAAGGAAGATTGTAAAATCAAGATATCGGATATGTTATTTTAAAAAAGTAACACCGAAACCCTATAGAAAGAGTTTCGGTGTTGTATTATAGGAAAGTCTTCAAAAAGACTTTTATGCAATTCCGTGAGCAGATACTGTAGAGTCGATCTTCTTGATCAGCCCTTGTAATACGGCGCCCGGTCCACATTCTGTGAAGTCGGTAGCACCGTCGGCAACCATATTCTTTACGGTTTGAGTCCAGCGTACAGAAGCTGTCAATTGAGCAACCAGGTTCTTTTTGATTTCTTGCGGATCTGTATGAGGCAGAGCATCCACATTCTGGTAAACCGGACATTTCGGAGTGTGGACTTCGGTTGCGTTGATAGCAGCTTCCAGTTCTACTTTGGCAGGATCCATCAGAGGAGAGTGGAATGCTCCACCTACCTTCAGCGGAAGTGCACGTTTTGCTCCGGCTGCCTTCATCAGTTCGCAAGCTTTCTCGATTCCCGGTACAGATCCGGAAATTACAATCTGTCCCGGACAGTTGTAGTTAGCCGGTACACAAACTTCGCCTTCGGCGGCAACAGCCGCACAGATTTCTTCTACTTTCTCATCAGGCAGAGCGATAATGGCAGCCATTGTAGAAGGAGTAGCTTCACAAGCCTTCTGCATTGCCATGGCACGTGCATAAACCAGTTTCAAACCGTCCTCAAAAGAAAGAGCACCGGCAGCAACCAATGCAGAAAACTCACCCAATGAGTGTCCGGCAGTCATTTCCGGTTTGAAATCTTCCCCCATGCAAAGCGCAGAGATAACAGAATGAAGGAATACAGCAGGTTGGGTAACCTTGGTCTGACGGAGGTCTTCATCAGTACCGTTGAACATAATATCTGTAATGCGATATCCCAGGATATCATTTGCTTTTTCAAACAATTCTTTTGCTAAAGCTGAAGTTTCATACAGGTCTTTGCCCATACCTACGAACTGGGCGCCTTGACCGGGGAATACAAATGCTTTCATATTTTTGTTTTTTAATTTAATTTGCGGGGGCAAAGTTATATATTTTTGCAATATGATAGCACAGAATTGACAAAATTGTGCAATAGAGAAGCGTTTTTCGGTTTATTCCTCTTCTTTATCTTCCCATATACTGGCTTTTTCCGGTCCCCAGAAATGACACAACGGACCGTTGCCATGACCGACAATTATTTCTTTTCCGGCATCAATGGCCCTGCTGACATATGTTTTAGCTTTGCCTACTGCCTGATCCATTGGAAGTCCTGATGCCAGATAGGTGGCGATTGAAGAAGAGAGAGTACATCCGGTACCATGTAAATTCCGGCTTTCTATTTTTCTCTCCTTATATATATAGGTGTTTCCGCCCGCAAACAATACATCCTGCATTTCGTTTCCCTGCAAGTGTCCTCCTTTCACCAATACCGCAGTATGATACATCGTGGAGAGCGTCCGGGCCGCATCTATCATCTCTTCCACTGTGGCTATTTTCATTCCTGTCAGCACTTCCGTTTCATCCAGATTGGGAGTTATCAGGGTTGTTTGCGGGATAAGTTCTTCTTTAATCAACTGTATTGCATCGTCAGTCATTAATTGCCGCCCACTGGTAGACACCATAACGGGGTCATAAACCACCGGGCGGTGAGGGTATTTTCGTAAGCAATCCGCAATCACTTTTACGAGGAGCGGTTCACTTACCATACCTATTTTCAGAGTATCTGGACATAAGTCGTCCATTACCGCTTCAATCTGTCCCTGCACAATCCCGGCGGGAACCGTGTGTACAGCCTTCACTCCCCTTGTATCTTGTACGGTGACTGCGGTAATCACCGATGCCGCGTATGCGCCCAGAGCAGAAATCGTTTTAATATCTGCCTGTATACCCGCCCCTCCCGAACAATCGGAACCGGCAATAGAAAGAACAACCGGATAACGTTTCATTTTAGTTTTTTTTAATAATTCTACAACAAAGATAGGATAAAAACAAAGAAGATACAAAATGACACACCTTATAAAATACAATAAGTCCGCCGTAAAACCAATGGTCTGCCATCAATCGAAAGAGCTGATTATAAAGTATCCCCGTCTTTTTGTACTTTCTACAATTACTGTCTTTCCTGGAAGGTAGAAATACATATTGTTGTCTATACAATAAGATGAATACTCCTTAGTGTAAAACATACGATATGTATATATATGAAAAACAATGCTTTATAGCATATAATTTAATTGCTTACCAGATGAGAATATCTCTATATTTGCAATGTTCAAAGACTAAATATTATGCATGACATACCGAAACAAACCCCATTGGCAAACAATCATATCTCAGTAGACTGTGTAGTGATTGGTTTTGACGGAGAGCAACTCAAAGTCCTGTTGATTAAGCGGGTAGGAGAGGAAAACGGAGAAGTTTACCATGATATGAAGCTTCCCGGGAGCCTGATCTACATGGATGAAGACCTGGACGAAGCAGCACAACGTGTTTTATTCGAACTGACAGGTATCCGGAGCGTCAACCTGATGCAATTTAAAGCATTTGGTTCTAAGAACCGGACGAGCAATCCTAAAGATGTGCGTTGGTTGGAACGGGCAATGCAATCGAAAGTAGAGCGCATTGTCACCATAGCTTATCTATCGATGGTAAAGATAGACCGGGCGTTGGACAAAAACCTGGATGAGTTCCAGGCCTGTTGGGTGGCACTGAAAGATATAAAGACGTTGGCTTTTGACCATAATCTGATTATCAGAGAAGCGCTGATTTATATCCGGCAATTTGTGGAGTTCAATCCTTCGATGCTGTTTGATCTGCTGCCGCGCAAGTTTACCGCTTCCCAACTTCGGATCTTGTTCGAACTGGTATACGACAAAGCAGTGGATGTACGCAACTTCCATAAAAAGATAGCCTTGATGGAGTACGTCGTACCATTGGAAGAAAAACAAACCGGAGTGGCCCACCGGGCAGCCCGCTATTATAAATTCGACAAAAAGATATATAATAAGGTAAGACGGTAAGTCTTATGGAGATTTTATTTTAAATCACAAATTAATTAATAAACAAGATCATGTTTTTATTAGGGTATGACATAGGCAGCTCGTCCGTCAAAGCGAGCTTGGTAGATGTCGGGACAGGCAAATGCGTCGCTTCCGCATTCTTTCCGAAAACGGAGGCAGGCATTATTGCCGTACGCTCCGGATGGGCAGAACAGGAACCGGAAGACTGGTGGGAGAATCTGAAACTCTCCACACAGTCCGTCCTTTCAGAATTGGGGATAGCTGCCGGAGACATCAAGGCCATCGGCATCTCTTATCAGATGCACGGCCTGGTATGTGTAGACAGACAGCAGCGCGTGCTGCGCCCGGCTATAATCTGGTGCGATTCGCGTGCGGTCCCCTATGGACAAAGGGCGTTCGAAACAATCGGAGAGGAGTTTTGCCTTGCGCACTTGCTCAATTCTCCCGGCAATTTTACCGCTTCTAAGCTGGCATGGATAAAGGAAAACGAGCCGCACATTTACGCACAGATTGATAAAATTATGTTGCCGGGTGATTATATTGCCATGAAACTGAGCGGAGAAATCTGTACGACAGTCGAAGGACTTTCCGAAGGTATGCTTTGGGATTTCCGGAATGACCGTACGGCAGATTTCTTAATGCAATATTATGGGTTCGATTCCTCTCTGATAGCCGACATCCGGCCAACTTTCGCCGAACAGGGACTATTAACCGGGAGTGCTGCCCGGGAACTTGGATTGCAGGAAGGTACACCGATCACTTACCGTGCTGGCGACCAGCCCAACAACGCTCTTTCCTTGAATGTATTTAATCCGGGTGAAATAGCTTCCACTGCCGGAACGTCGGGAGTCGTATACGGAGTAAACGGGGAAATCAGCTATGATCCGCAGTCGCGTGTCAACACCTTTGCGCATGTCAATCATACTGCCGCGAATCCACGTCTGGGTGTATTGCTTTGCATCAACGGAACAGGGATTCTCAATTCGTGGATAAAACGCAATGTTGCTCCGGAAGGCATCTCATATACAGAGATGAACCGCCTTGCTTCACAGGTTCCGGTTGGCAGTGCAGGCATCAGCATTCTCCCTTTTGGTAACGGGGCGGAACGCATGCTGAACAACCGGACGACCGGTTGCAGTTTTCACGGTATTGACTTCAACATGCATGACAAGGCGCATTTGATCCGTGCGGTACAGGAAGGCATCGTCTTTTCCTTTAAATATGGTATCGATATTATGGAAGGAATGGGTATCCCTGTCGAAAAGATCCATGCCGGACATGCCAATATGTTTCTCAGCCCCATTTTTCGTGAGACATTGGCCGGCACGACGGGAGCTACCATCGAACTTTATAACACAGATGGTGCTGTCGGCGCAGCCAAGGGTGCCGGGATGGGAGCGGGCATCTACAAAAACCATCAAGAGGCTTTCGCGTCACTCGACAAGCTGGAAGTCGTTGAACCCGATCCGGTCCGGCAACAGGAATATGCCGATGCATATGGACGTTGGAAACAATGCCTGGCCCGATCTATGCAGATGAATAAAGAAAACGAATAATCATAAGATAAAAAAATGAATCATCAAAGCTGTCTCCTGTGCCTTCTCCAAATGAAGAAGGAGCGGGCGAAACTCCTAAAATTTTAAATAATATGGCAACAAAAGAGTACTTCCCGGGTATAGGGAAAATTAAGTTCGAAGGTAAAGATAGTAAGAACCCGATGGCATTTCGTTATTACGATGCCGAGAAAGTGATTAACGGCCGCAAGATGAAAGACTGGCTGAAGTTTGCAATGGCGTGGTGGCATACACTTTGTGCCGAGGGCGGTGACCAGTTTGGAGGCGGAACCAAACAATTTTCATGGAACGGTGACCCTGATCCCTTACAGGCAGCCAAGAACAAGATGGATGCAGGTTTTGAGTTTATGCAGAAGATGGGTATTGGATATTATTGTTTCCACGACGTAGACTTGGTTGCAGAAGCTGATACCATCGAGGCCTATGAAGCCAACCTGAAAGAGATGGTTGCCTACGCAAAGCAGAAGCAGGCCGAAACCGGTATCAAACTATTGTGGGGAACAGCCAATGTATTCAGCCATGCCCGTTACATGAACGGTGCGGCTACCAATCCCGATTTCGATGTTGTGGCCCGTGCTGCCGTTCAGATTAAGAATGCGATTGACGCCACTATAGAACTGGGGGGGACAAACTATGTCTTTTGGGGCGGACGCGAAGGATATATGTCGCTGCTGAATACCGACCAGAAACGAGAAAAAGAACATCTGGCACAAATGCTCACCATTGCCCGTGACTATGGCCGCGCACAAGGTTTCAAAGGCACCTTCCTGATTGAGCCGAAACCCATGGAGCCGACCAAGCACCAGTATGATGTCGACACCGAAACCGTCATCGGTTTCCTGAAAGCTCACGGGCTGGAACGCGACTTCAAAGTGAACATTGAAGTGAACCATGCCACCCTTGCGGGACATACATTTGAACACGAACTGGCAGTGGCTGTAGATAACGGTATGTTAGGATCTATCGATGCAAACCGCGGCGACTATCAGAATGGATGGGATACCGACCAGTTCCCGATTGATAACTTCGAACTGACACAAGCCATGATGCAGATTATCCGTAATGACGGATTGGGCAACGGCGGAACAAACTTCGACGCCAAGACCCGCCGGAACTCTACCGATCCGGAGGATATTTTCATTGCCCACATTGCCGGAATGGACGCGATGGCACGTGCTTTGGAAAGCGCAGCCAATCTGCTCAATGAATCTCCTTACCGGAAGATGCTGTCCGAACGCTATGCCTCGTTCGATACAGGTAAAGGGAAAGAGTTTGAAGAAGGTAAAATGTCTCTGGATGAACTTGTTGCTTATGCAAAATCCAATGGTGAGCCGAAACAAACCAGTGGTAAACAGGAGTTGTATGAAGCGCTCGTTAACATATACTCACTATAAGTCCGTACAATGCGGTTTGCAGACAGTTTCCGTCTGCAAACCGTAATTCAAAAAAGCTAATGCCATGAATCATACCAACGAAGGTAGCAAGCTCTACCTGTATTCCATCACATCGGTAGCCATCCTGGGCGGACTGTTGTTCGGCTATGACACCGCTGTGATTTCGGGAGCTGAGAAAGGGCTCGAAGCCTTCTTCCTCACAGCCACAGATTTTCAATACGACAAAGTGATGCACGGCATCACCTCTTCAAGTGCACTGATTGGTTGCGTACTGGGTGGTGCATTGTCCGGCATCTTTGCTTCACGGTTGGGTCGCCGCAACTCGCTGCGACTGGCTGCCGTTCTCTTTTTCCTTTCGGCACTGGGGTCATATTACCCCGAGTTCCTGTTCTTTGAATATGGAAAAGCTGATATGAACCTGCTTATAGCCTTTAACCTTTACCGCATCGTAGGTGGTATCGGTGTGGGGCTGGCATCTGCCGTCTGTCCGATGTATATTGCCGAAATAGCACCATCCAATATCCGGGGTACACTGGTGTCCTGCAATCAGTTTGCCATTATTTTCGGCATGCTGGTAGTCTACTTTGTAAACTTCTTGATTTTGGGTGACCACCAAAATCCGATCATCCTGAAAGATGCCGCCGGTACACTTTCCGTCAGCAGCGAATCGGATATGTGGACCGTAACCGAAGGATGGCGATACATGTTTGGTTCCGAAGCTTTTCCGGCTGCCTTCTTCGGCATGCTGCTCTTCTTTGTACCCAAAACTCCCCGCTATCTGGTGATGATCGATCAGGATCAGAAAGCATATTCCATTCTAAAGAAAGTGAACGGAGCCGCCAAGGCACAAGAAATCTTGGCGGATATAAAGGCTACTTCGCAGGAAAAGGCAGAAAAGCTGTTCACTTATGGTGCAACAGTGATTGTCATCGGTATTCTGCTTTCCGTCTTCCAGCAGGCCATCGGCATCAATGCCGTGCTTTATTACGCACCTCGAATATTCGAAAATGCCGGCGCCGAAGGGGGAGGAATGATGCAAACCGTCATTATGGGGATTGTCAACATTATCTTCACACTGGTAGCCATCTTTACCGTCGACCGTTTCGGTCGTAAGCCCTTACTCATCATCGGGTCCATCGGTATGGCGGCCGGGGCATTCGCTGTTGCCTTGTGCGACAGCATGGGCGTCAAGGGGATACTTCCCGTGCTGTCGGTAATTGTATACGCAGCCTTTTTCATGATGTCGTGGGGACCTATTTGCTGGGTACTGATATCCGAAATCTTTCCCAACACCATCCGTGGCAAAGCCGTAGCCATTGCCGTAGCATTTCAATGGATATTCAATTACATTGTTTCGTCCACCTTCCCTGCCCTCTATGATTTCAGTCCGATGTTTGCTTACAGCCTTTATGGGGTCATTTGTGTGATTGCCGCACTGTTTGTATGGCGTTGGGTGCCCGAAACCAAAGGAAAGACATTGGAAGATATGAGTAAACTTTGGAAAAAACATTGATGGGAGAGGATTCTTGCCCCATTCCACTTTGAAAGCAGAATGGTCTGAATACTGACCGAATGTAGCATATACTTATCTATTGCTGACATGCACTTTTTATGAATCCGGCGAACCGGAAGCGTAATAACATGAAGCCTATAGTCCTACCCCTCTCAGAAGTAACGTGAGAGGGATAGAACGATAGGCTTTCGGACAAATTACAGTAAGCAAAGAGAGAAAATGGTTACTGCATTTGCTCATTATGCCGTAACCATCCCGTCCGGATGATTACTACATTTGCCCCATATGGTATAATGATATTATAAAATGGTAAGAACGCAGACCTTTTTTCTCTATTTGAGCGCAAAAGATCAACAAGCGAAAAACAGCAAAAAGACCACTGTTTAGAGCCGACTCCGATCATAAAGATTTAAATAATGCAAGCCTATTGTGCATATTGTAATAAATATACGCAATAGACTTGCATTCTTAAATAGACTGATTCAAATTCCGGGCGTTTTTTTGTCCGCCTTGCCCATTGGACAGAAATATGCTATTCTACACGCAGTAGATTATCAAAAAGACAGATCTTTCAGAATGTCTTTTATCCTTTCAAACTGTCCGTCCGTTTTCTCCGGAGTGATCTTCATCAAATACGCCAGTAACGGATAAATATCTACATTGACAAAACCTTTCGATTCATATCCTTCCTTAAAGTCGGGACCGCAGGCACGAAACATTACTTGCATATCCGGACTTTGCGGAAAATAACCATGAGCACCTTTCAGCGCACGCGGCACATCGGTAAATTGCCATCCCAATTCGGGAGCCACTACAATATCTCCAACACGGTCACTGCTTCCGTAATTCAGCTCAGCAGGAATCTCTTCTTTTTTCCAAACATGGATGTGGGCTACATTTTTTAAAGCATTGTATACCGAGTCACGATATTCCGGCTTGGTAAAGATAGAAGTCGGTGTCCGCCCGTCTACCGCTTCGCACCATTCCGGACGCAGATATTTATTCATATCTACCACCCGGTCGTCACTGATTTCCGTCATCCCATGATCGGCAGTAACAATCAGGTTGACATCTTTTCCGAAGGGGAGAGCAGCGATTCCCTGTCGCAACATTCCTATCAGACTATCCATACGATGTACGATAGCGGCAGCTTCCGCGCTTTGAGGACCATGATGATGCGTCACTCCATCCGGCTCCTCAAAGTAAAGCATAACAAAACGGGGACGTTCCGCTTCCGGCTTTCTCAGCAGAGCGATGGTCGAATCTACCCGTTGCTCAAAAGTAAGACGGGGCTTTTCTGCATATTCCCGGTAATAAGTGGGGTAGCAACCTTTAATGGCAATATCCGAACCTACCCAATAGATGTTTCCTGTTTTTACACCTTGCTTCTGAGCTGTTATCCAAATCGGTTCACCCAGATAATAGTCGGGATTGTTTCGTGTGGCAGGATCTCCCATGGAGTATTGCCGATGCCGTTTTACATCCCAGAAAGTGTTGTTGATAATACCGTTATGGTCAGGTACCAGCCCCGTAGCCAATGTATAATGGTTGGGGAAAGTAGATGCCGGATAGGAGGGGAGCATAGTTGCCTTAACCCCTTCGCGGGCCATCTGGTTCAGGTTAGGGGTATCATACATCTCCGGGTAATCCCAGCGGAAGGCATCCAACGAAACAATTACGGTGTAGTGCGGAGCCTTGTCCTGCGCTGCCAAAGTAAAAATAAAGAAAACATAGCAGCAGAAAGAAATAATAAATTTACGCATACTCTTGATAGTTGTTATGAAGTGCAAAGGTATAAAATTATATGAAAGCTGTCCGGTTATAAAGATAAAGCTTACCTTTGCAACGTTTTTTTAATACAAGTTACTATGGATTATCCTCATAAAATTAATAAGGTACAGATCCGTAACCTCCAGATTGAAGATTACGCTCAATTATCCCAATCGTTTACACGTGTATATTCGGACGGAAGTGATGTTTTCTGGACACACGGACAGATTGAGAAACTAATCAAGATTTTCCCCGAAGGGCAGATTGTAACCGTAGTCGACGAGAAGATCGTTGGCTGTGCACTCTCTATCATTGTAGATTATGATAAAGTGAAGAACGACCACACTTATGCCCAAGTCACAGGGAAGGAGACTTTCAATACCCACACAGCCCAAGGAAATATCCTATATGGCATCGAGGTCTTTATTCATCCCGAATATCGCGGATTACGGTTGGCACGGCGCATGTACGAATATCGCAAAGAACTTTGCGAAACGCTTAACCTGAAAGCGATCATGTTTGGCGGACGTATTCCGAATTACCATAAATATGCTGACAAGATGCGTCCCAAAGAGTATATTGACCGCGTACGCCAGCGGGAAATCTACGACCCGGTGCTCACTTTTCAACTTTCCAATGATTTCCACGTTCGGAAGGTGATGACCAATTATCTGCCGAATGATGAAGAATCCAAACATTATGCTTGCCTGTTGCAATGGGACAACATTTACTATCAGCCCCCTACACAGGAATACCTTGCTCCCAAAACGACGGTTCGCGTAGGATTGGTGCAATGGCAGATGCGCAGTTACAAAACTTTGGACGACCTTTTCGAACAAGTAGAATTTTTCGTTGATGCCGTATCCGACTATAAAAGCGACTTTGTGCTTTTCCCCGAATACTTTAATGCGCCACTGATGTCAAAGTACAATGATAAAGGCGAATCACAAGCTATCCGCGGACTGGCCCAATATACCGAGGAAATCCGTGACCGCTTTATCAATCTGGCAATCAGCTACAATATCAATATCATTACGGGCAGCATGCCGCTGATAAAAGAGGACGGACTGTTGTACAACGCCGGTTTCCTCTGCCGGCGTGACGGAACTTACGAAATGTATGAAAAGCTTCATGTCACTCCGGACGAAATAAAGAGCTGGGGACTGAGCGGGGGCAAACAGTTGAAAACATTCGAAACAGACTGTGCCAAGATCGGCATATTGATTTGTTATGATGTGGAATTTCCGGAACTCTCCCGTCTGATGGCCGACCAGGGAATGCAGATTCTGTTTGTGCCGTTCCTCACCGATACTCAAAATGCTTATTCACGTGTACGGGTCTGTGCACAGGCACGTGCCATTGAGAACGAATGTTTTGTTGTAATAGCCGGCAGCGTAGGCAATCTTCCCCGTGTACATAACATGGACATTCAGTATGCCCAGTCTGGGGTATTTACACCTTGCGACTTTGCCTTCCCGACGGACGGAAAGCGCGCCGAAGCCACTCCGAATACGGAAATGATCCTGGTTTCGGACGTAGATCTCGATTTGCTGAATGAGTTGCATACTTATGGCAGTGTACGTAACCTGAAAGATCGCCGGAACGATGTATATGAAGTGAGATTTAAGAAGCTGCAATAGATTTTGTCTATTATCCGATAGATATTATAAATCGTTAAACTTTGGTAGCAAACAAAGATTCTGATAGCTTTGTTTCCGAAATGAATTGTTTAATAACTTCTAAAACAAGAAAATTATGAGATCATTAATTGGAAAACAAGCGCCGAAATTTGATGCCACGGCTGTAATCAATGGGCATGAAATCGTTCAGGACTTCTCGTTGGATCAGTATAAAGGGAAAAAGTATGTAGTATTCTTCTTCTATCCGATGGACTTTACTTTTGTATGCCCCACCGAACTGCACGCATTTCAGGAAAAGCTCGACGAGTTTGAAAAACGGAACGTAGCTGTGGTAGGTTGCTCGGTCGACTCTGAATATTCTCATTTCTCCTGGTTGCAGATGCCCAAGAGCGAGGGAGGTATCCAAGGCGTGAAGTATCCTATTGTGTCCGACTTTTCTAAATCAATCTCTGAAAGTTACGGAGTACTGGCCGGAAGCTATGCTCCCGATGAAAATGGCAATTGGGTATGCGAAGGGGCACCGGTGGCTTTCCGCGGTCTGTTTCTGATTGACAAAGAAGGTGTAGTGAGACATTGTGTCATCAACGACTTACCATTGGGACGTAACGTAGACGAAGTACTGCGTATGGTGGATGCCTTGCAACATTTTGAAGAGTATGGCGAGGTTTGTCCGGCCAATTGGTCGAAAGGTAAAGATGCCATGAAAGCAACCGAAGACGGAGTGGCCAGCTATCTGAGTAAACATTAATAGAGACACATCTGTAAGAAAAAAGGGCGTTTACTGAAAAATAAATGCCCTTTTATAGTTGATAATCCAAATATTATGGCGTTCTTTGCTGCCGAAAACAATTGATCGTTTTATTTTACTCTATTTTCTACTGAATCAGTCGAATCCGGATCTAATCTCAAACTTCTGTTGTTTCTAAATTTATTTATCAATTTTTATTTTTTTTATTTTATGAACATGTACATTGGAAACCTTAGCTATCGTGTTAAGGAAGCAGATTTGAGACAAGTAATGGAAGAGTACGGAACAGTTGATTCAGTAAAACTGATCACCGACCGCGAGACTCGCAAATCTAAAGGATTCGCATTCGTTGAAATGCCGAACGACGACGAAGCAAAAAATGTTATCGCTGAGTTGAACGGTGCTGAATACGAAGGCCGTCAGATGGTTGTTAAAGAAGCCCTGCCTCGTAACTAATCCATTTATAGCATAAAACTAAAAAGGATACTCTTTGCAGAGTATCCTTTTCTTGTTTTTATCCGGCAGACATTACAATGCCTTGCTCTGATTATCATTGGTCAGTGGTTTACCTTTATACTCTCCGGTCAGTGTTTCCAGGAAAGCTACTATTTTATTCAGTTCATCTTCCGGCAGATTCTTGTCTACCTGATATTTGGCCATATAATCCACGGCCTCCTTCATTGTTTTCATGCTACCGTCATGAAAGTAAGGAGCTGTCAAGGCAATGTTTCTTAAACCGGGAACTTTGAAACGATGTTTATCACGATCATTTTGGGTCTGTTTGAAGCGTCCGTTATCTTCTTCTGTCAATTCAATGCCACGATCTGCAAAATAATCTCTCTTCACACCCATTAACTCGTAAGACTGACCACCCAAAGTTTCACCTACATGGCAAGTAGCGCAATCGTATTTCTTAAACAATTCGTATCCGGCAAGTTCCATATCGTTAATAGCAGTCTTTTCACCTTTCAGATAAAGGTCGAAACGAGAATTGGGAGTGAGCAATGTCTTTTCGAACTCTTCGATAGCGTCAGTGATATTCTTTTCCGAATATCCGTCGGGATATACAGCTAAAAAGGCTTTGGTGAAATTAGCGTCCTGTTCGAGTTTTGCAATGATTTCGTCAAAAGACTGGCAAGCCATCTCGACCGGATTCAACGGAGGACCGGCAGCCTGCTCGGCAAGTGTTCCGGCACGTCCGTCCCAGAACTGCACGAAATTGTAGGCAGCATTGTATACCGTCGGAGCATTCACACCTCCGAACTGTCCACCTACACCTTCTGAATATTGCTTGTTGTCTACCCCTCCCGTATTCAATCCATGGCATGATGCACATGAAACGGTGTTGTCGGCCGAAAGGCGAGTATCGTGATAAAGCATATCTCCCAAAATCACTTTACGCATATCTACCGGAATGGAATCAGCGATGGGACGCACCGGCTCGTTAGCGAATTCGGCTGAAGCCAGCCCGTTAGCATAATGTGCCAGACGGTGTTGTTTTGCCCACGCCATAGCCATTTCCTTTTTAGCATCTGTCACACTGGCTCCCCAGTGTACCATATAGTAGGCATGTTTGGGCATTGTTCCGTCCATGATCACTTTCTCTACTTTGGCCAAAGCCACTTTTCCTACAGGTTTACCGACTTTTAAGGCTTCAGCCATTTCGGTCATGTCAAAAGCGCGATAACCTTGTTCCACGTCCTTCTGAACCATTCCGCCGGCAACAGGCCAGTTTGCATAAAAAGGAAGATCCGGACTACCCGAATGGCATTGCAGGCAGCCACCGGAAGTAATGATCTCTTGCATCTGAGCGTCAGCGGCAAGCTCTTTTGACGGAGCCTGATTTACGACGCGGTAAGTGATAGCCAAAGCTCCGACCGTCACCAGTAATGCGATGATAAATTTTGTACTTTTCTTCATTGTGGATTCTTTTAGTTAATTATTACGATTATATAAATGTACACTTTGTTGAGCCGAGGGCAAATAATTTACTCCATACCAACACATCTGCAAAGCCAAAAAGGAGAAAATAAGTATGACATACAGCATCTTTTTACGAAACCTGCCTCGTAAGCGCAGGTGCATATATAATAGGTATCCCATCCAGGTAACCACTGCCCAGGTCTCTTTGGGATCCCAACTCCAATAATTTCCCCAGGCCTCCTTTGCCCATAAAGATCCAAGAAGCATGCCGATCGATAAAAAAGCCACACCAGAATAGACCAGATTATCTGCTGTCACCAAATATTCTTCTTTGTGGTGTACAAGCCCGCAAATAGCAATAATGAAAGCACATCCCAATACAGAGTAGGAGAACATATAAACTGTGACATGGGGAATAAACCAGACACTTTGCAAAGCCGGCATAAGTGATTGGTCATGTATCTCGGGCTTCAGCAAATTGATGATAACAAAAACAGTGGACAGCAGAGTAGAGAAAGAAAGTATCCATCGATATTTCCAGCGAATATACGTCAACAGCCCGGCAATCCCCATAAAAAAGGAATACCACAAACGGGTTTCACCCATAGTACGAAGAGGAGGGCGTTGCAGAGATATCCATAGCCCGGCAATGAATATCCCCAGACAAGTAATTCCTGCTACAGTCAGTACAACAGCTATTTTACTTTGTCCCGATGAACGAAGTGCCGATATGGCACCCGTAAGCCAAAGGCAGATGGAGACGGTTGCAAACAGATAGAAGTTATCCCAGGTTATCATGATTTAGCTTTTTTAGGACCATTAATAAATAGCAGAACAGCTCCTGCTAACATCATTAAAATACCAGTCACCATTACATATTTCCAGGGTTGACGTACAATCTGAAGAATGCAATATCGGGTATTTCCCACATTACGTGTATCATATCCGGTCAGATAAATATCTTCTCCCAAATGGTAACTGTGTGGATGATTTACTTCAAGCGTAGTTCTCTGCTCTCCAATACGTACATCTGCCGCAAAACGCGAAGGCATCCCGTTCGGATAATACTCTGTATTGAAAGAGTAGAGTTCCAATTCATAATCCAGATAATAGGCTTTCCCATCCATACTATAGGCTTCGCGTCCCGGTTGTCCGGCATAAAGCGGGATCCGTAATGTCTGCACATCGCTGCTACCGAAGAATCCGGCAAATAAAGCGAGCCATAATCCCAAATGGTTCAGGAGAAAACGCTTCTTCGCCGGTACACGATGATAGAAAGCATGGATAACCACCATTGCCAGATTACTCAATAAAAGAAAAAGAATGGCAATGAATATCCAGGAAGTCATAAAGTTATAGCATCCCAATGAGGCTGGGACTCCTGATATGGATGCAGCTTCTGCTTCCGATAATTGGGGAAACAACCCGATAACCAAGCTGCCACCTACTAATAATAAGATTGATAAAATACTTGTCCGGGAAGACAGCAGAAAACGGGTTAACGGCAACTTATTCCCTTCTTTATAGAGACGCCATAATAAATAGACCCATATAACTGCTACAATCACATTCAGAGGGAATGCAAAAAAAGATAAGGGGAAATTGCCTGTCATAGTTTGCAATAATGCCGCTATTACAAAATATGCAGTTACTAATAGTTTTTTGTGCATAGTTGTGCCTTTATATGGTGCAAAGTAAGTAAAAATATGCCAATAAACGTATAAAAGGGCTATTAATTTGTATTAAATACAAATTTGAAGTAGATTTAAATTAAAAAGGAACATTGCTATTTATAATATTAGTTGGGGATGACCGGGATACAAAATAAAAGAAAATATAAATTAGTACTTAGAATAAAGTAGCTTTCCAGGAGATTATCTATATTAGCATTCACAAAATAGCTTTAATCATTAAATGTCTAATCTTAAAAACGGCAAAACATGAAAACTCCATCTTTAATTCTGATGATAATCATTTTATGTAATCTCAGCATCCCAATAAATGCTCAAGTACTAACCTCCCGCCAGCAAAAAGAAGATTTTGACACCTTATATAGCTTATTATGTCAAGTACATCCGGATTTATTTATGTATCAAACACAAAAAGAATTTGAAGAAAAGCATGATTCAATATATCGCTTGTTAAATAAAGAACGAAACGTTTCTGATTTCTACTTTATAGTCTCTCCATTTGTTGCATCTGTAAAAGATGGTCATACTAATTTCGCAATTCCTGCTACTCCAGACAGAATAGACTATTTGAATCATGGAGGACTGACTCTGCCTTTACGCTTAAAAATAGTAGACGATAAGATAGTAGTTGATTTCCCCTTAATATCCTGTTCGATGCAGGAAAATGATGAAATAACATGTATGAATAATATAAATAGTCAAACTATATTAAGCCAATTGTATCTCTTACTGGGAGCTGAAAAAGGAAACGCTATTAAGGAAAATCAATTGACCCTTTATCTTTCTACTTTGCTATGGTATAAATATAATTGGGGTGACAAATATGATTTTACAATTAAAAGGGGAAATAAGATCTGGAAAGAATCATTGAATGGCATCGGACAAATAGATGCCCTCCCTGTTTTAAAAGCAAAACTTGGAAAAAGCCTGCCGCAATTTAGTTATACTCTAAGCCCCGATAGACAGACTGCTACTCTGCAAATAATGAACTTATATCAATTACCACAACTAAAACAATTTTGTGACTCTGTCTTTTCGGTGATTAACAGAGAACATGTACCCAATTTGGTTATAGATATCAGAAATAACAAAGGAGGGTCAAGTGCCGGAGTTGACATGCTTCTATCATACTTATCGCATGATGCTTATACATTATATACTAAAACTGATTTAAAAATCAGTTCATACTCAAAACTGTATAATAAGCAAAAACATCCGGAAACCTATGAAGAGATCAAAAATTTACCTGACGGATCTTTATTTGCTATTCAAGATTCTTCTGTAGCGGGAAACCGGGATAAAGCAGATATTTATAAAGGAACAGTTACAGTATTGGTAAATGAAACTACTTATTCCGGAGCGTCGACATTTGCATCTGCTATTAAAAAATCTCATGCAGGAAAAATTCTTGGTGAAACCGGCTGTCCAAATGTATATTTTGGCAATTATATGTCATTCACATTACCCAATTCCCGATTAGAATATTATGTCTCACTTAATAAATTCTATGAATAAATGAACTCTCTAAAAAGAAAGCGGAGTTCACAATTCCGCTTTCTTTTTAGTATTGTCCTATTGCATTTATTTTGAAGATGTTCCACTCTCAAGAATACTGACAATTGAAAAGAGGGTGAAGCAAATAGCCCCTAATCCGGCTAATACACGTGCAGGGATAAAATAATCATCGTGTGTCGTACCTAATTCGAAGGCGAAAGAGGCCAAAAACAGACAAGCTAATGCTGTCAATACCGGAATCAGAGGGATGCGGTTGGCCAAAGCAAATTCTCGTCCCCAGATTTTTGCCAGTAGAATTACTTTACTGGAAATACTGTAACAAACAAGGCCAAGCCCAATCATAATATATCCGATAACCCCATTTGTACTGCTTGAATCGGCAAAAATAACAAACAGCCCCCAAAGGAGGGAAATAGTTCCCATCAATAATACGAGTTTCGGCCATTGTTTACGTTCTTTATCCGTATATACATTTCTTATTTGACGGGCAATAGTAGCGACCAAAGCAATCAGGCTTGTGCAAATACAAGCCAGACCTGCCATCACATGCCCTGCTACGAAACAAGCAGGATGTACATCGCTTTTAGCCAATAAAACAAAAGCCCATATCCAAGCAATCAACGAGACAATAATAGCTATTGTTTTTAATACAAGTTCTTGACCTTTAGTAAACGCTCCTTTAGGAATATCATTACCAATCATTTTTGAGTTGGCAGGAATCAGTGAAAAACGGGTAGAAGATGTTGCAGCAGTTGCTACACAAGTAGTTATCAGTCCTACTCCGGCAACCACATGCCCAGCCACAAAGGAAGAGGCAGAGGCAGATCCGGTAAACATACAAATTCCACCAATAATAGTAACGGCAGCAGCCAAATAACCGATAATAGGCAGTGCGTACAGAGAACCGCGCCCATAAGTATGTATGATTTGCCGGATAATAGTAGCGGCTGTTGCAAACAATGCAATACAAATCATACCTAATGAAAAGACTACAGGACCTGCCACCAATCGGTTAGGATCATCTCCATATGCACTGATAAACGCTCCGTAGCCGAAACAAAACAGAGCCATCGCCAAAGGAATTGCTCTGAACAATATACTAATACCGTAATTCATAACATATAGGGTTTTAAAATTTCCCTGATAAACAAGGCATATAGTTTTTTGTTTTGCTCCCCTTACTACTTTTTACACTCTTTTCACAAGGCGGTCCTTCCTGTCAGACTGAAATTAAAAAGGCTTTTCTTGTATGAAAACGAATGTTTTTGTACATTTGCACCCTTAAAATAGGGAGGGTATCCCGATCTTAAATTGTAAATAGTAAAATTGTAAATATAGCCATGAGCAAGAAATTTGCCGAATATTCGCAGTTCGACCTCTCGCAGGTGAATAAGGACGTATTGAAAAAATGGGACGAAAACCAGGTTTTCGCCAAGAGTATGACAGAACGTGAAGGCTGTCCTTCGTTTGTTTTCTTCGAAGGACCTCCATCAGCTAACGGTATGCCGGGTATTCACCATGTAATGGCTCGTTCTATAAAAGATATTTTCTGTCGTTACAAAACGATGAAAGGATATCAGGTGAAACGTAAGGCAGGTTGGGATACACACGGACTCCCTGTAGAATTAGGTGTAGAAAAGTCTTTAGGGATCACCAAAGAGGATATTGGAAAAACAATTTCTGTAGCAGAATACAATGCTCATTGCCGTCAGGATGTAATGAAATTCACAAAAGAGTGGGAAGACCTGACTCATCAAATGGGGTATTGGGTGGATATGAAGCACCCGTACATCACATATGACAACCGTTACATCGAAACACTGTGGTGGTTATTGAAACAATTGTATAAAAAAGGATTACTTTATAAAGGATATACTATCCAGCCATATTCTCCGGCAGCCGGAACAGGATTAAGTTCACATGAACTGAATCAGCCGGGATGCTATCGTGATGTGAAAGACACAACGGTAGTGGCACAATTTAAGATGAAGAACCCTAAACCCGAAATGGCAGAGTGGGGTACTCCTTATTTTATAGCATGGACTACTACTCCATGGACACTACCTTCGAATACAGCACTTTGTGTAGGTCCTAAAATTGACTACGTTGCAGTTCAATCGTACAACGCATACACAGGACAGCCAATCACAGTAGTATTGGCAAAGGCATTGTTGAATGCACATTTCAACCCGAAAGCAGCCGAACTGAAGCTGGAAGATTATAAACCAGGTGATAAGTTGGTTCCTTTCAAAGTAATTGCTGAATATAAAGGTACCGATTTGGTAGACATGGAATATGAACAATTAATTCCATGGGTAAATCCGGGAGAAGGTGCTTTCCGTGTAATACTGGGCGATTATGTAACAACAGAGGACGGTACGGGTATTGTACACATCGCTCCGACATTTGGTGCGGATGATGCTCAAGTGGCAAAAGCTGCCGGTGTGCCTCCATTACAGTTGGTTAATAAAAAAGGTGAACTTCGTCCGATGGTAGATCTGACCGGTAAATTCTATACTTTAGATGAGTTGGATGAAGAGTTTGTAAAACAGCGCGTTAACGTAGATTTATACAAAGAGTATGCAGGTCGTTTCGTGAAGAATGCTTATGATCCGAATCTGTCCGATCAGGATGAATCATTGGATGTAAGTATCTGTATGATGATGAAAGTTAATAATCAGGCTTTCAAAATAGAAAAGCATGTGCATAATTACCCGCACTGCTGGCGTACAGACAAACCGGTGCTTTATTATCCGCTGGATAGTTGGTTTATTCGTTCTACTGCGTGCAAAGAGCGCATGATAGAGTTAAATAAAACCATTAACTGGAAACCGGAATCTACCGGAACCGGACGTTTTGGCAAATGGCTGGAGAACCTGAATGATTGGAATCTGAGCCGTTCCCGTTACTGGGGTACTCCGTTGCCTATTTGGCGAACAGAAGACAACAGCGACGAGAAATGTATAGAGTCGGTTGAGGAGTTATATAATGAAATCGAAAAATCGGTTGCCGCAGGGTATATGCAATCGAACCCCTATAAAGATAAAGGTTTCATACCGGGTGAGTATAATGAGGAAAATTATAATAAGATAGATCTCCATCGCCCATATGTAGACGATATTATCCTTGTTTCAAAAGATGGTAAGCCTATGAAACGCGAAACAGACCTGATTGACGTATGGTTTGATTCGGGTGCGATGCCTTATGCACAGATCCATTATCCATTTGAAAATAAAGAGTTATTGGATAGCCATCAGGTATATCCGGCAGATTTCATTGCAGAAGGTGTGGACCAGACACGTGGATGGTTCTTCACTCTACATGCCATTGCAACCATGGTATTTGACAGTGTTTCATACAAAGCAGTCATTTCAAACGGATTGGTATTAGACAAGAATGGCAATAAAATGTCTAAACGCTTAGGAAATGCAGTTGATCCGTTCTCTACTATCGAGAAATATGGGTCCGATCCCTTGCGTTGGTATATGATTACCAATTCTTCTCCATGGGATAACCTGAAGTTTGATGTAGAAGGCATCGAGGAAGTTCGTCGTAAATTCTTTGGTACTTTATACAATACCTATTCTTTCTTTGCTTTGTATGCTAATGTAGACGGGTTTGAATACAAAGAGGCTGATGTTCCGATGAGCGATCGTCCGGAAATTGACCGATGGATTCTCTCTGTACTGAACACATTAATAAAGGAAGTAGATACCTGTTATAACGAATATGAACCGACTAAAGCAGGACGTTTAATTTCTGATTTCGTAAACGATAATCTGTCTAACTGGTACGTCCGCCTGAACCGTAAGCGTTTCTGGGGTGGTGGATTCACTCAGGATAAACTATCTGCATATCAGACTTTGTATACATGCCTGGAAACGGTAGCCAAATTAATGGCACCTATCGCTCCTTTCTATGCAGACCGTCTGTATGGCGACCTAATCAGTGCAACAGGACGCGATAATGTAGTTTCTGTCCATCTGGCGAAATTCCCGGAATACAATGAAAAAATGGTAGATAAGGAACTGGAAGCACAAATGCAGATGGCACAAGACGTTACTTCCATGGTGTTGGCATTGCGTCGTAAAGTGAATATTAAAGTTCGTCAGCCGTTGCAGTGTATCATGATTCCTATAGTGGATGAAGCACAAAAGGCGCATATCGAGGCTGTAAAAGCACTTATCATGAGTGAAGTCAACGTAAAGGAGATTAAATTCGTTGATGGTGCAGCCGGCGTTCTGGTGAAAAAGGTTAAATGTGACTTCAAGAAATTGGGACCAAAATTCGGCAAACAAATGAAAGCTGTAGCAGCAGCTGTAGCAGAAATGTCACAGGAAGCTATTGCCGAACTCGAGAAGAACGGCCGTTATACCCTTAATTTAGATGGGGCAGAAGCTATTATAGAAACTGCAGATGTAGAGATCTTCAGCGAGGACATTCCGGGATGGTTGGTTGCCAATGAAGGGAAATTGACTGTTGCGCTGGAAGTTACTGTAACGGAAGAACTTCGCCGTGAAGGAATTGCACGTGAATTGGTAAACCGCATTCAAAATATCCGTAAATCAAGTGGTTTCGAGATTACAGACAAAATAAAAATAACATTATCTAAAAATCCGCAGACAGATGATGCGGTAAATGAATATAATGGTTATATTTGTAACCAAGTTTTGGGTACATCCCTTACTTTGGCAGACGAAGTAAAAAGCGGTACAGAATTAAATTTCGACGACTTCTCTTTGTTTGTGAATGTAGTGAAAGAATAATTCTAATACTAATAACCTAATAAACAGTAAAAGTTATGGCAGAAAAGACAAGATATTCGGATGCGGAGTTAGAAGAATTCCGTGCCATCATTAATGAAAAACTGGAACTAGCACAACGTGACTATGAACAGTTAAAACTAAGCTTAATGGGGCTGGACGGAAATGACACAGATGACACGTCCCCCACATATAAAGTCTTGGAAGAAGGAGCAAATACATTGTCGAAAGAAGAGACTACACGTTTGGCTCAACGCCAACTGAAGTTTATTCAGGGTTTACAGGCTGCTCTTGTACGTATCGAGAATAAAACGTATGGTATTTGCCGTGAAACAGGAAAATTAATTCCGGCAGAACGTTTGCGTGCTGTGCCTCATGCTACACTAAGCATTGAAGCAAAGAACAGTGGAAAGAAATAAATAGTAGGCTACGAGCTACCTATTGCAAGAGACAAGTGTATACACGGCAATATCGTGTTTCTCTTTAGCTTGTAATTGGTAGCTCGTATCTTATATAACATAGCTTAACAAAATGAAGAAACTACTCACGAAAGGACAAATCGCTCTGCTCGTCATTTTTTCTGTGCTGATCATTGATCAAGTGATTAAAATCTGGATCAAGACTCATATGTATTGGCATGAGAGTATCCGTATTACAGATTGGTTTTATATTTATTTTACCGAAAATAATGGTATGGCGTTTGGAATGGAGATATTTGGAAAACTCTTTCTGACTACATTCCGAATCGTTGCAGTAGGCTTGATAGGGTGGTACTTATATAAAATAGTAAAAAGAGGATTAAAAACCGGATATATCATTTGTGTATCGTTAATCTTGACCGGTGCACTGGGTAACATTATTGACAGTGTTTTCTATGGAGTCTTTTTCAACGAAAGCACACATTCACAAATAGCCAGTTTTATGCCCGAAGGAGGTGGTTACTCCACTTGGTTCTATGGTAAAGTAGTTGATATGTTTTATTTCCCGATTATCGATACAAACTGGCCGGCATGGATGCCTTTTATAGGTGGAGAGCATTTCATTTTCTTTAGTCCGATCTTCAATTTCGCAGATGCCGCCATTAGCTGCGGAATTATTGCCTTATTACTGTTCTATAGCAAATATCTGAATGATTCATACCATCATTCTGTGACCAAAAAGTAAAAAAGAGGTAATGAAAAAGTATTTCCGGTTTCAATTATGTTGTATCTGTCTTTTGGTACTGATCACATCTGCTTGTAAGGTGAAAAGACCTGATAGCGTTATATCAGAATCACAGATGGAAAATCTGCTATACGATTACCACATTGCCAAAGCGATGGGTGAGAACATGCCTGGTGGCGAGAATTACAAAAAAGCACTGTATGTAGAAGCTGTATTTAAGAAATATGGTACAACAGAAGAAGTTTTTGACTCGTCTATGGTATGGTATACACGCAACACAAAAATACTATCGGAAATCTATGAAAAGGTAAATAAAAGGCTGAAAGCCCAACAGGATGCCATCAACCACTTAATAGCATTGCGTGATAATAAGCCTAAGATGTCTGCTCCAGGCGACAGTATTGATGTCTGGGCATGGCAGCAGGTTGCTCAGTTAACGGGATCTCCATTGAATAATAAGTTCACGTTCACATTACCTTCTGATACAAATTTCAAGAAACGTGATGTATTGCTCTGGAAAATACAATATAACTTCCTGAATGGAATGCCGGACTCAACAATGGCTCCGGTAATGGCCATGCAGATTGTTTATAAGAACGACAGTGTGACCAATAGTTGCACGAAACATATATTTGAATCAGGAATTCAGGACATTCGTCTTCAATCAGATACGATGACTATCAAGGAAATAAAAGGATTCATTTTCTATCCGCAATCCCAAAAGTCAACAACACTTTTGGTTAGCGACATTTCGTTGACCCGTTATCATGTAAATGACTCATTAACACAAATGGGAAAAGACTCTTTAAATGCCGACTCAATAACAGAAAAAAACAAAGTAGATTCTATCCGGAAGAAAGCTCCCCAAGATACTATTCAAACGACGCCGGTACATCAACGGACTAATCCAAAGGATTTGAACCGCCCCAATAACGATGTCCGTCCCGTTAAACCGGAACAACGAGAGAAAGAGCAACAAATAGAAAAAGAAAAACAGCAATTAGAAAGACAGCAACGAACTAATCCAAGGAGACCATTGCGTCGTCAGAATAATTAGAAAATAAGATGAAACGTTTTGCTGCACATTATATATTTATTCCGGAAAGTGGATTTTTAAAACTGCATGCCATAGAAATGGAGGGAGAGTATGTCTATCGTATTTTTCCCTGTAGTGAAGAATTTGAATCTGTAGAATGGTTTCCCGGTGTCATTTTATTGATTCCGCAAGAAAAGATGGACATAAATAATACTTTGTTCAACTTAACCAATACCGATGAGCAAAGTATTACTATTCCGGAAATTACCTTATGTATGAAATGGCAGGCTTATTTGTTATTTCCTTTTGATTTTGCTACAATGCGGCCTGTCGCCGAAACTCAGCGCAGACAATTGCGGTAGCAATGGCTACATTCAATGATTCTGAGGTCTCGCGCTCCTGAGGATAATTTGGAATGTATAACTTACGGTTTACCAGCTTTTCCACTTCGGCTCCAATACCATTTCCTTCATTCCCCATTACTATTATTCCATTCTTAGACAAAGGCTGCTCATACATATTCTTTCCATCCAGAAATGTACCATATACTGGTACATTTCCCAGTACATGAATCAACTCTGGCAATGCGATATAATGTACTTTTACTCTGGCAATGCCTCCCATGGTAGCTTGTATGGCTTTAGGATTAAAAACATCAACAGTATTGGGCGAACAGAAAATGTGTTCAATACCAAACCAGTCTGCAAGACGAATGATTGTCCCAAGATTACCGGGGTCTTGAATATCATCCAAAGCTAAACATAAAGAGTTACGAATAACTTCTGTATCGATCTCGTACTTCGGTTGTTCAAACAATGCCAGTACTTGTTGAGGGCTTTTCAACAAACTGGCACGAGATAAATCCTCAAGACCGACTTCAATTACTTCCACAGCCTTAACTGCAGAATGTTCTCTAAGCCATTCCGAAGTGGCCGCCAAAAACTTGCAAGGGAAATGTCCCAGTAAATCACCTACCAATTTGGGACCTTCTGCCAGAAAGACTCTTTCTTCTTTCCTGTTTTTTTTTAATTCCAGCGATCGGATATATTTAACTCTATTTTTACTTAATGTTTCCATCTAACTCTAATTTTACGGCAAAGCTATAAAGATATTCCCAATTAACTATTATATTTCTAATCCTTTTTATGTCTTTATTTTCTTACCATTAACAAACTTTATATTGATAAATATAAACTATCTACTTAAATTTAGTAGATTTGTAATACATCATTATATTGATATCCAGAACGAAGAAGGTATGCCCAGACACATAAAATACAATAAAGAAAGAAGAACAGTATCTTCTCTTAAAAAATAAATAAGCTCTGATTGGCTGCAGCAAATCCAGATATTAATCCTAATGTATAACCTTTAAAAACGAATTAAAATGTTGAACGAAAAAAGAACTCAAAAAATTATGAAGAGCAAATTTCTGATATTTCTGCCGGTAGTAGCCATGTTGCTATTGTTTAGCAATTGCGGGAATAAAACAAGTAACGAGCAGGCTGTTACCGAAGTGAAAGACTCTGTAAGTGCCACACAATCCCTTAAAGAAGAAGCTGTACCGGACTCTGTAGCTATACTAAAAGACGTAGTGTATGATGTCGTTGATAGTGCTCCTACATTTCCGGATGGAATGAAGGCATGCTTACAGTTTATTGCAAAGAGCATCAAATATCCGGCCCAAGCCATTGAGAACAAGGAAGAAGGTCAGGTAGTAGTTCAGTTTGTTGTTTCTAAGAATGGTAAACTGCTTAACCCGATTGTTGTAAAAAGCATATCTCCGCTACTTGATGCGGAAGCTATCAGAGTGGTAAACTCAATGCCTGATTGGATTCCTGGAAAGCACAAAGGCGAAAATTGTAAACTCACGATTTACACTTCCGGTCAGATTTAGGCTTAAATGATGTAATCATCTATAAAAATGCCGGAAGAGTAGAAATGCTCTTCCGGCATTTTTATTTCCCAAAACAAAAAATATGGTTTATATTTGTAACCTATTTGGCGTAATCTATTAAAAACCGTATATGAAGAAAGGGGTTCTTTACACGATTCTTCTTTATTTTGTTTTGTCACTGGCTTCGTGTTCTGCCACTAAGTTTGTGCCGGAGGATTCTTATTTGTTGGATGAAGTAAAAATACATACTGATAATAAAGACATAAAACCGTCGGACATGCGACTTTATGTGCGACAGAATCCTAACTCGAAATGGTTCAGTGCAGTCAAGACTCAACTGTATGTGTATAATTGGTCCGGAAGGGATTCTACGAAATGGCTCAATAAATTCTTGCGCAAGATAGGAGATGCTCCGGTTATCTATAATGAAGCCGATGCTATCCGTTCGCAAGAAGAAATTGCAAAAGCAGTGCAGAATCTCGGCTATATGGGAGCTACCGTAAAAAGAACCATAAAAACTAAAAAGAAAAAGCTAAAACTGTTTTATGAAATCAATTCAGGCAAACCTTATACTGTACGCACACTGAAGTATGATATTTCTGATAAGAAAATAGCCGAATATCTTCAAAATGATTCTACCAAATCAACGTTGAAAGAAGGAATGCTTTTCGATGTAAACACACTTGATGCGGAACGGCAACGTATTACAGACTACTTATTGTGTAACGGTTATTATAAATTTAATAAGGATTATATTACTTATACGGCAGATACTGCCCGCAATACTTATCAAGTAGATTTGACTTTACATCTGTTGCCCTATAAAGCTTATGTTGGTGATGTTCCTAAAGAACATCCTCAGTACAAGATCAACAAAATCAATTTTATTACTGATTATGATGTCTTGCAATCATCAGCTCTGAGCAGTATTGAAATTAATGACTCTTTGCATTATAACGGATTTCCGATCTATTATAAAGACCAACTGTATTTACGTCCTAAAGTGCTCGTAGATAACTTAAGATTCACCTCCGGAGATTTATATGATGAACGTAACGTACAAAAGACCTATACTTATTTTGGGAGGCTTTCAGCTCTCAAGTATACTAACATTCGTTTTTTTGAGACACAAAATGACGATAGTACCAGACTGAATTGCTATGTAATGCTAACCAAAAGCAAGCATAAATCCATTTCTTTTGAGTTGGAAGGTACTAATTCGGCAGGTGATTTGGGAGCTGCCGCGTCCGTTTCTTTTCAACATAGAAATTTATTTCGCGGCTCAGAAACTTTCATGGTAAAATTCCGAGGAGCATATGAGGCCATATCCGGATTACAGCCGGGATATAAAAACCATAATTATACTGAATACGGAGTTGAAACAAGCATCAATTTCCCCAGTTTCTTATTTCCCTTTCTTACTTCTGACTTTAAACGGCGAATAAGAGCAACGACAGAGTTCGGACTACAATACAATTATCAATTACGCCCCGAGTTCTCCCGTACCATTGCTTCGGCTTCATGGAGCTACAAATGGATGCAAAAGCAAAAGATTCAGCATCGCATCGATTTATTGGATATCAGTTACCTCTACCTTCCCTGGATTTCTCCTCAATTCCAGGAAGACTATATTGATAAGGACAAAGACAACTACATCCTCAGATATAATTATGAAAATCGTCTTATTGTACGTATGGGATATACTTATAACTATAATAGTGCAGGAGGAACCCTTGTCAATAATACGATAACTTCCAATTCTTATTCCATACGGGCAGGCTTCGAATCTGCAGGCAACATTCTTTACGGAGTCTCTAAAATGATTAATATGAGAAAGAATAAAGATGGGGAATATGCTATTTTAGGGATACCTTATGCACAATATTTGAAAGGCGACTTTGATTTTGCCAAGAATATTATAATCGATCATCGCAATTCCCTTGCGTTTCATGCGGGGATAGGAGTTGCCGTACCTTATGGAAATGCCAAGGTAGTTCCTTTTGAGAAACGTTATTTCTCAGGAGGAGCCAACAGCGTAAGAGGATGGTCTGTACGTAATTTAGGACCGGGCTCTTTTGCCGGCGATGGAAATTTCATGAATCAGTCCGGAGATATCAAATTGGATGCAAGCATCGAATACCGGACCCGTCTGTTTTGGAAGTTCCGCGGAGCGGCATTTATCGATGCAGGTAACATATGGACTATCCGTGAATATGAAAACCAGCCGGGAGGAGCTTTTGAATTCGACAAGTTCTATAAGCAAATCGCAGTGGCTTATGGATTAGGGCTCAGACTGGACCTTGACTTTTTTGTACTTCGTTTTGACGGAGGTATGAAAGCTGTAAATCCTAAATATGAGAAAACAAAAGAACGTTATCCTATTATTCATCCTAAATTTAGCCGTGATTTCGCATTTCATTTTGCTGTAGGCTATCCATTCTGATTCTATTAAGGATAGAGATAAAAAAAGATGAAACTGACTCTCAGAGCGGTTTCATCTTTATATTTATAGTTATTTCGATAATCAGCGTGCTGCAAAAAGCAGTCCGCCCATTGTAGCCTGACGTGCAGCCATCATACCTTGTGCATCAAGAGTCACGTTCATCTTTTCTCCATTCGGTAAATTCATTTCAGCAGTACCGTCATTGTTCATTTTCAACAATTCCGTGCTTACTCCGTCAGCAACAACATTCCAAGTGTTTGCTTCTTTGTTATAAATCAACTCCATAGCTGAATCTTCACCTTCTTTAGTGATGGAATAACCATTCTCAAGGGTCTTTACCAGATAATCTCCGTTCTCACCCTTTACTTTCTTCACATCACCTACATTAGCCATAGGATTGGTGCCACTCCAGAATTCGATTGAGTTAATCACCAATGCATCTGCCAGATAAGCGACACCATATACCGGAACGATATTTAAAGCAAGGAAAACAAGTTCATTTACAAATTTTGTACCAATGGACTGATTCCATGACGAAATGCGATTGAACAATCCGAATGATCCTACACATGAACTAAACAGGATAGTACCACTGAGAAAAATGGCAGCAACCAAAGTTAATCTGTTCTTTTTCATACTAATTTTTTTATTTGTTATTAGGTTAATATTATGGATCATTTATATAAAAACGATCCTGTTATAATCTGCAAATATACTCTTTTTAGCTAAAGAGAACAAATTTAGGTTACTTTTCTGCTTACATTTTCCTTTTGTTTCGGAGTTGCCGGCCTATCATATAATCGACAGAATATTTCCCCGATCCGCTTATATACATCAAAATAAAAACAATCAAATATACTAATGCCAATTCTTTCATTGCAAATGCATCATTTGCATGAATAACAAAGAATGCAATACCCATAGTAAAGATCATTGGAATCATGGCTAACCTGTAAAGAAAACCTATAATAAAGGCCATCGAACATACTAACTCTGCAAAAATGGCCAACCCCAAGGAGAGGGGAGAACCTAATCCCAACGGATCAGGAAAGGATGTGGAAAGTTCCTGAAAATTACTCCATTTTTGTATGCCATGATTCATTAACAATAATCCAAACGAGATTCTTAGAATCAGCAGGAATGCGGATGCTCCCATACTGTCTGGTTTAAGAGGAAATAAAAATTTGTAAATCATAAGTTTATATTTTTAGATTTTATAATATAAACAACTATCCGTTTTGTATTGTTTACTTGATACAGATCAAATAATAGCCAGATCCCCCCAAAAAGCAATATCAAAATACAACTCATGAATTATCATTTTTGTTATATCGGCGAATGACAACTAAAATGAAAGGAATGTGATCATGAAAAAAATAGGGAAGTTTCTGAGAAGCTGTCTGGAGGAGATTGGCAGAAATATTCTTAAAGAATACGGCTACTCTGATGACAAATAAATCTCTTACTGATGTTATTATTGGAGAAATGTATCGTATTCTCAGGAACAATGCATTTATTTTCATCCGAATATGCAAAAAAAATGTAATACGAACATCTTTTCAAAATCCAACCTGTTATATAGTCAATAAAATAAAGGGATTATGGAATATATAATTATTTATATAGCTTTTTTGCTTATCACGTGGGCATTTATAATGAAAAGTATACATGATGCACCGGAAATGGAGGATACAGAGAGTAATCCTCTATAGAAATAAAGGAGGATTGATACTCTGAATAGTATAAAATCCTCCTTTATTATTCTTATTTATTATTATTTTCCGAAGAAGGAGCAATGTAATCTTCTTTAATGAATTCGTCATACACCTTTTTCGGATGATCAAACGGAGCTACTCCAGTGCGATTTTCATTAAAATTCTCACGTCTGAATTTCTTCAGTTTAAGATTATCCTCAGCATATTCCCGGAGTTTTTTCTTTTCATGCCCATACAATGAACTATCCAAAACTTCCGAATCCAATAAACTCTCTTTAGGAGTTATAGACGGCAATAAGTTTTGTTCTAATAACCCACGATAAGCACCGTTGTATTCACACCACACACAATCTCCCAATATAAACAGCCGATAAGTGTATCTGGACCATGCTGTTTTAATAGTAACCTCACGAGAGTAGATCTCCACAGTTGCCTCCGAATCGAATGCACGATCACGGATTACGACTAATTTCCTACCTGAAATATCTTCCTTAATAAGGGTCGTCCATCTTTCGGAATTTAGAATTTCCCCGATTATTTCAGGTAACTTTTCCTTAATTTCAAATTGTATTCTCATATCATTCGCCTGTGGGCCAGGACTTATTAATTGCCCCCAATTATAATCTATTTCCTAAAGATAGTAAGTTTCAAGGTTAAAAACAAAATAAAATCCATTTTTTTCCAGTCTTTTTGCTATAATTATCTATCTATTTACTATCAAATACATAAAAACGGAGTAATCGGAAATTTTTGTTGGCATTCATCTTTATGTAAAAAGGGACAGTCCGATTGCAGCCCATAAAAATGATTAAAGTACACCTAAGGAAATATAATCAGAACTTAACCACAGGAGCGGTATACATTTCTTTTTATTGGTTGTAAAGACCCAATTATAAAATAACAAATCACTTTACTCTAAAGTGCTGAAACATAGAAAATAAACTTTTCAGACCGATAGTTAAAGTCCATCTTACGGGCTAAGATCTACATCTTAGCTCGCAAGATACACATCTTGACCCGCAAGATCTGTATCTTAGCTGCCAAGATGAACTTGAATTATAGGAAGCAACCATTTTCCCAAGGATCAAAAGATACTCCTCCACCTGAACCTTTAGGTTTCATTATTGATGGACTATCCTTACTTATCAGGAAAAACATCAATACGAAGAAGGTTGTGCGACAAAGGCATCGCTAAGATGCAGAAATATAAAGAGAGGAGCACCAACAAAAATTTCCGATTAATTCAATATCTTGTTGAAGAACAGAAGCTAAATAAAAATAAACACATAAAAAATCCACTACATTTTTATATGCAGTGGATTTATAACGAATTGTACACCCTCAGGGACTCGAACCCTGGACCCATTGATTAAGAGTCAATTGCTCTACCAGCTGAGCTAAGAGTGCATGTTATCAAGCGTTCTTGATTTCGGGTGCAAAGGTAAACCTTTATTTTTAAACTGCAAATGTTTGAAGGAATTTTTTGCGTCTAAAGAATGTCTTTTATTCTGTCTAATGAAACACTTGTATCTTTTTAAGTATTCATTCATAAATAATCATACATGATAAATTGTCTCATTTACAATAATCTATATTAGACCAAGAAGCGTTGAATTAAGATTTAGTAAAGAAAAAACATATTCCGGTCAAAGATTAAGTTTTAAAAAAGTTTTTTTAATCGCACATTAAAGCATTTTATATAGTACGATTTACGTAAACTATTATAATTCAACAGATAAATGTATAATACCTCTTATAATATATAATTTATAAAATTATCTGTATCTATTTAATTAGATTTATATTACAATCTTCTAATGAAGAAAAACATCAATATATCAATAAATTATAAATATTCATTTCATCTATATTTCTTTTAATGTATTTTTGTATCCGAAATAAATAGCAAGGCTAAAAATCTAATAACAAATGAACTTATATCTAAAACACACTTTTTCCTACTTGTTGGGCATATCTTACGCTTTATTATCTTCGGCACAGCCCAACTCGGACAAACTACAATGTAAAGTGACAGGACGAATGCTTCTGGATGGAGGCGTATATCTTAAAAATGATAACCATTTTGGTAATGGAGTGGAATTTGGTGATCTTCGCATAGGCGCAAAAGTTGCTTATCAAAACTGGAATATGAAAGTTGAAATAGGCTATACCGGCAATAAAGCAGCAATCAAGGATGCTTACGCAATGTATACACAAAAAAAGCACACTATACAGGTTGGACAATTTTACGAACCCTTCAGCTTAGAAATGCTGTGTAGTACTTTCGACCTTCGCTTTAATCAATCTCCCGGAGTCGTTCTTGCCTTGACAAACAGCCGGCGAATGGGAGTCGCATATAGCTATAGAAGTAAACGTTACTATTTGTCGGGAGGGGCATTTACCGACAATGATGTCAATAATCTGAAAAATGTTTCACAAGGCTATGCGTTGGATGGCAGGATAGTATATCGACCGGTATTTGAAAATGAGAAGCTTATCCATATAGGGTTTGCAACAACTTATCGTACTCCTGACGGTTCATTGAATGAAGAAGACAAAAACGTATTTTCTTATAAATCTCCTGGAGTGAGCACGATTGACAACCGAAACATTGTTGCAGCCACTGTCGACCATGCGACACATCAGATAAAGTTTGGCACCGAATTATTGGTTTATTATCACCGTTTTTGTCTGCAAAGTGAATATATACGTACACATGTGAAGCGTGATAATGCATTTAAAAATTATGTAGCACAAGGTGGTTATCTTCAATGCTCTTGGCTTTTAGCCGGTCAGACTTATTTATATGACGAATCAGTCGCATGTCCCGGCCGGCCGAAAGGAAAAAGCCTGGAGCTCTGTTCCCGATTTAATTATCTAACACTTAATGACGGAAAAGCTGCTATCTGGGGAGGAGAGCAAAAAGATATCTCCGTTGGACTTAATTATTACATTAATAAATATATCGGAGTAAAATTAAACTATAGCTATATGATGCCCGGGGCTAATATAAAAGAGATAAGCAACCAAAACTTCAGCGTAGTTCAGGGAAGATTCCAATTCATTTTCTAATCAATAGTCTTTAATATATTCAGGTTATACTATATTTCATAAAATGCTCACTGTTTATCTCTTCACAACCCAAGAGATAAACAGTGAGCATCAATGGATGACTTATAATAAATAAATTCGTTCTACCTGCCTTTTCTTTCCAAATCCCTAACAGCTGGAATACACATCATCAAAACGGCGGTAAGCACAATTGCTATTCCGCAATAAATGAAAATATTGGCTATCCCCAGATTATCAGCAACAAATCCCGTAATAAACAACCCTATAATAGAGGGGAGTAAGCTCACGCTATCAAAAAGTGAAAATACCCGTCCTAAATATGCCGGTTCAAATTGAGTTTGAAGCAATGAAGTAAAAGGTCCGGAAAAGAACGGAACAACTATGCCCTGTGCTACTGTTAGTATGGCAAAATAGATAAAGCCTTCAGCCGGAAGCACTCCACAGAATGCCAACGCCAGACCGAGTAAAAAGTAAGAGGTGGCAATCAGCAGAATTTTCCGTATCTTAGGATTCCAAACACCCAGCAATGCACCACCGGCCAGCATGCCTGCACCGAAAAGGGCCTCTATCAAACTCACCTGATATGCCGTTCCCGAGAAATTCTTCAAGGTCATCAATGGCATCAAAGCTACCATAGGCATAACAAAAAATGTAACAAGAACTTCAGTTACCATAACCCAACTGACTCCTTTGTTGCGCATGATGACATTAAACCCATCTCGCATATCATAAAGCACATTCTTAGCAGAAGCATTTTCTTTTTTAGGATTAGGAATATACACAAAAAGTAAAGCTGTACAAGCTATTATGGCTCCAAATACATCCAAAAGCATAACAAGGCTCATATCGAAGGCAAGCAGTAATATAGCCCCGAGAGCCGGTCCACCGATGTTACATACTGACTGAATCGCCTGGTTGATACCCGCAATGCGCATAAGCTCTTTCTCGGGTGCCAGCAATGGCACAGACGATTTCATGGCAGGCGTATGAAATGCACCACCAACAGAGCGCAACATAAGCAAAAAATATATATGCCATAGCTCAACTGTATCAAGATAAAACAACAATGCAATTATACCGGAACAAAGGGCGACGAAGCTATCTGCTCCAATCATAGTCCACTTACGATTCCAACGATCGACAAATACACCGGCAAAAGGACCTAATACCGCCTGTGGCAATAGGGCAGCAATTGTTGCAAATGACAATACTTCTGCAGAACCAGTTTTAAGACTAATCCACAAAACAATAGAGAACTGGGCAATAGAACTACTTAGTATAGAGAATAGCTGCCCGGTCCATATAATAATAAACTTTTTCTTCCAATTATTCATATTAAAGTTGAAATAAGATAAAGAATGAGATCATTCCTCTGTTGCATTTATACAGGAGGAAAGAAGAATGAGATATACCATTACGAGAAAAGGCATATCAAAATAAGGTGAAACCGTAGCTAAGCCAGTTCCAAATAATCGACAAGTATGTCAAACAGATAAGTTGTTTTCATCAATTTTATTCTTTGCGGCGACAAAGATAAGATAATATTTCAAAATGTCACAAAAACAAAAAGGAGATTATTTATAATCTCCTTTTGTACACCCTCAGGGACTCGAACCCTGGACCCATTGATTAAGAGTCAATTGCTCTACCAGCTGAGCTAAGAGTGCTTGTTTCTCGTTTGCGGTTGCAAAAGTAGGGCTTTTATTTCATATTGCAAAACAAATAGGAAACTTTTTTATTCTTTTTTTCTCACACTTACTCAAATTCATAGAGCTCTGATGGCGTATTTCTCTTTAAAGCAAGCAGTTGCACATCCTTCCCAACAATGACGCCTTTATTCTTTAATTTCCATTCAACCGTTTTATAAGCCAGTTCCGGATGATTATTATCTTTGCTCAGATGACAAAGCCAGATATAACGAAGATGTTCCGTGATATTCTCAGCAAGAAAATCGGCAGTATCTACATTACTCATATGGCCTGTACTACTTGAAATACGTTCTTTCAGATATGTAGGATAAGGTCCCATACGAAGCATTTCTTCATCATAATTAGCTTCAAGAATCAAATAATGGGCTTTACAGATATATCGGGCAGCAGTCGGAGTAATCTCTCCCAAGTCTGTTAGAAAAGAAAAGACTTTACCATCAACTTCTATACAATAACCCACATTGTCTGTTCCGTCATGTGGAACTTCAAAAGACTCAATGCGGAAGTCTTCCAATTGCATAGGCTCTTCTTTCTCCAGATAGCGTACAGAAGCATGCAATTTTTCTGTCATACAATAACTTTTATTAATCCCCGCATGTATACGTGCTGTGGTATATACCGGAATATTCAACTTCTCACCTAAATGCCCCACAGCTTTGATATGATCAGCATGATCATGCGTTATAAACACTGCGCGTATCGAATCCATCGTCACATTTATATCTCTCAACGTTTTTTTTATGGTACGAATTCCGATACCTGCATCAATGAGTATGCCGTATTTTTCGGTACCCAGATAATAACAGTTTCCGCTACTGCCACTTGCCAGGCTTATAAATCTAATCTTCATTATTATTCTCTTCTTTTAAATGCAAATTGCCGTCAACTTTTATGGCAAAGTGACGGCAAATATACATAAAAAAGGAAACAATCAGGTGTTAGCTTTCTTCTTTTTATCGATGAAATCGGTGATTTTTGCAAAAATAAGCAATGCAATTGCTGCAATCAAACCGATTGCTGCAAAGTAATACCAGATGTAATGAGCATTTACACTGGCGGCTTCCCAAGCTTCTCTGGATTCAAACAGGGCAGGATCCGGACAATACTTGGTCAGCAGCACCCCTGCGAGCCCAAAGCCAAAAATAGAAGACAAAAAAGAGTGAAGATGGCTAAAACCTAAGTACATGCCTTCTTCACCTTTAGGAGCTTGTAAAGAGAAATATTCCAGATAACGCGGAGAAATAAAGCATTCTGCCAAGCCTTGTACCACGATGCCGGCAATCATCATCAACGTAATATTACTCATTCCCGAGATAACTTCATTGCCCAAGAGATTACCACATGCCATCAACAGCGCTGATATCGGAATCAGAAACATACCAATATTCATCGAAGTGATAGCACTTCGTCTGGCCATCCAGCGAGTCACAAAGCTCACACAACAAACAACGACAAAAGGATTTACATTGGCAATCCACCCCGGTTTTGCAGTTTCACCAGCCATGCGAATAACATACTTAGGCATTGTAGCATAAAGCTGATGTTGTACCATCCAGAATCCCGTAATAATAAGGATTAAGATCAGCAAACGCCAATTAGTGACAATACGCAAGAAACCTTGTCCGATCTCACGCATACTCTTTCCTTCTCCTACGGTATGAGTCGATTTATACAAAAAGAAAACAGCCAACAAAGCGATGAGAGTCATGACTCCTGAGAAATAGTTAATATAGATATAAGCTTGGTCACCAATAACATTCCGTAGAGGATCGATAACCGTTTTACCGGTAAAGGCACCGATATTAACCATCATATAAAAAATAGAATATCCGCGTGCTCGAGTCGCTTCAGTTGTTTCCTTGGCAACAGAAGCTGAAATAACCGATTTAATAAATGCGCCGCCTATCATAATTATAAATAGAACCGGAACTATCAACCAACGGGAGGCACTATCCGTCAGTCCATCGAAATGAGTGTTTTCTCCATAAGTCACTAATCCGGCGCTTTCAAGTAACGTGGGTAATACTCCCAGGCCCAAGTATCCGGCTGTCAATAATGAAAAAGCAACAAGCATTGATTTGCGAAAACCGATTTTATCGGCATACGCTCCGGTAAAAATAGGAAGCAAGTATAATCCACCGGAAAAAAGGCCGGAAATCATACTTGCTTCAAAATCATTAAAACCTAAAATTGTAGATAGATAAATAGTGAGAACGATAAACACGGCATAGTAAGCCATGCGTTCAAACAGTTCGACTGTGTTGCTGACATAAAAGGCTCTTGTGAAACCTTTAGCAGCAGGCTGAGGGGAATTGTTCATTTATGTTTTTCTTTTTTTAATTGATAATCGAACGCAAAGATAAGATTTTTTGCCAATCCGACCAGCCACTCATGAAATAAAAGCCGGAAAAAGGCTTGGAAAACCAGTTTCCGACTTAATTATAACAGTTAAATAAACAGGTAATTAAAACTGAAAAAAGTTTTTAGCATTAAAATAGCTGATATCTTTAACCATCTGACAGACACGGTCCATCTCAGATGCCGGTATTTCACCGTTTTCCACATCACGCCCCAATAGATTACACAATGTACGGCGGAAGTACTCATGACGAGGGTAGGAGAGGAAAGAACGAGAATCCGTCAGCATTCCTACAAAGCGACTCAACAATCCAAGTAAAGAAAGGGCGTTCAATTGTTTTTCCATTCCATCCTTCTGATCAAGAAACCACCACCCCGATCCAAACTGAATTTTTCCGGGGATACTGCCATCCTGAAAATTACCTATCATAGTAGCAATCATTTCATTTGCACAAGGATTCAGATTATATAGAATTGTTTTGGCCAGTCTACCTTTTGAATTCAGACGGTCCAGAAATTTACTCATTGCTTTAGCGGTCATAAACTCACCAATGGAATCAAACCCAGTATCAGGTCCCAGCAATTTAAACATCCGACTGTTGTTATTGCGAATTGCACCATAGTGAAATTGTTGTGTCCATCCCTTCTCCCAATCCATTTCACCCAGTATAATCAACATAGCCGATTTAAATTTCAGAACCTCCTCTTTTGTTAGTTCAGATCCACCATAAATTTTATTGAAAATAGCTTTAATCTCGCCATCCGTATACTCTTCAGCATAAAATTCTTCGATTCCATGATCAGACAGCTTACATCCCTGATCGGCAAAGTAATCGTGGCGTTTACGCAAGGCTGTTATCATATCGTCAAAATCAGAAATATCGACCTCACTTATTTCCGATAGTTTTTCAACATAAGCACGAAAGTCTGATGGTATTTCTACAGCCATCACTTTATCCGGCCGCCAAGTGGGTAACATCTTTATTTCAAATCCACTTTCACGTGTTTTAATGTGATACTCCAATGAATCGATAGGATCATCGGTCGTACAAACGACTTCCACATGATAGCGACGCATCATTCCACGGGCAGAATATTCTGGAGAAGCCAGTTTATCGTTACATTCATCATAAATTTCACGTGCTGTTTTGGGGTTCAATATTTTATCAATACCAAATGCTGTTTTCAATTCCAGATGAGTCCAGTGATATAAAGGATTACGTAAGGTATATGGAACTGTTTCCGCCCATTTCTCAAATTTTTCCCAATCTGATGTGTCTTTTCCTGTACAAAAACGCTCCTCCACACCATTTGAGCGCATGGCACGCCATTTATAATGATCACCACCGAGCCAGATTTCGGTTATAGATTTAAACTGGTAATCGTCCGCTACCATCTGGGGAACTAAATGACAGTGATAATCAATAATCGGCATCTTAGATGCATGTTCGTGATATAATTCCTGAGCCGTTTCTGTTTGCAGCAGGAAGTTCTTACCCATAAATTTTTTCATTTCTTTGTGTTTTTATTGTACAGAATAGTTATTTGTATTAAAGCCAAGGTATATTGTTGATTATAAATACAATATATTCTATTTATATTTCGATTTTATTTATCGTTATCGAACACAAAATTAAAAAAATTACTTAGAGATGCAAAGACAAACCAGATATTTATGAATTTAAACTTTAAAATAATATGGGAAAAACACTCTTTTAAAGGGAGGGGTAAGATATTAACTTCATAAAGGATAGAAAGTTAATATCTTGTTTGCAAGAAGTTAACTTCCTGCCTTTACGATATTAACTTCCTAAAAATACTGTTTTTCAGATTATTAGCATGAAAAGTATATCACTGTTCATACTCTATTGAGAATTCAGATTTCCTCTCTTTTTCTTGCGGAACGGAGAATAATAGTAGTAGCTCCAATAGTAATGATAGCTCCGTCTTCAATACGAATACGGTCTTTATCACCCAAAATTTCGTTCATAAGAAAAGTACCTGTCAGACTCGGGGCATCACGTAAAGTATAAACTAATTCCCCCTGCTTGTTACGTTTTACATTGATAATGCAGTGACGTCTGTCCATACTCATATCGCCGGTTTCAATCGGAGTATTGATATTTGTACCGATACATCGACGCCCAATGATGTTATCACCTTCCTGCAGGGGTAGAACTTGTTTGAAACCAAATACGTTCTCAATCACGACGATACAGCCATATTCTTCTTTATATACCTCCTCGTCCAATTTCTCTTCCTTACGGGAAGCTTTTATTTTGCTCTTTCCCAGTCGGATACTAAACTGTTTACCACAATGTTCACATACAAAAACCAATGATTGGCCTTCGCTATATTTGGTTTCATCAAAAGAAAGGTAATTTTCACACTTAGGGCAAAGAATTCTTTTCATTATAAAAATATTTATTTAGCCAGCATCCAGGCATTCTTATAAGCCTCGTTCTCTCTTAATTTCAACAATTGACGGTTAGCGTCTTCACGATTGGCACATGACATTATGCTAACACGAATTTTGCCGTCACCTGTCAATACACTGGCACCTGCATAACCTTTAGTTTTCAATTCGGCAGCCATTAACTCAGCATCCTTGGTATTAGCTACACTGGCTATGATTATATGATATGGAAAAGAAGCTTCTGTAACCTTTGCATCAGCTGTTTTCATTGGCTTTTCCGGATGGGCAACTTTTACTTCTTTTACTGCAACCGGTTTTGTTACAGACGCTTTATAGACAGTCGTCGTTTTCTTCTTTGTAGTTACCGGTTTAGCTTGTGGAGTAGCAACGTTTGCTTTCAGCATAACCGGAGTCATTGCTACCGATTGTTTTTCTATCTTCTCAAACAGATCAGTAGGAAGCAATCGAGCATAATTACCCTTTTCTACATATGTATTTTGGACAGGAGTAGACATTAGAAAAAACAATGCAACCGCAGCAATCATTGCTACTGCATTTCTTAAAAATGCCCAGTTTACGCTGATTTCACGATTTTTCTTTTCTTTAGGAATGAGCGGAAGAATTTTCTCTCTTTCCGGACGTCGTAAAGACGTTAACTCTTTTATCTCAAACGAATCGAGTCCGTAAAGATAAGGAGTAGTAATTTTATTGTCGTATGGAATAAACTCGTAAGTGTTATGAATAGTATAACGGATTTCTCCAATATTAGGTAAATCAGTTTTTCCTTCTTCATGGAGAACGGCAATAAGCTCTGCCACTTCTCTTTCCACCATTTTTGTGGCATCCGAGAAATTGGTATCATACACAGCCATATATGATTGCACTAATACTCCGTCATTCAACCTCAATTGGGGATTGAAACCGATAACACGGGTAGGAGGGAGAAATATATTTTCTTCAGCCACTCTCATAGCAGGAGCGTAGTGAGCGATAAATCCACCAAATCCGGGAACAATTACACAATCATTCTCCAATAATAATACTTCAATATGCTGTGCCAATTCAATCATGTGTGCAAAATTAACAGATTAATTCAAGATATGCCATAAAACTGCACATTTTATTATTAACAAATGCTAAACTCAACCTTCCTTTCTTATCTATCTATACCTGTCATATTAGAAAAAATGCCTACTTTTGCGCTACTTAATAATATCATCAGAAACGAATGAATTATATACAAACAGAAATAGATGGTGTGTGGATCATTGAGCCGAAGGTTTTTTCTGATCCGCGCGGATATTTCATGGAAGCATTTAAGCAGCAAGAGTTTGATGCTACTATCGGGCAGATAAATTTTATACAGGATAATGAATCCAAATCTTCATTCGGCACGTTGCGCGGACTCCATTATCAGAAAGGAGACTATTGCCAGGCTAAACTGGTACGCGTCATTAAAGGCGAAGTTTTGGATGTAGCTGTTGATTTAAGAAAATCGTCTCCCACGTTCGGAAAACATATCAGCGTATTGCTAAGTGATGACAATAAGCGCCAGCTTTTTATTCCTCGTGGTTTTGCTCATGGATTTCTGGTGAAAAGCGAAGAGGCCGTTTTTACTTATAAAGTAGATAATATATATGCTCCTCAGGCGGAAGCCTCCATAATATACAATGATCCGGCATTGGGCATCGACTGGCCTATTGCCGATTCACAACTCGTCATGTCGGAAAAAGACCGGCAGGCAGGAAATTTCCGAGCAGCAGAGTATTTTGAATAGAAACCCTCAATAATCAAAAGAATATGAAAATTGCAATTGTCGGAACCGGATACGTAGGTTTGGTCACAGGAACCTGTTTTGCAGAAATAGGTGTGGATGTCACTTGTGTTGACACGAACAACGAAAAAATAGAAGCACTTAAAAAAGGTATTATTCCCATTTATGAAAATGGGTTGGAAGAAATGGTTATCCGTAATACCAGAGCTGGAAGACTGAAGTTTACAACTTCATTGGAAAGCTGCCTGGATGATGTAGAAGTGGTGTTTTCCGCTGTTGGAACCCCTCCCGATGAAGACGGAAGTGCCGACTTGAGTTACGTACTTGCAGTAGCACGCACTATCGGACAGAACATGAAAAAATATAAACTGGTAGTTACCAAGAGTACCGTACCCGTAGGTACAGCCTGTAAAGTTCGTACTGCCATTCAGGAAGAACTGGACAAACGGGGAGCCAAAATAGAATTTGATGTGGCTTCGAATCCTGAATTCCTGAAAGAAGGTAATGCTGTTAATGATTTTATGAGTCCTGACCGTGTTGTCATTGGCGTCGAGTCGGAACGTGCAGAGAAACTAATGACCAAGCTTTACAAACCGTTTATGCTAAATAACTTTCGTGTGATATTCATGGACATTCCTTCTGCTGAGATGACTAAATATGCTGCCAACTCAATGTTAGCTACCCGGATCAGTTTCATGAACGACATTGCGAACTTGTGTGAATTGGTAGGGGCCGACGTCAATATGGTACGCAGTGGTATCGGTTCGGATACCCGTATCGGACGTAAATTCCTCTATCCGGGCATCGGTTATGGCGGATCATGTTTTCCAAAAGATGTAAAGGCTTTGATTAAAACGGCTGAACAGAATGGATATCAAATGCGGGTATTACGGGCTGTAGAGGATGTGAATGAAGCTCAAAAAAGCCTGTTATTCGATAAGTTAGTAAAACAGTTCAATGGAAACCTGAAAGGCAAAATCATTGCATTATGGGGACTGGCATTCAAACCCGAAACAGATGACATGCGTGAAGCACCTGCACTGGTATTAATTGATAAGTTGCTTAAGGCAGGATGTCACGTACGTGCTTATGATCCGGCAGCGGCAGATGAGTGTAAAAGGCGGATTGGCGACTCCATATATTATGCACGCGACATGTACGATGCCGTTTTGGATGCCGATGCGCTGATGCTGGTTACCGAATGGAAAGAATTCCGTCTGCCTTCATGGGCTGTTGTGAGAAAGACAATGTCACAACAGGTAGTCATGGACGGTCGTAACATTTATGATAAAAAAGAAATGGAGGAACAAGGCTTTATATACCACTGCATCGGTAAATAATATCCAATATCCATATCCTCAAAAAAGTAATAACGGAGCTGAAAAGTCAGGAGTTTTTTTGTAATCCCCGACTTACTTTTCAGCTCCTTTTTATATCTTTATCGATATAAATGAGTAATTTTGCACAAAATTAAACAGATGATAAAGTACATTGCAACATTGTTACTGATGGTCTTATTCGTAGCATGCAATAATGGCAAAGGACAACAGCCCTCTGAAGACAATGAAGACCCCAAAGCTAAAGAAATCCTCCAAGGCATTTGGCTTGATGATGAAACAGAAACTCCCCTGATGCGCATAATCGGAGATACTATATATTATGCCGACACTCAGAGCACTCCGGTTTACTTCAAGGTTTTAAAAGATACTCTTTATACATATGGCAAAGATATAACCCGATACCAGATTGACAAACAGAGTGAATACTCTTTTTGGTTTCATTCTCTGGCTGACAACATTGTCAAGTTGCATAAATCAGAAGATCCGAATGATACATTGGTATTCTCTCGCAAATCTGCAGAAGTTATCCCAACTTATACGGAAGTTACTAAAAAAGATAGTGTAGTAATATACGATGGTGTCCGTTACAGAGCCTACGTATACATTAATCCGTCACAAATGAAAGTAGTGAAAACAACATATTCAGACGATGGTATCAGTATGGACAACATTTACTATGATAACGTGATGCATATATGTGTGTATGAAGGCAAAAAGAGTCTATATGCCAAAGATATCACCAAACAAATGTTTGTTGATGTGATTCCTGCGGACTTTTTGCAACAAGCCATTTTGTCCGATATGAATTTTACAGGAATTGATCGCAAAGGTTATCATTACCAAGCCTTAGTTTGCATTCCGGAAAGTCCGGTATGCAATCTTGTGAATTTGACCATTAGCTTTAATGGACAATTGAATATAGCAGCTGCTAAATACAAATAAGCATCTGATTGTAAAAGATATCAAAGAGACATATTTTAGAAAAAAAGGGTAGGGGGCAGAAAGCATACGCTTATCTTCTGCCCGATCTGGGTGATGCAGAGCGTCCCCCATTACTGTTTCTTCTACCTCCATTCCGAAAGTTTCTTCCTCCTCTTCCACCACTATTATTCGAACGAGGGTTATATTGGGGTGCTTCTCCTAATTCTGGAGGTACAGGAATCTTATAAATTTCCTTCTCAAGAAAGTTCTCGATATTTTTAAAGTTTGTCTGTTCTTTTTCATTAACAAACGTAAGAGCGACTCCATCATTATTTGCACGCGCAGTACGCCCAATGCGGTGTACATAATCCTCACTGTCATGCGGTACGTCGAAATTGATGACTAAACGGATATCATCAATATCAATACCTCTGGATACGATGTCCGTAGCAACCAGAATATTAATACGTCCCGATTTGAACTCATGCATAATAAACTCACGTTGTGCCTGCTCAAGATCCGAATGCATCTCTCCGACATTCAATTTCATCATTTTCAAGGCTTTTGCAACCTCCTTTACCTTTAATTTGGAAGATGCAAAGATGATCACTCTTTCAGGAACTTCCTCCGCAAAGAGACTTCGTACAATGCCTAATTTCTGATTCTCGTAACAAACATAGGCAGCCTGAACGATTTTTTCAGCCGGTTTTGATACTGCCAGTTTGACCTCCGCCGGATTATTAAGAATAGTATTGGCCAATTGCTGTATCTTGGAGGGCATGGTAGCAGAAAACATAATGGTCTGACGTTCCTTAGGCAAGTATTTTACAATCTGCATTATATCTTCATAAAAGCCCATATCAAGCATGCGATCCGCTTCATCCAGAATAAAATAAGAAACTCGGGATAAATCAACGTAACCCAAACTCAGATGTGCAATCAAGCGTCCCGGTGTAGCTATAACCACATCAGCCCCGAGCATCAAGCCTTTCTTCTGTTGTTCGAAAAGTATTCCGTCATTTCCACCATAGACAGCTACACTTGAAACAGGCATAAAATAAGAAAATCCTTCCATTTGCTGGTCTATTTGCTGAGCCAGTTCACGAGTAGGGGACATGATCACACAGTTAATAGCATCCTCCGGGTGTCCGCCTTCGGACAATCTATTCAATATAGGCAACAAAAAGGCAGCCGTCTTTCCGGTTCCCGTTTGCGCTACTGCTATTAAATCTCTACCTTCAAGTATTACAGGAATCGCTTGTTCTTGTATGGGAGTACATTCCTCAAAACGCATAGCGTCGAGTGCTTCAAGTACATTGTCATTTAATTGTAATTCGGAAAACTTCATCGTTTCTTTTTATTTGCTCGCAAAGATAGAAAATTCACTACGTAGTACAAATTTTTCGGGTTCTTTTATTATTCCCACTCTTACATATTCAGATATGAGTCTTTAAAGCCCAGAAAATAGAGTACCCCATCAAGCCCAATTGTATTAATAGACTGCTTGGCATTGGCTACTACTTTAGGTTTTGCATGAAAGGCTATGCCAAGACCTGCAATCCCCAACATTGGCAAATCATTGGCTCCGTCACCCACGGCAATGGTTTGAGCAATATCCACTTTTTCTACCTGAGCAATCAGCCGGAGCAATTCCGCCTTACGCTTTCCGTCCACTACATCTCCCAGATAACGGCCTGTCAGTTTGCCATCGACTACTTCAAGTTCATTAGCATATACATAATCAACACCATATTTTTTCTGCAAGTATTGTCCGAAATAGGTAAAGCCTCCCGAAAGAATAGCAATTTTATAACCATATTTCTTCAGTACATACATCAGACGATCGACTCCTTCGGTAATTGGTAAACTCTCGGCAATCTCTTGCATAACAGACTCGTCCAGCCCCTTCAACAATGCAACCCGTTCGCGAAAGCTTTCCGTAAAGTCAATCTCCCCGCGCATGGCACGTTCGGTAATTGCTTTTACTTCGGCCCCTACACCTGCACGCATAGCCAGTTCGTCAATCACTTCGGTTTCTATTAAGGTAGAATCCATATCAAAACAGATTAGACGACGCATACGACGATACATATTGTCGAGCTGGAAAGAGAAGTCCATTTCAAGTTCACTGGCCAACTTCATCAATTGTCCCTGCATAGCTTCTTTATCCCGAGGGGTACCACGAACTGAAAACTCAATGCAAGCACGAGTGTGCATTTTCCTTTCGTCCAATGGAATACGTCCGGTCAGACGTTTGATAGCATCAATATTCATGTCCTGTTCAGCTAAGATACGGGTTACCGCTGCAATCTGACGAGCAGTGAGCTTACGTCCCAACAAAGTAAGAATATAACGGTTCTTACCCTGCAGATTTACCCAGCTTTCGTATTCTTCCGCAGAAATTGGATAGAAACGAATAGTCACTCCCAAAGAAGATGCTTTGAATAGTAACTCTTTCATCATAAATCCCGAAAGTTGCTCCTCAGTCATACAAAGAATACCCAACGAAAGAGTATTATGAATGTCTGCCTGACCAATATCCAAAATAGTAGCATCGTATTTTGCCAATATTTCTGTTACGGAAGCTGTGAGTCCCGGACGATCTTCACCGGTGATACGGATCAGAATTAGTTCTGTTTTTGATGGTTGCATAGCGGATTGTTCATTAAGTATCCTGCAAAAGTAGGAGAAAATTCCCAGTATTTATGCTAAATAACATAAAAAACTACACCTAAAAAGTGAGAAATTTACTTGTTTATTTGGAAGTTGAAATAATATTTACTTACCTTTGCACCCGGTTTCTGAATTAAAGGCCTTGACAGTCAACAGATTCCTCTCTGTTGTGCCTAAAAAGACGATGTTTCGGGGAGAGACCACTGTTTAGAGGACAGTCCCGGATAGTATTAACTAAAACCGAATTACATGAGGCATGTAAAATGGATTTTTGTTGTATTACTAATTAGTTCCTTGACTTCTTTCGTAGAAAAAGACAAACCCACCGGAGGTTTGAACGTGGGTGACGTAGCCCCTGATTTCAGAATCGAAACTACGTCAGATGTACAGCACAATCTTGATTTAACCGATTTGAAAGGTAAATATGTGCTGCTTAGTTTCTGGGCAAGTTATGATGCGCAGTCCCGGATGCAAAACGCAAGTTTAAGCAATGCGCTTCGATCAACTTCTCAAGATGTGGAAATGGTTTCCGTTTCGTTTGACGAGTACCAGTCGGTATTTAAAGAAACCATTCGTAAGGACCAAATAGTTACGCCCACTTGTTTCGTGGAAACTAAAGGCGAAAGCTCCGGCTTATTTAAGAAATACCGTTTGAACCGGGGTTTCACTAACTATTTATTGGATGGAAATGGTGTGATTATAGCCAAAAACATCTCTGCTGCAGAACTTTCTGCTTATGCAAACAAAATCAAAGGTTGATTTTAAGGCGTAAGAAGAGAGTGGGGGTTCCCTACAGGACTTCGGTCTTGGGAACGAGACAAAAGAGGAAATGAATACAACAAAAAATTCCGCCCGCACTTGTGATTTCACAGGAGCAGGCGGAAATTCTTATTTTTAGACCTTTCATATTCAGATGCACTCCATTATTTGGGAGCCTTTCTATATAAGTAAAATGCAATCAGTGCATATAGTAAGTTAGGGATCCACATTGCGATCACCGGAGGCATATTTCCATTCACTGCGAAAGTGGATGCTACGGTCTGGAACAGGATGTATGAGAAACTCAAACCAAGCCCGATTCCCAAATGTAACCCCATTCCCCCTTTTGTTTTTCTTGAAGAAAGAGATACTCCGATTACAGTCAGGATAAACGATGCAAATGACATGGCGATCCGCTTATGATACTCGATCTCGAACTCTTTGATATTAGCGATGCCTCTTTGGCGCTGTTTATCAATATAAGCGCTTAATTGCGGACTGGTCAGCATTTCCTGTTGATTACGCATGATCATAAAATCGGCAGGTTCCATCGGTATGATGGAGTCCAGTTTATCCCCACGGATAATTGTCTCCTTCAATCCGTCCAAATTACGAATCATATAATCCTTGATCGTCCATTTATTAACAGCTGTAGTGTCATAAGTTATACTGCGGGCGGTCAAATGAGACACCAGCTTCTTATCCACAAACTTATCCAGCGAAAAGCGGTTTCCCGTTTTGTTATAATCCTGATAATTATCAATATAAGCAATCACGCCTGTGTCGATCTCCAACTGTATGTTATGTACATAAGTAGTCTTTTTTTTCTTTACGTATTTATCTTCAAAATCCAAACGCGTCACACTTCCCCTCGGGATAACATACGATCCTAATATAAAGGTAGAGATCGCGATGATACCGGCCGATATCATATAAGGACGTAGCATGCGTTTAAAACTCATACCGGTAGAGAACATCGCGATAATCTCAGAGTTCTCGGCCAACTTTGAAGTAAAGAATATGACAGCAATAAATACGAACAACGGACTGAACAGATTTGCGAAATAAGGAATGAAGTTCATGTAGTAATCGAAGATGATAGCCGACCACGGCGCACTTCGCTCCATAAACTTATCCATTTTCTCGTTAAAGTCGAATACTACTGCAATAGAAATAATCAATGCAATAGCAAACACGTATGTCCCCAAGAATTTCTTGATGATATACAAGTCCAGGCGTTTAATAAACCGATTGCTTCTCATAAGTTTATAGTCTTGTTGACACTCTTTTCACCATCATAGGTTTCCAGGTTGAAAAGTCCCCTGCAATAATGTGCTTGCGTGCTTCTCCCACCAACCACAAATAAAACGCCAGATTATGGATAGATGCTATCTGCATGGCCAACAGTTCCTGAGCATGAAACAAATGGCGCAGATATGCTTTACTGTACAAGGTGTCCACATACGAAGCACCATCAGCCTCAATAGGAGAGAAGTCTGCTTCCCATTTTTTATTACGCATATTCATGATACCATCTTTCGTAAACAGCATTCCATTTCGCCCGTTACGGGTAGGCATTACACAGTCGAACATATCAACTCCACGTTCAATGCCCTCAAGAATATTAACCGGCGTGCCCACACCCATCAGATAACGAGGTTTGTCCTTCGGAAGTATTTCATTCACTAACTCTATCATCTCGTACATCTTGTCTACAGGCTCGCCTACAGCGAGTCCGCCTATGGCATTGCCATCTGCACCTTTAGAAGCTATATACTCTGCGGATTGTTTACGTAAATCAGGATATACGCATCCTTGCACAATTGGAAACAAAGACTGATTGTAGCCATATTTAGGTTCCGTCTCGTTGAACCGTTGAATACAACGGTCAAGCCAGCGATGCGTCAATCCCAATGACTTTTTGGCATATTCATAATCCGAATCTCCCGGCGGACACTCATCAAATGCCATCATAATGTCGGCACCGATAATACGTTCGATGTCCATTACTTTTTCGGGAGTGAAGATATGCTTACTTCCATCGATATGTGAACGGAATTCAGCTCCTTCTTCACGCAATTTACGAATTCCGGATAAAGAAAACACCTGAAAACCACCGCTATCGGTCAGCATCGGACGATCAAATCCATTGAACTTATGCAACCCACCGGCCTTCTCGAGCACCTCCAGTCCCGGACGCAAATAAAGGTGATACGTATTTCCCAGAATAATCTGAGCTTGAATATCCTCTTTCAATTCAGTCTGATGTACTCCTTTCACACTGCCGATTGTACCTACCGGCATAAATATAGGGGTTTGTATTTGCCCGTGGGCTGTCGTGATCAGACCGGCACGGGCATTACTTTTTGCGTCTGTATATTGTAGTTCGAATGTCATTCCTGGCTGGCTTTCTTTACGGATAAATCAATGGCATCGGCAACCTTCTCCTGGGTCAACGCAATAGCAAAAACTTCTTTTACATCATTCACATAATGGAAAGTCAGTCCTTTCAGATATATATCCTGTATTTCGTCAATATTCTTTTTATTTTCGGCACTCATGATGATCTCTTTGATACCGGCACGTTTAGCAGCCAGAATCTTCTCTTTAATACCACCCACCGGAAGCACCTTACCACGTAAGGTAATCTCGCCGGTCATAGCCAGGTTAGCCTTTACTTTACGCTGTGTCAAAGCAGAAGCCAATGAAGTAGCCATTGTGATACCTGCCGAAGGACCGTCTTTGGGAATAGCTCCTTCGGGAACATGGACATGAATATTCCAGTTATCAAAGATTTCTTCATTCAGATTCAGAAGTGAAGCGTGTGCTTTGATATATTCAAGTGCCAACATTGCAGACTCTTTCATTACTTCACCCAAATTTCCGGTTAAAGTAAGACGACCGCCTTTGCCACGGCTCAAGCTGGTTTCGACAAACAAGATCTCACCTCCTACAGCTGTCCATGCCAAACCTGTCACCACACCGGCATAATCGTTGCCCTGATATTTATCACGTGTATATTCCGGAGCCCCCAGGAAGTCGTACAAATCAGCCGGTTTAATTTCGGTTTTGGAAAAGAAACCATCCGTAGCATATTGACGGGCGGACTTACGAAGGATCTTACCGATCTTCTTTTCCAGTTCGCGCACACCGCTTTCACGTGTATATGATTCGATAATAGCCTCCAAGGTGTCTTTTGGAATCTTGATATCGGTTTTCTTCATACCGTTTGCTTCCAATTCTTTCGGCACTAAATGTTTCCGTGCGATCTCCACTTTTTCCTCGGTGATATAACCACTGACTTCGATTAACTCCATACGGTCGAGCAATGGTCCCGGAATAGTATTTAAATTGTTTGCCGTAGCGATAAACATCACTTTAGACAAGTCATAATCCACATCCAGAAAATTATCATGGAAAGCCGTATTCTGCTCCGGATCAAGCACTTCAAGCAAAGCAGAAGAAGGATCTCCCTGGCGATCGGCACTTACTTTATCAATCTCGTCCAAAATAAACACCGGATTAGAAGATCCGGCTTTTATCAAGTTTTTGATGATACGTCCCGGCATTGCACCGATATAAGTTTTACGATGTCCGCGGATTTCCGCTTCATCGTGCACACCTCCCAATGACATACGGATATATTTCCGTTTCAATGCAGCGGCAATGGATTTACCCAATGACGTCTTACCGACTCCCGGAGGACCATATAAACAGATAATAGGAGACTTCATGTCACCTTTCAATTTCAGTACCGCCAAATGTTCCAGAATACGCTCTTTCACCTTTTCCAGACCGTAATGATCTTTATTAAGTGTCTTTTCTGCATTCTTCAGATTCAGATTGTCAGTGGTATATACTCCCCACGGAAGATTAAGCATCGTCTGCAGATAATTTAACTGCACACTGTAATCAGGTGATTGAGGATGAGTACGTTCTAGTTTAGCCAATTCTTTCAGAAAAGTCTCATGCACCTCGGAACTCCACTTCATGTGTTCCGCTTTCTGACGCATTTCCTCTATTTCCTGTTCCTGGCCTCCGCCACCCAATTCATCCTGAATGGTTTTTATCTGCTGTTGCAGAAAATATTCACGCTGTTGCTGGTCAATATCTTCACGAGCACGCATCTGGATAGATGCTTTAATTTCGGCCAGTTGTACCTCGCGGTTCAAAATTTCAAGTAACCGATAGGTACGTTCGCGCAAAGAATCGATGCGTAACAATTCTATTTTCTCGTCCTTCTTTAATGGAAGGTTCGTGCAGATAAAATCTACCAGGAACATGTGATTCGTCAGGTTCTTGATGGCAAACGCCGATTCCTGATGTAAAGAGTCCGATGACTTAATATATCGTATTGTTAGGTCTTTGCAGGTTTCTACCAATGCCTGGAACTCCTTATCGTCTTTCGAAGGTATCTCTTCGTCGATAATGTTCACTTCTCCTTTCAGGTATGGATGTGTTTCTGTAATGTTCTTCAACTCCAGGCGTTTCATCCCTTGGATAATGACTGTTGTCGTCTGGTCAGGCATTTCAAGCACACGTACAATCTTACCTATCGTTCCGATTGGATGCAAATCTTCGAATGCCGGTTCGTCTGTTTCTGCCATTTTCTGGCAAACTACTGCAATATAGGATTTTTTCTTATCAGCTTCCCTCACTAATCTCAAAGATGATTTTCTACCTACAGAAACAGGCATAAATACTCCGGGAAACAATACCATATTACGGAGGGGGAGAACCGGAAGAGTTTCACCAACCTTAATATCAAACACTTGATCTTCATTTCCGTCAAAATCGGCAATCAATGAAAATGCGTTATCATTCTGGTCATCCATCTCTCTTAAATATCTTTCTTTCTTCATTTCGTATAAATTAGTTTATGTCATATCAGCGAGCATAAAACGTTCGCAAAGTTAATCGATTCTTCATTAAGAATAAAACATCTGTTCGATAAAAACACAAAAACAATGCCAAATAATAATACGGACGGAATGTCATATCACAATATTTACCTATTTTTGGCGAACTTAATTATTTATTAGCTAAATGAGCCAACCTTATTTTCAGTTTAAACAGTTTACCGTTTGGCACGATAAATGTGCCATGAAGGTAGGTACAGACGGCGTCCTGCTCGGGGCATGGACTCCCGTAAAATCCTCGGTCCGCATTCTCGACATTGGTACCGGCACAGGACTGGTGGCACTTATGTTAGCCCAGCGCAGTACAGCTTCCATTACAGCCCTTGAGATCGATGAAGCCGCTGCTGCCCAAGCAACAGAAAACATAAACCGCTCGCCCTGGAAAAATAGGATAGAGGTAATCCAACAAGATTTTAAACATTATAGCAGTAAAAATGGTATTTCTAAATTTGATACAATAGTTTCCAATCCTCCTTACTTTAACGCTTCATTAAAGTGTTCTGACGAACAACGTAATAAAGCCCGTCACAACGACAGCCTGACATATGAAGAATTATTAGCAGGTGTATCCGGACTACTTTCGCAAGAGGGAACATTCACTATAGTGATACCAATGGATGTCGGTGAGCAAATTAAAACACTTGCTCATAAATATGGGCTATATCCTTCACGTCAACTCTTTATCATAACCAAGCCCGGCGGAGCTCCCAAACGAACTCTAATTTCATTTAGATTCACCAAACAGACATGCGAAACAGAAGAATTACTGACTGAAACCTCCCGTCATCAATATAGTGAAAAGTATATAGAACTCACCCGGGATTTTTATCTGAAAATGTGAAAGAACTAACACAAGTTCCATCTATAAAGCCGTGCAAGCGTTCTTTCACAGGTTGGCATAAGTAGAATTATATGGATAACATTTTAAAATTTGCGCTTTTTTGCAGTATTTTCATTCTTGAAGAATCATAAATCCTGATTCTTCTTCAAATTTGGTGGTAAATTCTTTATTTCTTTATTTTCAAGTTGATAAT